>ODAK010008535.1_pt1 | contig 10242 bp, 6 predicted proteins | sample 1539591 | NCBI WGS metagenome assembly ODAK01 (sample SAMEA3539303, study PRJEB22396) | soil metagenome | biome: tundra; feature: field; material: soil | place: USA | collected 2010-05 | depth 0.15 m | reverse complement strand
CGGCCGGCAGCACGCGCCCCGCCAGATGGTATTCGATGGTGCCAACCAGCGCCGTCGTGTGGCCCGACGCCCGTAACACCGAATCGATCAGGTACGCCGTGGTGGTCTTGCCATTCGTCCCCGTGATGCCCGTCAGCCCCAGCCGCTCGTCCGGCTTGCCGTAGTAGTTGCGCGCCGCCAATGCCAGCGCCTGCCGGCCGTGCTCCACCCGAATCCAGGGGGCGGGGCCCGGAGGGCACTCCGGCGCGGCGGGCTTTTCCGATTCGCTGGCCACCGCCACCGCGCCGCGCGCCAGAGCGTCGCCGGCGAATTGGCGCCCGTCGGCGCGGCTGCCCGGAAAAGCAAAGAACAGGAAGCCCTCTCGCACGCGCCGCGAATCGTAATCCAGTCCGCCGATGTTGGTGGCGGCAAGCTCCGGCGAGATTGGCTGCTTCAGCCGAACGCCCGAGAGTATCTCGCCGAGAGTCATCTAGAAAACCCGTTAAAGAGTTGGCAGGCCACAAAGAACGATGGCCTGCCCCACAGTGTGGGGCGGACGCCCTCGTCCGCGCCGGACCCCCTGGTCCGAAAAGGGGACAGACGCATTTTAAAAAATGCGTCTGACCCCTTTTTTCGGCTCACCGTGGATGACTGTGGCATGCTCATCTTGCAAACTCTACGCGAATGCGCTCTCCCTGGTGCAGAGTCGCACCCGGCGGCGGGTCCTGAACGCGGGCCACGCCGCTCCCATCCGGCAGCACCGTCAGGCCTTTCGCGGCTGCTTCCGCCAGAACGGCGCGCATGGTCATGCCGCGGAAGTTCGGAACCGTGGGGCCGGCAGGCTGGTCGGGCTGCTCATCCTCGTCGGCGTCTTCCAGAATATTGGGCTGGCCCGACCCGATGTCGGCAATCGCCAGGTCGGCGGATTCCTCGTGCGACGCGGCTGCCGTCCTGGTGGGCGTCTGGTCCGGCAGGTCCTTGGGAACATCCAGCACGCGGAGCGCTTCCGTGAGCACCGCATGGAACACCGGCGCCGCGGCTTGTCCGCCAAAACCGGCCGTGCCGTGGGTCCCATTGAGCGTCACTACCGCCACCATGGCCGGGTTGGTAAGCGGCGCGAAGCCCATGAACGAACCGTTGTACGAATGCGTGTAGTGTCTGGCGACGGGGTCGTAGATCTGCGCCGATCCGGTCTTCCCGCCGCTGGTATAGCCTTGCAGCCTGGCCTTCGTCCCGGTGCCGCCGGGCATCACCACGCCTTCCATCATCTGCCGCATGATGATGGCGGTCTCGGGCTTGAGCACGCGCACGGGCTGGTCCGCGGGCACTGTCTGGCCGCCCTTTTTCAAAACCAGCCGCGGCTTCACCAGCAATCCGCCGTTCGCTACCACCGCCGCCGCCTGCGCCAGTTGCAGCGTGGTGACGCTGATTTCCTGCCCCATCGACATGGAAGGAAGGGAAGCCTTGCTCCAGCGCGCCAGTTGTCTCACCTTTCCGCCGGATTCCCCCGGCAGCGGGATGCCGCTCTTCCGTCCAAAACCGAACCTCCGCACATACTGGTGCATGTTTGCCTGGCCCACGCGCATACCGATCTGGATAGCGCCGATGTTGCTGGATTTGGCCAGCACCATGGCCATGGGAATGGTGCCGTATCCGCCGTGGGCCTCGTGGATGGTGCGCCCGAAGAGCGTGATGGCTCCCCGCAAGCAGTTGATCATGCTGGTGGGCTGCAGGTCCGTGGTCTCCAGAGCCGCCGAGAGCGTGATCACTTTGAATACCGACCCGGGTTCAAAGGGCACCGAAATGGCGTGGTTCAGCCGGCTGGCCTTGTCCTCCCCGGGTCGCGGAGGCAGATTCGGGTCGTAGGTGGGATAGCTCGCCATCGCCAGAATCTCTCCGTTGTACGGGTTCATCACCACCACGCTGCCGCTTTGGGCATGGTGGGCGTCCACTGCCGCCGCAATCTCGCGTTCCGCCACGAATTGAATCCGCTCGTCGATGGTGAGAGTCAGCGGCGTGCCCGGTTTCATGTCCGAAGCGGACTGGGCATCGATGCGGCGGCGATGCACGTCTTCGAGCATATGCGCTTGCCCCGGCTGGCCGCGCAGTTCCACATCCAGGACCTGCTCGATTCCGGCGTTGCCTCTTTCTTCGAAATCCACGGACCCCAGAACATGCGCCGCCAGCGTCCCCTTGGGATAGTGGCGCTGGCTCTCGTCCTGGATATGGATCCATTCCAGGCGCAGATTGCGCAGGTTCTGCGCTTCCTGGTTGCCGATCTGGCGCTTGACCCAGAGAAACCCGTGGTGGTTGTCGCGCGCCCACTTCATCTTGCCGTAGAGAGCCGTACGGTCCAAGTGCAGCACCAGCGCCAGCAGTTCGGAAGCGACTCCCAGGTCGGGCGCCCGCAACGGGTCGATGGAAACGGACTCGGTTGGAAGGCTCATTGCCAACGGCTGGCCGGTGCGGTCGAAAATCGTGCCGCGAGGCGCGGGGATCTCGACCGCGACCACCTGGCGCTCCGCCGCCAGCTTCGAGTACTCCCGGTGATGAACGACCTGCAGTGAGATTATGTTGAAAAAGATGGCCCCGCCCCAGATCAGGACGATACCGGCGAGCCATGCCAGACGACGCTCCACCATGCCGCGCTCCGTATCCAGGTCACGCCTCCGACTTGCTTACTTCACCATCGCAACCGCGCTATCGCCTTTGACGTTCAGGCGCACGACCTGCCCCGGAAGCGGCGCAACCAGATTCTGCCCTTGGGCGAGTTTCTCCAGCCGTTCGGGACTGAGAAGTTCCGCTTCCTGGACTTCCAGCGCGCGCTCCTCATCCTGCAACTGCTGCTCCTCGACCCGCAGGGCCTGCAGTTTGTAACCGGCCAGGGTACTGGCCACGTTGGGAACCAGTACGCTGGTCATCACAGCCAGCAGAACGCAAGCGGCTCCGATGGCCGACCAGCACGCACCGCGCGCTTGCGGATCGGGCTGGCGCACCAAACGCGAGTTGTCGATCTTCTTGCAATGAAAGAAGACGTCTTCCTGGGGGAGCGCGCGCAGTTGGAACGGGTCCCGTTCCGGCATGACACCGGACAAAACCGGGAGTCGGGTCTCATTGGTCGTTCGGAAAAATGTTGGCAGTGTCGTCAAGAATGTCGGCAGTGTCGCCATGGTCTTCGTTCCCTTTCTGCTCACTAAGTGCACTCGGGCCGCGGGGTGCCCTCGGTCCTAAATCCTCTCCAGCGCGCGCAACTTGGCGCTGCGCGAAGCCGGATTGCGCGAGGTCTCTTCGCCGGTTGGCTGGAGCGGGTGTTTCGTAAGAATGGCCGCATGCCCATCCCGCGCCAGCGCTCGGAACTTTTGTTTCACCTTTCGGTCGTCGATGGACATGAAGCTGATGACCACCATCCGCCCACCGCTTTTCAACAACTCGGGACCAATCTCGAGAAGCCGGTCCAATTCGCCCGGCTCGTCGTTGACCGCCATTCGCAAGGCCATGAAGGTTCTGGTGGCCGGGTGCAAACGGCCCGTCCTGGGCACGGCCCGCTCCACTACACCGGCCAGGTGCAGTGTGCTCCGTATGGGCCGTGCTCGGACGATTGCTCTGGCTACCTTCCGCGCCCTCCTTTCTTCGCCCAACTGGAAGATCCAGTCGGCGAGCGCCTTTTCGGCGGTGTAATTGACGAGATCGGCCGCCGTCATGCCCGTGGATTGATCCATGCGCATATCCAGCGGCCCATCCGCCATGAACGAAAACCCTCTCTCCGGGGCCGTGAGTTGATAGCGGCTCACGCCCAGGTCCGCCAGCAGTCCATCCACCTTCTCGAATCCCGCTTCCGCCACGGCTTGGGGCAGCTCGGCGAAGGGACCGCAATGAAAACGAATCCGCCCGGCCCACTCCACGGTGTTGTTCCTCGCAAGCTCCAGGGACTGCGCGTCGCGGTCGTTCGAAATCACCAGCCCCGTGGTCAGTTGCCGCGCAATCAGGCCCGTATGCCCGCCCAAACCGGCGGTGGCATCCAGGTAGACGCCCTCGGGACGAACCGCCAGCAGCGAGATCGATTCCTCGGCCATGACGGGAACGTGCATAGGTCATCGGGGCATCCCCGCCTGCTCCAGCGTGTCCATGTCTTCCACCGGGTTCGCGGAACCCTCGCCCTTGCGTTCCTGGTAGAGCTTGTCGCTTAGAACTTCGATCTTGTTGCCGTTGGGCCACAGCCGCACCGGCTGGTTTTCAATTTCCAGTGCGCGGCGCAGGTCGGTGGAGAACAGGATACGGCCCTGGCTGTCTATGTCGGACACCGCTCCCAGGTCGGCCGCATTGAAGGCTATGTTTCGCGCCGCCTTCGTATTCCCGCGGAAATCGGCCAACCACTTCTCCGTTTCCCTCCAGGCCGGAATGGTGTAGAGTCTCGCTATGCGCCTGTCGAGGCTGGTTACGAATAACCGCGTTTCCCCCAGAGCGGCAAAATGCTGTAGGAAGTTCGCCGGCAATTTGAGGCGGCCGCGATCATCCAGCCGGCCAGGGTACATTCCGAGCAGTAGATCGATCTGCGGTGGCTGATGAGCGGCGTCCCCCATTTTTGATCCCGAAATGGGCCAATTCTGGCCCACACAACCTATGGTGCCACAGGAATTCAGCCTTAGCAAGAGGTATTTGCAGGGAACTTACTGATAGGTTAGGGGTTACCGCGATACCAGCAGATCTACACTAATCGCGCAACACACAATATATAGATTTCGAGGCGAAGAGGAAGCGAAGGATGGGGCCGGGTTTCCCCGGCCCCAGAGAAGGAAAACTACTGGATGGGTATCTTGGCGGTGGCGCTGTAGATCGGCGTGCTGCTGCCGACAGGTATCACCCCAATCGAAAAAGAGACGTTGTTCCCGGTGGCCGCGTCCGCGGGTACCAGGAATGGGATCTCGAACACGCCGATCAAATCCGGCGCAACCCGCGCGGTGCTCACGCGGACGCCTTCGCCTTGGCCGGCAGTGTTGGTCACGCCCATAATGAGCGCGCCTTGGACGATGGCATCGGTGCCGGGAATGGCGGTCGCGTTGGTGCCCACGGCTGGGGAAGTCACGCCCAGACCGGTGGCATACGCGCGCACGATTTCACCGCGGCGAGCCGGGTTTGACAGGCTCACAAACGACCCATCGGGCCGCACGGCCACGGCGCGAAGGACGCCGTCGGACATGGTTGTCTCGAAGATACCGGGGCTGGCCGCCAACACCGGAACACTCACCGTGGCCGATCCTCCGCCCACGGTGACCATCACGGACACGGAGCTGCCGGGAGTCACTTCGCACGGCACCTGGACGGTAATCTGGGGCGTCTGGCCGCTGACATTGGCGACGTTAAAGATGGGAGCCGAAGTGCCGTTGAACGATACGGCATCGGATGCCAACAGGAGCGGCAGAGGACCAAACAAGCTGCCCGGAGTCACAACGCCCTGAATACCCGGCGCCAATCCCGGAGCGATGATGGTGGCGATACTGCACGGCGAAATGGAGCCGGCCTGGAAATCGGCGCCATTATAGAAGCTGCCGGCCGTGAGAGTGGGAACCGGCGGCGCCGGCGGCGAAACCGTCAGGGTGAAAGTCTGGGTAAAGATGCCCACGGTGGCTGTAACCGTCACCGTGCCGGCGGTGGCGCCGGCCTGAACGGCGATTTGCGCCCGCCCGTTGGAATCGGTAGTCGCGGTGGTCGAGGAGAGCGAGCCCGGTCCGGTCACCGAGAGCTGCACAATGGCGTAGGCGGCCGGCTGCCCATTGCTGCCGTTCACCTGCACCACCAGCGGCAGTGCGAAGGTCAGGTTCTCAGCCGAGGTCTGGTTGTTGCCGGAGACGATCTGCACTCCGCTAACGGTGACGAGGGGCACCGCCGAAACGCTGAAAGTCACGGACCTGGCACCAGCCGGGCAGGCCGGGCACGTTGCTGTGATACTAACGGCGCCCGAAGCGGTGCTCGCGAAAGTCGCGGTGACCGCCGTGCGGCCGGTCGAGTCCGTCGATGTGGAGTTGCCCGAAAGACTCGCGGCGCCGGTGGGAGACACGGTCCAGTTGACCGACTGGCCCGCCACCGGAGATCCCGATGCGGTGTCCACTTCCACCTGGAGCGGGGTTGCCAGGGTCTGGCCAGGGGCGGCGGACTGGCTGTTGTTGCCCTGCGTGATCTTGATCAATCCGGGCTGCGCGGCCGACACAGACAAATTCAACGGGCCGATGACCCAATTAATGTTGACCGGAGGATTGGTCGGATCGGCGGGTGGGATGCCCCCCGCGCCTATCAGGACATAAAACTGGCCTCTCCCGGGGACATTGCCGAAAACCGGATAGCACGAGGCCAGCCCGGTGGTGGACACGACCGTGTTGGTTTCTCCACCGGCGGTTCCCGCGCAGTTCACCACCGGCCCCGAAGACGCGTTCTGATAATTCACCAGTTGAACGCTGACGTTAGGAACATCGAAGCCGTTCAGGTCCGAGACGAAAACCTGGATGGGTGAACTGAAGGTAGACCCGGCCTGCCCTGCGAGGACACCCCCGGCCAGCAGATGCACGAGCAGCCCCCGCGCCGCGACACTCACAGCCGGAAAGATCCCATTGGGTTGGGGCAGGGACTGGGTAAGATAGAACGTTACGGCGGCATTGTTGGTGCTGGCAGTCACCGCACTGGGGATTGCCGAACCCGACGGCACGTAACCGAAGTAGTTGTAGACGTTGGACGTCATCCCATTCAAATCGGTTATGGTGGTAGCCCCCGAGAGAAGCACTGCGTTGTAGACGCCGGTAGTAACGATCCAAGTCACCGTCACGTTGGGTTGCGCGATACCGTTGGAATCGGTCACCTGTACTGTCAATGGTGAGAAGAGCTGGTACGGTTTGATCAATTGTCCGTTTCCGGACACGATCGTAATGTTCTGCGCGGACAGCGGAAGGGCGCAGAAAAGCCCGGCGAGGACCGCCGCCAAAACCATAACTGTGAATTTGTTCAAGATTACCTCCTCGTTCGATGAGTGAACACGGCTGGATTGGGATGGACGCGGCGAGAACTACAGTGTACCACGTCTCGCGGCAGTGCGCGAGGGTGGCCGCGGGGAAAAAAAAAGAGGGGAGCAAATGCTCCCCTCTCTAAGAACATCAAGCTGAAGGTTAGTTCTCCAGTATTTCGGGAACGGTTGTACGTTTGCTGGTGCCGTTGGTGAGAATCAGCGCCAGATACCCGTGGGCCAGCTTCTGTGCCCCAAGGTCGGTGATGAACGCATAACCGTGTGCCAACTGGAAGTTGCAGACGGCGATCATATAGCCCTCGAAGTTCGGAGCGATAGTGCTGGCCATGAACGCCCAGTTGCTGGCCGGTGCCGTGTTGATTCCTTGACCGGGAGTGATGATCGGAGTGGTAAAGTTCCCCGGCTGATTGTTCCCGTAGAAATACATCGTGCACGTGCCCTGTTGCGCCGCGGTGCCCCACGGATCTAGCGTCGTGTTCATAATCGCAATACCAGTGTCGAAACCGGCCTGGTTGGTTACGAACGGGAACAGCAGATTCGTGGTGCAAAGGACGACGTTAAACACGTTGATTGGCGTCGAAGCCGCATCGGAGAAGCGCGGCAGCGTCAACGTGGACGAGGCCGCGGCACCCGCGGAGGCGGAGAACGCCCCCTGGGTCGCGGTCGGAGCGTAGCTAAGAGTTACAGTCGCCGCAGTCGACCCCGTCGGAGTCGGCTGGTTGGACCCCGCGTTGGCGGTGTAGGTGACAAACACGCCGAAATCGAAGTTCTCGATAGTCGACGGATTGGTGTTCATGACTTCCCAAACCGCTACGCCTTGGCCGGCCGCGTTGACGGAAACCGGGGCATAGCCCAGGGCATTCGCCAAGCCGGAGGTCTGCACGTAAGAGGTGGGCGACACGTTGCTGCCCTCGGCGCCCGTTTCAGTCAGCACTTCCTGAGCGAACGAAGCCGTCGAAGTGAACGATGCCGGCGCGGGAACCGCACCGAATGGCGCCGTCGACGTGAACAGGTTGTACACGTTGGTGGTCGACACATAGATGGTGACATTGCTCGGAACATTGTTGAATACGGCCTTCAAACGCGTGCCGTAATCGGCCAAGCCGGCAGTGTTGCTGTACTGGGTTCCAGTGATCAGATTGGTTACGAACCCGGATTCGGAGTTGTAGATTGTGCCCGGGACGTTCTGAAGAGTCGCCGCCTGTCCACTGGCGCCAGCGGTCGGGGAAACACGAGTCTTGAACGCCGTGCCGAAGTTCTCGGTGAACCTCACGATGTAGGCGTTGGAACCAGTGCCTACGGATTGGTTGCTGCACTGGGCCAAGTTGCCCACGCTGCCGCCGCCGGTGTTGCTGGTGTTGCGGAGGCTGCTGGAGGTGCTCAGACCAGGCTGGATGAAGCCGACGATTGGGGTCGGGCTATTGACCAGCACCGAGGTATTGCTGCTGATGGCAATCGACGCCATCACAGACTGCGTGCCGGCCAATCCGCCGCCAGCCAACGCGTTGGCATTGAGCCGAACATTGGTGATGCGGAAGATGCGGGCCACACCAGCGCTCGCCGGCGGCATAATCGGAATGCCGTAGAACGAAACCTGGTTGCCGCTCGAGACGCCCGCAAACACGTTCGGTCCGACTTGGGCAGCGGAGCCGGTGAAGCCAGTGGCTACGTTGGACATCACATAGTCGCCGTTGGCGAGCTGCTGTGCGTACTCGGGGCAGCCGGTAGAGCTAGCGCCGACCGCCGAAAAGGGCACGTTACCAGCGCCGCAGAGTACCTGCGTGGCGTTTGGTCCGTAATTCGGGGCCACGCTCGCCGGCACGTTATACTGCCCCATGGTGAGACCGGAACCCGGCTCATCGATCAGAAGCAACGCTTCCGATGTGTTGGCAGCCGTCACGGAACTGGGGTTGACCGACGCGTACGTCAACAGCCGGCTGGTCACGTTGGCGCCGAGGCTAACCGTAAAGTTGGCCGTTGCCAGCGGTTGACCTAAAACCGGAGTGACGCCACCCGTGCAATTGATCACGATGTCGCCGATCAGTTCCGTGAGACCCTCAGCTCGTAACGTGGGAGGGACAGCCACGCTAGCCTGGCATTGAAACGACCCGGTACCTGCCGTGCTAACTGCTACCTGCGCACTGGCGAACCCCGCGAAGAGGGCAAGCACAGCTAGCGCAGTAATCCATCTGCGAAAATTCATTTCCTTCTCCTTGTGAATTGCGAAATTTGAATCGGTCGAAGTTCTCTTCCCAACCTGAGCCTCAAAGTTAAGTCTCAAACCGTTCAGTCAACCTAGGGAACTTCTCCGTGTCGGGCGGAGAGCCAAATTTCCAGCGGCCGTCAAGCCGGCCGCCGGACTTTACTGAAGTCTAACCCGGGGCACATGTTTTTTATCGTAACTTCTCTTTCTGTGCTCACCGGACACAAACGCAAGATTGCACACCAAAACCAGACGCGGTAAACCTAATTCATAACCGATTACCCGCCCCATGTCAAGAGAAATTCCTTTTCCTGGCTACGGAACGGGGTGCCGACCAGGTTAAATCTTGTACTGATCAAGCTGGCCCGATTAAACCATGACGGGCACCCCGGCGTCAATAGTTTCGCACTAAATGGTCCCATTTTTTAATCATTGGACGGCCACGGTGACGGCGTTGCTTACGTGCCCCCCCTCTTTGAGGGTAAGGGAAATACCTAGCCCGGGGGGCGCGGCCGCTGGAATCGGCACGTTCACCTGATATAAGCCGACATAGCCCGGCGCCAGCCCCGCGAACTGCACCGGCAACTCCTGTCCGTTGACCAGCGCGGTCACCGTAGCGGTGGTAACCGAAAGTTGTCCCTGCCTGGCCACCGCTCCCAGGCCGGTGGCGTACACCAACAGCACCTGCCCGCGGGGCAACGGATTAGCAGGTCCATTCAGGCTGAAATCCTGGTTCAACACGGCGCCCTCGGAGGAACTGCCAATCAGGAAGATGGCGGGCGCCACGGCGGACACACTCACGGATTGCCGCGCCACGCCATAAGCGGAATCGACGCGCAACACATGCACCCCCGGCGCGATGCCCGGGGGCACCTGGGCGTTGATCTGAAACGCGGAGGCAAATAGCACGGCGGCCGCCGCGCCATCCATATCGACCGTGGTGACGGGCCCAGAGGGCACCCCCGGCCCCGAGAGGCCCGCGCCGAAAATCGCCATGATGCCGCCCGGCGCGATGCCGCTGGTAAAGGTAGCGGCATTGACCACCGCGCCG
>ODAK010008534.1_pt1 | contig 10243 bp, 9 predicted proteins | sample 1539591 | NCBI WGS metagenome assembly ODAK01 (sample SAMEA3539303, study PRJEB22396) | soil metagenome | biome: tundra; feature: field; material: soil | place: USA | collected 2010-05 | depth 0.15 m | reverse complement strand
ATCGGTCACGCTGAAGTTGATACTTCGAAGATCCTGGACTGATTTTCCAGCCCGGTCGGTTACTGTCACTGGAACGATCACGAGTTCGGAATTGAGCCGAAACGTCGGTTCCGGGGAGGCGTTTGCCGGCGCGCTAATGGAATCGGCCCCCTGCAAAGCCACTCGGATGGATAGCAGACTGACGATGTACACTGCAGCTGAAATTCGCATTGGCGTTCTCCCGCAGACCAATGCACGGTGATTACCAACTCTCTGTACGCTTTTCGGTCTATTCCGGGGCGGAAAGAAAGCCGGATTCGCGTTGCTGTCGCCTCCAAGTCCAGTCCACTGCCGCAAATGGGGCACCATCCTGGCCTATACACGCCACTCCGCATCTCGAATCAGCCCTGAAGCAGCGCTAATACACTCGCAAATCGAGCAATCGCCTTTGGTGTCCCAAGTGCAAACAGCTCAGCGTGGTGAAACGAATCGCAAGCCGAGACACGAGGTGGCCGCGTCGAGCCGGGATTGGACTCGCCTGGCTGGCGATGTCCGCGCTGGCGGCCGGACAGGAATTGCGGCTGAGCGACCTCGTCGCCGAAGCGCTGGCGAACAATCCTGAAATCCAGGCGGCTCAGAAGAGTTACGAAGCTTCTCGTCAAAGACCGAACCAGGCGAGCAGTTTGCCGGACCCCATGTTCTCGCCGGGCTGGACGAGTAACGGCAATCCGTTGCCCGGCGCGCAACTGGGGACGAACCCGACCTCGTCGATTGGCTTCATGGTCACTCAGGAAGTCCCGTATCCCGGCAAGCGCAGCCTTCGGGGCCAGATCGCAGCTAAAGACGCCGAGGCCGAATTCCAGACGTGGCAGACTACCCAGCTAAGTGTTCTGTCGCGAGTTAAGCAGGCTTATTACCGGCTCTCCTACGATCATTCGGCGATTCCGGTGCTGGAACGAAACCGTGTGCTGCTCGATCGGTTGCTGAAGATCACCGAGGCACGGTATTCCGTCGGCCGTGCCCAGCAACAGGACGTATTCAAGACGCAGACGCAAATCTCAGTTCTGGAGAGCAGGCTCATTCAGCTCCAACGCGATCAGGCTGCGCGCCAGGCGGAACTGAACGCTTTGCTCAACCGGCGTCCACGGCAGCCCATGGCCCAGCCACCCGACCTTGAGGCGAAACAGACTGTGCGATCGCTCGATGAATTGTTCGCCCTCGCGTCCCGCCAATCGCCCATGCTTACCAAAGACCAACGGATGATCGAGCGCTCCGAACTGGCGGTGAATCTCGCACACAAGGATTACTTCCCGGACTTCGCGTTTTCGGGCGGCTACTTCAACTAGGGATCGATGTCTCCGATGTATCAGGCGCGAGTCGATATCACGATTCCGCTTTATTACCAGCGAAAGCAGCGCGCGGCGTTGACCGAGCAGACGCAAATGCTCGCACAAGCCCGGCGATCGTATGAAGCCACCAATCAGAATCTGCACTTCCAGATTCAGGACGAGTTTCTGGCTGCGGAAGCGTCCTGGAAGCTGCTTCAGCTCTATGCCAGTACAACAGTTCCGCAGGCAAGCCTCGCGTTGGAATCGTCTCTCGCGTCTTATGAATCCGGTACGGTTGACTTCTTATCCGTTCTTACGAATTACATGTCGGTCCTCGAATTCGAACTGAATTATTACGAGGAGCTGCAGAACTATTACCTGTCACTGAGCCGAATTGAAGAAATGATTGGAGCGCCGGTCCTTCCATGAAAAAGAGCAACTTGAGGTCCGCGTTATGAAAATATTCGGTGTCTTACTGGTCGTTCTATTGATCCTCGCGGGGGTCGGCGGCGGTTACGAGTATGGCCGGTGGCGCGCGTATTCGAGCACGCTGAAAGCGTCGACCCCGAAAGAGCGACGGGTCCTTTACTACGTCGATTCAATGAATCCGAAGTACAAGTCCGATAAGCCCGGTCCGGCTCCGGACGGTATGCCGCTGCAACCGGTTTACGCCGATGAACTTTCGACCTCGGGCGCCGCCGGTATCGCAAAAGCGGCGAGCGACGTCCCGATGGGGACGATTGAAATTACTCCACAGAAGCAGCAGTTGATTGGCGTGAAATACGGTTTGCCAACCATGGGTGCGTCGATCAAAGCGATTCGGGCCGTAGGCAAAGTTACGCCGGACGAGAAGCGCATCTCCCATGTGCATACTCGCGTGGAAGGTTGGATCGATAAGGTTCTGGTGGACTTTACCGGCAAGCTCGTCGATAAAGATCAGCCGCTCCTCACACTCTATAGCCCCGATCTGCTGTCCACACAGGAAGAGTTTCTGCTCGCAGTCAAGAGCAAAGATCTCATGAAGGTCAGCACGTTCGAAAGCGCGCTAGGCCAGAGCGAGTCCTTGATAGCTGCATCGCGCCGCCGTTTGCAACTCTGGGACCTCAGCGAAGGCCAGATTGACGAAATTGCCCGAACGGGAAAACCAGTGACGAACATCACCGTGTTCTCTCCGGCCGCCGGTTATGTGATGGCCCGCAACGCCTTCCCCAAACAACACATCACATCCGATACCGAGCTCTACACAATCACGGATCTCACAAAGGTGTGGATCGTCGCCGACGTATTCGAAGCGGACGCCTCACTGATTCGAGCCGATCAATTAGTGACGATCAGTTCGTCGTATGGATTAGCCGGTGCGCTGAAAGGGAGGGTGGACTACATCCAGCCTCAAATCGATCCCGTGACGCGAACACTCAAGGTCCGCATTGATGCCGACAATCCGCACATGGCTCTCAAGCCCGACATGTTCGTCGATGTGGACTTCCGGATTCCTCTGTCCCGGCAGATCACGGTGCCGGCGGACGCGGTGCTGGATTCCGGTTTGAAGAAAACTGTATTCGTTGATCGAGGCAACGGTTATCTGGAGCCTCGCGAGGTTCATACGGGAGAACGTCTGGGGGACCGGGTTGAGATTCTGGACGGACTCAAACCGACCGAGCGCATCGTCGTATCGGGCACCTTCCTAATCGATTCCGAAAGTCAATTGAAGTCGGCGTCGTCAGGAATGGGCAGCATGCCGGGGATGCCGAGCGTGGCCGCGCCGAAATCGGAGTCTGGCGGCAAGACCAATCCGCCCGCGGTCCCCGTTCAACCAGGAACACCCGCCGGCAAGGCTCCGGACAGTAAAGAAAAAGCCATGCCCGACATGCCTGGAATGGGGAAACCCAAATGATCAACCGCATCATTGAGTTCTCCGGCCGGAACAAATTCATGGTCCTTCTTCTGACGGCCTTCGCTGTCGCAGTTGGAATCTGGTCCATGAAGAACGTCCCACTCGATGCCATTCCGGACCTCAGTGACACGCAGGTGATTGTGTATTCGAAGTGGGACCGCAGTCCGGACATTATGGAGGACCAGGTCACTTACCCCATCGTCAGCGCGATGCTCGGTGCGCCAAAGGTGAAGGACATTCGAGGTTTCTCTGATTTCGGCTACTCATATGTCTACATCATCTTCGATGAAGGCACCGACATCTATTGGGCGCGGTCGCGCACGCTGGAGTACCTATCGTCTGTCTTGCCACGCCTGCCGCAGGGCGTGCAAACCGAACTGGGGCCGGATGCAACCGGTATCGGATGGGTGTTTCAGTATGCACTCATCGACGAGAGCGGTACACACGATCTGGCGGAGCTTCGTTCCCTGCAGGACTGGTTCCTGCGCTATCAATTGCGCGCGGTCCCAGGCGTGGCCGAAGTCGCGCCGTTGGGCGGCTTCGTCCGCCAGTATCAGGTCAATGTCGATCCCAATCGCCTGCAGGCATACAACATACCGATCATGAAGGTCGCTGAAGCCGTCCGCGGAGGCAACAACGACGTGGGGGGCCGGCTCGTCGAGTTCAGCGGCGCTGAGTACATGGTGCGGGGCCGGGGGTATGCGCGGTCCGAAGACGATATCGGCAAGATCGTAGTGGGAGCCACGCAGGGCGGCGTACCGATACGAGTTAAGGACATCGGGAGCGTAACGCTGGGTCCCGATATCAGGCGTGGCATCGCTGACTTTAATGGAACAGGAGACACGGTGGCCGGCATCGTCGTCATGCGCCAGGGCGAGAATGCGCTCGACGTAATCAATCGCATAAAAACCAAATTGCACGACATCGAGCCGGGCTTGCCTAAAGGCGTAAAGATTGTCAGCACCTACGACCGCTCGGATCTTATTCTGAGATCCATCGAAAACCTGAAAGGGACTCTGACCGAAGAGATGATCATCGTCGCGGTCGTTATCTTCATTTTCCTGCTGCACCCGCCAAGTTCGATGGTTCCAGTGGTGACTATTCCAGTGGCGGTGGTGATTGCATTCATTCCAATGAAGATGATGGGACTCACCTCGAACATCATGTCGCTCGGGGGAATCGCCATTGCGATCGGCGCCATGGTGGATGCGTCGATTGTCGTCGTCGAGCAGATGCACAAGAAATTGGAGGTTTGGGAGCGCGAAGGACAAAAGGGCGATTATCACAACGTCGTAATCGAGGCAGCAAAAGAGGTGGGCGGACCCAGCTTCTTCGCTCTTCTGGTCATCGCAGTCTCTTTCATTCCCGTTCTGACACTGGAAGCACAGGAAGGGCGGCTGTTCAAGCCGCTGGCTTACATGAAGAACTTCACCATGATCACGGCCGCAATTCTCGCCATCACGCTGGGACCAGTCCTGCTGCTGATGTTCGGGCACATGAAACAGTTCTCGTTTCGTCCACGCTGGCTCAGTGGTCTGGTCAACGTGATCGTGGTGGGAAAGATTCATTCTGAAGAAAAACATCCCATCAGCCGAGTCCTCATTCGGTTGTATGAACCGGTCTGCGCGTTCTGTTTGCGCTGGAAATGGCTGGTCATCGCGGCCGCCATTGCCATGGTCGCCGTTACAGTGCCGGTGTACAACAAGCTTGGGTCCGAGTTTATGCCCCCGCTCGACGAAGGGACTCTGTTGTTTATGCCTTCGACCTTGCCAGGGATCTCAGTCACGGAGGCGCAAAAGCTTCTCCAACTCCAGGACCGGATCATCCGCCAGTTTCCCGAGGTGGAGACGGTGATGGGCAAGTCCGGCCGAGCGGATACCTCCACTGATCCGGCGCCTTTCTCGATGATGGAGACCGTCGTCGTTCTGAAGCCGGAAGCGGAGTGGCCAAAGATCGATACCTGGTACGCGCGAGAGCCCAAATGGGTACAGGCAGTTGTTCGCCCCTTCAGCCCGGATCATATATCGAATGAACAACTCGTCGATCAGATGAACGCTGCCCTTCAGTTGCCCGGTGTCTCGAATACGTGGTCCATGCCGATCAAAGCACGCATCGACATGTTGACTACCGGCGTTAGAACGCCGGTCGGAGTTAAGATCTATGGCGCCGATCTCAATAGGATCCAGAGTCTCGGCACTGAGATCGAAGGTTTGATACCACAGGTCGCAGGGACCAGAAGTGTTTTCGCGGAGCGAACCGGCGGAGGGTACTTCCTCGATTTCAAATGGAACCGCGATGAAATGGCGCGCTATGGGCTCTCGATTGACGACGTGCAGGCCGTAGTGATGAGCGCCGTCGGCGGCGAGAACGTCACAACCACCATCGAGGGGCGTGACCGCTATCCAGTCAACGTGAGGTATTACCGCGATCTTCGAAGCGATGTGGACAAGCTCCAGCGAGTGCTCGTTCCTGTCATGAACGGCCAGGCTCAGATACCCGTCTCGCAACTGGCGACTGTTGAGCTCTCCGCGGGACCGTCCATGATACGCGATGAAAATGGAATGCTCAATGGATACGTCTACGTGGATATTTCGGGTCGGGATATCGGCGGCTATGTCCAGGACGCGAAGAAGCTGCTACGCGACAAATTGACCCTGCCGCCCGGATACACATTGACCTGGAGTGGGCAATACGAGTCCATGGAACGCGTCCGCGAGCGCTTAACGGTGGTGTTGCCGTTGACTCTGGTCTTCATTCTCATGCTGCTCTACCTGAACACCAGGTCACTCGCCAGAACTTTGATGATCATCCTTGCCGTTCCCTTTTCCGCAGTGGGCGCGATCTGGCTATTACATTTTCTCGGTTACAACATGAGCATCGGGGTGTGGGTCGGGCTGATCGCTCTTATGGGTGTGGACGCCGAAACAGGTGTGTTTATGCTCCTGTATCTGGATCTCGCGTTCGATGAGGCGAAAAAGGAAGGACGGATGGGTAGTCTCGCCGACCTTAAGGAAGCCATTATGCACGGCGCGGTGAAGCGAATCCGGCCGAAGGTGATGACCGTGGCCTGCATGTTCCTGGGGCTCGTCCCGATCATGTGGTCGACCGGCGCTGGAGCCGACGTGATGAAACGTATCGCCGCGCCGATGATTGGGGGAATCTTTACTTCCTTCATTCTGGAGCTGGCTATCTATCCGGCAATTTACGAGGTATGGAAATGGCATTTCGAAGTAAAGCGAAGTCTTTCGCCGGCATAGCTCTTGCGTGCTTGTGGCTTCTCGGCCTGTTAACGCCCACTGCGACGGCGCAGACTCACGCCTATGAGGTCCGCCATCAACACTGGCACGGAGGCGCGATGGGGACATTGCGCGTTTCGGCAGACGGCATTTCTTTCGAAGAGCATGGAAAGAAGAGCAAGACGGACTCGCGGCAATGGCGGTACGAGGAGATTCAGCAACTCACGGTCAGTCCAACAGAGCTCCGGGTTCTCACATATGAAGACTCGAAGTGGAAACTGGGGCGAGACAGAGAGTATATTTTCGATCACTTGCCGAAGGGTTTGGCCGTCGAGACTTACCCGGTTTTGACGGGCAAACTCGATCAACGATTCATCGCGGGAGTCCCGGAACCGGAAACGTCTTCGGAATGGAAAGCCGGGGCGAAACTCGACCGGGGCCTGTCAGGCACATTGGGTTCCCTGACGATCGGGAAAGACTGGATCGTTTTCGACGCTGGGACGCGGGGCGAATCGCGGTCCTGGCGTTTGATGGATATCGAGAACATCAGCCGCATCGGCTCGCTCGATTTCACCGTTACGACATCGGAGAAGTCGGGCTGGTTTCGGGGCGGGATGCGCGAGTTTCATTTCCAGTTACAGCAGAGCCTCCCCGAGGAGCGGTATTACGCGCTCTGGCGCCGCGTCAACCGATCAAAAGGCCTTGCTTTCCTTGACCAGGAACAACCTTAGACTGAAACGAAAGGACCATCAATGAAGAGGAAGAGCTTTGTGAAAGCGATGTTCATAATCCCGGCGGCGTTTTCGTTGCGCATGTTGGCAGCGGGCTCACATCAAGGCTCGAACCTGTAGCTGCTGCGGTAAATGGGTGGAGCATCTGAGGGCCAGTGGCTTCGACGTCAAAGTTCAGGAGGTGGAGAACACCTCGGAATATCAGCGAAAGTACGGCGTTCCGGCCCGCCTGCAATCCTGCCACACGGCTGTCGTCGAAGGATATGTCGTTGAAGGCCACGTTCCAGCCGCGGACATTCAGCGCCTGCTGAAGGAACGGCCGAAGGCAAGGGGACTGGCCCTGCCGGGTATGCCAGGGGGATCTCCCGGCATGGAGGGATCGGGGAACGAGGCGTATTCCGTCATGGTTTTCGATGACCAGGGCCGGTCGTCTGTCTACCAAAACCATCCGCGCAGGTAGACGCGTTAGTCGTTCAAGTCACTGTTCGTCCTCCTCGCGGTGAAGACCAAACTTCTCCATCCGGTAGATCAGCGTTTTTCTGCTCAGATCGAGATATTGGGCGGCGCGAGACTGGTTCCAGTCGCATTTGCGCAACGCCATCAGAATCAGCTCTTTTTCGATTCCCTCGAGACTGATTCCCTCCGGCGGCAGGTTCAGATTCAGGGTGTTCTTCCGACCAGGCTCGCCCCGCAGAAAATCCGGAAGATCGGAGAATCGAACCAGATCGCCGTCGGCGAGCACCACCAGGCGCTCAACGACGTTTTCCAACTCGCGCACGTTCCCTGGCCAACGATACTCCGTGAAGTGGGACATCAGTTCCTCCGGAAGCTTGATGCCCGGCCTGTGGTGCTTCTCGCAAGCGCGATCGAAGAATAGCCGGACCAGCTCCGGAATGTCCTCCGGCCTTTCACGAAGCGCCGGCAATTGCAGCGGAATCACCGCCAGCCGGTAGTACAGATCCTCCCGGAAAGTCTGGTCCTCGATCATGGCCTGCAGATTCCGATGGGTAGCGGCGATGATCCTGACATCGACTTTCATGGGGCTGGTGGAACCAACCTTTTCAATCTCACCTTGCTGGACAAGCCGGAGCACCTTCACCTGCAGTTCCAGCGGCATGTCCCCGATCTCATCGAGGAACAGCGTTCCGCCATTGGCTGCCTCGACCTTCCCCGTCTTGTGCGTGACTGCTCCGGTAAACGAGCCCTTCACGTGACCGAACAGCTCGGATTCGAGAAGGTCCTTAGGGATGGCACCGCAATTAATTGTGAAAAACGGCTGGGTCTTTCTCGGGCTGTTAAAGTGAATCGCCCGCGCCACGAGTTCTTTGCCGGTTCCGGTTTCTCCATTAATGAGGACCGTCGAAGCCGTTTGGGCCGCCCTCCCAGCCATGTCCAGCACGGAGAGCAGTCGCTTGGATCGGCCCAGAATGGCCTCAAAGCCATACCGCGCGTCAAGCGTGCGGCGCAGCCGCCATACTTCCGCACGCAGACGCAGGTTTTCCAGCGCGCGCTCCACCACCAGTCTCAACTCAGCCACGCTTACGGGCTTTGTCAGGTAATCGTACGCTCCAGCTCTCATCGCCTCAACGGCAGTCTCTACCGTGCCGAAAGCCGTCAGCATGATCACGAGTGTCGGAAGTTCTTTGCGATGATTGGCAGTCTCGGGCCGCACAATCTGTTTGAGCACTTCCATACCGTTCATGTTCGGCATCATCATGTCGACGAGCACGAGTTCGGGCCGATCGCGATGGTAAATGCGCAGTCCTTCCTCCGGGTCCGTAGCGCCCACAACCTCGACGCCCTCCTGTTGAAGTGCTGCCAAAACAAGTTCCAGGCCGGATGGATCGTCGTCGATGGCGAGGATCTTAAAGTTCTGCACGGGGCGTTTTAGCCTCTTCGAAAAGCACGCTGGCGGCAACAGTCACCGCGGGCATCAGTACGGGTCATGTCCGATATTTCACTTCGTGTGGTCACCGAGAATCCTCATGTTCGTCGTGGCGAGCCGCGCTTGCCGTTGTGTAATGTATTCGTCTGCCGTGCCGTTATCGACCGCCATACCGGGCTATCCATCCACATAGCCCGATATGGGAACGCCGCCAGCGGTCGCGCCGCAGGACTAGTTTTTAGTCGCTTGTTTAGCTGGTTTTGCCGCCCCGACTTCCACGGTATGGGCAACAAGTTTTTCATTCATCTCCATAGCGTGAATCACGACTCTGTCGCCGACCTTGATATCGGTTTTCTGGATTGACTGCTTAGCGCGCTCGTAGGTCGTCATCTTCGCGTCAAAGCCGACCTCAACGATTTTTCCGGCCGTCGTTTTTACGGTGACGGACGTGTCGGAAATACTGGTCACGGTGCCAGTCACGTGCTCTTCACCCCCGTGGGCCGTCGCAATCGCTGGCAGAAGCGCAAGCGCCATTACCGAGAGAAGCGCGATCTGGATCTTGAGCTTAATGATGCTGTGCGTTTTCATTTGTCTGGTCTCCATTCAAAAAGTTTCTTTCTTCCTCTTCTTCCTTCAATTCATCCGGACTCCTCGGATTCGCCGCTTCCATTTGCTTCTCTTCCTCAGCCGAAAGCTTCGGAAGGTGGCGTATGAAATGGACGAGTTTCCATGAATCCCTTTCGTCGTGGCTTGTGTCACTTCCCCATGACGGCATCCCCGTAAGCCGAATGCCGTTTTGGATGATGTAGAACAACTCGCCATCTGTCAGATTCTGCGTATCCGCCTGCCGCATGTCTGGCGCGGGCGGATACATGTGTTTTCCCATCTCGGCCTCCCCGCTGCCATTGTTTGAGTGGCAGGCGGCGCAATGATCGGCCCAGTGTGCGCGCGCGTCGACCAGAACCTCAGGCGACGCCGCGACTGGATTGACGCGATTTTTGGCATCGCCGGGCAATGCCCGGGCGCGCGCTTTTCGCGCAGCCAGCCTTTCCAGCAGAGTCGGCTGTGCCCGAGCGCTGAATCCATTCGTACGCGTCTTCAGGAAAATGAGGCCACCGGCGCCGGCCAGAATGACCAGCGCGATTCCTATAACCAGAAACCGAATTAAATTCCGCATGATCGTCTTCTTT
>ODAK010008532.1_pt1 | contig 10244 bp, 9 predicted proteins | sample 1539591 | NCBI WGS metagenome assembly ODAK01 (sample SAMEA3539303, study PRJEB22396) | soil metagenome | biome: tundra; feature: field; material: soil | place: USA | collected 2010-05 | depth 0.15 m | reverse complement strand
CTTTCGACTTCCGCTGCTTCGCGGGTCCCGCTTTCTTTGCTGGTTTCACCAAGCGAGCTTCCAGCTCCGCCACCCGTCTCCGCAACTCTTCCGTCTCGCTCATTTCCGATCTCTCTGGCCTACCCAGGAAATTCCGCAACGTGTCCACCGGAGAGGCTACCCCCGCAAATCCCGATTGCAACGCGCCCTGCATCTTCTGGTAGGCATCGAACGCCGACTTCAAATACCACATGATGAACTCTTTCCCCACGTGGTCCGAGGCCACGATCAGCTGCTTCAGCAACTCCAGCGGCAATCCCGTCGGCTGATCTTTCGCATCTTCCACAATGATCTGCGTCAACGTCACCCGCGTCAGATCCTCGCCGCTCGTCGCATCCACCACTTGCACGTCTGTTCCATTTCGGACCATCTTTGCCAGGTCCTCCAGGTTCACATACGCGCTGCTGGAAGTGTCGTAGAGTCTACGGTTTCCGTACTTCTTGATCACTACCCGGCCGGATCTCATGCGCGCCTCGCTTTGCTGCACCGCAAGATATCACGTTTCCGCCTTGACACTGGGGAAATATGCTCCTACTGTTGATTCGATGCTGCACTGCAGCAATTAGGAAACGGAGGCAGTTATGCCACAAGAAAGTACGCACGATCCCATGGCGCATGCCCGTCCATCCTCTCTCGTCTCGCTGCTCTCCGGATGGGTTCAGCAAGGCATGGAGAGCTTCTTTGCCACCCAACGCATCCTGGTCGATGTTGCCATGCGCCAGAATGCCAGCGCGATGAAAGCGATGCGCGAAAGCCTGTCTGATCCCGAACATTCCCCCGTCGCCCTGCTCACCGAGTTAGTGGTTGAGGGCACCGCCAATTACATTGACGCCCAACGCATCCTGCTCGACCTCGTTCAACAGGAAAATGATCTCCTCATGGAAGGCGCAAAGGAACGCGTCATCGGCTCCAACCCCGCCACCGCCATGGTCAACATGGTTCGCCGCAGCGTGGATGGCTTTGTCGAAATGCAACAGGACTTCCTCACCCTCGCCGGCAAGCAATCGCAGAACTGGCTCACTGATATGCAGCATGGCAAGCCGTTCGATCGCGACCGCCTGATTGAAACCGCACGCGAAGGCATGGAAAACTTCGTGAACGCGCAGAAGAAATTCCTCGACGTGATCGCCGAAGAGACCACTCTCGCTACCAGCGACAAGCACGAGAAACCCGGCAAGCCCGGCAAGCACACGGACGTCGCCGCACTCGCTCGCGAGTCCGCCAACGCCCTGGTCGATGCCCAGAAGAAACTCCTCGACGTCGCCTCGGCGCAGATGAAGGCGAACCTTAAGATCGCCAACAAGAGCGCGGATATGCTCGCTCCCTTTCGTCTGCCCCTGGCGAAGCTCACCGGCGAAGGCGTCAAAACCTTTGTCGACGCGGAAAAGGCGATGATCGATTCCATGATGAAACGGCCCCACAAAACTGGCGCTGCTGCCAAACGGCCGCGCAAGGTGACTCGCCACAAGAAGGCCGCCGCCGCTGCCGCAGGAGACTGATTTCTTAAAGGAGCCATGTAGGACTGTTGAGTTTTTCAACAATCCGCGTGCCATTGGGACCTCCAATGGCACGTTTTTTCCTTTTGTACTCACTTCTTCCTAGAAATACGGTTGCAAAACTGCGCAACCATTTACTTTCCCTGTTGCGTGTCACACGAATGCAACATAGGATGGCACAACATCATCGAAATTTCAGGTGCAGCAAATCAGGAATTTCGATCCTCGAGGGGTTGAGGGCTGATTAAACACATGGGTTCAGGGACGCGCATTCCGGTGATCGATTCCCGCCGCCAAAGGGTGGAAGAACATTCCGAAGCGGATATCTCGATTTGGAAAGAAGCGCTGTTTGGCGCCGAACTCCTGCTCCTGCATGCGTCTCCGGTCTACTACGGCTTCGGCATTCCTCGTGGCAATGGCTCCGCGGTCATCGTGATTCCCGGCTTCCTCTTTAATGACGAATATCTCGGCCACTTGAACGGCTGGCTCGACCGTATCGGTTATCGCACCTATGTCTCGGGAATCAATCTCAACGCCGAGTGCCCGAACCTCCTCATTCGCGATCGCCTCGCCCGCACCATCGACAAGGCTCTGCGCGAAACCGATGGAAAGATTCACATCATCGGTCATAGTCTGGGTGGTGTCATCGCCCGCTCCGTCGCTCATCAGCGTCCCGACGATATCGCTTCCGTCATCACCATCGCTTCGCCCTTCCGGGGCGTAGTCGCGCATCGTGCCATTCTTTCGGCCGCCAACCTGGTTCGCACTCAGATCCTCAAGGAACACGGCTCCAAGGTTCTTCCCGACTGCTACACCGCCCACTGTACCTGCGATTTCATCTGCTCCCTCAAATCGCAGATTCCCGAATCGGTGATCAAGACGGCGATCTATACCCAGGATGACGGCGTTGTCGATTGGCGTTATTGCCTCACCCACGATCCCGGATGCGACTTCGAAGTTCCCGGCACCCACATCGGGCTCGCATTCAACTCCTCCGTCTACAGCATCATTGCCAACCGCCTTCATTTTGCTCGCACGCAGTAGCACTTTCCCAAAGCCGACCAGCAGATAAGTTTTATCGGTAGCCCGCGATGCTGCGTGTGATACATGCAAGGTATGGTTCTGACGCCGCACTTTCGCGGCCCGATGAAGTATCGCATCGATTGCGGCCGCGTCATTGCGAGTTCCATCGCCTCCGCCACCGCACATCGCCTTCGATATGGCCCCGCCATGCCGGGCTGGAATTGGACGGTAGAAGTGGGAACCCTGATCATTCGCAACCACCTTCGCGCCGCTTTTGCTCAACCCGACGTGGCCGAGCATCGCCGCTTTCTCGATTGCATGGTGCTCGACTCGCCCTTGCTCAAACAAATCTCCACCACGGACGTTTCCGAAAACGACGTTCGTGGCAGCTGGCATATCCCCGCAAACCCATCGCCCGTCACGCTGCTTTATCTCCACGGAGGCGGCTTCGCTTTCTATCCCAAGGATTCGTATCGCAACCTCATCGCTCTAATCACCCTCGCAGCCAACACTTCCACCTTCGCCGTTGACTACCGTCTGACCCCAGAACATCCTTTCCCGGCAGCGCTCGATGACGCTCGCGCCGCCTACCGGTGGCTTCTCAAGCGCGGCACTCCGCCCGGACAGATCGTCATCGCCGGCGACTCAGCCGGAGGCAATCTCACCCTCACCCTCTTGTGCGACCTTCGCGATCGCGGTCTTCCTCTTCCCGCTCTCGGCATCGGACTCTCTCCCGCCACCGAGTTCGACAACATCCGCCCCAGCATGACCGCCAACGAGCACTCCGATTGGATCACCGGTCATATGGCCCTCGTATGGCGGGATTGGTATTGCCGTCCCGAACAACGTTCTCTCCCGCTGATCTCTCCCATCCACGCCAACCTTCGCGACCTGCCGCCTATCTATATCCAGGCTGGCCGGGCCGAAATTCTTTACGACAGCATTGCCGCCTTCGCCATCGAAGCCAAATCACAAGGCGCCCATGTAACCCTCGAGTCGTGGCCCAGCATGAATCATGTCTTTCAATTTTTTGGTCACGACGCCCCGCAAAGCTCCGAGGCCCTCCGCCGAATCAAAGAAGTTGTCGCGCAATCCGTACGCGAACCTATAGCACGCTAAAGTCCCGCGCGCTTCCTGCCGATATGGGGATCGGTGGTGGAAGCGTATGTTGCGTTACATCGCGCGGCAGCCGATCCTCGACAGCAAGCAACAGACTTTCGGCTACGAGCTGCTGTATCGCGCCGCGAGCGAAGACTTTGCCCGCATCAGCGATCCCGAAGGTGCCTCTCGTCGTGTGCTCGATGACCTGCTCATGTTAGGCATCGATGAACTCACCCGCGGCCGCCATGTCTTTCTCAACTGCACCCAGGAAGTCCTCACCCAGCGGTTGGTTGAGCTCCTTCCCACCAAAAACTTGGTCCTCGAGGTTCTGGAAACCATCGTCGCCGACCACGACCTCGTACAAAGCTGCGCCGAACTCAAAGCCGCCGGATACAGCCTCGCCCTCGACGACTTCGTTCCCAATGCCAACACCCTCCCGCTGGTCGAGTTCGTCGACTACATCAAGATCGATTTTCGCGCCCTGACTGCCGACCAATGCCGCGAACTCGTGCACCGCTTCGGAAATAAAATTCAATTTGTTGCGGAGAAGATCGAAACTCACGCCGAATACCCGTCCGCCCGCGCTATGGGCTGCACCCTCTTTCAGGGATACTCCTTCGCCGAGCCCCGCACTTCTGACCGTGCGACAAATCCCTTCCATGTATACCAACTACGTGCGCTTGCTCGCCGCCACCTGCAAGCCCAACTTCGATTTCTTTGCCGTCGAAGCCATCATTAAAACCGACGTCGCGCTTTGTTATAAGCTGCTGCGTTTTCTCAATTCCGCCGCATTCTGCCTCGGCTCTGACATCACTTCTTTGCGCCAGGCCCTCGTCATTCTCGGAGAGAACGCTATCCGTCGTTGGGTATGCGTTAGCGCTGCGGCCACCGCCGCCAAAGGCAAACCGGCCGAGCTACTCACCTTGGCCCTGCTGCGCGCGCGATTTTGCGAACTCCTCGCCGGTAACGCCCGCTGCAATCCCTATCACGGCTTCATGGTCGGCCTGTTTTCTCTCATCAGCGCCCTGCTCGACATGCCCTTGGAAAACATCCTGACACATGTCGAGCTTCCCACCGAAGCCCACGAAGCCTTGCTCGGCCAACCCTGCCGGCTGCGCGCGCTGCTCGATTTTGTGGGTTCTTACCTCGACGGCGATTGGGATGCCGTCACCGCCAAATCCGCAAAACTCGAAGTCTCGCAGCAGCAAGTTACCAGTTGCTATCTCGAAGCCGCGCGCTCCGCCGACTCCCTGATGGCAATCGTCTGAATTCCCAATAAAAAAGGGCACGATTTCCATCGCGCCCTCTTCACAGACCAACTCTCGATCTACTTTGTAACCAGCTGCGGTGTCTCCACCCGCGCTTCCCGCAAGAACCTCGCCGCTTCTTCCGGAGGCGTCGGATTGATATAGAACCCCGTGCCCCACTCAAATCCGGCTGTCTTCGTCAATTTCGGCATGAACTCCACGTGCCAGTGATAGTGATCCAACCCCGGCTCCTGCATCGGCCCGGTATGAATCACAAGGTTGTACGCCGGACTATCGAGCACTCGCTCCGATTTGTTCAACAGCAGCTTTAGCGCCTTCGCCAGTGATTCATAGGTCTTCGAAGATGCGTTCTCAAACGACGACTCATGCCGTTTCGGCAAGATCCACGTCTCGAACGGAAAACGCGGAGCATACGGCGCAATCGTCACGAATCCTTCGTTCTCCGCGATTACGCGCACGCCCGATTCCACTTCCTGGCGAATCACGTCGCAATACACGCAACGCTCTTTCATCAGGTAGTACTGCTTGGCGCCTTCCAGTTCTTCCACTACGTGCTTCGGCAAAATCGGCAGCGCAATCAACTGCCCATGCGGATGCTCCAGCGACGCCCCCGCCGGTTCGCCGTGGTTCTTAAAAATCAGGATGTACTTAAAGCGCCGGTCCTGCTTCAGGTCGAGTATGCGATCGCGGTACGCCCAAAGCACATCTTCAATCCGCTTCTCCGGTAGCGAGGCCATCGTCGCATTGTGATCCGGCGTCTCGATGATCACCTCGTGCGCCCCGATCCCGCTCACCTTGTCGAACATTCCTTCCGCCGACCGGTTGAACGATCCCTCGATCCCCAGTGCCGGGAATTTATTGGGAACCACTCGCACCGTCCACCCCGGAGTATTCGGCTGCGCCGGTGGCCCCCCATTCTGTGGTCGATACGCCAGGATCTCCGGCGGGGTCTTACTCTCGTTGCCATAACAGAATGGACAGAACCCACCCTTCTGCACGAATTTCTCTCGCGAAAAGTCGGTGGGACGCTTAGCGCGGTCCGTAGAAATAATGACCCAGCGGCCAACAATTGGATCTTTACGAAGTTCAGGCACGGCAAAATCCTTTCACTCGCTCCTTCAATCTTACCTCCCCCAGCGCTCCTTGCGGTACTCCGCCCGGAGTTCGCTCAATGCAATCGCGCCTTTCTGGGCTCTCACCCATGGCGGGAATCCGGTTGCGTACAAATCGACTGTCCATTGCCGAACAAACCCCCGCGCGAATGAACACTCTCCGCCCGAGAGCCGCCTGCAAGCTCTTCCCTTCCAACCTGTTGCATTGGAGCAACGCTTGCACCTCGTTACGTATCTGGGAGTGTATCCGGGGGCGAACCATGTTCCGTCTTCTTCTTGATTTGCGATATGGCGTACGCATGCTGGCGAAGCGCCCAGCCTTCACCGCGTTGATCGTGCTGTCGCTGGCCCTGGGCATCGGCGCCAACACCGCCATCTTCAGTGCTGTAAATGCAGTGATGCTGAAAATGCTGCCGGTCAACCATCCGCAACAGTTGCAGATGCTCACCTGGACTGTGCCCACATCCGATTTTCCTGACGCGTATCTCGAAGATCTCGAGGGAAGTTTCTTGCGGGTTGCGGGCGGCCGGTTCGGAAGCTATTCCATCTCCTATCCAGCGTACGAGGAGATTGCTGCCAACAATCGCTCTTTCGACGCCACCTTCGCCTTCGCCGCCAACGATCAGGACGTAAACGTCGGGATCAACGGTCGTGCCAGCAGCGTGAAACTGGTTGGCGCTTCCGGCAACTTCTTCAGTGGACTGGGCGTCACCCCCGCTGCAGGCCGTGCATTTCAACCCTCCGACGATACTTCCACAGCCGAACCGGTCGTCATGATCTCGCACCGATTTTGGCAATCAACCCTCGGCGGGGAACTCAGCGCCATCGGTCGCACCATCCAGATCGACGGCCAACCCGTGACCATTGTCGGCGTAGCGCCTGCGGAATTCTTCGGTATTGAGCCTGGCTCTGCTCCCGACCTCTGGGTACCGCTTCACTGGTACGCTGCCGAATGGGCCAAACTGAATGGTGAAACAAGCTCTGCGAAATTTCTCGGCGACAAACGTGCCTGGTGGGTTGGCGTCATTGGTCGAATCAAGCCCGGCGTGAGTGAAGCTGCGGCCACTGCCAAGATGTCGGTCCTTTTTCAACAAACGCTGCAGACGACCACTGACCACCCCAGTGGCGGCATGATCGCCGAGTATGGCGGCGGGGGGCCCGCCGAAGAACATTCCGCGCGAAAGGCGGTTACCCCGCAGCTTGCCATCATTCCCCTTGCCCACGGACTCGATACCCTCCGCCGCGAATTCTCTACCTCTCTTTGGCTACTCGTTGGCATGGTCGCCCTCGTACTTCTTATCACCTGCAGCAATGTCGCCTCTCTCCTGATCACGCGCGCCACTTCCCGCCAGAAAGAGGTGGCTGTTCGTCTCAGCCTGGGTGCACCTAAATCTCGCATCGTTCTCCAGGTATTCACCGAAAGTCTCATCCTCGGCCTGGCCGGAGGTTTGGCTGGTTTGTTCGTCGCACGCTGGACCGGCGTCCTGCTTGTACGACTGATTTCCAGTGGACGCTCGCCGGTCTCCATCTCTCTCGCCCCTGACACCACCGTGCTTCTTTTTACCGCCGCGATCACCATGCTCAGCACCCTCTTTTTCGGAGTCGCACCAGCGTAGTTCGCCGCCAAGGTCCGCCCCCTGACAACTCTCAAGCAGGGAGCCATCCCCGCGGGAAACGCGAAATTTGTCTCCGGCAAGTTTCTCGTCGCCCTCCAGATCGCGCTCTCGTTTGTTTTGCTCGTCGCCTGCGGATTGTTCCTCCGCACTCTCGGACGATTGCAGAACGTCAATCTCGGTTTCCATAGCCAAAACCTCACCCGTTTCACCGTAAGTCCCGGATTGAACGGCTACTCCAGCCAACAGCTTCTGGCGTATTACCAGAACCTGGAGACGCAGCTACATGCCATCTCCGGAGTCGAATCGGTTTCGTTATCCGAGCATGCACCCATCGGCGCTGGATCCAGCGTCACCATCGGCAAAGTCCCCGGCTATACCGCCCCCGGAAAAAACGTGGACATTTATCGCCACGATGTCGGTCCTGCGTACTTTGAAACTCTCCAGGTTCCCCTCCTTCTCGGACGTGGCATCACGGCGCGCGACGACAAAGGCGCGTCACAGGTCGTCGTCATCAACGAGGCTTTCGTCAGAAAATATTTCCATGGCGATAACCCAATCGGGCATCACATCGATCTTGGATCCAAGCCGCCCCAGGAGTTCGAGATCGTTGGCGTCGCCAAAGACGTGAAATACGCGCAGATCCGTGACGATGTGCCGCCCACCGCCTACTTCTCCTACATGCAACGCAAGGAGATTCCACCTTTCATGACCTACGAAGTGCGCAGTAGTCTAGCGGACGCCGCGCTCTTCAACTCCATCGAGCAAACCGCTCTGCGCCTCGACAAGAATGTTCCCGTCACGAAATTGAAGTCCGAGACGGAGGCCGTCAGCGAAGTCCTCTACCTCGAGCGCACCTTCGCCACTCTGAGCAGTGCCTTTGGCGGCCTCGCATTGCTACTCGCCGGGCTCGGCCTCTACGGCACCATCGCCTACACCGTCGCTCAGCGCACTAATGAGATCGGTATCCGTATGGCCGTGGGCGCGGACCGTCAGAACATCGTGACCATGATCATCCGCGAAACCCTCATCGTGGTTTCAGCCGGACTTCTCGTAGGATTACCCATCGCCTGGTTTGCGAGCCGCGCTCTGCGAAGCCAGCTTTTCGGCTTATCGCCGCACGACGCCGTTTCTATGGGGATCGCTGTCCTTACCATCGTGGCAGTCTCGGCTCTGGCTGGCGGCCTGCCCGCCCGCCGCGCCTCCCAGGTGGAACCAATGGAAGCATTGCGCTACGAGTGATTGCGATTCCCATGCTTGCCCTGTGATTGAACCGCTGGCACGTTCGCGCTTCTACGCGTCCACGCGATGTTCTATCCTTATCAGTCATGGCTACCGCTTCCGTGGTTGCGTCGCGTACTCCAGCGATCCATCGCCGCATCGCCCAGTTCGCCTGGGCAACTTTGGCCTACAACGTAGCCGTGATCGTGTGGGGAGCCTATGTTCGCGCCACCGGCGCCGGCGCAGGCTGCGGAAATCACTGGCCTCTCTGTAACGGTGAGGTCATCCCCCGCGGCGCGCGCCTGGAAACCTTGATCGAGTTTTCCCATCGCGCCTCTAGCGGTATCGCCGCAATTTTGGTCGTCGGACTCTGCATCGCCTGCTGGATCCGGCTGCCGAAAAAACATCCGGCGCGCATCGCTTCCATCGTCGCCGCTCTTCTCATGTTGAGCGAAGCTCTTCTTGGAGCCGCGCTCGTCAAATTCGAACTGGTCGCGCAAAATCGCTCCATCGCCCGCGCCATCTCGCTTCCCATCCATTCGACCAACACGATGTTGCTGCTCGCGGCCATCGCGGTCACTGCCCTCTGGCTCTCCGCCGATCCACAGACTTTGCGCTGGACGAAAAAAGGCTCGTGGCTCGCCGCCTCGACGCTCACCATGCTGCTGATCACCACCGCTGCCGGTGTCATTGCCGCTCTCGGCGATACCCTCTTCCCCAACTCAACCATGGCGGAGGATTTCTCTACCAGCAGCCATTTCCTCTTGCGCCTGCGCGTGCTTCATCCCGCGCTCGCCATTCTGACCACGATCGTGATCGCGATTTTCGTCTCGCGCGCCAGCCGCGACAATCCTCGCGCCCGCAAGTTCGCCGGCATCGTCGGTATCGCCGTCGTCTCCCAACTTTTCCTCGGCATGCTCAACATCACCCTCCAGGCCCCAGTCTGGCTGCAGATGATCCACCTCTGCGTCGCCGACATTGTCTGGATCGGCACTGTCCTCGTCGCTGCCGAAACCGTTCTCCTCCGCCCTGCCGACATCGCCCTTCCCGCGAAGCTTGGTACAGACAACCTCTATCGCACGACTTTACCGCCTGCTGAAAAATCGTGACCACTGTGGGTGCCCCACCCTTGTGGCTTCAGCCGCAGGGTGGGCGCGGAGGTGCTGGTCGCTGGAATTTTCCACCAGAGTTTGAGATTCCCCCCAGTCGAAAGGCACGACTTCTAGCCGTATGAACAGAGGCGACGAATGCCTCCGACTTCAGCCGCTGAGGCACCTCGCCATCGATGCTTCTAAAATCCTCTTGACCCTGACGTAACGTCATCCTCGACACTCCATTTCGGATCGAGCCCGGAGGACATCAGCACCATGC
>ODAK010008530.1_pt1 | contig 10245 bp, 4 predicted proteins | sample 1539591 | NCBI WGS metagenome assembly ODAK01 (sample SAMEA3539303, study PRJEB22396) | soil metagenome | biome: tundra; feature: field; material: soil | place: USA | collected 2010-05 | depth 0.15 m | reverse complement strand
GCTCGAACGCGAAGCGGAGTTTCAAAGCACCGCCGCCGAAACGTCGGACGCGCTTGACGAGGCGATCCGGTACCGGCTGCTCGAGGAGACTCCTGCTGGGGCGGAAGGTGCATCCGTTGCGTACGACTTCCCGTTCGAAGCCCTGCGCCGGGTGGTTTTCGAGCGGACGACGTTCGCCCGCCGTCGGTTGCTGCATGGCCGAGCCGCAGATGCACTGGCACGCCGCCACGAGCGCGACTCCCCGGCGTCCGTCTCGGCGGCTGTTGTCGCTCACCATTTCGAGCAATCGGGCAGGGACGCCGAAGCCGCGGCGTGGTGGTGGCGGGCGGCCGCGCGGTCGCGTGCTCTCTACGCGCACGAGCAGGCGTACTCCGACCTGGCACGCGCGCTCGCGCTGGGCTATTCACCGGCAGACGTGTGGGCTAGCACCGGCGACGTTCTCGTTGCACTCGGCCGTTACACCGAGGCGATCGGCGCGTACGAGAGTGCCGCGGGCCTGGCTTTCGATGCCGCGTTCAGTGCGGGTGTCGAGCACAAGCTTGCAGAGGTGCATCACCGGCTGGGGGACTGGGCAGTGGCTGACGACCACCTGCGCGCAGCGCTGGAACTGCTGAACGAGGAACCTGTCGAGGCCAATGTGTTGCTGGCCCGGATCAGCGCGGACCGCGCACTTCTCGCGTACCGGCGCGGCGATGTCACGGCTGCCCGCGACCTCGCTGCGGGCGCAGTCGCTATGGCCGAGCCGACCCAGGACGCGATGGCGACCGCCCAGGCTCTCGACGTTCTTGGCATGGTGGCGGCAGCGACTGGTGATCTCGCCGCTGCAGAGTCGAGCCTGCGACGCAGCATCGAGCACGCACGCACCCTGCCCGACTCCGGCATTGCGGTGGCCGCACTAAACAACCTCGCACGCGTGCTGGCCGACGTTGGACGGCGCGACGAAGCGTTGGAGACAGCCGGCGAGGCGCTCCGTCTCGGAGCCGAACGCGCGGACCAGCACCGGCTCGCCGCACTGCACACCAACCTCGCCGATCTATTGCATGCGGCGGGCGATGAGGATGGTGCGCTCGATCACCTCAAGGAGGCGGCTCGGCTGTTCGCCGCAGTCGACACCGGAGGTGAACCCCGGGCCGAGGTCTGGACGCTCGTCGAGTGGTGAGGTCAGGCGGGCCTCACTACCCCCGGGACTACGCCGTGCCGAGCGCGACACCGACCGCCGCCGCCACGGCCGGCGCTAGTGCCATCGGGCCGCCGAACAATGTGCTCGTGCGCACGGTGGCCCGCACGGTCTGGAGATAGCTGGTTGTCGACGACGGCAGAATCGCCGATGCGGAGAGCAACAGTGGACCGTCGACGTGCGCCTGGAACGCGCCGCCGCTGAGGGCGTCGGCGAACGTCACCCCACTCGCCACACCGAGCTCGGTCGGACCGGAGAACAGGGCGGCAGCAGCGACCGCGGTTGCGTAGCGGTCAGCTCCCATCAGGGCGATAGCTGACGGATCTGCGGCAACCGCAGGCCCTCCAACGGCGTAGACGACGCCAGGGTGAGCGCTCAGATAGTCCCGCACCGACGCCGGGAGCACCGGGCCAGCGGTGAGCAACACGACGCCACCGACGTGTGCAGCGGCAGGACCGGCGGCGAGCGCGTCGGGGAAATTGATGCCGGTTGCCAGCAAGACCGTGCCGGGGTTACCCATCGCGGCCGCGACCGCGAGGGCGGTACCGAAACGATCCGTACCGGCGAGGCGTTGGACGACGTACCCGAGTCCGGTGAGCGTTGTTGCCACGCTGGCGGGGATCGCCGCGGTGCCGCCCAGCAGATACACGGTGCCACCGGCCGGCAGGACACGGACGATCTCGGCCTGCGTAGACGTGGGTAGTGAGCCGCCGTTGGTGAAGAGCAGCGGCGCGTTCTTCGCCGATGCGAACCGGATGCCCACGAGTGCGTCCGGGTAGTTGTCGGATCGGGCGAGCACGACAGCGCCCGCACTGCCGGTTGTCGGGAACTCCACCACGGACGTCGCAACAGCGGTTCCGAAGCGATCGGTGCCAAAGATCTGAACCGGAGCACTTGGGGTAGTTGTTGTCCCACCACCGGCAGCCGGGGTGACTGTGTTGGATGCGACGAAAGACGTCGTGCCGGTACCGAGCTGGTTGATAGCCGCGACGATGAACGTGTATCCAGTGCCGTTCACAAGTCCGGTCAGTGTGTAGGTCGTCACATTGCCGACCGTGACCGGCGCGCCGCTCGACGGCGTGATGACGTAACCGGTGATCGCGAAACCGCCATCGTCGACGGGCGCGACCCAGGTGAGGGTTGCGGTGGTGTTCCCAGCGCTTGCGACGACGACGGTCGGCGCGCCGGGCGCGGTCGGCTGGGGTGTCACCGAGTTGGACGGCGATGAGTTGCCGCCCGTGCCGTTCGTGTTGATCGCCGACACCTGGAACGTGTAGGCGGTGCCGTTGGTCAGACCCGTCATCGTGTAGGTGGTGACGTTGCCGACCGTGACAGGCCCCCCCGTCGAGGGGGTTATGACGTAACCGGTGACGGCGTTGCCACCGTTGTCAGTCGGCGCCGTCCACGCCAGGGTCGCGCTGGTGTTTCCGGGCGCCGCGATACCGATCGTCGGAGCTCCCGGTGCTGTCACCGCAGGCGTCACTGAGTTGGACGATGCCGACTGCGCGCCGATGCCCGCGGCGGTGATCGCCGCGACCTGGAAGGTGTACGCAGTGCCATTGGTCAGCGCGACCATCGTCGACGTGAGCACATTGCCGACCGTGACCGACGCACCGATCGAGGGCGTTATGACGTACCCGGTCACCGGATCGCCACCGTTGTTGACCGGCGGTGTCCACCCGATGATGGCGGCTGTGTTTGCTCCGGTTGCGACACCGATTGTCGGGGCGTCCGGCAGGGTGGCCGGCGTGATCGCCGCTGACGGTGCACTGACCGGACCAGTGCCACCGGTGTTCACCGCGTAAATCTCGAACGTGTACGGCGTTCCGTTGGTCAACCCGGTGACCACTGCGGACGTCGACGTGGAGACGCCGTCACTGAACTGAACGTAGGAACCACCCGAGGCGTACCACACCGTGTAGTCGTTGATCGCCGATGCGCCCACGCTGCCCGGCGTCCAGCTCACAGAGACTTGTCCGTTGCTGGCGACACCGGTGACGGCCGAGACCGCGCCCGGCAGCAGCGACGGCACGACCGCGACCCGTGCCGACCTGGCACTGAGGCCAGCGGCGTTCTGCGACTGGATGGAAACGTAGTAGGTCGTGCCGTTCGAAAGGCTGCTCAGCGTGCAGGTGAGGGCTGCGGTGGTGCACGTTCGGACCTGAGCTCCCGCAGTCGGCGCGTTGAACGCCGTTGCTGTGTAGCTCGTGATTGGCGAGCCGTTGGCATTCGGCACGAGCCAGCTGACGACAATCGCGCTGTCGACGCCGTTCGCGATTGTTGTCGCCGGGTCAGGGGCATCGGGGAACGTGAACGGCGTCGCGGTCAAGGTCGACGATGCAGCACCCACGCCGGCGTTGCTCACTGCGCGGAGCGCGACGGCGTAACTCGTGCCGTTCGCCACGCCCGTGATTGTCAGCGGCGACGTGGTTGACGACGTCGGCAGCCAGGCGCCGCCGTTGAGCTGGTACTGGTAGCCGGTGATCGACGAGCTTCCGGCGCTGCCTGCGGTGAAAGCCAGCGTGAGGAACGAGTCGCCAGGCAACAGCGTATTGAGCGTCGGCGCACCGGGCCGCGCGAGCGGCGTGACCGCGACCACGGGGGTCGAGGCAACGCCCGCACCCGCCGCGTTCTGCGCGATGACCGACACGTAGTAAACGACGCCGTTGGCGAGGCTGCCAATCGTGCACGACGTTGTCGCCGTCGAGCACGTGGACACGGGGGACGGTGAGCTCGGCGTCAAGAACGCGCCGGCGACGTAGGTCGTGATGACGGAGCCACCTGTGCTCACTGGCGGGGTCCATGACACATCGGCACTTGTCGTATCCGACACTGCCAAGACCGAAGTCGGGGGGTCGGGCACTGTGAGTGGCGTCGTGTTCGCCGAGATCGAGGAGCTGCCGACGCCGATCGCATTGTCGGCGCGGACGTTGATGGTGTACGGCGTGCCGTTGGTCAACGAGCCGATGACGAAGGGACTGGACAACGTGCCTGCATCGACCCAAGGTCCGCTGTTCAGCTGGTATTCCATTGCCGATATCGGCGAACCGCCGTTGTCGGAAACGGTGAACGCAACTTGCACGGCCTGGTTCTGCGCAACCAGCACAACAGTCGGCGCGATCGGTGTGGTGCTCGGTCCGACGCCGGTCGTCGTCGAGGGGGCGCTGGCGCCGGCGGCATTGACGGCGCGGACGGCGACGGGATAGCTCGTGCCGTTCGCGATCGCGGTCGAGCCGTCTGTCGAAAGCGCGGTAATGACCAATGGGCTCGAGGTCGCCGCGGCGGCGTGCCACGTGCTGCCGGCGTCAGTGCTGTACTGCCAGCCCGTGATGGCCGACCCGCCGTCGCTCGCATCGGAGACAGCGATCGTCAGTGACCGGTCACCGCGGGTGACGCCGGTAATGGTCGGTTGTGCGGGCGTAGTGCGTGGAATGCCTGCGAGAGAACCCGACGCCGGGCCGCTGCCCTGTGAGTTGAGGGCACGCACCGTGATGCCGTACGAGTTTCCGTTCGTCAGGCCGCTGATGAGGAAGCTCGTACCTAGCGTGCCGGTGTCGACCCAGCCCGACGAATCGAGCTGGTACTGGTAGCTCGTGATGGCCGCGCCACCGTTTGAAGCAGGAACGATGACGACGCCCAGTGACGACGGGCCCGCGGTGACGCTTGCGATGGACGGCGCGGAGGGAACGGTCTGCGCGATACCCGTGGCAACTGCCGACGCAGTACCGGTACCGACCGCGTTGACGGCTCGCAGCTCGACGAAGTACGTCGTGCCATTGGCCAATGGCGTCGTTCCGTCGACCGACAAGACGGAGATGACGATGGGGCTAGCTGTCGTCGCGGCGGACAGCCACGTCGCACCACCGTCGGTCGAGTAGTCGTAGTTCGTGATCGGCGATCCACCGTCGGACGTCGGTGCGGTGAACGCAGCCGACAGCTGGTGGTTCGAGCCAGAAACGGTGTCTCCCACGATCGCCGGCGCACCAGGCACGGTCGCTGGTGTCACGGATTGCGGAGTTGACGCGGTGCCGTTGCCGACGGCGTTGATCGCCCGCAGGCTGACCTGGTACGTCGTTCCGTTCGCAAGGGCCGTCACGACGATCGGGCTCGCCGAAGAAGCTGCTGTGGTCCAACCGCCCGACGTGGCGAGTTGGTACTGGTAGCTCGTAATGGTCGAGCCGCCGGTCGCGCCTGCCGTGTAGGGGATCGACAATGTCGTGTCACCCGCGTTGATGGCACCGACCGTGGGTGCCGCCGGGGTACCCGGGGTGGTCACGCTGGCGCCAGCTGATGCCGCGCCGCCACCGCTCGCGGTGACCGCGCGAATCGCGATCACGTATGTCGTCGCATTCGCCAGGCCGGTGATCGTGAGCGGGCTCACGGTGGTACCCGCCGACGTCCATGCCCCGCTGTCAAGCATGTATTGGTAGTCGGTAATCGTTCCACCGCCGGAATATCCCGGCGTGAACGACACTGTTGCGGTTCCGACGCCGGTCGAGGTCGACGAGATGCTAGGAGCGCCTGGCAGGGCCGCTGGTGTACCTGTGTTTGCCGGCGATGCAGCGCCTTCACCGACAGCGCTGTTCGCTCGAATCTGTACCGAGTACAACGTGCCGTTGGTGAGGCCGGAAATTACCAGGGGAGAGGTCGACGTTGCGGCCGTGATCCAGGAACCCGCGCCGTTGAGTTGATACTCATACGTGGTGGGTGCGCTTCCCGACACTGGCGCCGTGAATGCCAACGAGAGAGCGCCGTCTTGCGCGGTGACCGACGTGATGGTCGGGAATGTCGGCACACCCATCGGCGTCACCGAACTCGACGATGCAGACGCCGCACCAGATCCGGCGGTGTTCACTGCAAGAACCTGGAACACGTAAGCCGTACCGTCGGTAAGACCGGTGACCGTCGTCGATGGCGTGGTCGAAACGCCGTCATCGAAGGTCGTCCAGCTCGTCGGACTCGACGCAAGTGCGTACTGCACGACGTAGTCGCTGACCGCAGACTCACCGACTGAAGTCGGAGCTGTCCAGCTCAACGCGACCGATGTATCGCCAGCGACGCCGCTGACCGCGGTTGGGGCAGCGGGAGCGCCTGTGGTGTAGGAGATAACGACGCTGCCGTTGGCGGAGTCGTCTGGGTAGTACTGGTAGCCCTCGCTGAGTCCGCCGACACCGCCGGTGGTGTTCTGGCCGGGGTACCCGCCGTAGCCGTACCACTCATTAGAAGTGCCAGATCCAAATTGGACGTCGCCCTGCGCGCCGCCGACGACACCGCCGCCGCCTGCACCGCCGCCGCCGCCGTCACAACTGCCGGTGCCGGCGTTGCACACGTTGGCAACCGTGATGCCGTTCTGTCCGGCGGTCGACACGGTGTCGGCACGCGCTGTGAACGTCGAATAGGGCACGCGGCCAACTGTGGGAGCGAACTGTCCGCTGCCGCCTGCGCCACCCGCGCCGCCGGCGACGATCGTGGCCCCGCCGAGGCTGACAACCGTGGCGCCGCCCCCTGCGCCGCCGAAGCCGGAACTGCCCTGAAAACCGGCGACGCCGCCGTTCCCGCCCTGGTAACTGGCGAGGGGATTCAACCCGCCGCTGGCCGCGCCAACGGTGTAGCTGGCCGGGACGCTGCTGCCGTGCCCGTGGCTGGTGCCGCCCGCGCCACCTTGACCGACCGCGATAGTCAGGACTTGACCGGGCGTAACCGTGATCGTTCCGGTCACCACGCCCTGGTAGCCGCCCACGGGCGAGGGCCCGGCCGCGTCCGCGCCGCCGCGACCACCTTCGCCGCCCTGTAGTGCAAGGGTCAGCTGGGTGATCCCCGCGGGGACCGTGAAGGTTGTCGTCGCCCCGGTATAGCTGAACGTCTGGGTGACGATTCCCGGATCTGCGAGAGCCGCAGTTGGCATGCTGGCAACGAGCCCGCCAACCGTAGCTAAAGCGGCAAATGCGGCAATCCGACGAGAGCTGGCTGACCGCATGGCGGGTTTTGTCCTTCTTCTAGGTTTGTGTGCAGGTCCAGTCGGCCAGCCTGAAGGCCGTCTTAGTGAAAGCCCGGTGTGGTGCGCTGTAGACAGCCCCGCCGAGCGCGGGCCAGGGTGCCGGAGTGACGCATCCCACGTATCGAGCCGCGTTGCCCCAGCTCGCAGACGCGCTCTTCCTGACCGATTCGGGAATCGAGACGGATCTGATCTTCAACGGCGGGTGGGACCTACCCGAGTTCGCCGCGTTCGTGCTGCTCGACGATCCCGCTGGCTACGCCGCTTTGCGCGATTACTTCCTACGGCACGTCGTTGTTGCCGACAGCTTCGAACGCGGGGCTGATACTCGAGGCGCCGACGTGGCGAGCCAGCCGAGCTTGGGGCACCCGGCTGGGTTACTCGGCTGCGCAACTTCGCGAGGTCAATGAACGGGCTGTCTCGCTGCTGATGGAGATCCGTCGTGCCCACGAGAGTTCGCCGATCGTCATCAGCGGGTGCATCGGTCCGCAGGCAGATGCGTATGAGCCGAGCTCTCGAATGACCGCTGACGAGGCGGAGCGCTACCACCGCGAGCAGATCGACTCGCTCGCGGCGACCGAGGCGGACCTCGTCCATGCGATGACGATCACCTACGCCGACGAAGCGATCGGCATCACTCGCGCTGCCATGCGCGCAAGCGTGCCCGTCGTCATCTCGTTCACGACGGAGACCGATGGCCGGCTGCCGGACGGCACGAGCCTTGCCGAGGCAATCGGTGCCGTCGATCGCGCGACGGGTTCCGGCCCCGCCTACTACGGGATCAACTGCTCGCACCCCACCCACTTCGGCCCCGCATTTCCGGCGGACGACGGCGGTGGACGCAGGATTCGCAGCATCAGAGCCAATGCTTCGAGCAAGAGCCACGCCGAGCTCGACGAGTCCGAGACGCTCGACGCCGGTGATCCTGCCGAGTTGGCGGGTCTGTACCGAGACTTGCGCGCGGATCATCCGCAGCTCACGATCCTCGGCGGGTGCTGCGGTACCGATGCAACGCACGTCGAAGCGATCGCGCAAGCACGTCTCTAGCTCTTCCCTTAACGGGTCTGCAGCATTCGCCCGTATGGGTGGTTGCAGGCCGTTCGCTTCAGGTGCCCCTTCTAGGTCACCGATCACTTGGCTATGACGACGAGCATCGCACCTCCCGGCTGGCACCCAGACCCGAGCAATCCCGGCGGGGCGCTTCGGTGGTGGGGCGGACGCACCTAGACGACCCACACTCACCAGGCTGCGGCGAGCACTCAGCAAGCTGTCGCGACCGCGCCGTCTGTTGCGCCTAGACCGGCAGCTGCCTGGCCCGGCGGCAGCGCGACGATCACTCCGAATCACGGCAGCGCCAGTTACGGGAGCGGACCATATGCGTCGGCAAACCTGAGTTTTGCCAAGCGCAACACGCAGTCCCTCACGGCAATCGGGGTCGTGGCGCTCTATATCTTGCTGGCGATGACCACGCACTTCGTGCTCATCGGCATCCTTCCCGTGCTGATGTCGGTTCGCGCCATCAAGGCGAAGGAGACTCTCGCGCCGGCTGCAGTCGCGGCGGCAGTCGTCGCTGTATTGGTCGCTTTCGCAGCCCTGCAGTAGTGACCCTTAGGCTGGCCCGATAGCAGCCCGACTAGCGGTAGTGACCGGCGCGAGCCGCGGCATCGGACGCGCGCTGACGCAGCGGCTTACTGCGGCGGGCCAGGTTGTAGCAGCGCTCGCGCGGTCCGCCACAGATCTCGACGAGGTGGCCGCCACGACGGGCGCGATTCCCTTCGTGTTGGACGTCAGTGACCCGGTTGCCGTCGAAGGTGTCTTCACGCGAATTCTTTCTGAGCTCGGCGTTCCGGACTTGCTGGTCAACAACGCTTCGATCTCCGGCGGCAGCGGTCTCACTTGGGAATTGCCTGAGCAGGATTGGTGGCGTGTCCTCGAGATCAACGTTCGGGGCACCTATCTGTGCACCCGCGCGGTGCTTTCGGCCATGATGACCCGCGGCAGCGGCCGGATTATCAACCTGTCGTCGGGTGCGGCCACGTTTCCAGTGGGCCTCGACAACGACGGCCAACTGACCTCCGCCTACATGGCAAGCAAGGCCGCCGTGAACCGCTTTACCGAAGCCGTCGCGGGGGAGTGCTTCAGTGCGGGAGTCCGCGTGTTCTCGATGTCGCCCGGCATGGTCAAGACGGACATGACCGAGGAGATCTTCACCGACATCTGGGACGACAAAGACACGTGGACTCCCATCGACACGCCCGTCGACCTGATCATGGATCTCGATGCCGGAATGCTCGATGCCCTGTCCGGCCGTTACTTCCGCGCCGCCATCGACGACTGGCGTTCACTCGCTGCTCGGGCAGACGAAGTCATCGACCTGGACACGCACGCGCTTCGACTGCGCCCTCTCCCATAAAGGCTGTCGTCCTATTGCTAGGCGGTAGCGGGTCAACGCCTAAGACGGGTAAGGTCCGCGTCAATAGTCGGATCAGATCTAGGCGGGGCTGAAAAGACTAGGCCGTTGAGCTGAGCCACCTCGCCGTCACGATCTAATTCGGCTGGAGGCACTGCGATGACAGCACTTTGGGCGCCGCCGCCGCCGTTGCCGTTGCCGACGGTGGACGCCGCGGTCGCAGCGCTTGGCTAAACGCGGTCTGCGGATCTATATAAGAAACGGAGTGTCCGAGGACCGTCGTCATCAGTTCACACGGGGCGCGGACTGGCGCCTCCAGCCGTGGGTCGTACGCGCTGCGGGATCGTGATCGCGACCTTTGGGGGCTTCGCCAGACAGCAGGCCCGTGGGAGAGCCTGGCCCATCCGATGGCGGCCCGACGTCCAAGAATGTGATTCGGGGCCACTGGGGGGTAGGTAAGCGCGTGGAACCGTCGGGAGGCGGAGGTCTTCCCGACGCTTCTGTTGGGGCGTCTCTACTTCGTGCCGACGATGCAGCGGGCCACGCCCGGAATCCTTACCTTGCCGTCTTCTTCGTAGGTGCTGACCTTGGCGATGACGGCTTTCGCGATCCGCTCCCGCGCCGGTTCGTCGACCTGCTGAAGCGCCGCAACTGCGAGCGAGA
>ODAK010008529.1_pt1 | contig 10245 bp, 12 predicted proteins | sample 1539591 | NCBI WGS metagenome assembly ODAK01 (sample SAMEA3539303, study PRJEB22396) | soil metagenome | biome: tundra; feature: field; material: soil | place: USA | collected 2010-05 | depth 0.15 m | reverse complement strand
AAAGGTAAAATGACAAGCATAGTTCCAATCTGACCGGGCATACGCTCATAAGGGAGACAAAATGGCCACGCTCAAAGACAAGGTGTGCATCATCACCGGCGCCACCAGCGGCATAGGCAAACGCACGGCGGAGATTTTCGCCGCAGAGGGGGCAAAGCTGGTGATCGCGGGACGGCGAGAGGCTGAAGGCGCGGCCGTCGCCAAGTCCATCGGCGCCGGCTGCAATTTCCTGAAAACCGACGTCACGGTCGAAGCGCAGGTGAAGGCGCTGATCGATTTTGCCGTGCACAAGCACGGCCGCATCGATTGTCTGTTCAACAACGCCGGCGGTCCGGCGCCGGTCGGTAGCATCGAGGGCATCCCGGTCGAGGGCTTCGACCAGGCCATGGCGGTGCTGCTGCGCTCGGTCATGCTGGGCATGAAACACGTGGCGCCGGTGATGCAAAAGCAGCACGCTGGCAGCATTATCAATAACGGCTCGGTGGCGGGGCTTCGCGCGGGACTGTCTTCGTCCATGGTCTATTCGGCGGCCAAGGCAGCGGTGGTGCATCTGACGCGCTGCGTCGCGATGCAGCTCGGCGAGAGCAACGTGCGGGTGAACTCGATTTCTCCCGGCGGAATTGCCACGGGTATATTCGGCAAGGCGTTGGGCCTGCCCACGGACAAGGCCGAGCAGACGGCGGAGGCGGTCAAGGCGGGCCTCGCCAAAATGCAGCCGATCCCGCGAGCCGGCCTGACCGACGACATCGCCCTCGCCGCCGTGTTCCTCGCGAGCGACGAGTCGAGCTTCGTCAATGGCCATGACCTGGTGGTCGATGGCGGGGTGATCGGCGGGCGGCAATGGAGTCAGCACCAGGAAGCTTTGCGCGGCATGAAGCGCGCTTTCGGCATCGAAGGCTGAAGCGGGGATCGATTGCCATATGCCTTGCTCTGCGGTAGATTCGGAGCGTCAGCTACAAGGAGATCGGTTATGAATGCGGGGTTCAAAGCGGTGTCGCGATGCCCGCTCGCTGCCGTGGCAGTGCTTGCCGTGGCCGCGTGTGCGCCTTCGGGCGTGAGCTATAACAAGGAAGTGCAGCCGATTCTTGCGAAGAACTGCTCTGAATGCCATGCGCCGGGCCAAAAGGGGTTCACGGCCAGCGGGCTGGATACGACCAGCTACGATAAGTTGATGACGGGCGGCAAGTTCGGGCCGTTGGTCAAACCCGGCGACGCGCTCTCGAGTTCGCTCAACATGCTGGTGGAAGGACGCGCGCATTCCTCCATCCAGATGCCTCACGGCCGGGCGAAACTTCCCGACAAGGACATCGAAATTCTCAAGGTCTGGGTGAACGAGGGCGCGAAGAACAACTGATCCGTCAAGCAACCCGCTCGGCGGGTAGGCGTCAACCCAGCGCGCCTGCGGCGCGCAGCGCGCCGATTTCCGAAGCGCCCAGCCCGAGCAGGTCGCGCAGCACCTCATCGGTATGCTCGCCCAGCGCCGGCGATGGCGCGCGCACCGAGCCCGGTGTCGCCGACAGGCGCACCGGCACGCCTACGACGCGCAGCTTGCCCGCGCGCGGATGATCGATCTCGACGATGGAACCGCGCGCCTTGACCTGCGGATGCTCGACCACTTGCGCGAGGTTGTTGATGGCGCCGACGGGAATGCCGTTCGCGGTCAGGAGAGCCTCCCACTCCTCGTAGGTACGCGTGAGGAACACCTCTTGTAATCTCGCAATCAGGCTTTCGCGGTTCAGGTTGCGCCCGCCATTGGTGCGAAACCGCGGGTCATCGGCGAGTTCGGGACAGCCGATTGCGGGACAGAAGATTCTCCACAGCTTCTCGCTGCCCACGGCCAGCGCCAGGTCGCGCGTCTTCGTTTGAAACGTCTGGTAGGGCAGCAGGGCCTTGTAGGCGGTGCCCATGGGCTTTGGGATTTCCCCGGTCGCGCAGTAGTTTCCGATCATGGTGCCGAGCAGCGCGAGCTGGCCTTCCATCATCGACACGTCGATGGCCTGTCCGATGCCGCTTTCTTCCTTTGCCCTGAGCGCGAGCATGATGCCGAATGCGGCGTTCATGCCGGCGGTCAGGTCGGCAATGGAAACGCCGGCGCGGGCGCCGTGCCCGCCGGCTTCGCCGGTCACACTGATCATGCCGCTCTCGGCCTGGAGAATTAGGTCCAGTGCGGGGCGGTCGCGGTACGGCCCGTCCTGGCCAAATCCGGAAATCGAGCAGTAAATTATGCCCGGATTGCGCAGCCGCGCCTTTTCATAGTCGAGACCGAGCCGCACGAGTGCGCCGGCGCGGTAGTTCTCCAGCACGACGTCGCAGTGCTCGACCATGCGCAGGAAGGTTTCCTTGCCCTGCGGATGCTTTAAATCGAGCACCATGCCTTTCTTGTTGCGATGCAGGCTCACGAAGTAATCCGTTTCCCCGCCCGGCAGGGGCGTGCCCCAGGCGCGTGCGATGTCCCCGATACCCGGAGGCTCGATTTTGATCACCTGCGCGCCGTAATCGGCAAGCATGGTCGAACAGAAAGGCCCGGCGAGCGCGTGGCTCAGGTCGAGCACTTTGATTCCTTCAAGCGGCAGTTGCATGCAGGTTCCGGTGTTTTTTGGATGAACAATTCTTTTACGCGCGTTCGAAAATCGCCGCGACGCCCTGGCCGCTGCCCACGCACATGGTCTCGAGTGCGTAGCGGCCCTTGCGCCGCGTCAACTCATTCAGCATCGTGGCAAGAATGCGCACGCCGGTTGCCCCTATCGGGTGGCCGAGCGAAATGCCCGAGCCATTGACGTTCAGGCGGTCCGGGTCGTTCCAGCCCCAGCCCTTGAGCACCGACAGCACCTGGCAGGCGAAGGCTTCGTTCAGTTCCACCAGATCCATTTTGTCGAAGCCGAGGCCGGTCTTGGCGAACAGCCTGTTCACTGCCGGCACCGGACCTATGCCCATGGTCGCCGGATGGCAGCCCGCTGCGGCCCAGCCGACCAGATAGCCCATCGGTTCTAGCTTCAGTTCCTTCAGCTTGTCCTCGGCGACCACCAGGCAGGCGGCTGCGGCATCGTTCTGCTGGCTCGAATTGCCCGCGGTCACGGTGCCGTCCTTCATCAGCGGTTTCAGCTTCGCCAGGGTTTCCATGCTGGCATCGGCGCGATAGCCCTCGTCCTGCGCGAACACCTTGGGCTCGCCTTTCGGCTGCGGCACGCTGATGGGCACGATTTCATCGTTGAATTTGCCCGATTTCCAGGCTGCGGCGGCGCGCTGGTGGCTGCGCACCGCGTAGACATCCGCGTCGGCGCGCACGATGCCGTATTCCTTCGCCAGGTTCTCCGCCGTCTCTATCATTCCGGAGATATGGCCGAAGCGCCACTCGGGCTGCGAGCGCTCGCGGCCGCGCTGCATGCGGTCGTGCAGCGTGACCGAGCCGGCGCGCTTGCCCCAGCGCATGTCGGTGCTGTAGTACTCGATGTTGCTCATGCTCTCCACGCCGCCGGCGAGGACCACGTCGGCGGCGCCGGTCTGCACCATCATGGCGGCGTTGAGCACCGCCTGCAACCCGCCGCCGCAGCGGCGGTCGAGCTGGTAGCCGGGGATTTCGATCGGCAGGTCCGCCTCCAGCACCGCATAGCGACCGATGCAGGGCGCTTCGCCGTTGGCATAGGACTGGGCGATGACGACATCGTCTATCCTCGCGGCATCGAGGCCGGAACGCGCGATCAGCGCCTTGATCACGCTGGCGATCAGTTTCTCCACCGGCACCGGGCGCAGGCTGCCGCCATACACACCCACTGCGCTGCGAACCGGGGCCACGATGGCTGCTCGTCTCATGCTTGCTCTCCTTTGGAGTGGTTAAGGTTGCGCCGGGTCATTCCGGCAGACGCTTCCCAGTTTCGGATTGATTCCGCTGCTCCCGTGACTATGCAAGCCCCAGCGCTTGTGCAGCCTCGTTCAGGCGCGCATCGAAAGCCAGCAGCCGCACCTGCTTGCGCGCCTTTCGCGCAAGCCACCCGGCACTTGCGAGCTGGATTGCATCGAATCCGCGCAAGGCATGGGATTCAGCCAATCCTCCCGCCTGTCGAACCACTTCTTCCGACACTTCGACTTTGAGAATCTCGGTATAGTCGGCGTCCAGAGCGGAGACGCGCCTGTGGTGCTCGGCGCGGGTGGTGCGTTTCTCGCGCAACACGCGGGCCAGCGCGGCGCGCGCCTCGGCATACGCGATCCGCGAAATCGCGACCAACTCCGCCGACTGCACCGCCGCGATCACTTCCTGCGTGCCGCGCTCGTCGACATAGAGCTTCAGCCATGCGGAGGTGTCGAGGTACAGAATCAACGGCGATCCTCGAAAACAATATCGGAAACCAGGATACGCCCGGAGATCGGCTTCGGCGCTTTCATCCCGCCGGGCTTACCGCCGCGCCAGCTTATGCCCGGCGTGTTGCACAGCTTTTCAAGAAATCGATCAGCTGCCGCCGGCACAATGCGCGCGACTTCGCGATTGCGGTTCCTGACGATAATCGTGTCGCCAGCCTCGACGCGCTGCAGATACTCGCTGAGGTGGGCCTTGAGCTCGCGGATGTTGGTATCCATATGTAGTTACTATAATAAAATAGTGACTACATTATGATCGGCTTTGCGTTTTGCGTCAAATGCAGAAAGCGCCTGCGCCAGAATCGCTAGGCATGTGCATCTGCTGCGATTGAACGACGAGCGTCACGGGCGGCAATCCAACCGGTCGCCAGCGCCTAGGACGACCGGAGGCGCTTTTCGAACGGCAGCTTCTGCCTGATCTGAGCGCCACCGTGCTGGCGCCGATGGAGCGGTTGGAGAAAGCGCGGCTCGCGGACCTGGTCAGGGAGCAGTACGGCGGGTAACGCTGATACGAGCCAGGGGCAGAGATGATAAAATAAAAATTGCCGCATAAAGCTCCGAACTGCGCGCAGTAACGCTCTGGAGCCGATGCGGTCGCCGCGGCGGCGTTCGCCTCAGGTAGTCCGATCCGTCTCCCAATGCACCTACACCTCGATCCGGTCGGCGGCATCGCCGGCGACATGTTCATCGCCGCGCTGCTGGATGCATTTCCCGAACTTAGCGCGGGGATGGACGCCGCGCTGGTCAATGTCGGGCTTCCGCCCGGTGCGCACGGTAGGTTGATTGCGCACCACGATGGCGTCCTGAGCGGGCGGCGCTTCGAGCTCAGCCTGCCCGCCGGCTCCACTGCGCCAAGCGCGGGTCGCCAGCACTCCGCCCATGTCGGGCTTGCCGCGATCCGCGCCGCGATTGCCGCCATGGGCCTGGATGCAGCGGTCGCTGCGCGCGCCGGTGCCATGTTCGCCGTTCTGGCGGAAGCCGAAGCCGAGGTGCACGGTGTCGGCGTGGACGAAGTCGAGTTCCACGAGGTCGGCGCACTCGACTCCATTGCCGATATCGTAGGTGCAGCCTGGATTATCGAGGCGCTGGGACCCGCGACCTGGTCGGTCGGCGTGCTACCGCTCGGTTCGGGGCGCGTGCAAACCGCGCACGGTGCGCTGCCGGTCCCGGCACCCGCTGTGGTCAAACTGATGAAAGGCTTTGCGTTTGCCGACGATGGTTTGCCCGGCGAACGCGTCACCCCGACCGGAGCGGCGATCCTGCGTCATCTCGATTGCACCTCCGGCATCGGGCCGCGCCCCGGACGGCTCACCGCCTCGGGCCTGGGCTTTGGCTCGCGCAAGCTGCCCGGACTGGCCAATGTATTGCGCGTGCTCGCATTCGATATGACGCATGCGCCGGTCGCCGACGAAGTCGCACTGCTCACTTTCGAAGTCGACGACCAGACCGCCGAGGACCTGGCGCTTGGATTGGAGCGGCTGCGCGCCTGCGACGGCGTGCTCGACGTGGTACAGAGCCCGGTGTTCGGCAAGAAAGGCCGCATGGCTGCGCAGGTGCAGGTGCTGGCGCAACCGCAGCGGCTCGCTGCGATCGTCGCCGCCTGCTTCGCCGAGACCACGACACTGGGCGTGCGCCACCAAGTGGTCGCGCGCAGCGTGCTGGAGCGCAAGCAGACGACCATCGCCGACGCAGCCGGGAAAGTAGTGGGCGTCAAGCTCGCGCGGCGGCCCGATGGCGCCCTGAGCGCCAAGGCCGAAAGCGAGGACGTGCGCTCAGGCGGCGACCGCGGCGGCCGGGAGAATTTGCGCCGCGAGAGCGAGGCGGCGGCGCTCAGGCAGGAAGCCAAGCATGGAAAATGATCTGGCATTCGCCAAAGTGGGCGAACTCGAAGCGCTGCTGGGTTCTATGGGCGAGATCGGCGTGGCACTTTCGGGCGGTGTCGACAGCCTCACGCTGGCTGCGCTTGCGCATGCAGTGCTGGGAAGAAGGGCGGCCATGTATCACGCGCAGTCGCCGGCGGTGCCGTTTGATGCGACGGCGCGCGTGGAGGCCATGGCGGCTGCGCGCGGCTGGCGCCTGGAGGTGTTCGATGCGGGCGAGTTCGCGCGCGCCGAGTACCTTGCCAATCCGCTCGATCGTTGTTTCTATTGCAAGACCAGCCTCTATGCATCGATACGCACGCGTACCGCCGCGCAACTGGTATCGGGCACCAACCTCGACGACCTGGGTGAATACCGACCTGGTTTGCGCGCGGCAAGGGAACATGCCGTGCGCCATCCTTATGTCGAAGTTGGCGCGAGCAAGGAGACGGTGCGCGCGATGGCGCGCATGCTGGGACTGGGCAACGTGGCCGAATTGCCCGCTGCGCCTTGCCTTTCGAGTCGCATTGAAACCGGGATAGGCATCGATGCCGCGATGCTCTCGCTGGTGCATGCGAGTGAGCGCCTGGTCGGCGCCGCCGTGGCAGCGCGCACGGTGCGTTGCCGCGTGCGTGCTGTGGGCGTGGTGCTGGAGCTGGACGCCGCCACCCTGGACGGTATCGATCCTCAGCGGCGTGAGGAGCTGGCGGGCGAGGTCAGCGGTATATTCGCGGGCGCGGGGCTCGCGCGAGCGGTGAGCTTCGCCCCCTATCGCAACGGCAGCGCGTTCCTGGTCCGCGAGCATGAACGTTCCTGAGGTGCGTCCAGATGTAGGTCGCGCCGAACGCGTCGGCCTGGACGAGGCGATCTTCTGTGCCGGCAAGAGCGCAAGTCAGATCGAGGCCATCCTGAGCGAGGCGCGCACGCGCGGCGCGAGGCTGCTGCTTACGCGCCTCGCTACCGAACAGTTGCATGATTTTTCCGCCGCCACCCGTGCTGCGCTGGCTTACGATCCGCTGTCGCGCACCGCATTCTTCGGCGCGGCGCATGCCAGCGCGGGCGGGCCCGGCACGCGGGTCGCCATACTCTCAGCCGGCACTTCGGATCTGCCAGCGGCGCGCGAGGCACAGCGCGCGCTCGCCTGGTACGGTGAGCCGGCCGCCGAATTCCATGACGTCGGCGTCGCCGGCCTGTGGCGCCTGACCGACCGGCTGGATGAAATCCGCCGCTTCCCGGTGTTGATCGTCGCAGCCGGGATGGACGCCGCGCTGTTGAGCGTGGTGGGCGGGCTGGTGCGCGGCTGCGTGATCGGATTGCCGACCTCGGTGGGCTACGGCGTCGCCAGCGGCGGGCGCACCGCATTGGACGCAATGCTGGCAAGCTGCGCGCCGGGCTTGGCCGTGGTCAATATCGACAACGGCTACGGCGCTGCCTGCATTGCGTTGCGCATGTTGCGCGCATTTGCACCGCCGGCCTGATTAATAAGAAATCCGGAGGAGAAAGCGCAATGCACATCGACCTCAGATACGGCAAAGGGACCTATCGCCTGGATCTGGACCCCGCCTGGGATGTCACCGTGATCCGGAAACCCGAGATGCCGCTGCTCGCTGACCCGGTTGGCGCGGTGCGCACTGCGCTGGCGCAGCCGGTAGGCGCGCGCCCGCTGGCTGAAGAGGCGCGCGGCGCGAAAAGCGCTTGCATCCTGGTGTGCGACATCACGCGCCCCGTGCCCAACGGCTTGTTCCTGCCGCTCTTGGTGCGGACACTGATGGATGCAGGCGTACCCAAGGAGGGCATCACCATCCTCGTCGCGACCGGCCTGCACCGGCCGAACGAGGGCGACGAACTGGCCGAACTGGTCGGCGACCCCTGGGTCATGCAGACCGTACGGGTACTCAACCATTTCGCGCGCAGCGACGCCGATCACGTCGATTTGGGCGCCACTTCGCGCGGCACGCCGGTGAAACTCGATCGGCGCTTCGTCGAGGCGGATGTGCGCATCGCCACGGGTCTCGTGGAACCGCACTTCATGGCCGGCTACTCGGGCGGGCGCAAGGTGATCGCGCCGGGCGTTGCGCACAAGGACACCATCACCACTTTCCACAGCGCGCGTTTCATGGCGCATCCGCGCGCCGCTAATTGCGTGCTGGAGGGCAACCCCCTGCACGAGGAGCAACTCGAAATCATGCGCAAACTGGGTCACGCGCTGGCCCTGAACACGGTCATCGACGAGCATCGCCGGCTGTCGTTTGTCAATTTCGGCGAAGTGGTGCAAAGCCATTTGCTGGCGGTGGATTTCATCCGCCGTTACGCCGTGGTGCCGGTTGCGCGCAAGTTCGCCACCGTCGTCACCAGCGCCGCCGGTTACCCGCTCGACAAGACCTATTACCAGACGGTCAAGGGCATGGTGGCGCCGATCGACATCCTCGCCCCTGGCGGCGATCTGTTGATCGTTTCGGAGTGCGCCGAAGGCATGGGCTCGACTGAGTACGTGGAGGCGCAGCAGCGCTTGCTCGGGCTCGGGGCCGACGGTTTCATGGCCGACATCAGCGCCAAGCGCTTTGCCGACATCGACGAGTGGCAGACGCAGATGTAGTTGAAACCGATGCGGGCGGGTATGGTGCATCTCTATAGCGAAGGGCTCAATGCGGAATCCGTGCGTCTCACCGGAGTGCACAAGATCGACTCGGTATCGGAGGCGATACGCGCCAGCGTAAAGCGCAGCGGCGATAGGCACATCGCGGTGATTCCGGAGGGGCCTTACGTTGTTCCTACGTTCCGCCCGGCGGCGTAAGTCCTGGCACGGAGTGGGAGGTGCTCTAGAGCGGGCCGCAGGCGTTCATAATCCTTCAGTGGCAGCGCCGCAAGAAGACGGTTCTTCCTGGGTGCTGCGCGGCCACAGCATATTTGCTTCCCTTAGACGCGGAGCGCGTCTCCGGACACGGCTGAAACGAATCGCGTCCGGACATCGGAGCCTCCCTAAAATAACGAACTGCCTATCGCATTCACGCGCGATTTGAGCGTATCTGTCTCATTCGTCGCATCGGTTGACTTTTATCAAAACTCATGTTCGCGGGGAGGTATCTAATATCTTGCAAATATTGATAAAGGCACGGTGCGGCAGAGTTCGTTCGTCGGCCGGTATAAACGCGAGATTGCTTTGCGCCTAAGTGTGGGGCAGGTCGAATTGCGCCGACGTTTTCTGTGGAAACACGGCATGAGCCGAAGTCGCGACTTGGACTGCGCGATTGCACAGACCTCGCCTTATATCCTCGCTATTCTAGTCGTGCATATAGAAAAACATAAAATCGATACACACCATTATTAAACATCCTCCGCCCAGCCTTTTTTCAACAGTAAGGAGTCATTGCCATGTCAAAGAGAGACGCGTATATAGAAAAAATGAAACTTCAACTCGACGAGTTGAATGCAAAGATGAGCGAACTGGAAGCCAAGGCGCAGGAAGCGAAGGAAGATGCGCGTGATAAGTACAAGGAAGAAATGAGCAAGCTGCGTCGGCAATCTAAACTTGCCATCGCTAAACTCGACGAACTAAAGGCTGCCAGCGAAGATTCCTGGGAAGCTCTGGTCGCCGAAATGGAGAAAATACGCGACGCGCTTATTCATGCCTTTAATTACTTCAAGTCCCAACTGTAAATTGAGCACACGTGTCCGCGGACCAGTTTCAATGGACAGGAAATTCAACCGTCTGAAGATGGTCTGAATAACGCAACGCCAGCAGGATCTGCATAATCACTGCCAGTGAGTTGCTCGATCGGACAAGGCGCGATGCGCATCGCGCGGTACGGCCCTTATTCAAGGATTGGCATTCTGCGACGCAGCATGCCAATGCGCGTATCAACCATCTCGATCACCCGCAGAGGTGACGCAATACGGATGCCGAATAGCGTTCTATGGCCGGCGAGCGTGTTTGGGTTTGCCGCCGGGTTTTGCCGGCGCAGCGGCCCGAGGCTCCGGCGCAATACGGCTCCCCGGTTGCCGGCTGCCCGCGCGCTTCAGTACCTTTCCGGTA
>ODAK010008528.1_pt1 | contig 10245 bp, 6 predicted proteins | sample 1539591 | NCBI WGS metagenome assembly ODAK01 (sample SAMEA3539303, study PRJEB22396) | soil metagenome | biome: tundra; feature: field; material: soil | place: USA | collected 2010-05 | depth 0.15 m | reverse complement strand
CCCACGCGTAGTTAGCTACGAGGAGCGGCAGCACCAGGAGTACGAGCCAGATCTTCTTGTTTCGCATTCTTCTCCCTCCCTTTGAATCAGAATCAGAGGATATTCTCTGGGCTATGAACAACCTGGACGACAAGCTCTGCTCTCAGGCATTTCGAGTCGACCCTTTCGGCAAAAATTTGGAGAAGATCCCAAAAAACCGGAGCCGCGACTTTCTCCACGACCGGACTTCCCCGATGGTCGTGCTCGCAAGAAATTGGATATCAACGACTTCCATCGGCCTATGGGATGACCTCACGTTTATGTCAGCACACCGACACTTCATCCTAAGAGAGAACCGTGCCATGGATGTCGTAAGGCTTCGCCGCTCGTCCGAGCAGTCCGGCAAGCCTTTTCTGGAGGCTCTACTCGACTCGCACGCTCGCCGAGCCGACGCCGATGCGGTTCGTGGCGACGTCGCGGACGGTGGCCACGAAGCGCATGTTGCCCTTGCGGGCCTTGACCTCGCCCGTGTATACGAACGGCTCGTGCTCGGCCTTCGCGAGGGTCGCCGCATCCATGAGGATCGTCTGGCGATCCGGGACCGCGTTCGAGCGCGCGCCGCTGTCCTCGACGGCCGCGAGCGTGACGTCCACGACGGCCTTCCTCCTGCCGCCCTCGTCGAGGAACGTGAAAGCGGAGAGGGGGACGGAGACCTTGAACGGCGCGATGCGGTGCCCGATGCCGCCTCCCTTCTTCGCGGGGCCGATCGCGAGCGCGACGGGAAACTCGCCGCTTGCGCCCGGCGTCACGAGCGCGAGCTCCAGGCGGTCGCTGGCGCTCTCGTCCGCGGTCTTCGCGCCGTAAGCACGGCGCGCGCGAAGCGTCACGCCCGGACGCGCCGACGTGACCCGCACGGCGTGGTCGGTCTTTTGCGGGTCGAGGGCCGTGAGCGTGACCCCGATGGAGTAATAGCTCGCCGACTCCTGATAGATGCGCTCGAGGGCGCCGCCGAACGTGTTGCGGTTCTGAACGAAGACGCCGCCGGTCTCGTCCGCGATTCCCGCGAGCGCCTCGCGGCGGTTCACGTCGGCCGCAAAGCCCGTCACGGGTGACGTCGTGGACTCCGAGGCATCCACGTCGGTCGCGAGGCCGCGCGCGTCGAACGCGTGCACGGTGATCCCCGACCGGTTCGCCTCCGCGACGACCGCGCGGAACTCTTCGACGACGGAGTAGTCGAACTGGTTGAGGAGCGAGGACGAGAGCGCATTTGCGAACGTCTGCCCCGGCCGGAGCTCGATCCCGCTCGAGACCCAGAACACCACGCGCTTGCCCGAGCGCGCCGCGAGGGCCGCGAACGCGCGCTTGAGCTCGTCGAGCGTGCCTTTCTCGCGGCCTCTGATCTGGTCGCTGTAGTTTCGGATGATGGAGTCGCGGGAACGAGAACGCCGCGCGAGATTCACGTCCTGGCGGTACTGCGAGTCCCAGAAGAGCCCCCGCGGGGCGACCTTCTCGAGGCGCGAGAGGCCGTCGAGAAGGGTTTCCTTGGAGCTCGTGAACGGCGTGATGACGTGCGACGAGATGTTGTACGACAGGATCGCCATGCTGTCCGACGGGGAGAGCCGGGTGACGAAATCGCGAAGCCCTTCGAGGACGCGCTTGCGGTCGAACGGCAGGAGGTGCTCGTCGTCGAAGAACACGAGGAACTGGCGGGGCACGTAGCGGTCGGCGCCCGCCGCCGTCGTTTCGAGGATGAAGTCCGGCGAAGCGGTCGCGAGATCCGGGCCGTGGAGCTGGCCCGCCTCGACCCGGGCGAAATAGTCGAGCGGAAGCGGCTTGCCGTCCACCGTCACCGAGATTTCGGCGCGCGTGAGGTCCGGCACGTTCCGGCCGTCTTTCCCCGTCGCGACCACGTCGAGGTCCATCACGGTGACGTCGACGGCCGCGCGCACGCCCGGCATTCCGGGCAGGACGTCGGCCGCGAGCGCCGGAAGGGCGAACGCGAGGGCGGGGAGGAGGAGCATGGCGAAAACGTGTCGCGAGTGACGGGCGACGTGCATGAGTGACCTCGATTGGAGCCTGTCGGTCAGAGCTGGAGGATCTCGCGCAGCATCGCCGCGTCCCGGGAGATGACGTCGCTCCGCTCGGGGCGCGCCGTCAGCGCCACGACCTGCTCGGTGAGCCGTGGGTCGTCGCTCATCCACTCCTGCCCGATCTGCTCGGAGGGAGCGGCCTGCTTGGCGAGAAAGATCAACCGTTCGGCGGCCGGGCTCCTGGTGGTGATCCGCCCGCTCGAGCCGAGGACGTCCTCGACCGTCTGCGGGAGATTCAACTTCCGGGCCAGCACGCGGCCCGCGGCCGCCCGGAAGCGCGAGAGGGCGCCCGCGCGGATCGGACCGGGAGGAAAAGCCACGGAGATCAACAGCTTGAGAAGCTCATAGCTCCCGAGAGGCTCGAGCAGCCCGAGCGTGTACGCGTCTTCCCGTTCGAAGCCCTGGTCCTCGGCGAGGTGCGAGCCGGCCACCGCGGTGGACAGCGCCGAGCGCCTCACCACGCGCTCCATCTTCTCGTCGGACGGCACCTTGGGAGACCCGGGGTCCGCGAGGAGGCCTGTGAATCGCCGGATCGCCGGCGCGCCCACGACCCGGACCGCTTCCCGGGCCGTGCCGATGAGCTCCTTCGGGTCCGTGCGAAGGGAGTTCGCGAGGTAAAGGAGGTCGATCGTCAGGAACGGGTCGAGAGCGGCGATCTGCACGATGCGCTCGAGATCGCCGCTTTCGTCCAGTGCCGTTTTCAGCATCGTCGCGGTGTCGTCGTAGATCGGGAAAAGGCGCGCGGGCTCGCGCAGCCGTTTGTGGACGCGGTTCGCGAAGGACGTGAAGCCCTGGAACGCCTCGCGCAGGGCCGCGGGCGCAGGCGTTTCGCCGGGCAGGCCCTCGAGAATCGTCCAGAACAGGGCCGCGAGCGCGTCGGGCTTGAACTCCTTCTCCCAACGGGCGCCGGTCTCGTCGGCGCTGGGGGCCGCTCCCAGGTTCACGCGCGAGTCGTCCACCGACTTGGCGCCGTGGAACGCGAGAACCTGCCCGCGGAGAGACAGGTGGATCCGGATGAGGTCCTCGATCTTGAAGAGCGGGTCGAATTCGAACGAGGCGCCCCCCCAGTGGAAGAGGTCGAGAAGGATCTTCATCGCGAGGCCCTCGACAGCCTCCGCGAGCTTTTCGCGGCCGAGCAGGTTGCGTTCGAGGATGAGTCGCGTGAGGTTCTTGCCGGTCGCGAAGCTCTCGGCGAGAAGCTCGTAAACCGACGCCTCGGACAGGACCTTGCGGCGCGTCAGGTAGACGCCGAGACGCTCGTTCGGCAGGGAGGAGGACACGAAGACGATCGCGCCGCCCTTGAGGTCGATCGTGCGCAGGACCTCCCCGCGCCAGACCGTCACGCGGCCGGAGAGGGCGTTGATCTCCAGCCACTGAAGAAGATCGGCGAGCGAAAAGGTGTCGAGGTTTCCGCTGAGCGTGCGTGCCACGTTTGACCCGAGTTTGACACGAAGCCGCCCCGGCGCGGCGGACGACCTCGACTTCGATGTCACCCGGGGGGGCGCGAGGCGAAGGCGCACTTTCAAACCTCGCCGTGACGAGCTTAGCATCGCGGGCATGAGCGATTCCATTGTCACGACATCCTCCGGCCTTCCGCTCCGGACCGTCTATGGCCCGGCGGACGTCCCGCCCGGCTGGGCACCGCCTCTTCCGGGGGTCTCGCCCTTCACGCGCGGCCCTCTTCCCGGGGGCTACCGCACGAAGCTCTGGACGATGCGGCAGTACGCAGGCTTTTCGAGCGCGAAAGAGTCGAACCTGAGGTACCGGTTTCTCCTCGACCAGGGGCAGACGGGCCTTTCCGTGGCTTTCGACCTTCCGACCCAGATCGGCTACGACTCGGACCACGTGCTCGCGCGCGGCGAGGTCGGAAAGGTGGGCGTCCCGGTGGCGTCTCTCGAGGACATGGAGACGCTGCTCGCCGGAATCCCGCTCGACGAGGTTTCGATCTCCATGACGATCAACGCGACCGCGTCGATTCTCCTCGCGTTTCTCCTCGCCGTCGCGAAGGGCCGCGGCACGTCGTGGAAGAAGCTCTCGGGGACGATCCAGAACGACATCCTGAAGGAATACGCGGCGCGGGGGACGTACGCGTTCCCGCCGAAGCCTTCTCTCCGGCTCGTCACCGACGTCTTTGCGTTCTGCCAGGAGAACGTTCCGCGCTGGAACACGATCTCGATCTCGGGCTACCACATCCGCGAGGCGGGGGCGACGGCCGTGCAGGAGATCGCCTTCACGCTCGCGGACGGGCTCGAGTATCTCGCGGCCGCAAAAGCGGCGGGCCTCGACCCGTCCGCGATCGCGCCGCGGCTGTCGTTCTTCTTCAACGTCCACAACGATTTTCTCGAGGAGATCGCGAAGTTCCGGGCGGCGCGTACGCTGTGGGCGCGGCTCGTGGCCGAGCGCTTCTCCATCACGGACCCGCGCGCGTCGGCAATGCGCTTTCATGCCCAGACGGCGGGATCGACGCTCACGGCCCAGCAGCCTGACGTGAACGTCGTGCGCGTGGCGATCCAGGCGCTGGCCGCGGTCCTCGGCGGCACCCAATCGCTCCACACGAACGGCAAGGACGAAGCGCTGTCGCTCCCCACCGAGGCTTCCGCGCTTCTCGCGCTCCGGACCCAGCAGGTGATCGCCCACGAGACCGGAGTCACCCGCATCGTCGACCCGCTCGGCGGCTCGTGGGCCATCGAGGCGCTGACCGCCTCTCTCGTGGAAAGCGCGGGCGCCCTCATCCGGAAGATCGACGGGATGGGCGGCGCGCTCAAGGCCATCGAGACGGGTTTCTTCCAGCGCGAGATCCAGGAGAGCGCCTGGCGGGCCCAGCGCGCGATCGAGCAGAAGGAGCAGATCGTCGTGGGCGTCAACGAGTTCGTGGGCGGCGAGGAGCATCCGATTCCGATGCTCGTCGTCGATCCGGCCGTAGAGACGGACCAGGTCCTGCGCCTTCAGGCGCTGCGTGCGCGGCGCGATCCGGCGACGGTCGGGAGGAGGCGCGCCGCGCTCGTCGAGGCGGCTCGCGAGGGGCGAAACGTCCTGCCCCCGCTCGTGGATGCCGTCACGGACCTCGTCACCCTCGGCGAGATCATCGAGTCACTGCGGTCGGTCTTCGGCGAACACCGTGAGAGCGCGGCCTGGTGACACATGGTCTCCGTCCAGATGCGTCAAACCGGCATTCCATGCGGGTTTGAGAGGGCGAGAGACGCTGCGAACCGCCCGGAATGCCGACTCGCACCTGTGTAATTCGTCGGAACGCGCTCCGAATGCGGGTTTGCTCCGTTCTTACACGGCGTACAAATCGCAAGTGATTGTCAGCGGGCGATTTGTCGCCTGCACCCAAACATGTGCAAACTTTTTGAAGAGGCCGTCTGGCGCGCCCTCTCCGCTTTTTGCACACGCGAATGCACAGGACAATTCACAGAATCTCTGGGGATCTTCCGAAATCCCTCGTCTTCAAGGGTTTGGAGGCGGCCCCTCGCCGCCTTCCGGGAAGGCGAGCAAGCCCTCGACCGACGCGACGCCCGGTTCGAAGCAGCGGCGGCAGCGCGCCTCGTAGAGACCCGCGGCACCGACGACGACGCGCTCGCGCGACGCGACGAGGCGCTGCGTGCGGCTCGCGGGCGCGCCGCAACGCACGCAGATGGCGCGCGTTTTCGTGATCTCCTCGGCGGCCGCCATGAGCGCGGGCATCGGCTCGAACGGCCGGCCGAGATAGTCCTGGTCGAGGCCCGCGGCGATCACGCGTTTGCCGAGGTCGGCCAGGCGGCTCGCGACATCGACGATTCCGGCGTCGAAGAACTGCACCTCGTCGAGGCCCACCACTTCCGTGCGCGCGTCGGTTCGGTCGAGCACTTCGGCCGAGGATGTGACGGCGAGCGCGAGGAGCCGCAGGCCGCCATGGGAGACCACTTCGACTTCCGAGAAGCGGTCGTCGATTTTCGGCTTGAAAACCTGAATGCGCCTCCTCGCGATCTGCGCGCGCGTGAGACGGCGGATCAGCTCTTCGGACTTTCCGGAAAACATCGAGCCGCAGATCACCTCGAGGGAACCGGTGCCGGGTGGGTTCATTTTCTGGTCCTCGTTGCCCTCTTTCCCTTCAAAGAAATCTTTCTCTTTCTCTCTTTCGCATCCTTCTTTTCTTTCAGTGCCGCCGCGACGCCGACCTTCGGACAGATGTCCGCGAGGGTGCAGCGCTCGCACTGCGGGCGGCGCGCCGTGCAGATGCGCCGGCCGTGCTGGATGAGCGCGTGGCTGATCCAGGTCCAGCGGTCCCTCGGGATGATCCGGTTGAGGTCGCGCTCGGCCTTCACCGCGTCCGTCTGGCGCGTCCAGCCGAGGCGCCGCGCGAGGCGCCCGACGTGCGTATCCACGACGACGCCGTCCGGCGTACCCCAGACGTTTCCGAGGACGACGTTCGCCGTCTTGCGCCCGACGCCCGGCAGTGCGTGAAGGGCCTCCATCGTGCGCGGGACCTCGCCGCCATGCTCCGACACGAGGGCCTTCGCCATGCCGCGCAGGGATTTCGCTTTCGCGTTGAAAAAGCCCGTCGACCGGATGATCTCCTCGAGTGCGCCGGGAGGCGAGGCGGCCAGGGCCGCCACGTCAGGGAAGCGCCGGAACAGCTCCGGCGTGACCTGGTTGACGCGCGCGTCGGTGCACTGCGCCGAGAGAATGGTTGCAACGAGGAGCTCGAGCGGCTTCTGGAAATCGAGCGAGCATGCGGCGTCCCCATACAGGTGCATGAGCCGCTTCAGCGTCGGGCAGACGGGGGCCGCGTTCCGCACGTCTCGATCCGCCATTTCAGGGGCGGAGCATAACCGCGGCGAGCCGCCGGTGAAGCATGGCAGCTCTTGCTTCGCCCGAACGGCGGTGCTAAGACTCGCGCCACGTTGAGACCCGGCCGGTTACCCGTGCGCACCCTCGCAGCTCTTGTCGCGTGCGCCTCGCTCTCGTTTTCCTCGTTCGCCCGCGCCGCGGAGGGTCGCGTCGTCGTGACGATCCTCGAAACGACGGATCTCCACGGTCACCTTCTCCCGTGGGACTACGGGCTCGCGAAACCCGCCGACGAAGGCCTCGCCCGCGTGGCCTCGCGGATCGAAGCCATCCGCAGGGAGACACCGAACGTGCTCCTTCTGGACGCGGGAGACACGATCCAGGGCACGCCCATCGAGTACCTCCACGCGCGCCGTCCGAACGACGACCCCGATCCGATGTCTGCGGCGATGAGCGCGCTCAAGTACGACGCGATGGCCGTCGGCAATCACGAGTTCAACTACGGGCTCGACGTGCTCCGCAAGGCGCAGAAGGAGGCCTCCTTCCCCTGGCTTTCGGCGAACACGCGCAAGGCGGCCGACGGCTCGCCGGCATTTCCCGAGTACATCGTCAAGACGGTCGGCGGCGTCAAGATCGGCGTCCTCGGATTGACGACGCCGAACATTCCGACCTGGGAGCCGGAGCGGAACCGCCCCGGCCTGAAATGGGAGGATCCAGTCGTCACCGCGAAGCGGCTCGTTCCGATCCTGAGAAATGTGGAGAAGTGCGACTTCGTGGCGGTCCTCATCCACAGCGGGCCCGAGGTGGACTTGAAAACGCTGGAGCCCGACGGCACGGATGCGGAGAACCGGGTCGCGGCCCTCGCGCGCGACGTGCCGGGCATCGACCTCCTCCTGACCGGTCATACGCACCGGAAGATCCCGCTCACGCGCCTCAACGGCGTTCCCCTCATCCAGCCGGGCCGGTGGGGTGAAGCGCTCGCGCGCGTCGACGTCGCCTTCGAGAACAGGAGCGGTGCGTGGCGCGTCGCCGACCTCGAGGGCGCCCTGCTGCTCTCCGGGCCCGAGGTGGCGACGGACGCGGCCGTCGCCAAGATCGCCGAAAAGCACGACGAACGCGCGCGGGCCTACATGGAGGAGGCGGTCGCCGTCGCCGACGACGAGTTTCCGGCCGGCCGGGCGCGGCTCGAGGACACCGCGCTCGTCGACCTCGTGAACGACACCCAGCTCAGGGTCACGGGAGCGGACCTCTCGATGACGTCGCTCATTCCCTCGGGGCGCTACGAAGGGTTCCAACGCGGCGTCATCATCCTGCGCGACGTCTATCGCCTGTATCCCTACGAGAATCAGCTCGTCGTCGTGGAGATCGACGGCGCGACCTTGAAGAAGGTCCTCGAGCACGCGGCGGAGTTCTATGGGAGCGCGACGTGGCAGGACGGGCGGCTCGTCCTGAAGCCGAAGGAGGGGATGATTCCCTACAACTTCGACGTCGTACAGGGCGCGGGTTACCGGATCGACCCGACGGCTCCCGTGGGTTCCCGCATCAAGGACCTGACGTTCCGGGGGCGACCCCTGAAGAGCGGCGACCGTTTCACGCTCGCGGTGAACTCCTACCGCGCGCAGGGCTCGGGCGGCTACGCGGCCCTGAAGGGCGCGAAAGTCGTCAAGTTCGTCAGCGACGAGATCCGCGACCTCGTGATCGCCCGACTCAGGGAGCTCGGGCACGTTTCCCCCGTCACCGATCACAACTGGGTCGTCGCACCGGACGCCGTGTGGGCGCCGGAAGCGCCACGGCCCCAAGTCGCCAATTGAGCGCGTGAGCTTCTGACGAGGACGACCGTCCGGATCGTCCTCTGCATGGAATCTCCGCGCGCTACTTCGGGATGACGAGCGGGAGGATGACGTCGGTGTCGCGGGTCGTGAGATCCTGCCTCACGAGGACCGCGATGAACGGCGTCGTGCCGTCGGCCGGAACGAGGTCGACGCGCCCGAGGTCCGTCGAAGCGCCGGAGACCCAGCCCGGAAGCGAGACGACGCCCCACGCCGGGACGGTCACGGTGCGGCTGCCGACGGCGGTGCCGTCCGCTCCGGTGAAGCTCACCGTGATGTCGCCGGGATTCGGCGACGTCGACGTGAGCTGGAGTGTCGAGGAAAAGGCGGCGTTCTGCGTGGCCGAGAGGAAGACGCCGCGCGAACCCGGCGGAATCGCCGAAGGAGAGGCGAAGAAGGTCGCGGGAGCCGTGAAGACGACGTTGCCACCCGAAGGAAGGGTGGTGAGGAATGTGGCGAAGGCCGCGACCGGCTGATCGGAGGCGATGTCGAGCGTGCCCGTGACGGCGGCACCCGCCGGGTTTCCCAGGTCGAGCGTGACGACGGCGCCTGGAGGGACGGTTGCCGTCGCGAGCGAACCGCCCGGCGCGAGCACGGGCCCGTCCACGGGCTGCGCAACGCGCAGGGAGACGCTCACGTTCGCCGCGCTCGTCCCCGAATTGAAAATCTGCAGCGTGGGGGTCACGCCGCCCCCGGAGGTGAAGCCGGCGATCTGGAGTCCGGTGGCGAGCGCGGACACTCCGATGGAGTCGAGGCCCGCGGAGTCGCCGCTCGTGGCGTCCCAGACGGAGCCGAACATCAGCACGTGCCCCGCCGTCACCGTGCAGACGATGCGCGCGGAGGCGAGCGCCGGGAGAGCGAAGGCGTCGAAGATCGACGTGCCCTGGACCCGGTATCCGCCGGGCCAGTCGTACCCGTAGGTTCCCCGGGTGACGCCGCTCGCGTCGACGATCGAGATCGTGCCGGTGGAAGGTTCCGTGACGAGAAGGCCGGCGATCGTCTGCCGGGACAGGTCGGGAGACGCGAAGAGGAATCCCGTGTCCCCCGTGCCCAGCGCGACGGCGCCAGTCACGGCGTTCGCGGCGTACCCCAGCGTTCCGCCTCCTGGCGCCGGCACCGACGTGCGCGACCAGGCGAACGTGTCCGCGATCTGATCCGTGTAGATGCGCACGCCTCCGAGGGCGTTCGGAGCGCCCATGTCGGTTCCGACCATGTCGTCCTGCGAGACAATCGTCCCGGGGGGCACCGTGCCGGTCGCCGCTCCGAAGAGCCCCGTGATCCAGCCGTCGGGGAGCAGGGTCTCGCTGTACGTGAGCGTGTGCGTCAGGTTGCTGGAATCGGGCGTGCCCCGGTTCCACGTCGCGACCTGCGTTCGCGAGACGCGCGAGGGATCGGACGGGAGGGGCCTGCTCGAGGCCGCCGTGAGGTAGAGCTCCGCAGGGTCGATTTTCGGTGGAGGCTCGAGGATCCCGAACCCGCCTGCGGTCCCGAAGAAAATGCGTCCGCGCGCCTCGTCGATCAGCATCGACCAGATCCCGACTGCGTTGCTCACGAGGATCTGGGCGAGCCCCGGTACG
>ODAK010008527.1_pt1 | contig 10246 bp, 10 predicted proteins | sample 1539591 | NCBI WGS metagenome assembly ODAK01 (sample SAMEA3539303, study PRJEB22396) | soil metagenome | biome: tundra; feature: field; material: soil | place: USA | collected 2010-05 | depth 0.15 m | reverse complement strand
TCTTCTGGGTGCTCCCGAACATGAACGAATGGACGACGACGCTGAGTCAGACGGTGCACGTCCCCGCGCTCGCGGGCATCGACTTCAGCTCGTACACGTACATCATCTACGGACTGGCGCTCATCCTCATGATGCTGTTACGGCCTGGAGGGCTCTTACCCAGCCGTGCTCGACAGATCGAGCTGGAGAGTGGCGGCGAGAGCGAGTCGCTCGCCGCGGTGCAGGGAGTCGCCTGAGTTGGCGTTGCTCGAGCTCGACCATGTGACCAAGCGATTCGGCGGGCTGCTCGCCGTGTCGAGCGTCAGCTTCACGCTCGATCGCGGCGAGATTCTCTCCATGATCGGTCCCAACGGCGCGGGCAAGACCACCGCCTTCAACTGCGTGACCGGGCTCTTCCCGATCACCACCGGGTCGATCACGCTCGACGGCGAGGCGATCTCCGGACTCCCGCCCCACCGGATCACGAAACTCGGCATTGCGCGGACGTTCCAGAACATACGGCTCTTCTCATTCATGACCGCGGTGGACAACGTCATGGTCGGTGCTCACTGGTGGATGAAGGAGCGGGTCTGGGACGGCGCATTCAGGACGGGCCGGGCGCGACGGGAGGAGCATTCGGTGCAGCAGCGGGCGCTCGAACTCCTTGACCTGCTCGGCCTCTCGCGATACGCCGGGGCCTACGCGCGCGAGATGCCGTACGGTCTCCAGCGACGCCTCGAGATCGCGCGCGCACTGGCCACGCAGCCGAGACTCCTGCTCCTCGATGAACCGGCCGCGGGTCTCAACACCCAGGAGAAACGGGAGCTGATGGAGCTCATCGCGCGATTGCGCGATCAGGGTTTGACCATCCTCCTCATCGAGCACGACATGCGCCTCGTCATGGAGGTGAGCCATCGCATCGTGGTCCTCGATCACGGCGAGAAGATCGCGGAGGGCAGCCCGGCTGACGTCCGGACCAACCCACGCGTCATCGAGGCGTACCTCGGCACCGGGGCAAGCGACGAGATGCGTTCGGCATGAGCGAGAACGGACAGACGGTGGCAGCGACCGCCGCGCCCACCGGTACCGACAAGGTCATTGACCTTCGCGAGATCGACGTGTTCTACGGTCGCGTCAACGCCTTGAGCAAGGTCACACTCGAGGTTCGGCAGGGAGAGATCGTCGCGCTCATCGGCAGCAACGGTGCGGGCAAGACGACAACGCTTCGTACCATCAGCGGGCTGATCGCGCCGCGCAGCGGTGCGGTGCGGCTGTTCGGCAAACCCACTCATGGCATCGGTGCGGCGCAGATCGCGCGTCTCGGTGTCGGCCATGCGCCCGAGGGGCGGCGGCTCTTTCCGCGCATGACCGTGCGTGAGAACCTCGACATGGGCGCGTACTCGCGGGGCGATCGATCGGGCATCCGCAGCGACTTCGAACGTGTCTTCACACTGTTTCCGCGTCTGCGCGAGCGGGACTCGCAGCTTGCCGGCAGCCTGAGTGGCGGGGAGCAGCAGATGGTGGCGATCGGGCGCGCGCTCATGAGCGCTCCGAAGGTGCTGCTTCTCGACGAGCCGTCGCTCGGGCTCGCCCCCATCCTGGTGGACGCGATCTTCGAGGTCATCCGCGAGATCAACGCCAAGGGCACCACCATCCTGCTGATCGAGCAGAACGCTCTGCTCGCGCTCAAGACCGCCGTTCGCGGCTACGTGCTCGAGACGGGATCGGTCGCACTGTCGGGATCGGCCGAGGAGTTGATCGCCTCACCGGATATCCAGCGGGCCTATCTGGGCATGTAATCTCACGGAGGGGAAACTAGCCTGCGGTCTCGATCCGTTAGGGAAGTGATGGCACCGATCAGGGAGACGACTCCAGCCCACGGGATTCCCATCTCGGGGCCTGTTCCCGTGCCCGCGATCGGACCCGACACGGCCGCTCCGGAGGCCCCGACCCGCGATTTCGTGGGATGGACGATGCAGCCTGAGCTGACCAACAGCCGGCGCCTCTCGGCCGAGGTCACCCGCAAGGTGCTGGCTGCCGCGCTCGGGCTCACGCCCGAGATGCTCGCCGGACTCGACGCCGCTCAGCTGCGCATGGCACTCGACCGCCTTCGCGCCCTGGCCGCCTACACCTCCAAGCTCGCCGAGGTGGCGTCCACGGACGACCTCACGGGAGCGCTCCGTCGCAGCGCCGGACTTTCGGCGCTGCAGCGCGAGATCGACCGATTCCGGCGCATTGGAGGGAAGGGCATCGCGGTGATCTTTCTCGACGTCGACGGTCTCAAGCATCTGAACGACACGGAGGGCCATCCGGCGGGCGACCGCGTGCTCGTGGAGATCGTCGCCGCCATCCGCAGGCGGGTTCGCTCCTACGACCTCGTCATCCGCTATGGAGGCGACGAGTTCCTGTGCGCTCTCGTCGACGTCGCACCCGATGACGCGGACCGCTCCCTGGCCGACATCCGCCGCCACTTCAGGGCGCGCACCGGTCACTCGGTGAGCGCGGGCATGACGACGGTCGGCGACGGGGACACCGCCGATTCGGTCATCGCCAGGGCCGACTCGGCGCTCTACTCGGAACGGCGCAAACTCGAACAGTAGAGGCTCGAATTCGCCCGCGTCGCGGCATTCCTGAGAGCCTGCAGTTTCAGGATTTGGGCACCGCAACCGCGGGTACGATCCCCACCACTAAGGAGCTTGGACGATGGCCATAGATGTGGTCGGCAAGCTGGCGAGAGTGACTGCCGACATCACCCCAGGACACCTCGGTGAGGTGCTCATCGAGGTGCGCGCGGGCACCGAGCGCTTCCTCGCCTGCGCCTCGGACAAGGCCGCAACGATCACCAAACACTCCCAGGTCCTTGTGGTGGGTAGCCTGGGCGGCCGCACCGTCGAGGTGGCGCCGACAGACACCATGAGGTTGCCACGATGACAACGCTGGCCTACGTGATCCTGGGGATCGTCATCGGCGGGCTGTTGCTGCTGGTGCTGCTGTTTCGGGCGGCCTGGCGTGTCGCCGAGCCGGACGAGGCGCTGATCGTTTCGGGGTTCCGGACGAGCCAGCGCCCCGACGGAGTCGGCGAGAGCATGGGCTTCCGGATCGTGACCGGACGGGGATGCCTCGTTGCTCCCGGCATCACCAGAGTGCGCCGCCTGTCCCTCGAAGCGCATGAGAGCGAGATCGGCGTTCCCTGCGTCTCGCAACAAAAGATCCGTGTCGACCTGCGCGGCGTGATCGTCTACAAGGTCGGCGACGATTACCGCTCGATCGCCAACGCAGCGCGGCGCTTTCTCGATCGCCCCGCGCAGGAGCTCGAGACCAAGGTCCAGAACGTCTTCGTCGGCCATCTGCGCGCGATCGCGGGTTCGATGACCGTCGAGGACATGATCAGTGACCAGGACAAGTTCGCCCAGCAGGTGCGCGACCGGTGCTCGCAGGAGATGGAGTCCTTCGGTTTGGTGATCGACAGCTTCCAGATCCAGTCGATCACGAGTCCTTCCAACTACATCGAGAACCTCGCGGCGCCTCACCAGGCCGAGGTTGAGCAGAACGCGCGGATCGCGCGGGCCAACGCCGAGCGCACCGCCGTGAGCCAGGAGCAGATCGCCCTCGCTCAGATGGCCGAGTCTGCCCGCGACACCAACATCAAGAAGGCCGGCTACCAGGCAGAGGTCGACACCGCCACCCAGCTCGCCGCTCAGCAAGGACCACTGTCCGAGGCAAAAGCGCACCAGGCGGTCGTCTCCGAGCAGACGCACGTTGCCGAATTGCAGGCACAGCAGAAGGAACAGCAGCTCCAGGTCGACGTGCGCCGGCCCGCCGACGCCGAGGCGTACCGGCAGACCACTCTCGCGGCCGCTGGTCGTGACGTGCGCATCCACCAGGCTGAGGCCGAAGCCCAGGAGGTTCGCCTCCGCGCCGAGGCCGTGGCCGCCCAGACCAAGGTGCAGGCGGAAGCCCAGGCTGCCGCGCTCAAGATGCAGGCGACCGCCCAGGCCGATGCCACGAGGCTCACCGGTCAGGCTGAGGCGGACGCGATCAAGGCCAAGGGCCTCGCCGAGGCGGACGCCATTCGCGCCCGCATGGAAGCCGAGGCGGCCGGCATCGAGCGGCGAGCCGCCGCGATGAGCCAGAACCAGGAGGCGGTCATCGCACAGCAGATCGCCGAGAAGTTGCCGGAGATCGTCGCCGCGGCGGCCGCGCCGTTCGAGCATATCGACCAGTTCACGGTGCTCAACGGCGCCCAGGGCGTGACCGGCGCTCTCGCGGAGATCATCCAGCAGGCGGGTGCGCTCACCGGCCTGGCCCGGCAGTCGTTGCTGCCCGCCATCACCCGGGCGACCTCGTCACCGCCCGAGCCGCAGCACCTGAACGGCGCTCGCGATGGAACCGCGTACCAAAACGGTGACCGCAACGGGCGGCGCAAGCGGCAGACTCCTGTCACCATCACGGACCCGGCCTCTGCCGGGACGGACGGCGGTGAGGAGCGTGTGACTCAGTGACGACAGACCTTCCCGAACTCTCGCTCTCGGCTCCGGAGGCGGCCACGACCGTGGGGCCCGCCGCGGCCGAGCGCGAGGTGGCCATCGACCCTGACGCCGCGAAACGGATCGATGCCATGGTGGCCACCTTCGTGGGCGGCCTCCGGTCGATCGACGTCCACGGCGACGACTACCGGAGGCACGTCGACGACATCGACAGCCTCGCCGAGCGCGAGATCCGATCGACCTCCGACATGAGCAACCGCCTGCTCGACCGTCCGACCCGCGCGATGCGAGGGCTCGGTCAGGGCGATGCGCCGATCGCCAAGAGCCTGCTCGACCTCCGGCGCTCGGTCGAAGAGCTCAACCCCGCGAAGCACGATCTGACCCAGGGCGGACCCAGGAAGCTGCTCGGCGTGGTGCCGTTCGGTGACAGGGTGCGCGCCTACTTCGCGAAGTATCAGAAGTCGCAGAGCCACATCGAGGGCATCGTCGGAGCCCTGCGCGAGGGTGGCGCGGAGCTGGAGAAGGACAACGCGGCGATCGGGCAGGAGCAGAAGGCGCTCTGGACACAGATGGAGACCCTTCGCCAGTACACCTACATGGCCGAGAAGCTCGACACCGGGCTCGAGATGCAGATCAACCACCTGGCCATCGGTGACCCGGAGCGCGCCAAGGTCCTCCAGGAGGACATCCTCTATCCCGTCCGGCGCCGCCGCCAGGAGATCCTGACCCAACTCGCGGTCGCGGTCCAGGGATACGCGGCGCTGCGGGTCGTCGAGGTCAACAACCGCGAGCTCGTGCGAGCCGTGCGCACCGCCACCACCACGACCGTCGCGGCGTTGCGGACCGCGGTCATGGTCGCCCAGGCGCTCACCACCCAGAAGTTGGTGAGTGAGCAGGTCAAGGCGGTGAACGAGACGACCAGCTCGATGATTGAGAGCACGTCCGCTGTGCTCCGCGATCAGACGGCGACGGTCGAAAGCCAGGCGGCGAGCCCGGGAATCGACATGGGCTCCCTCCAGCGAGCGTGGGACAACGTCTTCGCGGCCCTGGATCAGATCGACACGTACAAGCTGCGCGCGCTCGAAGCGATGAAGATCACGGTTCGGGATCTGTCCAGCCAGGTCGAGAAGTCGCACGCGCAGGTCGAACGCCTCCATGCTGCCGACGCCACGCCGCCGCGAGTCACCTCGGGCCAGAGCCTCCGCCTCTCCTGAGCCTCGCGATGCTCAGAAATGGGCCGCGTGGATCCAGACCGCCCCGGCAACTGCCGCGAGGACGAAGACCGCGTACTCGGCGATGAGCTCACGGTTCCGGAGCGGACCGCCCACGGCGCCCGCGACGCCGCGCGCCCCGTACCAGAGCACGAGCAGGATTGCCGCACGCAACCCCGCGTGGGCGCTGTTGGCCCCGACCGCCACGGCGCCGCCGAGAACGATCGCCGCGACCGCGAGCGCGAACAGGATCGTCAGTGGGATGGACAAGCGCTCGGTGCGGAGACCATCGAGGCTGACAAAGAAGACCACGGCACAGACCGCGGCGAGGCGGAGGCGGATCGGCAGCGTCGGTGAGATCCCACCGAGGAGCACCGGCGCAAGCACGGCAATCCCGGAGACATCCCTGACCAGCCGGGTGAACCACCCTTCCTTGCCCAGCGCGCGGCGGCCGGCCAGCCGCGGCACGCCACCGATGACCATGGCGGCGATCACGCCGCCGGCGATCCGGATCGGGAGCGGCAGCACCGCGATGGCGAGCAGCGTCCCGAAGGAGAGGACGGCAGCCATGGGCAGTGCGGCGCCGACGGGCCCCGGCCGCGAGTCGGACGGATAGATCAGGAAGTCGTAGGCGACCAGCACCAGCGCGGTGAGGATCGCCAGGCCGGCGTCGACTGCGGCGCTCCGATCGAGACCGACCGCCTCGGGCCGGAGCAGCACCTCGGCCGCCGCAACCGCGAGCCCGAAGGCGGTGTGCACCATGGGGAGGGGAATCTCGGCGAGCACGCGAACCTCGCCCGTGATGCCCAGCGCGCTGCGTGCCTGATCGGCAAGATAGCCGTGCCCCCGACGGCGAAAACCTGTTCGATTATCCACGTCGGCCTGTGGAAACGGTGGAGAACTCGGCGAGGCCCGGCTCAGGGAGCCGAGGTGCCGGCCCGTCCGTAAACGTCCTCGATGCGCACGACGTCGTCGATCTCCGGCGATGACACCTCGAAGAGGTCCGTGTCCTCGACGGCGACAAATCGATGCCGGCGACCGGGCCGGATGTGCGCGCTCATCCCATGGGTGAGCCGGTGGGTCTCGAGCTCACCGCTGTCGCTCTCGAGCTGCAGATCCATCACGCCCGAGACCACGTGGATCGATTCGTCCTTCTGGACGTGGTACTGCAGGCTCAGGCTGTGTCCGGCGTTGATGTGGATGAGCTTCCCGGCGTAACGCTCGGTGACCGCCCAGCGCATCTCGTGCCCCCAGGGCTTGTCGACCCTGCCGGACCCCTCCGCGGTGATCGGACCGGACTCGGCGGCGACCTTGGTCACTCCGAGGCTCCCACCGCGATCCGGGTGTTGACGCCACTCTGATTCTCGAGCGCCGCGATCAGTTGCTCGACGCGCTCGCGGGTGGTCGCCTCCGCGTAGATCCGCATCAGCGGCTCGGTCCCGCTCATGCGCATGAGCACCCAGGAGCCGTCGCCGAGATAGAACTTGAACCCGTCGTCGGTTCGAGTGCGCACCACCTTGCTCCCCGCGAGGTTGTCCGGCTCCTTCTGCCGCATGCGCGCGTAGATCTGCTCCTTGCGCTCCTCGTAGCCTTCCCGCGCAAAGCGAATGTCGTGGCGGTCGTAGGCGTGCGGGCCGACGAGCTCCTCGAGGTGGGCGAGGATCCCAGAGAGCGGCAGTCCGTAGTCGACGATCATCGCCGCGGTCATCAGGCCCGACAGGATCCCATCGCGCTCGGGGATGTGACCGCGGAACGCGTAGCCACCCGACTCCTCGCCCCCGAGGATGGCGTCGGTCTCCATCATCTTGGTGCCGATGTACTTGAAGCCCACGGGCATCTCGTGGACGGTGACGCCGAACTTCTCCCCCAGCACGTCGAGCATGCCGGAGGTCGTGACCGAACGCACGATGTCGCCGCGGAGCCCGCGCTTCTCGAGCAGGTACATCGCGAAGAGCGACATCACCTGGAGCTGGTTGATGTAGCGGCCGGTCTCGTCAATGATGCCGACGCGATCCGCGTCGCCGTCATTGGCGATACCGAGATCGAACGCACCCGACCTCATGCGTTCCATGGCCTCGGGCATGTAGCGGTCGATCGGCTCCGGATGCATGCCACCGAAGCCCGGGTTGCGCTCGCCGTGCAGCTCTTCCACGGTGGTGGACCCGCCGACGAGCGCTCGGGCGATGAGCCCCGCGCCGGCGCCGTACATCGCTTCGTGGAGCACGCGCAGACCGTGGCCGCGCAGCGCCTCGAGGTCGACCATCCTGCCCAGCTGCACGAAGAAGTCCGGGAGCGGATCGACGGTCCGCAGCCTGCCCGTGGTCACCGCCTCGTCGTAGGGCATCTCGGTGACCCCGGTCTCGAGGGCGGCGGCGGTATGGCGCTCGATCTGGGCGACGATCTCGGGCGGCGCCGAGCCGCCAAAGTCGGGCTTGTACTTGATCCCGTTGAACTCGGCGGAGTTGTGGCTCGCGGTGACCACGATGCCGCCGGCCGCGTGCTGCTGCGTGATCGCCCACGACACCGCCGGAGTCGGCGTCACCCGATCGAGGAGCACCACGTGCAGCCCGTTCGCGACCAGGACCCGGGCGACTTCGCGGGCGAACATCTCCGCGCAGTAACGCGAGTCGTGGCCGACCACCACTGGGCGGCTCTCGCTCCCGAGGTACGTGGCGACACCCTGAGCGACGGCGCGCACGTTCGCGTAAGTGAAGTCATCCGCGACCACGGCTCGCCATCCGTCGGTCCCGAACCTGATCGGGTTCGGCTTCATCGCCCCCATTCTAAGCGCCAGGGTCGGCCGTGCTCGCCGCTTACAGGAGCTCGTCGCGGGCGGATGCCTGGAGCTGGTCGACGATCGACCTGACCAGTTGCGCCCGGTCCGAGGGCACGACGAGCACCGCGTCCGGGGTGTCGACCACGACGATCCCGTCGACTCCGGCGACGGCGATGAGCCGGCCGGACCGCGAGATCAGCGTGCACCCGTGGGCGGATGCGGTGATCACATCCCCCTCGACGACGTTCCCGTCACCGTCAACGTCGCCGTCCGCCACCCGCGACTGGCCGACGTCCAGCCACGACCCCAGGTCGGACCAGCCGAAGGACGCCTGGACGACCGTCAGCCGATGGGTCCGCTCGAGGACGAGCGGCTCGACGGGTTGCAGTCGCAGGGCGGAGTAGAGGGCCGTGGCCAGGGCATCGTCGCCGGACAGACGAGCGTCGACAACCCGGTCGATGGTCGCCACAAGTTCCGGATCGGCGGCGGTCAGCTCGGCACGGAAGCGGCGTGCGGTCCAAGCGAAGAGCCCGAGGTTCCACAGGTGGCGGCCATCTGCGACGTACCGCTGCGCCACCTCAGCGGACGGCTTCTCCTTGAAACCCGCGGACTCGAACGCGGGGAGGGCTCGCGCCGCCGACGCGGTTGCCGGCGGGCTGCCGGGGGGAGCCACCCACGATGCTGGTTCTCGGGACGCCGCAACCTCGATGTACCCGAAGCCCGTGACCGGGGCGGCGGGGACGAGTCCGACGGTGGCAAGGCCGTCGGTCGACGCCGCCCACCCGGCGGATGCGACCACGGCAGCCCGATAGGCGTCTCGGTCGCTCACGCGATGATCGGCATGGACGCTCGCGATCAGCGCATCGGGATCCTCGCGTTCGATGAGCCCCACAGCGAGGGCAAGCGCCGGCCCGGTGCCTCGCGCCTCCGGCTCCTCGATGATCGCGTCGCCGTCGAGGCCGAGTTCACGCAGGCTGGAGCGGCACCCCCCGGCCTGGTTCGCCGCGGTGACCACGCGAACCGTTTCCCCGAGCCCGGTGACCCGCTCGACGGTCGATCGGAGCAGGGTCTCGCCGCCCGGGGCGAGGGGAAGCAGGTGCTTGGGCGTCGACCTGCGACTCAGCGGCCACAGGCGAGTGCCACTCCCGCCCGCCAGCACGAGGATGTGTAAGCCCACGTCCTTCCCGCCTTGCCTCCGCTGCGACTAGGCCGTGGCGGCCGCGACGAGGAGTGGCTCGGTGCCTGCGTCCCGCGCCCACTGCTCGGCGAGCGTCGTCCGCTCCCACGGGAGGTCGAGATCGCTCCGGCCGAAGTGCCCGTAGGCGGCAACCTGACGGTAGATCGGGCGGCGCAGCTCGAGCGCACTCATGATCCCGAAGGGCGACAGGTCGATGTACTCGTCGATCAGCGAGGCGATCATGTCGTTGGGGACCTTCTCGGTCCCGAAGGTCTCGACGAGCACCGAGACGGGCTTGGCGACGCCGATCGCGTACGCGACCTGGATCTCGCATTTGGTCGCAAGGCCGGCTGCGACGACGTTCTTGGCGGCCCAGCGCGCTCCGTACGCCGCGCTGCGATCCACCTTCGACGGATCCTTGCCACTGAAGGCGCCGCCGCCGTGGCGGGCGTACCCACCGTAGGTGTCGACGATGATCTTCCGGCCGGTGAGGCCCGCATCTGCCATCGGACCGCCGATGACGAAGCGTCCAGTGGGATTGACGTAGCGCTTGGTGCCCGAGTCGAGCCACTCCGGGGGGATGACCTTGCCGACCACATGGTGCTGGACGTCCTCG
>ODAK010008525.1_pt1 | contig 10246 bp, 10 predicted proteins | sample 1539591 | NCBI WGS metagenome assembly ODAK01 (sample SAMEA3539303, study PRJEB22396) | soil metagenome | biome: tundra; feature: field; material: soil | place: USA | collected 2010-05 | depth 0.15 m | reverse complement strand
ACCGCATCGGGCGGCGCAACCTGTTCCTGATCTTCTCGATCGGCGCGATCGCCGTAATTCTGCTCTACACCCAGTTGCCGTTGAGCAATGAAGTGCTGTGGCTGCTCGGCTTCCCGCTCGGCTTCTTTGCTTCCGGTTATTTCTCCGGCGTGGGCGCGTTCCTCACCGAACTCTATCCGACGAGGCTGCGCGGATCCGGCCAGGGCTTCTGCTACAATTTCGGCCGCGGCATCGGCGCGCTGTTCCCGTTCCTGGTCGGCGCGCTCTCGACCTCGACCTCGCTCGGCAACGCCATCGCGATTTTCGCCGTGCTGGCTTACGGCGTGTTCTTTATCGCAGCATTCGCATTGCCGGAAACGCGCGGCAGAATTCTGCATGCGGATGCGTAAAACTTGCTCCGTCGTTCCCTCCCCCCTTGTGGGGGAGGGAGCAGAAACAGACTGTTGAATCAACCGGAGTTCACCTGATGACGTCCCTCAAAGCCAAGACGCTGTTCGTGTCCGGCGGCAGCCGCGGCATCGGGCTTGCGATCGCGTTGCGCGCCGCGCGCGACGGCGCCAATGTCGCGATCGCCGCGAAGACGGCGGAGCCGCATCCGAAGCTCAAGGGCACCATCTACACCGCCGCCGACGAGATCCGCGCCGCCGGCGGCAAGGCGCTGCCGATCCTGTGCGATATCCGCGAGGAGGCCCAGGTGGTGGCGGCGGTGGATCAGGCCGTCGCCGAATTCGGCGGCATCGATATCTGCGTCAACAACGCCAGCGCCATCAGCCTCACCGATTCGCAGATGACCGACATGAAGCGGTTCGACCTGATGATGGGTATCAACACCCGCGGCACCTTCATGGTGTCGAAATACTGCATCCCGCATCTGAAGAAGGCTGATAACCCGCACATTCTGATGCTGTCGCCGCCGCTCGACATGAAGGCGAAATGGTTCGAGGACTCCACCGCCTACACCATGGCGAAGTTCGGCATGAGCATGTGCGTGCTCGGCCTGTCGGCCGAACTGAAAGCCTCGGGCGTCGCGGTCAACGCGCTGTGGCCGCGCACCACCATCGCCACCGCCGCGGTCGGCAATCTCCTGGGCGGCGACGCCATGATGCGCGCCAGCCGCACGCCGGAGATCATGGGGGACGCGGCCTATGTCATTTTCACAAAGCCGTCGCGCGCGTTCACCGGACAGTTCTGCATCGACGACAAGGTGCTTTACGAAAGCGGCGTGCGCGACTTCGAGCACTACCGCGTCGATCCCGCAGTGCCCTTGATGTCGGATTTCTTCGTGCCCGACGACGACATGCCGCCGCCCGGTGTCACCCTGAGGGCGATGCCGTCGGTTGGCGAGGTCCAGAAGTCGCGCTAGAAGCACGGCGCTGCTGGTCCGGCGCGGGGGAGAAATCGGTGGTTTTGCGGAAGCTGATCGCAGGTGCGCTGATCCTGGCCGTGCCGATTGCGTTGTGCGCCAGCTACCGTCCCGACCGCGCGATTCGCGTGGCGACGGGCCTTGTGGCCCACAATGTCTGCTCGAAGAGCTTTGTCTCCGGGCTCGATCCGCAAACCGTGTTCGTGGAAACCACGGACCGATCAGGCATCCGCTTGTTACGCTGGGGTCTGAGATACGATCTCGATCGCGCCGGCAAGACCGTCGATGCGTCGCTGGCGGGGTGGCTCGGCAGCCGCGCGGCGTTTCACGACGGGTTCGGCTGCGTGCTGCTGCACGGACCCAAAGAACCCTATCTGCTCAGGAGCGACATCGCCGCATTGAAGACGCCGAAAAGCCCGCCGCTGCTGGCGGAGATTGCCGGTCCTGCCCTGGTCGAACCGTCCGATCCGAGATTGAAGGCCGCGCTCGATCATGCCTTCGAGGAACCCTTAACGCCGCCGTTTCGCCGAACCAAGGCGGTCGTTGTCGTGCATGACGGCAGCGTGATTGCCGAACGCTATGCCGGTGGCATCGGCGTCGATACGCCCCTGCTTGGTTTTTCCATGACCAAATCCGTGGTCAACGCCCTGATCGGCATTCTGACGCAGCAAGGGCTGGTCACCCCGTCGATGCCGGCGCCGATACCGGAATGGCGCGGCGCCACCGACCCGCGCCGCGAGATTGAGGTCGAGCATCTGATGCGGATGACCACGGGTCTTGCGCTGGATGAAACCAATTCCGGTTTCGATCCCTCCAGCCAGATGGTTTATCTGCATAACGACATGGCCGGGTTCTCCGTCAACGCCGCCGTCATTGCCCCGCCGGGAACGCGGTGGGCCTACAGCAGCCCCACCACGCAGCTGCTGGCGCGAATCATCCGCGATGCCGTCGGCGGTCCCGAACAGACGCTGGCGTTCGCGTGGCGCGAACTGTTCAATCCGCTGGGAATGCGCACCGTAACGCTGGAATTTGACGGCGCCGGCACGCTGCAGGGATCGACCTACATGCTGGCGAGCGCCAGGGACTGGGCGCGATTCGGATTGCTCTATCTGAATGACGGGGTGATCGGCGGCCGGCGAATCCTGCAGGAAGACTGGGTGGATTTTTCAGCCGCCGCAACGCTCGATACCGACTACGGCGCCGGCTTCTGGACCAATCGCAGCGAGCATGAATATGCCAAGGGCCGCGTCAGGCTCGGGATTCCGCGCGACGCGTTTTTTGCCTCCGGCGATCTCGGCCAGCGCATCGTTATTATTCCGTCGCAGCATCTGGTGATCGTCCGCCTCGGCGACTCCGTCGATCCCACCGGCGATATCCGCGGCCTCGGACGCCTGGTCAACGAAGTGATCGCAGCGGTGCAGCCCTAAATCGTCATTGCGAGCGAAGCGAAGCAATCCAGAAGACTGCAAAGCAAGACTGGATTGCTTCGTCGCTTTGCTCCTCGCAATGGCGAATACGACGGTCAGTTACCTTCCGACCGAATACGGCCCGCCGCGCTCGAGCGCGCGCTGGTAGGCCGGGCGGGCGTGTATGCGTTCCAGAAACGCCATCGCCCTGGGGTGACCCTGCTCGAGCCCGCCGCGCGCAGCAGCCGCTTCCAGCGGAAAACTCATCTGAATGTCGGCGGCCGTGAATTCATTGCCGGCGAACCATTGGCTCTTGCCGAGTTCGTCTTCCCAGAACGCCATGTGCTGCTTGAGCTGCGGATTGACCAGCGTGGTCAGCGCCTGGTTGGAGACCTTGCGCACCAGCGGGCGCAGCAACGCCGGCGCGCGCTTCGGCATCAGCGTGAACAATAGTTTTAACAACAGCGGCGGCATCGCGGACCCTTCCGCGTAATGCAGCCAATAAGTGTAGCGCAGCCGCTCCGGCGTTTTGGGCGGCGGTATCAACCGCCCCTCGCCATAGGTGTCGATGATGTATTCGGCGATCGCGCCTGATTCCGCGATGGTATTGCCATTGTCTGAAATGACAGGGGATTTTCCGAGCGGATGAATCGCGCGCAGCTCGGCCGGCGCGCGCATGTCCGGTTGACGCTGATAGCGGACGATCTCGTAGGGCACGCCAAGCTCCTCAAGCAGCCAGAGCACGCGCTGGGAGCGGGAATTGTTGAGATGATGGACGGTGAGCATGGCTGGTCCCCGGGCGTTGGCGCGTCGGCGCGGCGCCTGGTCGTGCCAGCCGGGCGCTGGAAAGTCGAGATGGCCCGGGCCGAGACGGATATTACCCTGATATTATCGACAAAACAAATTTACCCGGGTAATATCTACCCTAGAAACTGAGGAGTTTTGCATGAATCCGGGGTCCGACGCCGCTTACATCGCCTTCGAAGGTGACCGCTGCATCGCGGCCGGCGATCTCCGCAGCGTTGTCAACGCGGCGAAAGCGACGCTCGATCGGCGCAAGGAAGCGTCGATTCTTGTCTTCGATGGCCGGACCAGCGGCCCGATCGACATCGATTTTCGCGGCTCCATCGAGGACGTCATGGCGCGATTGCCTGACATCGCCGCCGCGCCGGCCGCGGTAGAAGAAGGTGCCGCGCCGCCCGTGCCTCGCGGCCCCGGCCGGCCAAGACTGGGCGTGGTCGCGCGCGAGGTCACGCTGCTGCCGCGGCACTGGGAGTGGCTGGCGCAGCAAAGCGGCGGCGCCTCGGTCGCGCTGCGCAAGCTGGTCGACGAGGCAAGGCGGACCGGCGAGGACAAGGATCGCGTCCGTCGGGCGCAGGATGCGACTTATCGTTTCATGTCCGTCATGGCCGGCAACAAGCCGAATTACGAAGACGCGATCCGCGCGCTGTTCGCCGGCGACCCGACCGGCTTCGAACAATTGATCGCAGAATGGCCAACGGATGTGCGCGACCACGCCTCAAAGCTCGCAGCAAGGGCCTTTGACCGCGAACCGCAGGCGCGCGCCGGTTGATCCCGCTGATGTGAGCCGCTAGGCTGGTTGGAATGATAGGGATCATATAAGAACCGTCACACCTCAGGGAGACCGCCGTGAGTTCAACCGCCCCGCAATTCATGTTCGATTTCGGCAGCCCCAATGCTTTCCTCAGTCACGAGGCGATCCCGGCGATCGAAAAACGCACCGGCGTGAAATTCGAGTATGTGCCGATCCTGCTCGGCGGCATCTTCAAGGCCACCAACAACAAATCCCCCGCCCAATCGCTTGCCGGCATCAAGAACAAGCGTGAGTTTCACGCGCTGGAGACGGAACGCTTCGTGAAACGCTTTCACGTCAAGCCCTACACCTGGAATCCGTTCTTTCCGGTCAACACCCTCAATTTGATGCGCGCCGCGATCGCAGCGCAGTCAGAGGGCGTGTTTGAAAAATACGTCGACGCCGCGTTTCATCACATGTGGGTCGAGCCGAAGAAAATGGACGACCCCGAAGTGGCGCTCAAGGCCCTGACCGCGTCCGGCCTCGATGCGGCGAAACTGTTCGCGCGCGCGCAACAACCCGACGTCAAGGCGAAGCTGATCGAGAACACGCAAGCGGCGGTCGAGCGCGGCGCGTTCGGCTCGCCGACCTTCTTCGTCGGCAAGGAAATGTTTTTCGGCAAGGAGCAGTTGCGCGAGGTCGAGGAACTGATTTCGGGCAAATGATCGTACCGTGAACCTCATGGTGAGGAGCCGCGCATCTCGCGCGGCGTCTCGAACCATGAGATGAATCGTCGCCCTTCATCCTTCGAGACGCGGCGAAGATGCCGCTGCTCGGGATGGCGGCTTGGTGGAGAGCTCAAGAATGCAAAAGCGCAACGCCACGGTCGCGGTGATCGGCGCCGGCGACTATATCGGCGCCGAGATCGCGAAGAAATTCGCCGCCGAGGGCTTCACCGTATTCGCGGGACGGCGCGACGGCGCCAAGCTCGAGCCGCTGGTCAGGGAGATCGAGGCATCCGGAGGATCGATCGTCGCGCGCGCGCTCGATGCGCGGAAGGAGGACGAGGTCGCGGCCTTCCTCAATGACGCCGACAAGCGCGCGCCGCTGGAAGTGTGCATCTTCAACGTCGGCGCCAATGTCAACTTTCCGATCCTGGAGACCACCGACCGCGTGTTCCGGAAAGTGTGGGAAATGGCCTGCTGGGCCGGGTTCCTTGCCGGACGCGAATCCGCGCGATTGATGGTGCCGCGCGGCAAGGGCAACATCTTCTTTACCGGCGCCACCGCCAGCCTGCGCGGCGGCAGCGGCTTTGCGGCCTTCGCCAGCGCGAAATTCGGGTTGCGCGCGGTGGCGCAATCGATGGCGCGCGAACTCGGACCGAAGAACATCCACGTCGCCCATCTGATCATCGATTCCGGCGTCGACACCGCATGGGTGCGCGAGCGCCGCGAGCAGCTCTGGGGCAAGGAAGCCCTGAACAATCCGGATTTGCTGATGCCGCCGGCGTCGGTTGCAGCCTCGTACTGGCAGCTTTACCAGCAGCCGCGCAGCGCCTGGACGTTTGAGCTGGAAATTCGCCCGTTCGGGGAAAAGTGGTAACGCCTTATGTTCCTCCTCATGGCGAGGAGGCGCTTGCGCCGTCTCGAGCCATGAGGCCACAATACACCTCGCATCCTTCGAGACGCGCGCATGGGCGCGCTGCTCAGGATGCGGCAGAGAACAAGAACAAAAGGAATTGAGCGATGCGCATTCTCGTGGTCGGCGCCGGCGCCATCGGTGGATATTTTGGCGGCAGAATGCTTCAGGCCGGCCGCGATGTGACATTTCTCGTCCGCCCGCGGCGCGCCGCTGAGCTGGCCGACGCCGGCCTCGTGATCAAAAGCCCCAACGGGGATGTGACGCTGAAGAATCCGCCGGCGCTGCTGGCGGACAGACTTAACGAAAAATTCGATGTCATCCTGTTGAGCTGCAAGGCATTCGATCTCGACGACGCGATCCGGTCGTTTGCACCGGCGGTGGGGCCGCAAACGGCGATCATCCCGCTGCTCAACGGCATGCTGCATCTGGATATGCTCGACGAGAAATTCGGGCGCGAGCGCGTGCTCGGCGGCCTCTGCACGATCGCCGTCACGCTCAACGAACATCGCGAGGTGGTTCAGCTCAATCCGATGCAGTCGCTCCATTTCGGCGAACGCGACGGCAGACTGTCGGACCGCGTCCGCGCCATCGCCGAAGTCATCGCCGGCGGCAAGTCCGGCGCGGTAGCCAGCGAGCATATTGTGCAGGAGATGTGGGAGAAATGGGTCTTCCTCGCCACGCTCGCGGCCTCGACCTGCCTGATGCGCACGTCGGTCGGCAATATCCTGGCATCGCCCGGCGGCAGGGAATTCATCCTTGGCGCGTTCGACGAATGCAGCGCGGTCGCGACCGCCGAGGGCTACGCGCCCCGCGCGCCCTTCCTGGAACGCACCCTCGGAATGCTCACCGCGGAAGGCTCGCAGATGACCGCGTCGATGTTCCGCGACATCAAAGCGGGCGCGCCCGTTGAAGCCGATCATGTGATCGGCGATCTGATCGTGCGCGGCGATGCCGCGAAGGTGCCGGTTCCCAGGCTGCGCACCGCCTACACGCATCTGAAGGCGTATGAGAAGCAGCGTGCTTAGGCCGATAGCCGAAATTTCGATCGGAAACTGAGCAAAACGGACCAGACGCCCGTGTAATGGGCGTATCAGGCTCTGCGCGCGGCAACGCCTTGACCTGAGCGCACTTGGCGCGTCCGGTGCGTGACATCATTGCGTATCGCTGATTCGATTTCCTCTGGACGGATACCGCTTTTGAAGCTCGCAGAAATCCTGGAATACCAGGTGACCAACTGGGACCAGAAAATTGCCGCCGACCTCACGGGCGAGATGGAACATCATCTCGCGGACAAAATTTCCACCATCCCGGAAATGCGGCGTTTCCTGGCGGTGAAAGGCTACCGGGAACTCCGGCAGCTCATTGAAAGCAACATCGCCGGCAAGAGCGGCGCCGATGCCTTGCGTGCGGCGATGATCGGTATGCGCCGTTATGCGCTCGACCGTCCGGGGATGTCGGCGGCCACATTCCGAAATCCCGAGGTCGACAGCCCGGAGTGGCGGGCCGCGCAAATGGAATTGGCCGCGGTTTTATTCGCCGTCTTTTCGCAGCTCGGCATCAAGGGCGAAAATGCCATGCATGCGCTTCGGATCCTGAGAAGTTTTGTGCGCGGCTTCGTTCTGCACGAGATGGGCGCGTCATTTCTGGAGCCGCTTGAACACGACCAGAGCTACGCGATCGGGATCGAGGTTTTTATCGAAGGGCTGTGCGTGTTGCGGAATTAACGGGGGAACGATGGAGGTCTTTCTTCCGCAAACTTCCTATTCTACGTCGTCCCGGCCAAGCGAGCGAAGCGAGCGCGAGCCGGGATCCATAAACCCGCCGTTTCGATTCTTGCAAAGAGCCGCGGCAACTCTTCGTTCAACCAAAAATACCTGTGGCTATGGGTCCCGGCGTTCGCCGGGACGACGAAGATTTTGCCGGGACAACGACTATTCACAGATGCGCGAGATAATGCGCGAGTGCGGTGATTTCTTCTTCGCTCAGGGGATAGGCGACGTCCGCCATCGCCGCCCCGCCGCCGCCGGATCGCGAGCCGGACTTGTAGTCGTGCAGCGCCTTGAGCAGATAATCCTCGCGCTGGCCGGCGATGCGGGCAACCGCTTTCGTTCCCGCGAATGTGTCGGTGTGGCATGATGCACAGCGCCGTCCCGCGGCAGCCTGCGCACCCTTCTTGGATAAATCGGGATTGTCGTCTTGTGTGGAAGCCTTGGGTGGCGTCAGCGAAGCGAAGTAGGCGCCGAGATTGCGAATATCGTCATTGTTGATCTGCTCGACGATCGGCTGCATCTGCTCGTTCCTGCGCGAGCCGCCGCGAAAGAACACCAGCTGCCACTGAATGAACTGATCAGGCTGGCCTGCGAGCGAGGGAATGTTCGCGGTTTGCGAAATGCCGGCTTCGCCGTGACAGCCGGCGCACAGCTCAGCCTTTTGCTTGCCTGCGGCGAGGTCGGCGGCGTGAGCCGGAACAATCGCGAGCGCCGATAATCCCAATACGAGGCCGTACAATGCATCGGATACGGATCGTCGGCGCATGATGGACATTCCCATTCTCGTTCCTAGCTCGTCATTCCGGGGCGCGCGTTAGCGCGTACCCGGAATCTCGCGCTGATAATCTCCAGATTCCGGATCCGCTCGTTACACTCGCGGTCCGGAATGACGGTTCCTGGTACTGAGCGCAACACAACCGGAGCCACTCAAAAAGCGTGAGGCTGCGGCCGCCCCAGGAGCAGCCGCAGCCTCGATGACGCAAGCCTTACTTCTTGTAACTGATGCGATAGATCGCGCCGGCCCAGTCGTCGGCGACGAGTATCGAACCGTCCTTGGCCAGGATGATATCGGCCGGCCGGCCGAGATAGCCCTGGTCGCCTTCGAGCCAGCCGGATGCGAACACCTCCTGCTTGGCGTTCTTGCCGTCCGGACCGACGGTCACGCGCATGATGCGCGCGCCCTGGTATTTATGCCGGTTCCACGAGCCGTGCTCGGCGATCAGGATGTTGTTCTTGTATTCGGCGGGGAACTGGTCGCCGGTGTAGAACTTCATGCCGAGCGGAGCCACGTGCGCGCCGAGCTTGAGCACCGGCGGCGTGAATTCCGAACACTTGTGACCCATCGCAAACTTTGGATCAGGCAGGTCGCCCTGATGGCAATACGGATAGCCGAAGTGCTCGCCCAGCTTCGAGATCATATTGAGCTTGTCGCTCGGCAGGTCGTCGCTGATCCAGTCGCGCGCGTTCTCGGTGAACCAGTATTTGCCGCTGCGCGGATCGACATCGCCGCCGACGCTGTTGCGGACGCCGAGCGCCACCAGTTCGGCGTTGCCGGTCTTGGGATCGACGCGGCGGATCTGCGAGTTGCCGGTCGGCGGCAGCCCGATGTTGAAGGGAGGTCCAAACGGTATGTAGAACCAGCCATCCTTGTCCGCAGCCAGATATTTCCAGCCGTGGGCCATGTAGGACGGCATGTCGTCATAGACCACCTTGCCGTCGCCGAGCTTGTCGAGATTGGCTTCGGCGTTCTCGTATTTGATCAGCTTGTCGACCGCGATGACGTAAAGCGCTCCATCCCGAAACGCGAGGCCGGTGGGCATGTTCAGCCCCTTGAGGATGGTCTTGACCTCTTTCTTGCCGCCATTGTCGGTGATGGCGTAGACGTTGCCGAGGCCGAACGAGCCGACGAACAGCGTGCCCTTGTCGCCCCAGGCCATCTGCCGCGCGGCCAGCACGCCCGGCGCGTAGACTTCGATCTTGAAGCCCGCCGGCAGCTTGATCTTCTTCATCATCGTGGCCAGTTCCGCTTCCGATGCGCCGGTCGGCGGACCCGATGGCGGTGCCAGGCCCTTTTGGGCTTCGGTCTCGTCGCCGAGGAACCAGTCGTCCGGCGGATGGGTCCAGAATTCCTTGGTGCCGGACTGATAGGAATGGAGAGCCTTTTGCTGCGCATTGGCCTGGCTGGCCCCCGCGACAACGACGATTGCCGCGAGCGCAAGAATGGATCGATTGAAAGCCGATTTCATCGCGTCACTCCCTATGCAGCCAAGCGGCTGCGCATGTTATTTATTTTGAACGTTTCGAGAGACGAACTTGGGTCTGGAGGTGGATCAGACCAAAAAAGTGTTAGCACATCCGGCGGGAGAGAGAAGCGCCGCCGCGCGGCTCTGATCGCTTTCTAGCGGAGCCTATCGCCAGGACAACGAAAAGCCCGCTGACACAGCGGGCTTTCGTCAAACTTTGCCACCTTAGAAAATCTGGAGCGGGCGAAGGGATTCGAACCCTCGACCCCGACCTTGGCAAGGTCGTGCTC
>ODAK010008524.1_pt1 | contig 10247 bp, 9 predicted proteins | sample 1539591 | NCBI WGS metagenome assembly ODAK01 (sample SAMEA3539303, study PRJEB22396) | soil metagenome | biome: tundra; feature: field; material: soil | place: USA | collected 2010-05 | depth 0.15 m | reverse complement strand
CTCTCGCCGTTTTTTTGATCGCCGTTATGTAGCGTTATTTATGCGCTTCTGTATAGCTGACCTGGCAAACGTGCTGAAAAGTCAAAATAAGTTTGCCGAGGCCGAAAGTTCCTACCGAGAGACAATAGCTTTACACAAGAAGCTCTTTGGCGAAGACAGTTCCTTGGCTGACACTTTCGACGACCTCAGTGGCGTGCTGCTGGCTCAAGGAAAATTGACTGAAGTTGAAATCTGTTATCGTGAAGCGTTGAAAATTCGAGGGCAAGTGTATGGCAATGAGCATCTGTTGGTTGCAACCTCCCTCCGTCATCTGATTGGGCCACTTCGCGAACAGGGAAAACAGGCCGAAGCCGATACTTGTAGTCAAACCGCTCTTTCAATAGAAATAAAGCACTTTCGCGCGGAGGATCCAAGAATTCTTACCCACCTAGAAAATCTTGCAAACGAATATGCTCTTCAGCGTAAATATCAAGAAGGAGACCAGGTATTCAGCGCCGTCCTTGATGCGGGAGGTAATGAGGATCAAACCAAAAGCGCCGAACTGTTGCGTGCCCGAGGCGAGTTCCGCGCTCGCACTTCACGTTGGAAACAAGCTGCATCAGATTTTGCTAAAGCACTCGAATCGAATCCTGATGAACACTGGAATTGGTATCTACTCGCTCCGCTCCTGCTCCAAAGCGGAGACCCGGCAGCATATCGCAAACACTGTCAGGCAATGCTTGCACGATTTGGCTCGACGAATGATCCGCCAATCGCCGAACGAACAGCGAAAGCGTCCCTTCTGCTTCCAATGGCGGCAGCGGATATAGCAATCGCAAATCGGTTGGCTGACACGGCTGTTACGGTTGGCAAGGACGCTGAGTGGTTACCCTTCTTCCAGTTCGCGAAAGGCTTGGCTGAATATCGCCAAGGCCATTTTGATGTTGCACTCGAATGGACGGCGCTGGCGTTGACTCACCACGGTTCGGACTACCGAGACGCACAAGCCTACGCGGTTCAAGCGATGGCACACAAACAATTGAACCATACTAACGAAGCTCACCTCGCGTTGGCTGCGGGTAATGAAATAGCTGAAAATAAGTTACCTAAACTCGATAGCGAGGATGTGGGCAACGCTTGGCACGACGTGGTTATGGCCAATATTCTCCTTCGAGAAGCCCGGTTGCTTATCGAGAATAAACCTGCGGCAAGTGAAACCTCAAAATGAATGATGTCACCCAAATCCTCGGCGCAATGCAGCAGGGTGACCCGAAAGCCGCCGATGAATTGCTGCCGCTCGTGTATCAGGAACTCCGCCGCCTCGCCGCCGGCAGAATGGCGAACGAGTTGCCCGGCCAGACGCTCCAGCCCACCGCGCTGGTGCATGAGGTGTGGTTGAAATTGGTCGGCAACGAGCAGCAGACGTGGCAGAACCGCGCCCACTTCTTTGGCGCGACAGCGGAAGCGATGCGCCGCATCCTCATTGACAACGCCCGCCGCAAACGCGCGCAAAAACACGGTGGCGGCCAGCAACGCCTGGACATCGCGGACCTTGATCTCGCCGGTGAGGCAAAGGATGACGAACTGCTCGCCGTTCACGAAGCGCTCGACCAGTTCGCAGCGCAAGACAAGGAGAAAGCCGAATTGGTGAAGCTCCGTTACTTCGCCGGTTTAAGTTTCGAGGAAGTTGCCGAAGTGCTCAACATTTCCGTGCCCACGGCGAAACGCTGGTGGGCCTACGCCCGCGCCTCGTTGTTTCAGGAAATCAAATCCTCAGCGTCGTAGCAGCCGATGTAAGGAGGCTCTGACTGCTTGGTTGAGAGTTGAAGGTTGAGAGTTGAGTGGAGGATGTTTGAGCCTCCTTACGTCGGCTGCTACACGTCCGCGGCTATTGAATCTCGGTCAAATCAAACTCCAATCCCACGAGCACGAGCGACGTGAGCCGGCCCTGTGTCTCGGCGGCGCAATGGAGTTCGTAGCGGCCTTGCTCCAGCGTGAGGATTTCGAGCGATTTGTTGGCCGGGTCGCCGATCCAGTATTCCTTCACACCAAACCGGGCGTAGAGTTCCTTCTTGTCGTATCGGTCGCGGCGCACACTCGAGGGGGAAACCAGTTCCACCAGCATATTGGGCGTGCCAAAGATGGCGCGACGCTGGATGATGCCGAGGTTCGCGGCGGAAATAAAAATCAAATCGGGCTGGACCGTGTTTTCGGAATCGAGAACCACGTCAAAGGGCGCGTAAAAAACCTCGCCCAATTTATTCCGCGTCACGAAGCGATCGATGAGCCGAAAGAGCTTTCGCGATGAGTCCTGATGCCACATGTCCGGTGAGGGGGCCATAAGCAGATTTCCGTCAATGATTTCGTGGCGCTGGTCATCGTCGAGGCGGTAGTATTCCTCGTAGTTCCAACGCTTGGCTTGTTTTTCCAGCACGGCTGCCATGAACACAAGATAGCAAAGAGCGGGCGACGCGCCAACAAAACTTTGCCGACAACTGAAGCTTCATCTCATTTCGGCGTTCGACATTTGGCAAGGTTGCATTAACGTGCGGCGTGTGAGCGATGTGACGCAAATCCTCGGAGCAATGCAGCAAGGCGACCCCAAAGCCGCTGGTGAATTACTGCCGCTGGTCTATCAGGAACTCCGCCACCAGGCCGCTTACAGAATGGCGAACGAGTCGCCCGGCCAGACGCTTCAGCCCACCGCGCTGGTGCATGAGGCGTGGCTGCGTCTGGTCGCCACGGAGCGCGGAATTCATTCCGCTTCATCGTCCGAGGTCGTGACGCGTTGGAAAAATCCTGAGCCGGTTGGTGGCCGTAAGTTGAAGCGGAATAAATTCCGCGCTCCCGTGGCCAGAGATTCAGGAACGTCCCCAGTCAAAGGCGCTGTTTGCGGACCCGCCCGTTCGCGGGTAGTTTTTCTTCCATGAAGCTGCTGTTCGACAATCTCCCGGCCAGCCTCGCGCCGCAGCGCGAGTCACTGGCGCGCTGTCTGGAGGCGATGAACCGCGTGATGCCGTTGCGCGCGGTGTATCTCTTTGGCTCGCACGCGCGCGGCGACGCCCGGCCCGACAGCGACGTGGATTTGTGCATCGTGGCGGACGGCGCGGCGCGGCAGTTGGAGGCGGCACAGATTTACTGCCGTGCAATTCGTCCCATCCGTCCCAAACCTTCGTTCACAATTGTGCCGATCACGCCGGAACGACTGTCCGAGAAGCGAAGCATCAAGGATTTTTTTTACGAAACCGTGCTGCGGGAAGGAGTGCAGCTTGCCGAGGAAAACTAACTCCAAGAATCCGGCGGATTGGCTCTTGATCGCAGCCTCCGACCTGGAGTTTGTGCGGCTGGCGGCGGAAAAGGAAATCAGTTTCGCGGGCGCACGCAGCAAGCTGGCGGAAATTCTGGAGAAGATTCTCAAGGCGGAATTGATTCGCACCGGCTGGAACCTCGAAAAGACGCACGATCTCAACCGGCTGTTCGATCTGCTGGCCGAGCGCAATTCCGATCTCCTGCCCGTAGTTGAGCCTTTGTGCGATGCTCTCGTTCAAGTGTATTTCACCGACCGTTATCCCGGTTTCGATCTCGATGATCCCGACTGGCCGAAGTTGCGGGCGCAGGTGGAGGGTGTCACGGCATTGCTCGAAACCGTCAAGTCCCGCCTGCCCGCGCAGTCATGAGCGACGTCACCCAAATCCTCGGCGCAATGCAGCAAGGCGACCCCAAAGCCGCCGATGAATTGCTCCCGCTCGTCTATCAGGAACTCCGCCACCTCGCTGCGGCAAGGATGGCGAACGAGTTGCCCGGCCAGACGCTTCAACCCACCGCGCTCGTGCATGATGCGTGGTTGAAACTGGTCGGCAACGAGCAACAGACGTGGCAGAACCGCGCCCACTTCTTCGGCGCGGCAGCAGAGGCGATGCGCCGCATCCTCATTGACAATGCACGCCGCAAACGCGCGCAAAAACACGGCGGCGGCCAGCAACGCCTGGACATCGCGGACCTTGACCTCGCCGGAGTGGCAAAGGATGACGAACTCCTCGCCGTTCACGAAGCGCTCGACAACTTCGCGAAGGAAGACCCGCAGAAAGCCGAGATGGTGAAACTACGTTACTTCGCCGGTCTAAGTTTCGAAGAAGTTGCCGAGGTTCTCAACATTTCCGTGCCCACAGCCAAACGCTGGTGGGCCTACGCCCGCGCCTCGTTGGCCCAGGAAATCAAGCGCCAGCAAAGTTGCTAAATCGGCGTCGCCCAGCGCCGGCATCAGCTTCAACTTTGAGCAATTAAGCCCGAATCCCGAAGTAGCGGTGGCCATTTCGGAAGGTAGCACAGGCCACTGGCCTGTGCCAAGCGGCGACCCGCCGCTCGGAACGGGGAAAGCGCCCGGAGTTTTCCGCGCCTCGGTTTTCAGTGCCAACGTCCTGTCCCTTCCGTCCGGCCAGTGGCCGGACGGCACAGGCGGGTCGCCTGTGCCACCCTTTCCGATTTCGGAGTTCGGGTTAATCAAATACCGTATTGCCGTAAGTATTTTACCGCGACTTTCAAATCCTTCGGCCATTCGCTTCTGATGGTCAGCGTTTCGCCGGTGACGGGATGCGGCAGGGTCAATTCCTCGGCGTGCAGCGCGGTGCGCGACAGCAGCGGGCGCTCTTCCCGGCCCGGTTTGAGGCGGAAATCTTTTTTGAGGCGCGAGAGCCAGAGCTTTTTGCCGCCGTAAAGTTCGTCGGCCACGATCGGCAGATCCACCTGGCTCAAATGGACGCGGATCTGATGCGGACGATCCGTGACGGGTTCGCATTTCACCAAGGCGTAACCTGGGCGCGTGAAATTTTCCAGCAAGGTGATTTTTGTTTTCGCGGCCTTGCCGTTGTCCTTGTCCACGCGCATCAGGCCGGGCGTGACCGGATGCGGCGCGAGCCGGGCGTTCACTTCAAACGATTCCTCGATCAAGTTGCCGCGCACGAGGGCGACATATTTTCGCAGCGGTTGATCACAGCCGAACATGTCGGCGAGCGCAATGTGCGCTGGTTTGTTCTTGGTGAGCAACAAGACGCCGCTGGTGTCGCCATCGAGCGGGTGCTCGTTGTTTAGGTAAGTCAGGTTGCGTTCCACGGCCCACGGTTTGCCGGCGGCGATGGCGGCGTGCAGCAGCTTCATCAGGTTTGGCCGCTCCGCTTCGGCGACGCCGGCTTCGACGCGCACCTCCGCTTCGGGCGACACGGCCAGCCCGGCAGGCTTGTCGAGTGCGAGCAGGTGCTCGTCCTCGAAGAGCACGGGGATTTCCCAGAACTCGCGCGTGGCGGGCGACGACAGTTTTACCACCGCGCTCACGGACGTTTCGCCGCGCCAGACGCCGTGTTCTGTGCGGAATCCTTGAGGATGCCGGCCAGTTCACGGTTGGCCTCGGTTTGCAGCCAGAAATTGAACGCCTCGTTCTCCCGTCCCCGGCGCACTTGCGAGAGGAACTGCGGCAGTTCCACGGTTTTCTTCGCCTCATCCACCGGCAGCAGCGACTGCACGAAGAGGACGAAGCCGCCTTCCGCCGTCGGGAAGAAATTGCCCATGTGTCCGGGCTGCGTGGTGAACGCGGCCTGTTTGAGCTGGTTCATGTCGGCATGGTCGCCCGCTTCCGGCACTTCCTGGGAGCTCAGTGAAAACGGCGACAACGCCTTCGGTGCCTGGGCGGCGGCCACGGCGGCTTGCGCGAACGTTTTGCCCGCGGCGATCTGCACGGCGGCGGTGTAATAAAAATTCGTTCCCGCGCTCCGGGCCTTGTTGGCTGCTTCTTGATTTTGAAAATCCTGGACGACGCGCGCGTGAATCAAGTCCAGCGGTTCAATCATGCTGGGCAGTTGTTTCGCCAGCCCGATGACATAGACGGCCTCCGCGCCGACGAGCGGCTTGGAGAACGGCGACTCGGCGTTCAGCTTGAACGCGGTCTTGGTGAACTCGGCGGACGCGGGAAATTCTTCCGGACCGTAGGTGGCGGCAAACGGCGCGGTGGTGCGGAGGTTCAACCCTTTTTTCTTGGCGAGGGTGACGAGGTTTTCCGGAACGACCGGTTCCATCGCGAACAGCTCGGTGACAAATTCCTTGGCGGTCGCGGCCGCGGCGGCCTGCGCGCCCTGGCGCAGAATCAATTCGCGAATTTTAGCCTTCGCCTCTTCGGGCGTCTTCGCATCGGGAACGGACTTCAGTCCGTTCTGGGCGTAATACGATTCGGCCTGGTTGTTGATGTTCGTCTTGCCGATTTTTTGCTCGGCGGCGGCGAAATAATTCGTCAGGTCATACGCCAGATAATTCACCGAGACGCGGTCGGGTTCACGATAGACGGCCATGTTGTTCGTGTAAAACTGCGCGACGGCGGCAGGCGTGACGGCGACCTGCGCGAGATAATTCGACGCGGAAAAGAACACCGCCAGCGCGGAAACTTCCTGATGTTCGCGGTCGTAAAGCTGGCCGGCCTCCTGCGGCGGCACGAGCGCGCCGGGCAGGCCCAGCGTCTTGACCAGTTGCTGGATCGTCAGGTCATCCCGGACGAACCTTTGAAAATCCGTGGCGTCGAGACCTTCCGGCTGCAGCACGCGTTCGAGGAACTGGCTCATCGGCACGGCCTGCCCGCCGCGGCCAATCGAGCGGAGCAGTTCGCCCGCGCCCTCGGCCATCGCTTCTTCGCTGACGTGAACGCCCATCGTCTTCGCTTTTTCCGTGAGCATCAGGCGGACATACGTTTCGCGCTCCAGATCATTGCGGTTGAAGTTCGGGCTTTTGTCGGGAAACTCGCCGTAGTGCAGCCAGTAATAAATGAAAAACTCATTCCGCGCGTGCACATACGCCTCGGCGGTCACTTCCTTGCCATACAGCGTGACATTGCCGGAACCCCGGCCGCCGCCGCTACGCGTGGGGCCGGCCCCCATGAAAATAACAAAGGAAATAATCGTGAGTGGAATGATGCTCCACCACAACACAGCTGAATGTTTGCGAATTGTTCCGATCATAGAAAAAAAGTGAACACGAAGCCTAGCCGGCCGGCCGGGACATGGCAAACGCAAAAGCGTGCGCAAAAGCGTGCGGCGAACAAAGCTCCAAGCTCCAACCTCCAAGCTCCAGAGAAATTCCAAACCTCAAATTCCAAAAACCGCGCGCCGGTCATGTTTGAAACTTGGAGCTTGAAGTTTCTCTGGTGCTTGGAGGTTGAAATTTGGAGCTTAACCTTTCAACCACTTCGCCACATCCACCGCCGCGTAAGTGATCAAAATATCCGCGCCCGCGCGGCGCATCGCCAGCAGGCTTTCCAGCGTCACGCCGCGCTCGTCAATCCAGCCTTTGGCCGTCGCCGCCTTGATCATCGCGTGCTCGCCGCTCACCGAGTAGGCGGCGGTGGGCAGGCCGAATTCGGTTTTCACGCGATGGATGATGTCCAGATACGCCAGCGCCGGCTTGACCATCACGATGTCCGCGCCTTCTTGAATGTCCAGCGCCACTTCGCGCATCGCCTCGTTGGAATTCGCCGCGTCCATCTGGTAACTGCGACGGTCGCCGAACTGCGGCGTGGACTCAGCCACTTCGCGGAACGGTCCGTAAAATGCCGACGCAAACTTCGCCGCGTAGCTCATGATCGGCGTGTCAGCAAAACCATCGTTGTCCAGTTCCGCGCGGATGGCGCGCACGCGTCCGTCCATCATGTCGCTCGGGGAGACGATGTCCGCGCCCGCCGCCGCGTGGCTCGCCGCCGTCTGCGCGAGCAGCTTGAGCGTTGGGTCGTTCAAAATTTTTAGTGGCACGGGCGTCCCGCCCGTGTTTGCCTTGGAACTGACGGGCAAGATGCCCGTGCCACTAACGATGCCGCAATGGCCGTGCGCCATGTATTCGCACAGGCACACATCCGTGATGACGAGCAGCGACGGCAGTTCCTTTTTCAGCAGCCGCACCGTCTGCTGCACGATGCCGTTCTTGGCATAAGCGCCGCTGGCCTTGGCGTCTTTTTTATCGGGAATGCCGAACAGCAAGACCGCCGGCACGCCAAGCGTGTGCGCCGCTGCGGCCTCGCGCACAATTTCATCCGGCGACAATTGAAACACGCCGGGCATGGCGTCCACGGGCCGGCGCAGCTTCTGCCCGCTGCGGGCGAACAGCGGCAGCACGAGCTGCGAAACATTCAGCGACGTCTCCGCGACGAGGCGGCGCAGCGCGGGCGAAGTCCGCAACCGGCGCGGACGGGCGATGGGAAATCCGGGCAAATTCATGGGAGCAGTTTAGGTTTTGCCGAGCGCGGGCAAAAGCGGAAAGTTTTTCAACCACGGATGGACACGGATCAACACGGATTACGGAATCGCGAGACGATTGGTGGCGAGGCCGGTTTGCCAGTTTGTGAAACCGGCATTGCTGATCGACTGAACGCTGCCGTCGCCAAGTGCAACGTTGCCGGCAAAATGATGGCGGGCGGCAGACCAGGCTATCGGCATGTTTGAAACCATAATAAGCAACCCGGAATTCACCGGCACGCCGCCAACTTCAAAATTGTCGTCGCCAGACAATAGCGCTTGCAGGTCACTTTCGCCGGCATCCACGCCGACAAAATAACTGATGTTTCGATGGTTGAAACCAGTTGAAAAATTGGTTGCATAAGAACTGTTCGTATCACTCGGACAATGCAAAATTTTCGGCGTGCTCAATTGATTGGACATGACCAGAAAACTAAACCATGCATTGGTTCCGGCGGCCAACTCCATCGTGCCGCCGTTGGTCACAGAAACACTCATTGGATATTTGTCGCCGTTGTCGCCTTCCCAAAGCCGGAAAGAAAGACTAATTTGTTTCAGGTTGTTGACGCATTCGATTCGTGGGGCTTTTGGCCGTGCATAGTGTGTGTCCGGCAGAAAAATCAGAGCCAAAGCAAATAAAATCACCACCACCACCAACACCTCCACCAGCGTCAGCGCGGCGGTCTTCTGATGGGAAACGCGCGGCTTCATGGCTTTGACTTTGCTCCCGTCCAGAAATTATGTCCAGTCGCAAAGCTTCACCGCCCGGACGAAACGCGGATTTTTCACCGCAAAAAATCCGTGTGCATCCGGGTCCATCCGTGGTTAAATTTCCGCATGAAAATCGAATCCCTTCGCATCGGCATGAAAGTGCGCCATCCGCAATACGGCTCGGGCCTGGTCAAAAACATTTCCGAGGCGGTGGCCGAAATCCAGTTCGACGACGGCAGCAAACACGCCGTCGCCCCGGAACCGAGCGGCCTGGAACCGATGGAGCCGCAGGTGGTCGTGAGCGGATTGAACGTGCCGCTGAAACAATTCGTGGAGTCCGCCGTCGAAAGTCTCGTGGCGCGGCTGGGCATCGAGCAGCCGGACGCGGTGATTGCGGAGCTGGGCCTGCGCTGGCACAAGGGCAAAATGGTTTTGCATCCGGCCGATCCGACGCTGCAAACCAAGGACGTGCCGCTGGAAGTTTTTTTCCACAAGCTGGTCGGCGTGCGGAATCAATTACGTGTGCTGGAACAAAAGGTCAACGCCCACACCATGCTGACCGACGGCGACAAGGTGGAACTGCAGCAATACATCACGCGCTGTTACGGCGCGCTGACGACGTTCAACCTGCTGTTCAAAAACAAGGAAGACCAGTTTTCATCCAAGGCGGAATAGGCCGCCAGCCTTTCGGTTGGCAGTTCGTTGCGACATTGGCACAGATTGGGGGCGCTTCGGGAAGCGCGGCGGAGGGCCGCCAAGACGCTGCGCGCGTTTGCCGCGGCTTTCATGTGCGCGATAGCGTCTTGGACTGCGCCAGCCCTCTGGCGCTTTTTACATATGCTTCGTTCACCCGGCAATGGGCCAACGGCAACTTAAAACCCGCCTACAGTTCATCGCTTAACCCCTCCCCGATTTCTAGGATCGTTCCCGGCGGGTTTTTTCAGGTAGAATTTCACGCGCGTTAAATTCCCGGCCATGTCCTTGACTGGAATAGTTCGATCCAGCGGAAATTTTTATGTCGCCGCAGTCAAAAGCAAGTAAACCGCAGATAAACCCGCTCAAAATTGCATGTTAATGGTGAACGGCGTTGATCATTCGTTTTTGAACCCGCCTTCAACCGGCGGCTGGAGCCAGTCCAGTGGCGATGCCGACCTGACCATTCTGTTGCCAGACGGCGCTACAAACACGATCAAGCTGGTTGGCGGCAACGGCGGGGGGAACATTGATTACATCGCTGTTAGTAATACTAGGTTAAGTGTATTGACATGGTTTGTCGTGTTTGTTAGTGTCGGTGCG
>ODAK010008523.1_pt1 | contig 10247 bp, 10 predicted proteins | sample 1539591 | NCBI WGS metagenome assembly ODAK01 (sample SAMEA3539303, study PRJEB22396) | soil metagenome | biome: tundra; feature: field; material: soil | place: USA | collected 2010-05 | depth 0.15 m | reverse complement strand
GGCTGCGCTCCGAACTGACGGCGACCGCGCTCGAAGGCATCAATCCGGCCGACGCCCACCGGCTGCTCGCCCAACTGGAAGCAATCAAGGAAAACGTGCGCAACGCCATCCAGAATCCAGCCGGCGAGCCTCCGAAGAAGGAGCAGCACTATGGCTGATCCGGTCCTCAAATTCCCGCCCGAGCAGAAGGCCAATCCGCCGGCCAAGCCCAGGATAAAAATCGCCGCGGAGCCGCGCCGCCGATTGATGGCCGGCCTGCGGCGTTACCGTCGCGTGCTGTTGCTCGTCGTGCTGCCGCTGGTGGCGCTGGTCGGCGGGCTGACGTTCTATCTCAACGGCGGCCGCTACGTGACCACCGACGACGCCTATGTCGGCGCGCAGAAGGTTCTGATCACGCCCGACATTTCCGGCAAGATCATCAACGTCGCCGTGAAGGAAGGCCAGTCGGTCTCGACCGGCGACACCATGTTCCAGATCGATCCGGTGCCGTTTCAATTCGCTCTGGCGCAGGCGCGCGCCAAGCTGGATGATGCCAAGACCAGCCACGACAACCTCGTCGCCAACGTGAAGCTCTATGGGCAGACGATCGACCTCGTCAACGCCGGCATCGCGCTCAAACAGCGCGACGTCGAGCGCAAATCCTCGCTGGTCAGGAGTTCAGCCGGATCGCAGCTCGATCTCGACAACAGCGGCACCGCGCTGGTCACCGCGCAGGCCCAGCTGCAAATCGTCAAGCAGCAGAACTCGACCGCCCTCAATCAGCTGCTCGGCAACCCCGAGCTGCCGCTCGAACAGTTTCCGGCCTACATGCAGGCCAAGGCCGCACTCGACGACGCCCAGCGCAATCTCGACCTGACTACCGTGCGGGCGCCGATGGCCGGCGTTGCGACGCAGGTCGATCAGATTCAACTCGGCCGCTTCGTCGCCGCCGGCACGCCGGTGTTCAGCATCATCGATACCTCCAAGCCCTGGGTCGATGCCAATCCGAAGGAATCGGACTTCACCTATGTCGCGGTCGGGCAGCCGGTCACCATCGACGTCGATGCCTTCCCGGATCATGTCTTCAAGGGCACCATCGGTTCGCTCAGCCCCGGCACCGGCGCGCAATTCGCGATCCTGCCGCCGCAGAACGCCACCGGCAACTTCGTCAAGGTGGTGCAGCGGGTGCCGGTGCGGATCTATTTCGACAGCGATGACAAGTACGTCCAGAAGCTGAAGGCCGGCATGAGCGCCTACACCTCGATCGACACCGGCCATCGCCGTTCGCTCGCTGCCCTGTTCGGCTTCTCGCCGGCGGTGGCGGCGAAAGAGGACTGATTGATCATGCCGACGTCGGCGGCATCCCCGATCGCGGTTCCCGGCCTGCGCCGGAACATGGTGACGATCTGCGCCATGACCGCGACCATCATGCAGGCGCTGGACACCACCATCGCCAACGTCGCGCTGCCCTATATGCAAGGGTCGCTGTCGGCGTCGCAGGACCAGATCAACTGGGTGCTGACCTCCTACATCGTCGCCGCCGCGATCATGACCGCGCCGGTGGGGTGGATCGCCAACCGCTTCGGCCGCAAGCGTATCTTCATCCTGTGCTCCGGCGGCTTCACCATTGCGTCGGTGCTGTGCGGGCTGGCGCAGGACATCAACCAGATGGTGCTGTTCCGCCTGCTGCAGGGCGTGTTCGGCGCGGCGCTGGTGCCGCTGTCGCAGGCGGTGATGCTCGACTCCTACGCGCTGCACGAGCGCCCCAAGGCGATGGCGATCTGGGGCATGGGCGTGATGATGGGCCCGATCATGGGGCCGTCGCTCGGCGCCTGGCTGACCGAGACCTATTCCTGGCACTGGGTGTTCTTCGTCAACCTGCCGTTCGGCATCTTCACCGTGCTCGGCCTGCTGGTCTTCATGGACGAAACCAGAAAGAATCGCGATCTGCGCTTCGACTGGTTCGGATTCGCGGCGCTGGCGGTCGGCATCGGCGCCTTGCAGCTTGCGCTCGACCGCGGCGAACAGCTCGGCTGGACGGAATCCAACGAAATTATCGCCGAGTTCATCGTTTCGATCGTCGGCTTCTACTATTTCTTCGCCCATTCGTTCACGACCGCAACGCCGTTCATCCAGTTTGCGATCTTCAGGGACAGGAACTTCGTCGGCGGCTGCGTGTTCATGGCGGTGATGGGCCTGGTGCTGTTCTCGACCATGGCGCTGGCGTCGCCGTATTTGCAGAACGTGATCGGCTATCCGATCATCACCGCGGGCCTGCTGCTGGCGAGCCGCGGCTGCGGCACCTTCGTCGCCATGATGCTGGTCGGCCGGTTGATGCGATATATCGAGGCGCGCACGCTGATCATCTCCGGCCTCAGCCTGACCTGCCTGTCGCTGTTCTACATGACCGGCTGGACCGATCAGACCGGCGTTCAGGAGATCGTGACCCTGAGCATCGTGCAGGGCTTCGGGTTCGGCCTGGTGTTCGTGCCGCTGAGCACGGTGGCGTTCCTGACGCTGCCCAACCATCTGCGCACCGACGGCACCTCGATGCTGACCCTGATGCGCAACGTCGCCAGCTCGGTCGGCATTTCCATCGTCATCGCGCAGCTGACGGAAGGGTCGCGGCGGACCTACGCGGTGCTGTCGCAGCACGTCAATCCGTTCAACCATGCGATGCAGATGCCGGACGTGCGCAGCATGATCGACATGGGTACCGACAAGGGGCGCGCCATGATGGACGTGATGGTCAACCTGCAGGCGCAGATCATCGCGTTCTCGCAGGACTACCAGATGGTGATGATCTTCACGCTGTGCGCGATCCCGCTGGCGATCATGATCGGCTCCACCAAGGTCGCGCTGCGCAAGCAGCAGCTGGCGCCGGAACATGCGGTGATAGAGTAGAGGTGATCGATGTCCTGCCGCATTAGGCGTCGTGCCCGGCATCGTTTTCGGAGGACATTCCGGCTTCGGCGACAACGTCCATAGGGTCGCTTAGATGAGTTCAGACCTCTTCGTTCTCGATCTCGAACAGCATGGCCGCGTCGTAGCGTGGCTCAGCGACGGCGGGTGATAGGCGCGCCATGCCGGGCATGGCGCTCCGTTTCAACCGGCGTCGAGCTGTTGCTCCAGCCCGTGCAGCACCTGATAGCACGGCAGCACCTGGGCGATGCTCGAGTTCGGTTCGCGGCCCTCGCGGATGGCGGCGAAGAACTCGCGATCCTGCAGCTCGATTCCGTTCATCGACACGTCGACCCTGGAAACGTCGATCTTCTCATCCTTGCCGTTGAAAAGGTCGTCATACCGCGCGATGTAGGTGCCGGTGTCGCCGATGTAGCGGAAGAAAGTTCCGAGCGGACCGTCGTTGTTGAACGAGAGACTGAGCGTGCAGATCGCGCCATTGGCCGCCTTGAGCTGGATCGACATGTCCATCGCGATCCCGAGCGTCGGGTGGATCGGCCCCTGGATCGCGTTGGCCTTCACGATCGGCGAGCGCGTCTGGTAGGCGAACAGGTCCACCGTGTGCGCTGCGTGGTGCCACAGCAAATGGTCGGTCCAACTGCGGGGCTGGCCGAGTGCGTTCATGTTCGATCGGCGAAAGAAGAATGTCTGCACATCCATCTGCTGAATGTTGAAGTCCCCGGCGACGATCTTGCGGTGCACCCACTGGTGGCTGGGGTTGAACCGGCGCGTATGGCCGCACATCGCGACCAGTCCGGTCCGCTTCTGCAAGTCGGCGACGGCCTGGGCATCCCGCCACGAATCGGCGAGCGGGATCTCGACCTGCACATGCTTGCCGGCCTTCAGGCATGCGATGGATTGCGATGCATGCATCTGGGTAGGCGTGCACAGGATCACCGCGTCGACCTCCTTGAGCGCGAGGCTGTCGGCGAGGTCGGTGGCGACGTGCGCGATGCCGTATTTGGCGGCGACTTCCCTGGTCGCGTCAAGCCTGCGGCCTACCAGAGACACGACCTCCACGCCGTCGATGTTCTTGATGCCGTCCAGGTGTTTAATGCCGAACGCGCCGGCGCCAGCGAGTGCCACTTTGATCGTCTTGGTCACGTCAATTGTTCTCCAAAATCAGATGGCCCACGGCGGTGTTGCTGGCAGGCACATGGTAGAAGCGATGCCGGACGGTTGGCGGCTTGCCGCCATTGACATCGCTCATGGCGCCGCGGGCAATCAACCACATCACCAGTTCGATGCCCTCACTTCCGGCCTCGCGGACGTAATCGATATGCGGCATGGCGGAGAGCCCCTCGGGATCGGCGATCAGGCGATCGAGGAAGGCCTTGTCGAACTCCTTGTTGATCAGCCCGGCGCGCGGCCCCTGCAGCTGGTGGCTCATGCCGCCGGTGCCCCAGATCTGCACGTTGAGCGGTTCGTCGTAGGACTCGATGGCCTTGCGGATCGCCTTGCCGAGCATGTAGCAGCGCCGGCCCGAGGGCGCCGGATACTGCACGACATTGACCGCAAACGGAATCACCGGGCACGGCCACGCCTGCGGCTGCCCGCACATCAGGCTCAGCGGCACGGTGAGGCCGTGGTCGACGTCCATCTTGTTCACGACGGTCAGATCGAAATCGTCCTGGATCACCGACTGCGCGATGTGCGCCGCGAGCTTCGGATGGCCAATCACCTTGGGCACCGGACGCGGACCCCAGCCCTCGTCGGCCGGCGTGAATTCGGCCGCGGTGCCGATCGCGAAGGTCGGAATCATCTCGAGGCTGAACGCGTTGGCGTGGTCGTTGTAGACGAGAAAGATGACGTCCGGCTTGTGATCCTTCAGCCACTGCCTGGAGAAATCGTAGCCCTTGAAGACCGGCTGCCAGTACGGCTCGGCGGTCTTGCCAAGGTCGATCGCCGCGCCGACGGCCGGCACGTGCGAGGTGTAGACGCTCGCAGAGATACGGGCCATCACTTCTTCTCCCCAATGTAGCGGTTGCCTTCGATGGAGCGGCCGCCGCTGACCATCATGTCGCGGTACTGTTCCTCGGTCATGCCGGTCATGCTCCCGGCCATCTGCTGAAAGCTCTTGCCGTCGGTCGCGCCGATCTTGGCGAGGAAGTAGATGTTGCCGCCGAGCGCGATGCAGCGATTGAGGTCGCGCGCGAGCACCGCCTGCTTCTGCTCCTCGCTCATCGGCCATTCGTCGAGATAGGCGCGCTCGTTGGCCTTGAAGCGCGCGCGGTTCTCCGCCTTCATCAGCGACATGCAGAACTGGTTCAGATGATAGCCCTGGCGCGACATGTCGGCGTCGAAGATCGTTGTGCCGGGGACATCCTTGTAGGGTTTGTCGAGTGACATGGGGTCGCCTCCTCAGGAGTGTTGGGGCCAGTAAAGACGCATCGGGTTGTCGACCAGAAGCTTGTGCTGCAGCACAGACGTCGTCGCAATCTGCGGGATGAAATCGACCAGCAGACCGTCGTCGGGCATATGGTCTTTCAAATTGGGGTGCGGCCAGTCGGTTCCCCAAAGCACGCGATCGGGGAAGGCTTCAATAATGCGCCTCGCGAACGGAATCACATCGCGATAGGGATGCCGCTCGCCGTTCAGCGCGGGCGGGCCCGCGACCGACAGCCGCTCAGGGCAGCTCACCTTGGACCAGACGTTTGGGTGATCCCGCATGAATTTCACGAACAGCTCGAATTCGGGACCGTCGACCGGCTTGCTGACATCGGGCCGGCCCATGTGGTCGACAACGATCGTGGTGGGCAGCGCGGTGAAGAAATCCCACAATTCGGGCAGATCCACCGCTTCGAAGTAGATCACGACATGCCAGCCCAGTTTCCCGATGCGGCCGGCGATCTCGATCAACTCCTCCTTGGGTGTGAAATCAACAAGGCGTTTAACGAAGTTGAAGCGGACGCCGCGCACGCCGGCGGTATGCATCGCATCGAGCTCGGCGTCGCTGACGCTGCGCTTCACCGTCGCGACGCCGCGCGCCTTGCCACCGGAATTCACAAGCGCATCGACCATCGCGCGGTTGTCGGCGCCGTGGCAGGTGGCCTGGACCACTACATTGCGGTCAAAGCCGAGGTGGTCGCGCAGTGCGTATAGTTGCTGCCTGGACGCGTCGCAGGGCGTGTATTTGCGCTCCGGCGCATAGGGAAACTCGGCACCGGGCCCGAACACATGGCAGTGCGCATCCACCGCGCCGGCCGGCACCTTGAACCGGGGTTTGGAGGGGCCGGCGTACCAGTCCAGCCAGCCGGGGGTCTTTTCAAATTCCATCGGTCAAATCTCTCAGGTCTTATTCTCTGAAGTCCTGGGCTTCAGCACGGCGAGGATTCGGTCGGCCTCGGTGCGCCAGTCGGCGCTGCGCGCAAACGCCTTCGTGCCTTTCGGGCCGAACAGGCCTTGGTCGGCCAGGTCGGCGACCCAGGCCTGACGTTCGGCTGTGCCCTGCGCCGACCACGGCGTCAGACCGATCTCGCGCACGGTCTCGGCCACCTCGCGCACCTCTTCGCTGCGGCGACGGCCGTGTTCGATCACGCGCTGGAAGAAGTAGGCGCCCTGCTTCTCCCAGTCGATGGCGGGAAAAGTCTCCGCCAGCGACGCGAGCACGGCGTCCTCGACGCCGTAGGCCCGTGCCGTCGTAAAACTTTCTATGACCATCGCCTCAAGGCCCTTGATCATGATGCTGCGGCACATCTTGACCGCCGAGGCGACGCCGAGTTCTTCGCTCGCGACCTTGGCGTTGAAGCCGAGCGCCACCAGCAGTGGCGCAAGCTCTCTGGCGCCGGCGCCGCCGAGCAGCAGGGGCACCTTGATACGGTGCGGCGGGATCGACGTCATCACCGCGCCTTCGACGTAGCGCCCGCCGGAGCCGTCGATCAGCGCCGCGGCGCGCCGTTTTGCGCCTGGCGAGGCCGAATTGAAGTCAAGGAACCATGCTCCCTTTTTCACCGCCGGCGCGCAGGCCCGCGCCACCGGCACGGCCTGGCTCGCCGTCACGGCAGAGACGATGAAGTCGGCCTGCGCAGCGAGATCGGCATGCGAAGCAGCAAGCGCCACGCCGAACGTCGCCGCGTGATCTCGCAACGCCTCGGCTTGGTTGCCGCCGAGCTTGACGTCATAGGCGCTGACCTTGACGCCCTGCTTCCGCAGATCTTCGGCGAGGATGCGACCTACCTCGCCGTAGCCGACAAGCCCCACCTGCCACCGGTTTGGATCAATGGACATGGCGATCAATCGATGTATCTGAGGCCGGCCTTCGCGAGCGGCTCGCGCATCTTGTACATGTCGAGGCCCAGCACGCCATCCGCCAATTTGGCGCGCTTCTCGCCTTCATTGGCCTCGCGCGCCTCTGCCGCATCAGCCACCTGTTGCGCGATCGCGGCGGGAACGACGACGACGCCGTCGGCGTCGGCAATCACCACGTCACCCGGATTCACCAGCGCGCCTGCGCAGACCACCGGGATGTTCACGGAGCCCAGGGTTGTCTTCACCGTGCCCTTGGCGCTGATCGCTCTGGAAAACACCGGGAACTGCATTTCGGTCAGGTCCTTCACGTCGCGCACGCCGCCGTCGATGATCAGGCCCTTCGCTCCTCGGGCGCGGAAGCTGGTCGCAAGCAAATCACCGAAGAAGCCATCGGTGTTCTCGGCGGTGCAGGCCGCAACCACCAGGTCGCCCGGCTGCAACTGCTCGGCTGCCACGTGCATCATCCAGTTGTCGCCCGGCTGCAGCAGCACGGTGACCGCGGTTCCGCAGGCATGCGCGCTGGCGTAGATCGGCCGCATGTAGGGATGCATCAGGCCGACGCGGCCCATCGCCTCGTGGACGGTAGCGACACCGAAGCGCGACAGCTTCTCGACCGCCGCCTTGTCGGCGCGAACGATGTTGCGCTTGACGATGCCGAGGTTATTCATCGGGCTGCTCATGTTACTTGCCTTTCGCTTTCAGGGCCGCATCAAGGCGCGGGAACACGCGCCGAGCGTTGCCCTCGTAGACCTTGTGCTTGTCTTGCGCGCTGAGGATCGTCGAGGCCTCGATGTAGCGTTTGGTATCGTCGTAGAAGAAGCCGGTTTCAGGGTCGATCCCGCGCACCGCGCCGATCATCTCGCTGGCGAACAGGATGTTATCTACCGGGATTACCTTGGTCAGCAGGTCGATGCCCGGCTGGTGATAAACGCAGGTGTCGAAGAAGATATTGTGCAGCAGGTGATCCTTCAGCAACGGCTTTTTCAGCTCCTGCGCCAGACCGCGGAAGCGTCCCCAGTGGTAGGGCACCGCGCCGCCGCCATGCGGAATCAGGAATTTCAGCGTCGGGAAGTCCTTGAACAGGTCCGAGGTCAGGCATTGCATGAAGGCCGTGGTGTCGGCGTTCAGGTAATGCGCGCCGGTGGTGTGAAAGCAGGCGTTGCAGCTGGTGGAAACGTGGATCATGGCGGGGATGTCGAGCTCCACCATCTTCTCGTAGATCGGGTACCATTGTCGGTCCGACAGCGGCGGCGAGGTCCAGTGCCCGCCCGACGGGTCCGGATTGAGGTTGATGCCGACGCAACCATACTCCTTGACGCATTTCTCCAGCTCCGGAATGCAGGTCTTGGGGTCCACGCCCGGCGATTGAGGCAGCATCGCCGCGCCGACAAAACTGTCGGGAAACAGCTGGCTGACGCGCCAGCATAGCTCGTTGCAGATCGCGGCCCAGGTCGACGATACGTTGAAGTCGCCGATGTGGTGCGCCATGAAGCTGGCGCGCGGACTGAAGATAGTAAGATCGCTGCCGCGCTCCTGCATCTTCTTCAGCTGGTTGGCGATGATGCTCTCGCGCAATTCGTCGTCGCTGATCTTCAGTTCGCTGACCCTGGGCGCGGCCGAAGGGTCCTTGATGCCGGCGATCTGGCGATTGCGCCAGTCCTCAAGCGCTTTCGGCGCGGTGGTGTAGTGGCCGTGTACGTCGATGATCATTGATTCTATCCTTGCCGGGCGCGACGGGGTTCGGGGGTTGCGCGGTGATCGCCGGCCTGATGTCCAGCCCAGACCGAGGCCGGCACCATCGCCTCGCCGCGCATCAGCAGGCGCGCGGTGCGCAGCAGCGCGGCGCGGGTCACGCTTTGCGGGTTGGCAGGATCGACCTCGATCTCGACGCTGAATTCGCCGGTCGGATGCTCGACCGAGATGGTCTTCACATTCCGATCCGGCACCACCGCGATGCCTTGCGTGGTCGAGCCGTCGAGCACGCAGGCGGTGGCGACCGTCACCGCCGCCAGCACGCCGATGGCGTCGTGGCAGACATGCGGGATGAAGCTGCGCGTGCTGATTGCGCCCCCGGCACGAGGGGCAGCGATCAGCGTCATTTTCGGGTAGTTCTTGCTCGTGACGTCGCCAAGCTTCATGGCGTGACCGCAGGCGATGCGCAGCCGCTCGATCCGCGCCTTCAATTCGGTATCCGCGTTCAGCTGATCGACGCTCTCATAGCCGGTGCGGCCGACATCGGCGGCCTTGAAGATCACCAGCGGCATGCCGTTGTCGATGCAGGTCACGGTGATGCCGTCGATCACGTCGCGGACATGGCCGGTCGGCAGCAGTCCCGGCGCGACCGAGCCCGCGGTATCGAGGAAGTTGATCTTGATCGGCGCCGACGTGCCCGGCGCGCCGTCGATGCGGGCCGTGCCCTCATATTCGACATGGCCGTTCGGGGTCTGCACGGCGATGTCGCACAGCATGTCGGTGTTCAGCGTCAGCACCCGCAGCATGGTGGTGTCGCCGTGTGGCTTGACGAGGCCGGTCTCAAGCGCGAACGGCACCACCGCGGCCAGCATGTTGCCGCAGTTGGGTGTGGTGTCGACGGTGTCCTTGTCGGGCTGCAACTGCGCGAACAGGAAATCGAGATCGACGCCGGGCCGGGAGCCCTTGGAGACGATGCCGACCTTGCTGGTCAGCGGATGCGCGCCGCCGAGCCCGTCGATCTGGCGCTTGTCGGGCGAGCCCATCACCGCAAGCAGCACCTTGTCGCGAGTCGGGATGTCGGCGGGCAGGTCGGCGGCGTTGAAGAACGGACCGCGCGAGGTGCCGCCGCGCATGAACAGGCAGGGAATGGCGGTTTGCATTGGAGTCTGACCCGGTGATTGGACTTTTCCATTCTGGCGATTCGACTTCGGCTCCGCCACCGTCCGCCACTTCTAACAGCTATCACATTCTGGCATGGGCGATAGCCCTGAGCCATGCTGGAAATGCTTATGCCGGCAACCCTCGCACCAGCTCGGTCAGCAGCCGCATCGCGTGCTGGGCCAGCGGCGTGGGACGCTTGTGCGCCG
>ODAK010008522.1_pt1 | contig 10248 bp, 16 predicted proteins | sample 1539591 | NCBI WGS metagenome assembly ODAK01 (sample SAMEA3539303, study PRJEB22396) | soil metagenome | biome: tundra; feature: field; material: soil | place: USA | collected 2010-05 | depth 0.15 m | reverse complement strand
GCCATTGGTGGCCTGGACCAGCCCAGCGTTGGGCTGGTCGCCGTCCGGGCACCCGTATTGGGTGCAGAAGCTGTATAGCGTCGTCAGCGTGCCACTCGGTGTGATTTTGAAGACCGTGCCACCGCCACTGCCGTAGGGGCCAGCCCCCCCCAACGTCGTTGTCCCGTAGAGGTAGCCATTGGTGGCCTGGACCAGCCCAGCGTTAGCGCCGTAGCCGTCAGTGCTCTGGGAGCCGAAGCCGTACAGAGTCGTCAGCGTGCCACTCGGGGTGATTTTGAAGACCGTGCCGTGGCCGTTGGCCCCGACACCCGCGGTTGTTCCGGACCAACTCCGAACCACCTTCCATGAGCCATGTTGATGATCGCCCGGACCTGTGGTGTATCCGGCTCCGGGCCGGTCAACGTGAGCGCCTCGATTTCGATCACATCGAGTGACCGGTATTGCCCGGGCCTGACTTTCCGAGCGATCGGCGCCGTTTTATTGCGGCTGCGTCTACCGTACAGCCTGAAGGACCATGGTTTCGTAATCATTTACCGCATGGTCTGGCGAGTTGTGCCGTGCTTCCACGCCTGTAAGCTGTGGATCATCACTTTCGCCCGACGCGGGCCGCACGTAACGGCACGAACAGCTCTGATGCCGTTCGATTCCAGAGGATTCACATTCGGTCGCCACTCACCCTCGCAGTGCTCGCTTCCCAGACGCGGAGGGGACAAGTTTTCCTCCGCCCTCGGCCTGCACTAAAGGTACAGCTCTGCGCAGTGGCCTACCCAAATGGGACAGTCCGGAGCGCTGAATGTCTTGGGGTGAACAGGGAAATCAGTGTGGCAATGCATCTGCCTCTATGTTGTAGGGACTCACCCATATGGACAGCGAACCTGCAACCACGACATACTCGATTCCAGAGCCGTTCGGAGAGACGCTGCGATCGCTGCGGGACGTTCTCACTGGCAGAGATCTTAGGATCACTGGGGAATTGGACCTCTCCAGGCGAATTCAACGGAACCTTCGAATCGGTCTGGCCCCCTGCGTCGTCATTTATGTCTGGCCTTCGGACCGGCTCCTGCGATCTTTCGTTGTTCGTCCATCCACAGCGCTGCTCCTGCCGTTGCACGTGGTTGTTTCGGGGCGCGGAACGCGCACGGAAATCCACCTTCTGAAGCTCCCGCGGCTTGACGGCGGCGCCCACATCGCTCCTATCGTTAAGCTGCAAATAATCGAAGTGGCACAGGCAATCGAGACGATCGCCATGCCGCTGAGCCTGGTCGGTTAAATGCGTAAACGGCTCAGAATCGTCGGCGGATTCTTGCTGCTCTGTACGGGAGCGATACTCGCGCTGCCTGGCGTCCCCGGACCGGGAATTGCATTCATCCTCCTCGGCTTGCTGATTCTGAGCGATCACTTCGTGTGGGCAAGCAAGCTCCTCCAGTGGGTCAAGAGCTTCAGGATTTTGAGGAGCCGTGCCGAGAAGCCGGAGCAGCTACACCAAACGAATGCCCCACGAACGGCAGACTGAGTGGCCCTGCAGTTGCCTTAGATCACTAGCGAGAGGTAGGTTTCCGTATGAATCCGGCAGACATCGCGCATACATGCACAATCGCAGCGCCTATCGAGACGGGCCTGAAGCTGGTGCGCGATGCCCTGGTCGGCGTGGGCCTTAGCATCTCGGGAGAGTGCGACGTTCCCGGCAGTCTGAACTGGGAGGCGGATGCGCTGTCAACCCGGTCCAGAATGCTCTACATCGACTCTCCCTTATTCTTCTTCGAAGCTTTGGCTTTGGACCGTGCGGCGGCGGTTTTTCTCCCGTTGCATGTTCTGGTTGCCACGAATGGTCTGGACACCCGCGTTTACTGGGTCAAGCCGGCGGAAGTCTTTGGTGGCCGCCTGCCCCCTGGCGCCGCCGCGCCGCTGGACGAAATACAAGCACGTCTGGCGCGGGCCCTCGAGCCTTGGGACAGAGGTAGGTTATGAACCACAATCGCACTGGTCGCCCCACTGCGGCACGAACCAGCTCGCCAGTGTTAATCGTGGGCTCGTTTGAAGGGGATGAGTCCGCCGGGGACCAGATACTCGGGCGGTACCGTGGTACAGAGGAGCGCGTACAATCTCGGCGGGAGGCCCTGACATTGCTCCAACACAGCTCCGTGAGGGTGGTTATTTGCGAGCGCGATCTGCCGGACGGAACCTGGAAAGACATGCTGGAATCGATAGCTGGTCTGAACGAGCCCCCCGCTCTGATCGTCGCCTCTCGGCTGGCGGACGATCATCTGTGGCTGGAAGTGCTGAACGCCGGCGGGTATGACGTACTGGCACGGCCGTTTGACAGGCAGGAAGCAAATCGCACGATCGCGCTGGCCCATCGGCTTGGCTCGCATCGCGGCCGCGTGAGATCGCTGCAGAAAGGAGTCTACCGACATGCTTGAGAATTTGAATGAGCTCATCGAACGCCAGCAACGGGAGTCCGAGAGCGCCGCGCAGCGCTGGCTGCGCTACGCGGGAGTCTTCCTGGTATCTCTTGTTGCCTTTGGCGCGCTGTACGCCGGAATCAAATTCCTGGAGTAGAAGCGGCACATCATGGAACTCAGAACATTAGAGCGGCATATTGCCAGCTTGGCTGCCATGCCGGAGACCCGCGCCCAGGTCATTAGCTGTTATCTCAACCTGCAAAGCGGGCTGTCCGGCTGTCAGAACGCCTGGGAGGAGCAAGTAGCCGCGCTGCGGAAGGCCTTGACTGGAGCGCAGCTCAGGGATTTTGAAGAGGCCCTCGTCCCGATCGAGAGGTTTCGTGAGTCCGCAGCGCAGCAGCCTATGAGCGTCGCGATGTTCGCACGCGCGGGCGAGCAGCCCTTTTTTCTGGCCCTGCGGTTTCGGGTGCCGCTTCCCACGCGGATTGAAGTAGGATCTGCGCCTAATATCTATCACCTGGTGGAGATCAAAGACAACTACAACCGCTACGTCGTACTGCTGGCAACCGAGGAGCGCGCGCACATCCTGGCGGTCAATCTCGGCTCGGTTACTCAGGAGGTCTGGAGGACACGCCCGGAGTTGCGCCGGCGTGTGGGACACGAATGGACTACGGAACACTTGCGCAGCCATCGCCGTGAACGCATCCACCAGTTCATTCACGACCAAATCCGCACCGTCGATCGTCTGATGTCGGCGGGCGGATATGGACACCTAATCCTGGCCGGCGGAGCCCGCGTCACGGCTTGCATCCGCAAGGCGCTGCCCAAACATCTCGCGGCGAAACTGGTGGACGTAGTGCCGGCTGGTCCCAACAGCCGCACGGAAGACGTGGTGGCAGGCACGCTCCGTTCGTTCCTCGACCACGAGGAACTGGAATCGGTGTCCCTAGTCGATGAACTTCTGGGCCGCATGCACACCAACGGACTAGCCGTGGCGGGCACGCCGGCTAGTTTGCGCGCCCTCAAGAGTCGACAAGCCAATGTGTTGGTATTGGCCAGGGACTATCAGGCGGGGCAGGGATGGGACTGCCTGAGGTGCGGCGCGGGCGACCTCGCGTTAGCGTGTCCCGCCTCTTGCCCGAAATGCGGCGCCAGTCGCTTGCGCGGGTTTGATGTCAAGGAAGAGATGGTCAGGCTTGCTGAACGGTCGGCATGCCACGTAGAGGTCGTGCTGCACAGCGACGCGTTGGCTCGCCTTGGCGGCGTTGGTTGTTTGTTGCGCTTTGCCGCATCTTTTAAGGCCGCTTGAGGTAGTATTCCAAGGCCGAATGCCTGCCCCACCAAGAGACGCAAACCGTCGGTCTGCGCTTGGTGGGGCAGGCGGTTCCCGAGGTACTTGCAAAATTAGCCGAACTGCGTAGGTCGGCAGAGCCGAATTGACCGTCAGGAGAAGGGACGGCGGCTGCGGGATGTTACTCAATCATTGCAGGGCGATTACCGCGCGACCGGGAGCCTTCTCCAGACACACCTCTGGCAGGCGAGTTCTGTAGGCCGTGATTTTTTCTGGTTCGTTTTGCCGGGCTTAGGCGGGAGCCCTTTCCGGTGGCTCTCCCCGGCTCCACCTCAGGATTTGGTCCGCGGTAAGCGCCAGAACCCCAAACATCAGATGGGTCATCACCTTCGCGCATCCGCGAACTCTCACGCTGGCGGCGCCGTATTCGTCCTTCAACCGGTTCCGCCTGCCTTCCTGACTCCCGGCTTGTGCCGCGGGCTGGATGCTTCACCCTCCTTCCATCCACGCTTCTCGCACGCACACACAACCGGCCGCCGCACGATGGCGTCTGTCCGTTTTGGGTCATGCGGCGGCGCGGTCTGGACTTTTTGGGGCCCCGCCGCGAGACGGCCTAATTTCAGTCTTCGTAGATACGGCGTTTTAAGCGATGGCGTGCAGATTGCACATCAACGGTGTTGCGGCTATCGATCGTGCGTCCCGAACGGACGCGCAGTACAGGGCACCCCCGGCAATCGATTTCTGCCGCTGGGAGACCAGTCCAATGCACGCAAACCAGTTTGCTGAATTTCAAGACCGTCTGGAACAAAAGGCCGCGGAAGTGGCCGACACACTCCGCGACCGCAGGCTATCGCCGCCGAGCGCATGCCCGATGTCTTCGATGAATGGGCGCTGGCCGCCGCCGTGAGACAGGCGCTCTCGCGCTTCAGGCCAGCACTGATCTGTTGCGCTGCGTACGAGCGGCCCTGCAGCGGATGCGCGACGGCACCTACGGCTTGTGCGTCGGCTGCGAAAAGGAGATTTCTTTGAAACGGCTGCAGGCCGTGCCATGGGCGGCACGCTGCGTGCATTGTCAGGAAATGGAAGACATGGCCGAGTTCGGAGGGCGGTTCCGCACAGCCGCCTGAGCCAGGCCTGACCCAGTTGGAGGCCAAACATGAAACGCCCAGTTCAATCGATGCCGGCCGCCCTGCTCCTGGCCCTGCTGCTAGCAGTTTGCGTGGCAGCCGCTAAGGACAAAAAGGTGGGGATCGACACGTCCAGCAGTGACAATGTTGGCAAGGGCGTCAACCTCTATTCCCTGGAGAAGGAAATTGCCCTTGGACGGCAGTTGGCGCAAGAAGTGGAGCGCGAGGCCAAGATCGTCACCGATCCCGTGGTGTCGGAGTATGTTAACCGTCTTGGGCAGAACCTGGCAAGAAGCTCCGATGCGCTGGTCCCGATCTCCGTCAAAGTCATCGACAGTGACGAGACCAATGCCTTCGCGCTCCCGGGCGGATTCCTGTTCGCGAACACGGGCCTGATTCTGAGGGCGGAGACCGAGGCGGAGTTGGCGGGGTGATGGCGCACGAGATCGCGCATGTGGCCGCGCGCCACGCCACCCGGCAGGCTTCGCGGGGCCAACTAATCAATATCGCTTCAGTCCCTTTGATCTTCCTGGGCGGCTGGGCCGGATACGGCGTTCGCCAGGCAGCGGGCTTTGCTGTTCCCATGACATTTCTGAAGTTCTCGCGCGGATTCGAGCGGGAAGCCGATCGGCTCGGACTCCAATATCTTTATCAGGCTGGCTATGACCCGCCGGCGATGATCGATTTTCTGGAGAGGCTCGAGGCTTTGGAACGTCGTAAGCCATGCACCATGTCGCAGTTATTCCGTTCTCATCCCCCTGTATCAAGCCGTATAGCGCAGACCCAAAAGGACGTGCAGCAGTTGTTGAACAGAGGCCCCAATACCTGGTTACTACGTCGGAGTTCAATGACGTGCAGGAGCGGCTGCGATCCCAGTTGAATCGCCGCAAGGCGGACCCGAAGCCGAACGTCCCCACTCTGCGCCGACCCGGCGAGAGGCCAGGTCCGATTGAGGATCAAAACCGGCGGGACCAGGGAGACGACGAAAGGCCAACGCTTAAGCGGAACCCAGCGGTCTAAATCTCTCTCCCAGGCACGGCCTCCTTCGTCCGGCCGGGCCTGTGGGCTTCAAAACGCGCCGCGATTGCTCCCTCCCGTCACGTTAGACGCAAGGACGAGGGAGGAATGTCCGGCCTATCAGTCTCGAGTATCCTGCTCTGTTGGATCTCAAATACAGCGGCTGCGGCTGCTGCGATCATGGGCCCCAAGACGAAACCCGAAGGGCCAAAGGCTACGACACCACCAAGCACCGCGAAGAACATCAGCAGTGTGTGTAGCCGGAGGGCAGTTCCAACAACGATTGGCCCCAAGAAGTTGTCGACAGGGTGGACGACCGCGAGTCCCCAAACAACCAAAATCAGCGCTCGACCCCACTCACCCTGTAACGCCAGCATGACCGCAGCGGGACACCAGATTACGAACGTTCCCAACAACGGCAGGGCTGAAACCAACATCATCAGAAAACCCCAAAAAACGGGGGCCGGTAACCCAAGGCACCAAAATATGAGCCCCCCAGCGATCCCTGAATCGAGGCAACCAGCAATTTGCCATAGAGCGAGACCCGGATTGTCTCGCCGACGCGGGCGAATATCGTTTGCGTGTCGGACTGGGGCAGTGGCAGGACCGACGCGATTGCGCCCAGGATCAACTGGCTGTCGCGTAAGAAGTAAAACAAAACGTAGGCCATGATAGCGGCCTGGGTCACGAACCAGATCGAGCCAGTGACCGCCTGTGCAGCCAAAGAAGATATCCAGCCGGCCAGCCTTCGCGCCGCCAAACCAACCTCCTGGCGTAGGTCCACACGCGCCCCGACCCAATCCAAGACTGTTCGGACTTGGTCGTTGCTTTGCACTTCAGAGCGCAGATTCTCGCGCTGCTCTTCGCTGGCGAACTGCTGCGCGAGGGTTGTTGCCTCCGCCGCTAAAGACTCTGGCCAGAAAGACCGCTGGAGTCACCAGGACAACCGCGATGACTATTACCGCGATGGCAGCGGCCAGATTGGGCTTTGAAACCTTGCGCCGCAACCACTCGTGAAACGGCTTCGCGACCATGGCTAGGCCGCAGGCCCAGCAAACTGCCGCCAAGAATGGCTTCACGATCAGCCAGCACAGATATAGGAGCAGGAGGCAGGCAATCGCCAGCAGACAGGTGCGTACGTGCCCCCAATACGGTCTCTTTCCAAGGAACTCTCACTAGACACGTTGCTCACGAGGCACGTAACTGTCCAGAATCGAGGACTGGCATCCGAGCTGCTCTGCAGAATGTGCAGGCACCAATTCGAACGAAAAGGAGAATTCGATGACTAACTATACAAAACTATTGTTTCCATCAACACTGGCGCTTCTAGCCGCAGCATACTTTATGACCTTGCTGCCAAGCAAAGCTTCAGCCAACACCATAAAGGATTCGCAAGAAATCTCTAAACTCCTCTCGGAAGCCAAGTCGGAGGCCATCGCGCTCAGAGACGACGCGGACGAGATGGCGATTTTCACGCGGTCCAAACTGAGTTGGAGGACCTTTGTGGCGAAACTCGACGAAATCAAGGAACACATAAACAAGACCGGCGAACTCCTCGCAAAGCTTGATGCAGCCCGCGAAAGCGGTTCCTCGTGGCAGCAACAGGCAATCGACCATATTAGGCCAGTCCTGAAGGAACTGGCCACAAACACCGAAGCGACTTATGTGCATCTCAACGATAACAAAAGGACGGCTCACAACAAGGACCTTACGGATTACTGCGACGTGAACTACAGGCTCGCCAAGGAGTTGGCGGCGTTGGTGGGGGATTTCATCGACTACGGGGAGACCAAGGCCCACTTTGCGGAACTTCAGAAGAAGGTGGATACTCGCTGACCTCTCTTCGTGCCTGACCAAATGCGGGGTGGCCGGATGGAGCCGAGTCACCTCGCCTGCCCGCCGTCCGGCGCTCTTCCTGCGCCCAGAAAGTGAACATTCGCGGGGATAGTCGTGTTGTAGTTAGATCCGCCGCTCGATCTCTTCCGCGTCGCCTCATCCCTTCCGCTCAAGCGCGCCGGCGATCTCTTCTAGTAGCCTCCGCTCCGGGAAACCAATTGCGTTGCCTAGTCCAAGAACGGCGCCAGAGCCTTGGGCCACATAACTACAGGAAGAGATAAACTCCTGCTTCACGGCGTTGCGTTCGTCGGGGCGCAGCGCGTTCAACAGCCTGCCGATGACGCGTAGTGTTTTGCGAAAGAATTCGTCTGAAAAGCCGCGGCTCAGCCAGCTTTCAAGCAGGTCGAACGCAGGACTTCCCTCGTCAATGCCGCGCATGTGAGCAGTTCGCGGATCCGTTCTAACTCGCGAGAACTCACTTCCCGATTTGCCCAAGCTATTTGCACGAGAGGCACTAACGGCAAGAGAACTACGGTGTCGCTCGTATAACCCAAATCCAGTAAGCCATGAAGGAGGTCTTGGTCGGCGGCGCCGGCTGCGCCCCCGATCCTTTGAAGCCCAGCCGCCAGGCCGGCCTCGCGCCGAAGATGATCGAGGAGCTCGGCCTCCTTTAGGCGGAAATACAGGTTTTCCTGCGCGGGCCCTAGCGCCGAGAAGACGTGTTTCATCGTTGTTTACCTCATTTGAACGACGGGGTATGTGATGACTCCCATCACTGCCGTTTACGATGGCAGCAATCCGCGCGCCACTGCCCCGATATGCGGCTGCTACTTGGCGGGCAGGGACGATGAACCAATTGGTACTCCCGCTTGGTGTGCGGTGCACGTTTTAGGTAAACGGCGGCAAGAGCTCAAGCCGGCTCGGGCTCAGGGTCGTTGGGCAGATCGTCCGGAAGACTTGGCATCGCTCGTGCATGCATAATGGTCGTCCGACGCGCGGGGCCGAACCCGAAGCTGGTGGACCGCGCCAGCCGGAAAAGTCAACTAGAGAAGAGGTGAACGATGAGATTGATTTTGCTGGCTGCATTGGCTCTCACGCCATTGCTGGCTAAAGACAACGAGCCTTTAAACCGGCTGGACGAAGCCGCGGCGGTGTTTTCAGAGGTCATGGCGACGCCGGATAGGGGAATTCCCCAGGAACTGCTCGAGCACGCCCACTGCATCGCGATTGTGCCGGACCTCAAGACGGCGGCTTTCATATTTGGCGGGAAATATGGGAAAGGGTACCTGTCCTGTCGAAACAAAAGCGGCACGGGTTGGTCCGCGCCGGGCACGGTCCGCATCGAGGGTGGGAGCTTTGGCTTTCAGATCGGCGGCTCTTCGACGGACTTGATCATGTTGGTGATGAATGCGCGGGGAGCGGACAAGCTGCTCTCCAGCAAGTTTACCTTGGGTGCGGAAGGCTCCATTGCGGCAGGCCCCGTGGGACGCACGGCAACGGCACAAACTGAGGCTCAAATGCACGCTGACATTCTTTCGTGGTCGCGATCGCAGGGCTTGTTTGCCGGCGTATCTCTGCAGGGTGCAACCCTCCGACAGGACCTCGACGACAATGCCAGGTTATACGGCAAGAAACTGCGGAACCGGGACATCGTGGAGAACGGAGTTCGTGCGCCCGAGGCGGCGGACAAACTGATCGCTCTGCTGAACCGATACTCAGCCCGGCAACCCAAGGACTAGAAAACGATGTGGTGTGCGCTTCGCAGCCATGCGTCACTACCGCGCCGGTTCGGCAGCCTGCGTGCAGACATAAGGAAGACGAATATAGCGGAGGCTACTTACGATGAAACGCATTCCCGTCTTCGGGTACGCGGCGCTCGTCTTGGTCGTCGGGACCATTGCTCCTGCATACGCGCAGCGTGACCAGCAGGACGAAAAGCAGGATAAGTCTAAAAAGCAGCCGGTCAAGCAACCCAAGCAAGGCGTCTACACCCCCCAGCAACGACAGGCGCAGCAAACGACAAAACCGCAGGATCCGCGCGGGCAACAGCCGCAACGGCAACCAGTACGGCAGGATACCCGCGGGCAAAAGCCAAAACAGCAGGATCCGCGCGCGCAACAACCGCAGCGGGAAGCACAACGGCAGGACCCCCACGTGCAACAGCCGCGGCGGGAACCACAACGGCAGGATGCCGGCGGGCAGCACCAGCCACAGCACCAGCCAGCATGGCAGGATACCCGCGGGCGCCAGCCGCAACCACAACGGCAGCAGGATGCGGGCCGGCAAGAGCCGCGGGAACGCACTCACGAACAGGCACGCGCCTGGCAACAGCAGAGAGGCTGGGTGCAGCACGGCGGCTGGCAGGGACATACGTCCTGGGAACGGAATCGCGCCCAACGCTGGGAGCTTGAGCACCGCAATTGGGCGCAGCGCGGCGGCTATGGCGGCTACTACATCCCGCGGGACCATTTCAGCCTCTATTTTGGAAGTGAACATTCGTTCCGCATCCGGAGCCGCCCCACGATATTCATGGGATATCCCCGCTTCCAGTACGGCGGCTTTTCGTTCATGCTCG
>ODAK010008521.1_pt1 | contig 10248 bp, 7 predicted proteins | sample 1539591 | NCBI WGS metagenome assembly ODAK01 (sample SAMEA3539303, study PRJEB22396) | soil metagenome | biome: tundra; feature: field; material: soil | place: USA | collected 2010-05 | depth 0.15 m | reverse complement strand
CCGCGACCAGGCATGCTGCTCGAGGCGGCTCGGCGCCACGCGATCCCTCTGGCACGGTCCTTCTTCGTGGGCGACAACCCCACCGACGTCGCGGCCGGGCATGCCGCCGGCACCCGAACGATTTACGTGGGCGAGCCCGAAGCGCTGGCGGGGCAGACCCCGGATTTCTTTGCCGAGGACCTGATCGCGGCCGCGAGGATCATCCTCAGGGAGGATGGACTCATCGAAGGGACGGCATGAGAGTGTTCGTCACGGGCGGCGCAGGATTTATCGGCAGTTCTGCCGGCGATCGCTGCGAGCGTGAAGGTCCGGCGCGTCTCCCTCGGCTCTTAGGGGACTACTTCAGCTTTTCCTTGACGATCTTGAACGGCGCGGTCCCCATGAGCCTCGCTTCTTCCTTCCCCGCCTCGGCGAGAGAGATCTCGAACTCGTAGTCTCCAATCGGCCAGCCCTTCGAGTCGGCCTTGAAGGCTACGGCCGGCTTGTCGGGCGAGAGCGGCGCTTCCTGGCGGGAGATCGGCTTTTTGTCCGGCAGGAGGGCCCACGCGACGCGGACCTTAGAGCCCGCGGGAGCGTTCGGGATCTCGAAGGACGTGAAAACCGGCTCTCCGGGCCGGAAAACGCTCACGTCGGCGTTGACGGTGCCCTCGGGACCAAACGCGGGGCCGAGACGGAACTTCGCGATGAACGTGCCTTTCGGCGCCTCCGCGGCGGGCGACGGCGTCTCGACGGCCACGGCCGGTTTCCCGACGGCAGCGGGGCCGCCCTTGTCGGGCCCTTCGGACTTTTTCCCGCCGCATGCAAGGGAAAGAACGCACAGAGCGACCGGAAGATAGCGCCATCTCATTTTCGTACTCCTCGCGAGGCTCCCGAAACGCGTTCCGGATTGGGCCGTCCCGCGATTTTGGCCTCGTTTTTGAACGCCCACGCATGATACCAAGAGCGATGACGAGGCGCTCACGCGCTCTCCGCCCGGTATTCTACCGAGCGGAGAGCACCCGATGACCGCGGCCGCTCCGTTCCGCCTCGAATCGTGTGCGTGCCCGCTTTGCGGCGAGCCGCCTCCGACGAAAACGCGCGCTCAATTCGGGCCGTACCGCGTCGTGGATTGCCGCTCCTGCTCGATGCGGTATCTCACCCCACGCGTCCAGGAGAGCGACGTGGCCCGCTTGTACGGATCGGAGGACTACTGGGAGAAAGGCGGCTCCGAAGGCGGATACTCCTCCTATGCCTCCATGGAGCCCCTTCTCGTCCGCACGTTCGTCCGGCGCCTCTCTCTGCTGCCTCCGCGCGCGAGAGGTGCCCGCCTTCTCGACGTCGGATGCGGCCCCGGCGCCGGCCTCAATGCGGCGTGCTCTCTCGGTTACGACGCGTGGGGCCTCGACGTGTCCGAAACCGCGGCCAAAGTCGCGTCTTTTCGCCATCCGGGCCGCGTTCGCCTCGGGACGCTTTCGGACCGCCTCTTTTCTCGGAGTTTTTTCGACGTCATCACGCTCTTCGACGTCATCGAGCATGTCTACGACCCCCGCGCTCTCGCGGTGGACCTCGCGTGGCACCTCGCGCCGGAGGGGCGCGTCGTGGTCGCCACGCCGAACGTGAAGAGCCTTCTCGCGCGCGTGACGGGACGCCGTTGGGTGTCCTACAAGATCCCCGAGCACGTCCTTTATTTCTCGCCGCGCACGCTCGCCGAGGCGCTCGCGCCGGGATTCGAGATCGAGCACGTCTCCTCGTGCGGCCAGTACGTGTCTCCGGATTTTCTTCTTTCGCGGATCGGGGACGCTCTTCCGTTCGGCGGGAGCATCCTGCGCGCGGCTTCGCGCCTTCTTCCCCCGGGTCGCGCCGCCCTCTATGCGAATTCCGGCTCGATGCTCGTGATGGCGCGCCGGAGCCCGGCTCCATGACCGCCGAGGCGCTTCCCGATCTTTCCCTGGTCCTGCCAGTCTTCAACGCGGCGGGTTTCGTGGAGCGGAGCCTCGCGGAAGCGGTTGAGTTCCTCGGCCGGGGAGCTCTCTCGTGGGAGATCGTCGCCGTCGACGACGGGAGCACGGACGGCACCGCGGAACGCCTCGCCGCCTCTCGCGCGAAAAACCTGACGATCGTCTCCCTCCCCGAGAACCTAGGGAAATTCGGCGCCCTGAAAGAGGGAATGCGGGCGAGCCGCGGCACGTGCCGCCTCTTCACCGACGCCGATCTTCCGTTCGACCTCGACGCGGTTCCCTACATGGCTCGCCTCGTGAATGATCGTGGGTTTCACGTCGTCACCGGCGACCGCACGCTCACGGGGTCCGACTACCGGCCCCACGTCCCGCGGCACCGGGACACGGCCTCGGTCGCGTTCTCGTTTCTCGTGCGGATGCTCGTGACCGGCGGCCTTTTCGACACGCAGTGCGGCCTGAAAGCCTTTCGAAGCGACGTTGCGGACGCGCTTTTTCCGCTCCTCGGAGAGAACGGTTTCGCCGGAGACGTGGAGCTGCTCTACGTGGCGCTCAAGTACAACCTCGAGATCAAGCGTGTGCCGGTTCGCCTGCGCCGCTGCGGGCCGAGCACCGTCCATCTCGGCCTCGATTCCTTGCGCATGCTGGGGCGCATCGCCTCGCTCCGGCGGGAGTGGGACTCGGGCCGCTATCGCTCCCCCGTGCTCGAGCGGATCGCGGGGCAGGCCTACTGGACCGCGGAAGCGGCGGAGCCCTGAGTCTCGCCTAAAACCTCAGGAAAACGGGGTGGTCGACGAGAGGGGGCCGGTCGGGCGGCCCGAAGTCTCCCGGCTTGCACGGCGGCGACACGCCCGCGCCCCGCGGCGGCTGGAGCGCGGACGGCGGGACGATGGAGAATTCCCCTCCGGGCGGGGTCCAGGTCCATTCGAGTCTCGCGGGTTCGACCGACTCCTTGAAGGAAAGCACCACGGCGTGCTCACCGGCTGAGAGGAAGACGCTCGTGTCGACGGGCTTGTCGTGCGCTCCCTCGCTCCTGAGAACGGTTTGCCCGTCGATCTTCAGCTCGGCAGTTCCCGAGGCCAGAAGACCCATCAAGTAAGACCCAAGCGCGGGCGCGACCAGCGATCCCGTCCACACGGCGTCGAAGGGTTCGCCCCCGAACTGAAACTCCTCGCAGAGGTTCCAAGTCGCGAGCGTGCCGTCGAGCCGCTCCTGCCGGCGCCCGCCGCGAAACGTCACGACGCCGAAGAGCCCGCCCGGGGGTTCCGCGAGAGGTCTCAGGATCGCGGCCGGGATCGCCTGGAAAACCGGCTGTTCTCCCGCGTTCGCGGCCGGGGCCCAGAGGAGACGCGCGGGCGGGCGGCCCCCCGCGCGCGCAGCCTCCATCTCGACGAAGTGATCGCCGCGCGCGAGGCACACGGACGTCTCTTTCACCGCGTCGCCCGCGGCGATCGACAGGACCTCGCTGCCATCGATCGTGAGGCGGGCCGGACCGGGGCCGAGGCGGAACGCGTAGTTGCCGAAGCGCGGCACGCGCATCGCGGCCGTCCATCTCACCCCCGTGTCGGGGCGTGCCCCAGGATCGGGGTCCGAGAAACCCGGGACGCGGACGGATGGCCCCCCCGGAACGTGCGCGAGCGCACCCTGCGTGGCCTGCCACGCAGCCCGCGGCACGCGATAGACGTCGAAGGTCCACTGGTCCGGCGGAAGCAGGACACGCCGAAGAGCTCCTCCGGGGTAGATCGCTTCGACCAGATGCCGATACGCCTCCTGCCCGGGGTAGAAGAGGAACGCGAGGTCGCGGTTCGCGGGCATCGTCAGGGGAAGGTGGAAGCCGGGAGACAGGATTCCGGCGCGAAAGGAATCCGGTGCGAGGTGGTACACCCAGCCCGAGTTGACCATGTGGAACTGGCCGCCGAGGCTCACGACCCAGGCATCGCGTCCCTCCTGAGCGACCGCGCCTCCCTCGATCCGCGGGTACGGCCACGCGTCGAGCTTCGCGTACTCGCCGAAGTAGAAGACAAGCTCCCGCGCCGCCAGCGCGAGTGCGGCCGCCGCCACGATTGCGGCGACGGCGACGCGGCCTCCACGCCCCTTCAAAGGCGCAGCGAAACGGCGCGCCCCCTCGTCGAGAACGAGCGCCGCAAAGATCGCCAGCACGGGCACGGCCGTCGCCATGCGGTGGAGGTTCGGTGTCTCGACGGTGACCACGACCCCGACGAATCCGGCCCAGAACCATGCCGCGAGGAGGGCAAGTCGCGGATCCCGGACGCGCCAGAGGCTCGCGAAGAGCCCGGTGAGCGTCAGCGCCGAGAGGACGGGGGGCAGGATCGGCTTTCCCGTCGGCCAGAAGTAATTGCCGTCCGGAAAGCGGTTGAAGATCCCGATCGACCGCTCGAGCTGCGCGAGGAGAAGGCGGGGCATCGACCATTCGGGGTGGACGTACGGCAGGCGCGACAGGTTCGAGCTCACGAAGATGCTCGTTTCCCGCGCGCGGACGACGAACCAGTCCGGGTTGACGTACGCCCGATAGAGAAACGGCGCGCCGATGACGAGCGCCGCGAGCGCTCCCAAGAGCGCGCCCGCAAAAATCTTCATGCACGTGCCGCGGGGAGCGGTCGCGAGGAGCGAGACCACGAAAAGGAGGGCGAAGACGCTCCACAGACGTCCCGTCGGATAGAAGTAAAGCGAGAAGCCTCCCGCGAGTCCCGAGAGGACCCAGGCCCACGCGCGTCCTCCGCGAGCCGCTTCGAGGAAGAAGAGCGCGCTCGCCGCCCAGAGCGTCGCCGTGGGGCCAGCGCAGGTTGTCTCGCGCGAAAACTGCAGGGCCGGCCCGAGGGACGCCACGAGGAGTCCGGCGAGAAGCCCGGCCCTCCGGCCGAAATGCCGCACGCCGAGCCAGAGGACGAGACCGACAGTGGCGATTCCGGCGAGTGCCCCGAACGTCCGCGCCCCGGCGACGGTCGCGCCCGCCACGCGCATGACCGCCGCGAGGAGCCGGAAGTAGACGATGCTGATGTGGTACCAGCCGACCCCGAAAAGAGGCGTCGTGTCGTGCCCGCGCAGGATCGAGAGCGACACGGCCGCCTGATCGCCTTCGTCCGCGTTGATGCCGAAGGGAATCCTGTCGAGCGCGAAGAGACGGGTCGCGGCCGCGAGGCAGAGGATCAAGGCAACCGCGAGCGCGAAGAGGCCGCGGCGACGCCGGCTCCCGAGAGGAGGCGCGGCGTCCCAGCGCGGCGAGAAGGCCGTGAGCTCTCCTCCGAAAAAGCCGGCCGCCGCGATCAGGAAGATCGCCGCGATCCACGGACCTTCCGCCGCAACTTCGCGGCTCCGGGCGTAGAGCCGCAGGCACCAGACGATCGACGCGATCGCTCCCAGGGCGGCGACAGCGAAGGCGAGAAGGCCAGCCGGGCCCTTCCGCCGCGCGGGTGACGCGAGCGGGGGTGGCGCCGGCCGCGGCCAAGCTCCCCACGCGAAGAGAGCCGACGCAACGAGCTGCGCGCCGATTCCCGCCCAGGGAGCACGACCCGACCGGATCAATTCCTCGCCGGCAAGCGCGAGACCGAGGGCAAGGACAGCGAGCGTCCGGAGCGGCCCCGAGCCGCCTTTTCCGGATGCGGAGGACGATGCCGAGCTCACGGCGCCTCGCCCGGTGTCAAGGCGTGGATCGCCGACACGGCCCCGTCGAGGACGAAGAGCTCATGCGACGCGTGCGAAAAGCGATAGGGCGAGGCGAGATCCCTGCGGCGAAGGTCGCTCGAAGAGCGTGCCGGCATCAGGCGGGTTCCCCGAACATCGACGATGAGCGGCGCTTCTTCTGGGCTGTACGGAACGAGAAGCCTCGGCCCGTCGAACGCGGCGCCGCGGAGATACTCCGGATGAGGCTCGCGCGCGAACGCGAGTGTGAAGCGGCTCTCGGGCCGAAGAGCGATCGGGTTTTCGGCGAGCCGGAACACGTACACGCCGCCCGCCTCTTCGATCACCGCGAGCCTGTCCCCCTCGAACGCCACGGCGATCGGCAGCTCGAACCGTCCGCGCCTCTCCCCCTCCGGCCCCCAAACGCTTTCGACCCGCCCGTTCGCGTCGAGGATGTGAAGAAAACTCCCGGTCAAAACGGCGAGGTGCCCGCCCGGAAGATGCGCAACATGTGAACCCGCGAGGTCGTCCGGGAGCTCCCAGCGCCCCTGGCGCGCGAGGTTCTCGTCGAAGCGCTCGAACACCCGGAGCGAAAAGGCGATGCATCCGCCCTCCGGCTCGACGAGAAGGGTCCCCGTGCTCGCGTCGAGCGGCAGCTCCGCGCGCACGCGCACCGTCTCGACCCCGTCGCGCGAGTATCGGCGGATCTCCCACGACTGGTCGCGCAGGAAAAGGGCGTAGAGGCGCCCCTCGCGGTCCACGCCGAAGTCCGAGATCCGATCCGCCGTGCGCAGTACCTCTCGCGCGTGGGGCCAGCCCGCAAACGAAACAGGCTCGACGCCCCGCGTTTCGGGAAGTAGGGCTAGCGCGGGCGCCGTCAAGGCGGGTGCGAAGGTCCCGGCGACGCCCGAGGCTGCGAGCACCGGCCGGGCCCGCGAGACACGGCCGGCAGGTCCCGAAATCTCGAAGGGAAAGATTCCCGGAAGGAGCGGCCGCTCCTCCTCTCCATTCCAGCGCGAGGCTCCCACCGCGACGCGCGCGAGCGGGCAGGGCGGATCCAGGGCGAGCCGATACCATCCCGGCTTCGGCACCAGAAAGCCGCCGCGCACGCCACCGGGCGACTCCTCGGGCGCCGTCGCGGCTCGGAGCGCTTCGGGATTCACCTCGAAAGCCAGGAGCCGCTCCCCCATGGAGGGCCAGTCGCGTTCGACGACGCGTGCGCCCGGGTCGATCGCGGGCAGAACGGACACGGCCTGCCGGGCGGGCGGCGTGTCGCGAAAGAGATACGAGACGCGGGCCGCGCGAAGAGCGCGGCGCCGGGACTCGATCTCAAGCGGCGCCATCGTCAGGCCGTAGACCTCCTCGCTGAAATCGCACGAGGGCCGGAGGATTGAAAGCAGCTCGGCGCCCCGGTCGACGAACTGCATGCACGGCCCGGCCGGCGAGAGAAGCCGGTCGAGGAAGCCAAACTCGAGCGTCTTGCCGAACCGGTAGAAGAGGTTGTGCAGGACGACGTCGCTCTTCTCGACGAGCGGGCGGGCGAAGCGGATCTCCTCGTCCCGCACGATCGGCGCGACGGGCAGCAGCAGATTCGCGGCGAGGCCGGAGGCCGAGACGCCCGCGATGGCCAGACCCGCGCCCACGCGCGCGAGGTTGCCCGCGAGGCGGCCGCCGGCGTCCCTCGCGAGGCGGACCCAGGCCGTCACGACGAGCGCGGCGAGGAGAAGGATCGGGACGAAGATGACCGAGAGCCGCCGCGCGTCCGGCTCGTCGGAAAGGACTCCGGGCAAAAGGCCGAGGCCGAGCCAGAAGAGGACGAGGGCGGCTCGTCGCTCCGCGATCTGGCCGAGGAGATAGCCGAGGCCGACGGCCGCGAGGATCGTCAGCCCCACGCACACCATCGGATCGCGCCCCGGCACGGCGGCAAAGCGCTCGTACCAGTGCGACGCGTACGCCTGGTGAGATGTCAGGCTCGCGCCCACGCTCGCGAGATTGCCCGCGACGCGCGACGCCTGCCCGCGCAAAACCTCCGCGGCCGACGCTGTCGAGGGGAACCCCGCCCGCCAGGCGGGCTCGCCGCGCACCCGTGCCGGATCGATGAACCGTCTTGGGCCGCCAGCGGCGGCGACCGCAATCGAGACGCTCGCGACCCAAGCGGCAATGCCGATCAGAAGCACCGGGAGGGCGCCGAGCGCTCGGCGCGCGACTCCCCTCGCGAAGAGAGCCGCGTGGCCCGCGAGGAGAGCGGGGTACACGAAGAGCACGTGTCCGGCGGTATAGAAGAAGCGGCAGAGAGGAGTCACGCACGCGGCGATCAGCACCGGTGCCAATCCGAAGCGCCGGACCATAGAGAGCCCGGCGTGGGCGAAGAGGAGGCCGAGGGCCGCGACAGGCGCGAAGACCGAGACCTCGCTCCTCGACCAGAAGAGCTGCTCGGGCGCGCAGACGAAAAGGAGAGTCGCGCCAAACGTCGCGAGCGCGCCTCCGCAAAGACGCCGGACGAGACCCCAGAAAAGCGGCACGGCGGCAAGCCCCCAGACGAGAGCCGTGACGCGCGTCGCGTAGAGCGAAACACCGAGCGCTGCAAACATGACCCGGTTCGTCGCCGGCGTCGCGAGACCGTTGCTCGTTCCGACGAACTCCGTCGCGATGAACTGCCTGAGACCATGTCCCGTCCGGCTCTGCGTCTGCACGGAGATCATCTCCTCGTCGAAGTTCGAGGGAAGCTGATTGACGGCCCAGGCACGCGTGAAAAGGGCGAGGACGAAGAGCGCGAAGAGTCCCAGGGATTCGGTCCAACCCGGTAGCGTCCTGCCCGTGGGGGACTCCAGAGCGGATTCCTCAGGCCACGCGGGAAACCCCGGCGTGAGAGCGAGCGGCCGCATCCGTGCGGCAGCCGCCGCTGCCAGGATGGCGGCCGCGAAGAGGGCCCAGCCGAAGGCACGTGCGTCGAGGAGGAGGATTTCACCCCACACGGCGGCGACCGCCGCCGTGGACAGGAGCGCCGCCGGAAGGCCGCGCCGGCCCCCTCGCGCGCACGCGGCCGCCGTGGTCGCGGCGAGGAAAAGCGTCGCGCAACACGCGAGAAAGGAGCGATGCGCGTACGACCACTCGAGGATGAGGGTGGCTCCGGCCCGGAAGCGGAAGACCAGAAAATCGAGATTGTGGAGAACGCGATCGCCCCTCGCCGCTTCGCTCCGCCCCTGGAAGGCGACGGCGCAAAGCAGCGCAAACGAGGCGGCCCCGGCAGAGACGATCGGCAGCGAATTGCGAAGCGCGCTCCCCGCCTCCTTCCCGCCCGACACTCCCGTATTTCCCATAGGCTAGCGGCCCGGCGGCGGAATGAGTTTCTCGGAGTCCAGAAACGCCACCGTCTGGCCCGCCAGAACCGCGTACCCCTTCGGCGTGTAGTGGCAGTGATCGTAGAAGAGCTTCTCGTGGTTCGACTGCCAGGTCCGCCGCAGGGTGGGAAGGGGGTCGTCGAACGGGATGTGAAGCCGCGTGCACATCCCCCGGCAGCTCTCCTCGGGCTCGAACCTCTGGACGGTCCCCATCACCTGGATGTGCACGGGAAAGAGCAAGACGGCGAGACGTGCGTCCTGCGCGCTCGCCGCGTCGCGCAACGCCGCCGTGATCGTCTCGATGATCTTCCAGGCCTTCGGATTCCAGCCGAGACCGAAATCCATGTACGCGTTGTAGATCTCGAAGTCGAAGCCGTCGCGGGTTCCGAACATGTCGCCGGACTTCAGCGTCCGCCCCGCGCGGAACTTCTCGCGCCAGTTTGGATCGATCTCCCCAGGAAGCGCATTCCGGAAAAAGCGCATGCCGAGGAGCTGGAAGCGGTCGAACAGCCAGGTCAGGAAACGGCTCTTCGTCCACGGACCCGGAAGCCTTTTCGAGAAGAAGAGGCTTCCCGACTGCGCGTCGTTGAGATACATCCCGACGAGCACGAGGTCGGGCTTCACGCGCTCTCCGATCTCGCGAAAGAGCGCCAGCTCCTCCGCCGTGCCGGCTCCCGGCAGGCCCGCGTTGATGAAGCGGAACTTCTTTTTCCGTCCGGCGGTCAAGGCTTCCATCTGCCGCGTCCACGTTTCGTCCTCGAGGACGAAGTCGCCGAACGTGATGGAGTCCCCGAGGACGAGGACGCGGAACTCTTCGGGAGACTTCGGAGGGAGCTCGGGATATCTCAGGCCGAGCGAGTTCACCTCGATCACGATGTCGCGGCCGCTCAGGACGTGGTGATGGATCTCGCCGCGCGTGTTCGGGCGCAGTCTCACGCCGTGGGGCCCGCCGAACAGGACGACCGAGTCGATCGACTTGTTCGCCCGCGTTTCGAGCCGCTCGTAGCTCCTCGGCGCCTCGTACGTGTCCTTTTTTTCTTCGACCTTCACCGTCTGGGGCGCCGGGAGAAGCAGGCACGCGCCGACCTCGCAGAGGGCGAGGGCCACGAGTGTCGAGCCGAGCAAGAGGGCGAGGTTGGCGGCGAGAGAGCGCCTGCTCGACCCGAAATTCGTATCGTACACTTGCTCCCGCTATCTTAAGCGAAATGACCCCGTCGCCACCCGCGGGACCCACCCCGTCGCCGCGAGCGTTTCGCGGACCCCTGCTCCTTCTGGCCCTGTTCGCGCTCGTCATCCGCCTCGTCGGCCTCGACTTCGACCAGAACCACTTCTTC
>ODAK010008519.1_pt1 | contig 10251 bp, 11 predicted proteins | sample 1539591 | NCBI WGS metagenome assembly ODAK01 (sample SAMEA3539303, study PRJEB22396) | soil metagenome | biome: tundra; feature: field; material: soil | place: USA | collected 2010-05 | depth 0.15 m | reverse complement strand
GAGATTGAGGTGGGTGGCGGGAGTGACGGCTGAGGGTGCGGGCCAGGGGCGACGCGACCGGACATCGAGGTCATCCAGCCGGAGCCATGAGCGCCAAGTTCTCGCACCGGCAATCTTCGTCTCGTCCCTGCTGCACCGATGCGGTACACGCTCGGTGCAGAGGCCTACAGGGTGGCGTCAGCTGGGCGGGCAGTGAGGAGGAAACGGCTGCGGGCGCGCAGGCTGGCGACGATCTGCGCCGGCGCCCGGTCCGGGGATCCGGCGTCGTAGGGCGGCTGCGGGTCGTACTCGATCATGAGCTGAATGGCCTGGGCCACCTCGTCACCGGCCACCCGGCCGGCCAGCGTCAGGCCCATATCGATGCCTGCGGACACGCCCGCCGCGGTCACGTACTTGCCGTCTGTCACCACCCGTTCGGTGACCGGGATCGCGCCGAGACGGCGGAGCTGGTCCAGGGCCAGCCAGTGCGAGGTGGCACGGCGGCCGGACAGTAGTCCGGCCGCGGCCAGGATGAGCGACCCGGTGCACACCGAGGTGGTCCACGCGCTGCTCTGGTCGGCCGCCCGGAGCCACTCGTGCACCGGGCCGTCGTGCATCTGGTCGTTCTGGCCGGGGCCGCCGGGCACCACGACGACATCCGGATGCGGCACGTCGAGGAGCGCGCTCCCGGCGGACACGATCAGGCTGCCTTGCTCGTCCCTGATGAGCCCGGGACGTTCCGCGACGAAGGCTACCTCAGCGCCAGGCAGCCCGCTGAGCACCTGATAGGGACCGATCGCGTCGAGCACGGTGAAGCGGTCGAAGAGCAGGATGGCAATCTGCATGACTCTCCTTAGAGTTGCGTATCGGTGGAAAGAGCGGACGGGTGGAAACGGCGCCGGTACTCGGCCGGGCTGACGCCGAGGGTGCGGATGAAGGCGCGGCGCATTGCTTCAGCGGTGCCGTACCCGCAGGATCGGGCCGTCTCCTCCACCCCGTCCGCGGTGTCCTCCAGCCTCCGCCTGGCCGTCTCGAGCCGGACCCGGTCGACGTAGCGCCCGGGCGGCATGCCCACCTCGGCCGCGAACGCACGTGCGAACTGACGCGGAGACAGGCTGGCTTGACTGGCCAGAGTCGGCACCGACAGATCCGCGGCCAGGTGGTCCGCGATCCACTGCTGCACGTCGCGTAGCGGTTCCCGGTTCGCCAGCTGCCCGGCGAGCTGGGCGCTGAACTGAGCCTGGGTTCCCGGCCGTCGCAGGAACACCACCAGCTGCCTGGCGATGTCGAGGGCCGCCTCCCGGCCGAGGTCCTCTTCCGCCAGCGCCAGCGCGAGGTCGATTCCGGCGGTGACCCCGGCCGAGGTGGCGACGTGGCCATCCCGGACGAAGATCGGATCCGGGTCAACCGTCAGCGTGGGAAACCGGGGGGCCAGCGCGCCACAGTAGGCTCAGTGGGTCGTCACCTTCCGGCCGTCGAGCAACCCGGCCTCGGCGAGCAGGAACGCGCCCGTGCACACAGAGACCAGGCGCTGGGCACGCCGGCCGTGCGCTCGCAGCCAGGCGACGAGGTCCGGGTCCGCGCGCCGCGAGCCCTCTCCCCCGGGAACGATCAGCATTTCCGGGCCGATCTCGCCGACTCGATCCGGTGGGCCTATCTCGCGCAGGTCGCTATCGGGCGCTAGGCGTAGGCCGCTCGAGGTCCGCACCATGTGACCGCCGAGGCTCGCGGTCCGGATCTCGTACGCGGGTCTGGCGCGGTGGTGAGCCCGCCACTGGTTGGCGCCGTCGAACACCTCGAGCGGTCCGGTGACGTCGAGGGCCTGCACCCCGTCGAACAGGACGATCAGGACCGTGCGCATGAATCCCAGTCTGCCGAGGCCTGCTCATGGCAGCAATGACGAATACCCCACCTTTTCTGCCACTGAAGTCTGAGTGCAGTCGCTGGTCAGGGCTGCAGGCGGGCGGCGAGACCATCAACGTCGGCGACGGTGACGGTGAGGGCCGGGTGACCCTTGCGCCGCAGCGGCGAGGGCACGGGCTCACGGAAGTGGACGCAGACACCCGCGGCTGAGTTGGACCCGAAAGTCAGGCCATGATCGGCGAGTGACATCCTCGCGCCGACGGCCGTCCACCAGCGGTAGTTCCGGGTGATGTGAGCCTCGCTGATGTTGGCGAGCGGTGTCTCCAGCCTGAGAAACCCGAACCTGGCCAGGAAGTTCCCGTCGTCGGTGAGGGTGACGCCGTCCCGGCCCGGGCGCAGGCCGAAGGGGAGCCAGAACGGCGTGAGCCGTCGGTCTACGGCGTAGGTGAAGAACTCGGCCATAACCATGACCCTAGGGGACGGCCAGCCGGCCGGTGTGGCCGGCATTATCCGGCGCGTCAGGTACCGGAATAGACAGACCGCGCCGCCGGGCGCTGACCTTGTGCTGGCCGGACCCGGTTACTGGCGCAGCGTGGCGACCGTGATGTGCGGCCAGCTGAGCCCGTTGAAGTTCAGCAGCACGGTCTGCGCGTACTGCAGCTGCTGAATGGCCGGGTTGCCCTCGATCGTCTCCAGCCAGAACGTGGCGTTGACGCTCACGCTGACCGCGTTCGGCCCCTGAGCGGCGCCCTTGAGGAAGGCTGTGTTCGCGGTTCCTCCGCCCTGCACCGGGAGGTCAGTAGTGGACACGTGCAGCTTGGTCGCCTCCTGGATGTGCTGGCCCGCGATGGCCGCCTGCAGGACGCTGTTGGGGTTGCTGACCATGGCCTGGGTGACGCCGGTCAGCCCGGCGCCTGCGGTCCGGAAGCTGCTCGCCGTGGTCAGGGTCTCTTCCGCGAACTCGATCAGGGCGGACGGCTGGCCGATGGTGAAGGGCCTGATGCTGGTGTTCGGGATGACCGGTGCCCCCGCCGACGTGCTGGCGGTGCCCTGTGCCACGATCGCCGTGCCGTGCGGAATGGAGGCCAGGCGGGCGACCGTAGGGGCTTCGCTGGGGTTACTGGTCTGCGGGATGGCGAGCCACAGGCCCGGCTCGATGTGCAGTCCGGCCTTCACGTTCGCGTCGGAGATCTGCTGCAGGTAGGTCAGGCCGAACATGTTGATGTCGGGCTGCAGCAGGCCGCGATTGGGTATCGACCCGCTGATCGGGCTGAATTCGAGCTGCTCACTGGTCACGTTGAGCTCAAGGAAGTGATCCTGCCCGGAGGCGTGATTGGGCCGCCAGATCATGTTGAAGCCTCGGCCGCTCCATGTCCCTGCGAGGCCGGCCAGCGGGCCGAGCGGGCTCGCCACCTCAGGGAACGGAGCCTGAACCGCATTTGCTACGGCCGGCAGCGGCTGGAAAGAAAAGTCTGCTGCTAGTTCCATGATGCCCCCTCGTTGACATGGTGGGTCAGTGGCCGGGAAGGCTGAAGGCCCAGTTCAGGATGCGGGTGGCATCGGCCCGGTTGGCGGCGGTGATGGAACCGGGACTGTCGAGCGTGACGCCGATGACGGAGTAGCCGTTCCTGGTGGCCTCGAACAGCAGGCACTGCCCGGCGGCCCCGGTGTATCCGGGCTTGATGCCGATCACGCCCGGATAGTGGCCGAGCAGCGGGTTGAGGTTCCGCCACAGGTAGGCGTGGTGCCCGGATCCGGCGCCGAGCCGGTAGCTGCGCTGGTCCACGACCGAGCGGAAGACCGCGGATCTCATCGCGGCCCGGCCCAGGGTGAGCAGGTTCGCGGCGGTGGAGTAGTTCGAGTACGGGGTCGGCCAGGGCAGCCCGTCGAAGGTGCTGAAGTGCGTCCGGGTCATGCCGAGCAGCCGGGCGACGGCGTTCATTTTCGCGATGAAGGCCGGGATGCCCGGACCGTAGGCCTGCGCCAGGGCATAGGCGGCGTCGGCGCCGGACGGGAGCAGCATCGCGTAGAGGAGCTGGCCAGCGGTCAGCGTGTCCCCCGGCCGCAGGCCGGCGTTGCTGGCGTCGTACTCGCGCACGTACGCGACCACGGCGGACGGGATGATGATCTTCCGGTCCAGGTGGCCCTCGCTGATCACCACGAAGGCGGTCATCACCTTGGTGATGCTGGCCATCGGGCGTTCGGTGTTCTCCTCGCGGCTCCACAGCAGCCTGCCGGTGGCCGCGTTCTCGACCGCGGCCGCCTTCGCCCCGACGCCGCCCGGGCCGGAGACGCCAGCTGCGGCGCTCGCCGCCGGCGACGGCACGGCGAAGGCCAGGGCGATCAGGACCGATCCGGCGAGAAGGCCGGTCGCGCGAACCATCAGGCGAGCACGCGGCACCATAGAAAACCCCCCGATGACATAGCCGTCACACAACAGCGGCAAGCTTCCCAGTTACGGCCAGCCGTGGCAACCAGACTCGGAGAAATGCCAGACTCGGAGAAATGCCAGAGCGCGCCGCCTGAGGGGGCCAGGCGCCGCGGGTTAATCTCTCGGCCAGGCGAAGACCGGGCCCCGGGCTCGGAGCGTCACCGTCGAGCCCACAGGCAGCTGAGAACCGCCGGCCATCCGCACCACGATCGCCGGACCGTCGACCTCGTTCACGGGCTGGACGTGCAGGACGGCGTCATGGCCGTGATAGCGGCAGGCCGATACGCGGCCGGTCAGCCCATCATCGTTCGGCTCGATGTTGATCTGTTCCGGCCGGATCAGGACCGTCACCTGGCCCGCATGACCTGACATGGGTGCGGCCGGGTCGAGCGGGAGGCTGCCGAGGAGCGTCTTGACCATGCCCTCGTCGAGTATGCCCTCGAGCAGGTTCGCGTCCCCGATGAAGCGGGCCAGCTCGGGGTCGGCCGGCCGGCAATAGAGGTCTTCCGGTGTCGCGCACTGCGCGATCTTCCCGTCCCGCAGCGCCGCCACCCGGTCGGCGACAGAAAGCGCCTCGTCCTGGTCGTGGGTTACCAGCACCGCCGTGGTGCCGGCCCGGCGGAAGATCTCCTGGACATCGGCGCGGACGCTGGCCCGCAGGTGCGCGTCCAGCGAAGCGAACGGCTCGTCGAGCAGCACCACGGCCGGCTCGATCGCCAGCGCCCGGGCCAGCGCGACCCGCTGCTGCTGGCCGCCGGACAGCTGATGGGGATACCGCTTGCCCAGTTCGCCCAGGCCCACCGTCTCCAGCATGGCGGCGACCTTGCCGCCGCGGCGTTCCCGGGCGGCGAGCCCGAACCCGACGTTGGCCGCGATGGTCAGGTGCGGGAACAAGCTGCCTTCCTGCGGCACGTAACCGATGCGGCGCCGTTCCGGCGGGACGTGGACGCCAGGACCGTCGACCAGGGTGTCGCCGATCTTGATCGTGCCCGCGTCCGCGCGGTCGAAGCCGGCCATCAGCCGCAGCAGGGTGGTCTTCCCGCTGCCGGACGGGCCGAGAATCGCCGTCAGCGACCCGGCGGGCACGTCCAGGTCCACCCCGGTCAGGACGGGGTGGGACCCGAACGACTTGTGCAGTCCGGTAACCGCCAGTTGCCGCATGCCCTCATCCTCGCGCTTGAGCCGGGCGATTGAAAAATCGCCCCAGGACGTAGCTTGGCACGGCCGCGACGATGATCATCACCAGGGCGAACGGCGCGGCCTGGCTGTACGAGAGGTTCGTCTTGTAGGCCCAGAACTGAGTGGCCAGCGTCTGCGTCCCGGTCGGGATCAGCAGCAGCGTGGCGGTGAGCTCGGTGACCACCGACAGGAAAACCAGGCAGAACGCGGCGACCAGGCCGGGGCCGGCCAGCCGCACGGTAACCCGGAACAGCACCGCCAGCCGGCGCTGGCCCAGCGACCTGGCCACCTCGTCCAGGCCGGCCGGCGCCCGGGCCAGCGAGGCCTTGACCCCGACCAGCGCCAGCGGAAAGAACATGATCGCATAGCAGGCGATGAGCAGCATCGATGTCCCGTAGCCGAATCCGGCCGCGTAGCGTTCTGTGAAGTAATACAGGGCAAAGGCGATGACCACCCCGGGCATGCCCAGGACCAGGTAGGTGCTGCGCTCGAGCAGCTGCCGCATCCGGCCGCGGTGCCGCACGGCCAGCAGGGCCACCGGAAACGCCAGGACCGTGGCCAGCGCCGCAGCGGCTCCGCCGTACATGGCCGTGTGCCCGGCGGCATTCAGCAGCGACACGTTAGACCCGCCTGAGAGCCCCGCGGGAAGGCCGTCCGCCATCCAGTACGCGGCCGCCCCGATGGGAACGCCAAGCGCGAGCAGGGCCAGCGCGGTGAACAGGACCAGCACGGGCCAGCGGGTCCAGCCGAGCTGCTGGGGCGGGTTGACCCGCTGGGTCATCGGGCCGGACCTGCTGACCTGGCCGCGGCCGCGGAGGGTGCCTTCCCCGGCCAGGACGAGCAGGCTTAGCACCACCAGGACCAGGGACAGCGCGCACGAGGCGGCGAAGCTGTACCCCTTGAGCTCGGTGAAGATCTCGGTCGTGAACGTCTGGTAGCCGAGGATATCGAACGCGCCGTACTCGGCCAGCAAGACCAGCGCCACGAGCAGGCAGCCGCCTGCGATGGCGCCCTTGGCCTGGCCCAGCGTGATCCGGATGAAGGTGCGGACGCGGCCGCAGCCCAGGCTCCGCGCGACCTCCTCCTGCCCGGGGTCGGCTCCGCGCAAGCTGGCCGCCACCGGCAGGTACACCAGCGGGTACACGGCCAGGGTCATCACGATGACCGCCCCGGTGAAGCCGCGGGCCCAGCCCCACAGCGAATTCCAGCCGAAGCTCACCACAAAGTCAGGGATCGCCAGCGGCACCACCACCAGCACGGCCCACGTCCGGCGGCCCGGCAGGTCGGTCCGCTCCACGCACCAGGCGGCCGCGGTGCCGATCACCGCGCAGGCCACGGTGACCACGACGGTGAGCCGGATGGTGTTCCACAGCAGCACCCGGGTCAGCGACCGGAAGATGAGGTGCCGCACCTCGGAAACACCGGCCCCCTGAGCCTCGATCAGCAAGAACACCAGCGGGAGCGCGAGGACCGCCGCCACCAGGGAGCCGATCGTGAGCAGGGCGACCGGGCGGCGGGCGCGTTTCGGCGCGAAGGCGGCCTTCTCCTCGCGGCGGTCAGGCAGCGTCCCCGCGGCCATCAGCGGTTCGCCTCCGTCCGGCGGCTCACAGCAGGCCCGCCTGCTGGAGCAGGGCGATCGCCGCCGAGCCGTCGCCGAGGTCGGCGAGCGTGATCGCGTTGGGCTGGAGCTGGCTGAACGGCGTCTCCGGCGCCGACGTGGTCACCCCGGACCCGAGCGGGTACTCATAGCTCTGCTCGTTCCCTGACGCCCGCGCGATAATCTCCTGCCCCTGCTTGCTGACCAGGAAGGCGAGGAACTTCTGCGCGGCCGCCTGGTGCTTGCCTGACTTCAGCACGGCCGCACCGGAGACGTCGATCACGTATCCCGGGTCGTGCGGGGCGAAGTAGGTGATCTGCGAGTGCATCGCCGACGCGCCGATCTCGGCCTTGAGCCGGTACCAGTAGTACTCGTTGATGACGCCGAAGGCGACCTGACCGCGGTTCACGTCATTAGCGATCGTTTCGTTGTCGGGGACACTGTGGCTCGCGGCGTTGGACTTGATGCCTGCCAGCCAGCTGAGCGCGGCCGCCTGGCCGTAGGTCTTCAGCACCGAGGTGACGATCGGCTGGAAGTCGGTCTCTCCGGCGGCGAGAGCGAGCTTGCCCTTGTACTTCGGGTCGGCGAGCTGCAGCACGCCGGCCGGGAGCTGGCTCTTCGCGATCAGCGACGGGTTATAGATGAGCACGCTGACCCTGGCGGACACCCCCACCCAGTCCCCGCCCGGGGAGTTGTACCTGGCGGTGGCGCTGGACAGCGTGCCCGAGCTCACCGGGGACAGCAGGCCCTTTTCCTGCAAGAACTCAAGCGGCGGCGAGTTCTCTGTGTAGAAGACGTCAGCCGGTGAATGCGACCCCTGCAGCGCTATCAGGTTGGCGAGCATGCCTTCGTCGTCATCGCGGACGTTGACGGTGATCCCGGTCTGCTTCTCGAACGCGGCCGCCAGCCCGTTGGTGGTCTGCTCATGCTGGCCGCTGTACACGGTGATCGACCCGTTCGACGGATTGGATCCCGATGAGCTGCAGCCGGCGAGCACCCCGGCCCCCAGCGAACCGCAGGCGATGGCGGCCGCGAGCACGGCTCGCCACCGCGTCACGAGGCCGCGCCTGAGTACATGGCGGTGATTGCCCAGGCCACCCCGGGGTCCGCTGTCCTTCGGTTCGTCATCTACCCTTTCCTCGTAATCGCCGCAGCATCACGCGCTCAGGCCGCAGACAGCTTAGCTTAGGCTAACCTAACCTGTTGCGCCGGTACCATCGTGAGACACATGGCCGGGATGAGACAGCTCGCGCTCGGGTCCCGATGCTACCTGGTGCCGGGTCTATGAGCTGGGCAGCAGCGCGTTGATGACCCGGGCGGCCCGGTCGGGATCAGGGTGCTCGCCGGTGATGAGGCCGAGGTAGATGCAGGACTCCATGATGCGGACCAGCACGTAGGGCAGGTCGTCCAGCGGGACGGCGGCGTTCAGCCGCCCGGCCGCGGCCTCAGCGCAGACGAATTCGCCGATCAGGGCGATGAGCCGGGTTTCGAAGTCAGAGGCCCTGGTCGTCAGCAGGCGCAGGGCCAGCTCCCCTTCGCGGTCCAGGAACCGCTGCATGCCCGGGTTGGCGATGACGCCGCGGACGGTAGCGACGATGACGGCCGCGGCCGGCGACTGGTTCGCGGCGGCAGGCCCGCTGTGCTCCGTCCGCAGTCTGTCGACGGTCGGGCGGATCAGCGACCAGAGGATCCCGGTGAGCTGCCGTGCAGCATATCTGGCGAACGTTGCAACGGAGAAACGTATGAGCGAGATGACGCAGCATCCGGTGGTCCAGCTCAAGGACGGGGCCATCCGCGGCAAGGTCGACTCGGGGGCGGCTGCGTTTCTCGGCATTCCCTACGCCGCGCCTCCGTTCGGCCCGAACCGGATGCGGGCACCGCAGTCCGTCCAGCCCTGGGAGGGCGAACGTGACGCGACGGCGTTCGGGCCGACCGTGCCCAAGGGCGATTACCCGCCGCAGTACGCCCCGTTGTTCCCTGAGGTGGTGATCCCGGGCGAGGACTGCCTGAACCTCAACGTGTGGACCCCCGACCCCGACGCCAGCGGGCTTCCGGTGCTCGTCTGGATCCACGGCGGCTCGTTCATGAACGGATCGTCCTCCGTCGCCGAGTACAACGGCGCGGCGTTCGCCCGCGACGGCATCGTCTGCGTGACCATCAACTACCGGCTGGCCGCCGAGGGCTTCCTGTTCCTCGGCGACGGCATCGCCAACCTCGGCCTGCTCGATCAGCTGGCGGCCCTGCGGTGGGTGCAGGGCAACATCGCCGCGTTCGGCGGGGATCCGGCTCGCGTCACCGTCGCGGGTGAATCGGCCGGGGCCATGAGCGTGACGACGCTGCTCTCGATGCCGCTGGCCGAAGGCCTGTTCGCCCAGGCCATCGCGCAGAGCGGGGCCGGCGCCCACACCCTGACCCAGGACCAGGCCGCCATGGTGGGCGGCTACCTCGCGGCCGCGCTCGAGGTGCCCGCGGACCGGGACTCGATCAGGGCCGTTCCGCCGGACACCCTCGTGCAGACCGCATCGGACCTGGTGGTGGAGGTGCAGACCAACCCCGATCCGGCCAAGTGGGGGCAGCTCGCGCTGAGCTTGCTGCCGTTCGCGCCGGCCGTCGACGGCTCGGTCCTGCCCACGGCGCCGATCCCGGCATTCGCCGCGGGCCAGGGCAGCGGCGTCCCGCTGCTGATCGGATCGAACCGCGACGAGGCCCGGCTGTTCCTGGTCGCGGCGGCCAGCATCGACCTGATCGACGACGCGGGACTCGGTGCTGTCGCGGGCGCGTACGGCCTGTCGGAGGACGACCTCGCCGTCTACCGCGCCAGCCGGCCGGACGCCAGCCCGGGCGACCTGCTGGCCGCCGTGATCAGCGACTGGTTCTTCCGCATCCCGGCCATCCGGGTGGCCGAAGCGCGGGCCGCGGCGGGAACGCCCGGCACCTGGATGTACCGTTTCGACCGCCCGGAGCCGGAGGACAACCACCGGCTCGGAGCGTGCCACGGCGCCGAGATCCCCTTCGTGTTCGGCACCATCACGCTCGACGAGCTGCACCCACGCCTCGGTGGCGCGCCCTCGCGAACCGTGGCGGACCAGGTCCATAAGGTGTGGGTCAACTTCATTACCCGAGGTGACCCGGGCTGGGCGGCCTACAACCCAGCCGGGGACGAGCGGGCCTGCTGGGACGGCATCCGCTAGCGCCGCCCTCC
>ODAK010008518.1_pt1 | contig 10252 bp, 2 predicted proteins | sample 1539591 | NCBI WGS metagenome assembly ODAK01 (sample SAMEA3539303, study PRJEB22396) | soil metagenome | biome: tundra; feature: field; material: soil | place: USA | collected 2010-05 | depth 0.15 m | reverse complement strand
CAATGTGATTCATGATTCCTCGCAGGGGGCGCTTCCGATACAGCCCTAGGACTTCGGGGGAACTTCGCGTCCTGCCGGCCGAAAAGCACCGATGCGATCCAGTGCCCGCCTTCGCATACATTGAGGGTTGCTCGTGACTTAGGAGGAATCCGGCTCCTGAGGGTTCTCGCTGGGTATCGCCATTTCTCCGCTCACGAGAAGGCGATCTTTCGCCAATTGACAGTCTGGAGCGGGCCGTTTCTTTCGGACGGGCGACGGTATATCGATAATGGCCGCTGCTGGAGACAAATCGTATTTTAGATATTCGGCTGCGGGAGGTTGCCTGCGGTCACGAAATAGTTATCTGGGCACCTATCCGGAGAGCCATTAACGAGAGCGCGCTGCCCCCAGTGGGATAAGAGCTAGCGCTCTTCGGACTGTGTCCCAATGGCACCTAAAAAGAATATGTGCCGAATGAATTCCGGGGTAACGCGCCTTGCTTTCCGCAATGATCAATTCAACTAGGTCCGACCGTCTGTCGCAGAGATACGAGGGGATGCGACCATCTGCCGGATGTGTATCTGTCATTTAAACCGAGCTGTGGTCACGAACACTTTCTCCGCTAACTCCAGGGTGCTCCGCAGACGTCCAAGCCTCAGGCCGAACGCTAACAGATGGGGGCCACAGCAGTCAGGGGCGAGACACGGAGGATCCGTTGCGACCCAAGTTCGTCGCCAAGAGGATCGCGGACGATCCGGTCCTGCGCGACAGCCTGCGATGTTGCGAGGGCGGCACTGGATGCCGAGGCCGAGCCGGAGGCCCCGGCAACTTGCAACTCAGGTACGGCGGAGACGTAATCCTGCCGGATGACCTGGTCTTCGAGGTTGAACAACTCCACGGCGAGGACGCTGAGAGGCGTGTTCTTGGGCAGCAACAGGTCCGCCAGCAACGTGTCGACCTCGCTTTGCGAAAAGGCGGCCGCGGCTGGGATGGACTGCACCTGGGCGATTCCAGGGGTGCTGGGAGTCACGTACGGAGTAAGGCCTGTGTCGCCGACGGTCTTGCGGTGCACCGGCGGTTGGCCCAAGAGCTTCCTGAGCAGCAGGTTGCGGTATGCCTGGCCATCGGCGCGGCGAAGCTGGGCATAGAGCAGGAACCAGATCTGCGTCTGCGGAGCGTCCACCCAGGTGAGGGATTGGCCGTTCAGCACGGTTTGCGCGAGATCCGCAGAAGCGACGATGCAAGGTTGTGCGGCTCCTCCATCCGAGGGCACGGCGACGCGCCGGTCCACATTGGCGATGAGATGACGGCAAGGGTGCTGCACTCCGGCGACGCGGAACGGCCGACCGAAGCGGCCCTGAGCCGTGGACCAGAGAAGATGTCCGCAGCGGATTTCATAGGTCCAGAATCCGAAGAGGTCGAGGGCCTCGGGTGAGATTGAGGGCGGAAGCGGGACCAGGAAATGGACGGGCGAAGAACCGGACGGCAGGACCTTGGTCATGGCGTAGAGACCGGCGTCGTCGTTGACGGAATCGGGAGTGATGGTGCGAATGGGCTCGGGATCGAGCGCGATGGGCGCGTCGGGCGATGGAGTCATGTTGACCGGGTAGCTCATGAGGAGCGGATCGGGCCCGTAGTTGGTGACGCGAACGAAGTAAGCGTCGTTCTGATCCTCGGGCGGTTGATCGAACTCAAGCCACTGTGAGCGTTGACGAACAGAGGTGGATGAGTAATCGGGCGTCGGCTCGTAGCGGCTCTCGGCGATGCCGGCGGAAACGAGGAGCGGGATCTGCCGCGGCGGGACGGTGATCGGGACTTCGATCTGGCCCTGCCAAAGTGTGACAGATGTAGTGGGGTTTCCGGTGAAGGTGGCTTGGAGTTGATGGACGCCCTCAATGGGCGTGGGGAATTCGTCAACGCCAACCGTGGAGTCAATGGTGGAGAAGAAAATGATCTCGGTGGTGTCACGCTGCCCGAGGCTACCGCTCAGCGGGGGATTGCCGCTCTGCTGAGTGGCCAGGTTCGAGACCACCGTGGGGAGATCGATGCTACCGAGGTCCTCGAAGGCCGGCGTTGGCGCAGGCGTGGTTCCGGCGGGGTAGGTGTAACCCTGGAAGTCGAATCCGAGTTGTCCGGCGCCGCTTTGCGCTAGGCCGCTCCAAGTCCAGTCGCGGTTGAGCACCAGTCGCTGCACCACGATCCAGTGGTTGATGAGATCTTTTTGAGTTGAAAACGTGATGGTGGAGCGGTCCTGGGGAATCGTGTGGCGCAGCGAGCTTTGCGCGCCAAACAGAATGCGCTGCCCTGGAGGCGCGGAGAGCGTCTGCCCGGTGAGCGGGAGATTCAGAGCTGAGGCCAGCAACTGCAGGGGGCTTGAATCAGTTGTGTTCAGCGTGGACAACAGGTTCTTGCGAGCCTGCACGCCGAGGCTCCCGCCGCCCTGCACAATTGCCTCGACCACCGCACTCGAGACGATATTTTGTTGACCGGACTTATCCAGGTCGCGGAGATAGTAGGCCTGAAGCTGCTGGTCGGGATTTCCGGCAGCCAGTACATTCTCTTCGGTTGCAGCTTCGTAGCGTACGCGAATATCGGCAGTCAGGCCGGTGCGGGCCAGCGAGTTTCCGTAGTACTGATTGTTCTTATCCTCTTTGCCGAGGCCGCGCAGCCGCAGCCGGACGTCGCGGCCGGCAGGAATCGGAAGCACCGTGGGCTGGCTGGTGTTGGGTAGCAGCGGGGGGCTGTCGATTTGCGCGACGGGCGTGGGTTGAAGCGTGAGCTGAATGGGCGTGGAGGCCCCTACGGCAACTGGCGTTGCGAGAGTGGGGAAATCGACCGTCCAGTTGTAGACCACGCGGAACCCCCCGTCCAGTTGATTAAGGCTGGGGGGAGTGTCCGCATCGGCCATCGACGCTGCCGTGCCGGTATCGAAGGTGGGTGCCTTGGCTTCCACGATGATTTGAAGGCTGACAACATCGGAGTCCAGGACCGCCGCCTGAAATGGCGGGACCGCGGGCATGTTAGAGCCATCCGGCGGCGGGAATGGACGCACGGGTGGCTGTGGCGGAGTCAGCGCGTAGAGCCCGTCGAGGGTAGTCTGGTCGGCGGCGCCGGCGAACACCATCTCCGGGTAGTTGATGGGTGGGCGATCGACGGTGAGCGACTGGTTGCCGGATGCATCGACGGCCCCAAGCGTCAGGACAACCTTCTTAGGCGGAACATAGCGTCGGAATGGCAGGGTAGCGATGCCGACATCAGTGGGATCAGGATCTGTTGGAGCCGGTCCGCCACCGGTGAGGTCCGCCAGGCGCGTGCGGAACTGGTAACTCTGGCCGTAGCGGAGATTGACGCCCGACAGCGCCTCCGTGAGAGTGCCGGTGAAATCGGAATCCGTCGTGGTACTGGGAGCAGGCGGCTGTCCGCCGCTGAAGGCGAAGCCGTACTTGTCATTTACGACAAGCGTCCGGCCGCGCCATTGCGCGAAGTAACGCGGCAGCCAATAGTCCTGTTTCGGGCCAGACGACGAGCTTGAATTCTGGACCGGCGTGGGCTCGACGCAGAGATCCTGGTCAGTAAACGAAGTCGTAAACACACTGGCGGCGTTGAGCGTCCCTGACGCGGCGCAGAGCGAAGCCCAAGGATCGGTGGACGACTGGCGGACATCGACGCGATAGCCGAGCACAGTGAAAGGCAACTCCTGCGTTGGCGAGCCGCTGGCCATGTCCTGGGCGATCTTGACCTGGCGGTTGATCCACGTGGTCACCTGTTCGTCGTCCCATCCAATCTGGATGCCGGCATCCGTACCAGGAACGATGGCGGTTGGATCACCCGTGACAGAGTCCGACGTGGTTGGTTGATCGGCGTGAACGACCTTGGCGAAGCCATCGAGGTAGAGGTCGGCTTCGAATTGTGCGGCATCCATGGTCTTGGCGTCGTACGCGCCTGGAACGGTGGGAAAGAGTATGGCTGCGAAGACATCTTGTGCTGTGGTGAGCGCGGGCAGGCGGGCGGCGTAGGTGGAGACAGCGTTGGGCTGTTCGGTGACCAGCTTGGCGTACCAGTTGCTCAGATTCGTGTCGTCGATTTCGAGCCATATCCAGCCGCCGGCTTTGACCTGATCGGGTGCGAGCGGGATGGAGATTTGCAGATAGGCGAGGCCCATCGCCTGGCAGATGAGGGGCTGACGTAGCGCATAGGACAGAATTTCTCCCCAGGCAATGGTGCGCGGCTGGACCTGGTTGGTATTGGGCGTCTGGCTGCCGAGGGCGCAGCCGAATCCGTCACCCGCGGTGAAGTACTCAGGATCGGGCGTGGCGAAACCGGTGGCTGCCCGATAGGACTCAGGCAGGTCCTTGCGGATGACTCCCGCGTCCTGTTTCAGCGGGGGAACCTTCGGCGTGTATTCGGACTTGAGCGCCGCGAAAATTGGCGCCTGCGCACTGCTGTACGGAAGCGTAATCGGCACATAGGTCAGCGATGCCGGAGTGATAGACGGATCCCAGCATGGGGTCCCGAGACCGGGCAACAGTGCGGCGCGCAGCACGGGTTGCGCCGCGGCAAAGGGGAGCTCTTGTCCGGAGAGCAGCGGCACCGGCGCCGTCGGATCGCCATTGGGAAGCAGCAGCAGGTTGGCGATGAGGTTGGCGCCGTCCCATCTTTGCGGCAGAAGCATCAGGCTCAGGTTGCGCGATGTACCGGGCATGGCGAACTCCTTTAGTGTTGCTCTTACGAAGGAAGTAAGTTGATCTCTTTCTGGAAGGTCCAGGAGCCGGACCAGCTGATGTTGACGACCCAGCAAATGCTGATGTGAATGCCCACCGACGCGGTCCCAATCAGGTTGACGTCGCTGGCATTGGATGGGTTGATGCTGAGCCCAAGACCGGCGGTGAGCGTGATAGCTGCACTTGCCAGACCGCCCAGTACATCGACCTCTGCCTGACCTGTCAGCAGGAAAAGAAGGGTGATAAGGACGGGCGTTCCCTGGATCTGTATCTGAACCGCGATGGTAATGGAAGCCGAGCCCGACGCAATCCCCAGGTCGAGGGCCAGTCCGAGGCCGATGCCCGCCTGAATCAGAATGTCAGGTGCGTTGTTCTGTACGCCGACCTCCAGGCAGAACGTCCCCGAAAGCGGATCGACGATCCAGTGACAAGGAGCGTCCGAGGTTCCAATGCTTAACAGGAAGTCGATGTTGAGCCCAACAATGTCGATCGTGCTTCCGATGTCGATCGAGAGGTCATTGATGGTGCCGGGACCGAGCGGAATCGAGGGCAGCGCGAAATTGTCCGTGACATCGAGCTTGCCGTCCGAAAAACTCACGTTAAGGCCGGGCGGGGGCGCGCTCGGGTCCTGGGTTTCCATTGTCTTTGTTATGTGGCTTAGTGCGGACAGGAATGACGTGACCGGAGCCAGAACACCGCCGAAGACCACTTTGAGATTGGGAAAGCCGGGCAGGGTATCGGCATCGGCGTGGAACGAGCCCTGGCAAGAGATGAGCGGAGTGCTGCTGTCAATGGAGGGAATCGTCAAGCCGACGGCAAGGTGAAAAACATCCAGCGACCAGGAGGGCGGCGACGCCTGACCCAGCGCGACTTGGACGGTGGGCCCCCATGAGGGCGGTTGCTGCGTCGTGTCGTCACCCTGCCAATAAAAGTAAAGGTCGGCGTGACCAACGGAGCAGGTAATCAGCCGGACGGGAGTCGCCATCACGGACTGGCTGAGCGTTAGACTCTGCGTGGTCGCGAGGCTGGCGTTGCCGTCCTGGTTCGTAATCGGTGTCAGCTGGCCGGGCAGGAATTGCAGGCAATCCGTGATCGCCGGGAAGCTACTGATGCCAGCAAGCAAGGCTCCCGCGTGAGCAATGTTGAGCGCGTCGGCGAGGGTGACGTCAGTAGAACCTTGGGTCAGCGTCGGACGAGAGAGGAAATTGCTTTGCGTTCCCGTGGCCTGTAGAAACCCGTAAAAGGTAGCCGGCGCTGTCGAGGAAGAGGGGTCAACGCGGAAGATATCTTCCGGGTTCGCAAAGTGAACTAGTTGACCCGGCGTGCTGCCTCCGCTGACGTTGGGCCGGACTACGGGCACGGGACTGTTGGCCGCCAGCGGAACCGGGGCCGCTTGCGCCTTCGTCCGCGAGCCCATGCTCCACGAGCCGTCGGCCGAAAGCTTGGGCACGCCGCGCACAGCGCACGCCAGCCCCAGCTTGCCGGTCACAGAGTCGCTGACCGGCGTGGCGTCGAAAGCGGTTGCGCGCAATATGCTTTTCGCTTTGGCAACATCTAGGATGCCGTTGATCGGGCCACCGGCGGACTTGCCAAACTTGGCCATGTCCGACATGGACAGGTGATAGAAGGCAGTGAGTCCGATGAATCCGGTGATTCCGGTGGATGCAATGCACGTATGGGTGTTGGAATTCAGGTCTCTGACAGAGGCCCCGCCCTGCTTGACCAGGTTAGTCGACTGGATGATTACGTCGGCGTTGAAGGTGGCGGGCTGGAGGCTGATGTCCTGTTGATGAGTGGGAGTGGAACCGTCCTCCGTGCCCTGGGTGGTCACCGGCAAGCCTAGTTCCTGGATGTTGCTGACGTTGATGACGCCGCCGATCAGGCCGGCATGAATCTGGCTGGCAGGAATGTTCGCTTCCGCCGGAAAATCGAACAGTCCGTCGCTGGCAGGTTGCCAGCCGCTGTCGTACCGCAACACGGAACCGGAGCCCTGCCGGTCGATCGTGATCGTGCGAACTACCTTGATGGCCCAGGGATAAATGATGCTCTGTACCTGGATCACTTCATGACTGGTACGTCCGATGAGGACGTGGAAGTGCGCTTTCACGACATCCGTAGGATGCGGGGTATTGGTGTTGGTCCACTCGCTGAAGGTGCTGGCGCCATAGCCGGTGAGGTCGTAGCGGCGCAGTGGCACGCCCGTTGTTCCCTGGCTTGGACTGGCATCGAAGCGGCTGCTAAAGATGTCGGCCACGTCACGGCCCAGTACCTGCTCACCGTAGGAAAGCTGAGGGTAGGACGGGTTGTCGTTGGCGTTGCGCAGATAACTGCGTCCGGCAAATACCGGGTTGGGTTGGGTCGGGTCGGGAGCGGCAAAGCTGAGCTGCCACGCGCCGGTGTAAATGCTTCCGGCAGGCGTGGACGACGCCGGAAAGCTGGGCTGGACCAGGGTGAGCGTCGGCAGAAGAGTGCCCTTTGCCGTCGTGGCGTCGAGCGCGCCGGTGATGCCGAAGGGAAGCGTGAGTTGGGCGGTGAATCCCCCTTTCCCGGCATAGAGCAGGGCTTGCAGCGACTGCAGCGGTGAGATCGGGATGAGTTTGGCGGAAGTGGGACGAACCTCGGTCAGCGGGCCATCGCCGGGCGGGTAGAGCAACTCGTTGGTCGGCGAGACTGGCGTAGGGGGCTTAGTAGTGTGCTGTTGCGGGGCGGTGTTGTACATCGGCTCCCAGGCGATGGCTGGAAGCGTAAATAGCGGCAGAAGTAAAGCCGGCCCGCGGACTGAGAGTCCGTCGATGGTATAGCGCCGCTCCTCGGTAGTCGTGACCTCCACGCCCAGGAGGCTGGCGCGAGTCGAGAGATCGAGCAGCAAAAAGGCGTCCTGAGGTTCAGGGAGCGGTTGCGGAGTTGGCTGCGGCTTGACTGCGAAGTCCTCGGTCGCCTGGGGCGCGGCTTGGCTCGCGCTGGTAGTAAGGACTTGCTGGCTGACCGCCTGCTCAGTCAGGTGAATCACAGGTGACGGCCAGCTGGGGAGCTGATAAGAAAACGGCGGCACGGCGGTGGAACCGGCCTCCGTTGTCGGAGGCGCGGCGGGATGAGTGTGGCTCGTATCCAGCAGGCGCATCAGCACCTTGCTGGGCGAACTCCAGCCAATCTCGGCGAGCAGGAAACCATACAACGCCGTGGAATAGACATCGCGGCCGCGGCCGATTTGTATGCCACCGGTATACGGATCGGGGAGGTAAAGCTCGATCAGCAGATAGCCGAACAGCAGCAGCAGCAAGCCTTCGCCAGCATCGAAGCTGGCGTCCGTTATGGCATCAATGAACAGGGCGAGCGGGATACTGACATCCAGCAGTGCGTTGTCTAGTGCCATCGGGAAGACCGCTGGGGGATCGTTGGGGCTCTTGGTTTCCGGATCCGGCGTTGCCGAATACACCATGAGGCGATGGCTCCCGCCGTGTTTGATCAGAGCCACGATGCCTTCCAGAAAAATGGCCGGGATGCGCGCGCCGGTGGCCAACAAGGGGCGGTCGACAAGAGCGTCCAGCACGGCGCCGTATTCGACGACTTCGGCATGAGCGGTCAGCGCATAGGTGAGCGGCTGACCGGCCCACCTCCCGGCCACCAACTGGCAGCGCCGTTGGTTGCTTGTGTCCTGATCGTCCCAGAGCTGGAACTTCTGTTCGACGAGTACTCCAGGCGCGGAACCGGAAATCACTGAGAGGATCAGCTCGTCATTCTGCGCAATCACGCCTCCCAGGGCGGCGGATTCGCTTCGCGTGATTCCGGTCCAGAGGCATGAAATCCCCGTGCCGAAGACAATACCGAAATAGCCGGCGCCGGAGGCTGCACCGAGCGCGCTGGGGGTGGACTCGCTCACACTGAGCGCCCAGCCCGCGCTCTCGATTGGGGCCGTCCCGCCAAGCTCAAGCAGCTTTCCAGCGACTGGTTGGGGTTTGAAGTCGGCGGTGGTTGATTGTCCGGGAACGTAAAGCAGCGCGAGCGCTGCGTTGTACGCGGCCGGTAGGTGGGCGGCCGCACATGTGACGTGCTCGCTGTACAGGGTGGCGGAGCAGTGGTCGAAGGCGATCGAGGGTGAACCCGTCGCGGGAAAGTGGACGGCAATCTTGGTGGGTGCGGTGACCCTGGCCGGGAATCCCGCCGGCCCGGCGCCAGACGCCGCGGGCACCAGGCTGAGGCTAAGGTTGGCGGTGGCCGGCACCGAAACCATAGTGCCGCCGAAAGTCAGGGGTTGGTCACAGGCGACCTCGCCTGACTGAATGGCAATGCCGGCAAAACCGTCGGCCGGCGCGGCTGCGGCAAAAAGCTGGGCGGCCAGCCAGGCCGAGCCGGAGGAAATCGCGGCATGGGTGGCTGGGCCTGAAACGAAGGTCGAGATGGGCAACGTGCAGAGCACCGTGCTACCGCGTACGAATTCAACCGTCTCAATGGAGTGAAAAATCTGGATCCACTTGGAAGTGCTCACCTGAAACAGAGCATTGCTCACGGTGATCGGACCGTAAGTCGCTGCCGGGCTCAGCGCGCGCGCCCACGAGGGACGCTCCAGGCCGCCGAGCGCCGTAGGCTCGCGGTCGAGGACGACCACCCGGCTGGAGATGTTCTTCGCCGTTGCAATGGGAACGATTTTGGCGATCCACTCCGGCGGTGCGCTGGTGGCCGCTTTGGGGGCTACCAGGAGGGGTTTGGTTGCAGCCGGCGCAGTTTGCTGCGGCGAGGGAGCAGCAGGCTTCGGCAGAATTGGCGGCTTGGAGAAATCAACGGACTGCCATCCCGGAGGCGTGCTCAGGTCGCGAGCCAACTGGTCGGCATCCTGGCCGGAAGCGATAGCTCGTGCGAGCGCGATGCGCACGGGATCCAAATCCACAGCCGAGGATGTTGAGAATCCCGGCAGCTTGGTCAGTGCGGATGCGAGTGCCGTGGCACTGAGTCGGGGCGGGGTGGGCATGGAAACCTCCGCTGAAGACGGCGAATCCAGACTTCCGATTGAAGCGATGATTCGCGCCGGAGAAGGCGACTCGCGAGTGGGCGGGCCGCAGTTGCGAGAATCCAGGCCCGCGGCTAGTAGGGGACCGGAAAAGACCCAGCTAGTCTGCCCCGGCGGTGATGTCCTGTCAACACACAATCGTGCCTATTTTGCGGAATATGACAAAGCTCCGGGCGCTGACGTGAGTAATGAGGAGCGCTAGTGCTCAGCTTGTAAATACCCTCGGAGAGAGCCTGCCTCTCATAACGAGGTCTGAGTCAGTTGAAAGGGGGTGCAGGCAACGACCCGCCAGATGGCCAAAGGGCAGACATCCATCTCGTCATTGAACCGATCCTCGAATTGTTTCCGGGTCATGGACTACGCAGATGTTCGATTCACTTGGCGATAACAGGGCTCTGCATGAATTGGCTGTTTGTCGTCAAAAAAAGAGGAGTTCCGGAAGGCCGATCACTGAAGGCGCGCGTATCGTAGGCCAACAGGCACGTTGGCCCGAAACCTTAGTGCTGTATCGGATGCGCCCGACGGTAAGTGTTCAGGTGAGCCGGGG
>ODAK010008517.1_pt1 | contig 10253 bp, 11 predicted proteins | sample 1539591 | NCBI WGS metagenome assembly ODAK01 (sample SAMEA3539303, study PRJEB22396) | soil metagenome | biome: tundra; feature: field; material: soil | place: USA | collected 2010-05 | depth 0.15 m | reverse complement strand
CCGGCAACACCCGCGTGAAGGGCAAATTCTGGGTCGACGAGGTCAGCCTGCGGCCAACCGTTATGTCTCACAAAGAGGAGTGATTGACTCGCGGTTGCCTGCGACTGTCGCGAGCATTTTCTCCGAGCGTGTCCTGCGCTGATGGCCCAAGGAGAACGCGTCACAAGTACGCCAGGCTTTTTCTACTTCGTGCTTCATGGTGGCCAGCCATCCAGATCGCCGAGGCTTCCACCTAGGTGCCATCCGCGTGTGCCTGCCGGACATAAACCGAAATCCGCGAAATTGTGCACTTCACATTCAAGGTATTTTCTAAAGCGACTGTCGATACCGAAATTGTCATCCTTCAGCGGCATTCGCCCGCAAAGAACGCTGAATCCCTGGTATGAATTGTTGACTCAATTGAATCTCTTACTGCAGATTACCAAAGTCGATCGCATACGGGCGACACGGGTTTTGATGGCGGGCCGGGATAACCTCAGAACCGCCAGACACTGTGCTAAGCGTGATTGGTGCGGGTTGGGCGTGGGGCTGTGGCAAAACTGCTTTGAGGCGATATCCAGAGCGCTCGTCCATCGAAAGGCCGGCTCCAGAGACTGTTGAAGTGCGGTGGCAAGGTTCCAGGCCTGCGTTTCATCTCTGGCGCCGACACGATCACGCACATCCCGGTCGGTTGCAGAATCCGTCTCACTGAGCCGGTGGAGCGGCCTCTTGCTTGGTTCGCTTCCAGATTGCGCAGGGTCGCCGGACGCGAGGCCTCGAGCTCCGAAAGCAGGAGTTCGCTGTTGGCTACAAACCAGGAGAGGTCTTGCTCGACGAGCGATCGCTTTAGGGTGCCAGCGGTGCGCGCTGACCAGAACTTATGCAACCAATCGCCAGTCGTGCGGGTGCACATTGATAGAGGCCGCGGAGCCGTCGCAGATGGCATGCATTGATCGCTTCAAGATCTTCTTGATCAAGTAGTAACCAGCATACTCGTTTCGATCCCACTGAAAAGGCGGGCGACTTGCGTGCGGAGCAAGGTTGTCGACACTCGAGACATTCAACGGGTAATAACGGCGATTACAGAGCCGGACGAGGATGGGACCCGTGCAGTGGGCGGGGCAGTCCCAATAGGGCAACCCTCTTGCAGGCTATGTCGGCAGGCACAATCAGCGCGCCAACGCCGCCATCGCCATCGCCAACACCACCCCCAACGTCACCGCCACCGAAGCACCACCGCAGGCACAAAAAGTAGCGTGTGTCTGCTGCTTTAAATACGGCAACCGCCAACTCTCGGGATGGCGGTTGCCTTAAGCTAAGCTTGATTAAAGTTTTTGGCTTTAAGTCAGACGAAGCCCCCTTCTTACGGACTCACTTTGGCTTGCTGCATGCCGTTCACTGGACTCAGTGGAGGCGTGCATGCCCCTCCTGTGGCAACGATGTTGGTAACAGTGTTGAAAAAGTTTGATGTGAATACCCCATTTAAGCCGGGTGAATCGTCCAGAATTCCTGCACAAGCGGCGGAGATCACATTGCTCGTGACGGTGTTGCCGGTGCCTGAGCTAGTGCACGAAGCGTCCAAGTGGATGCCGGACTCGTCGCTCCCGATGACGGTATTTGACGTCACAGCGTGGTTGTTGCTGCACACATCGATACCGTCCAACCAGTGCGTGGAATAGACACTGTTGGACTTGATCGTTCCGCCGTCAGCGCCACCAGCCGTGGCGGAGGTGTATGTAATTCCATACTGGTTGTTGCCTATGACATTGCCCTGGGACGTGACATTCTGTGAGTCATAGACTATGATACCGCTACCGGCATAAGTGCCCGGCGGCAAATACACATTATCCATTACGGTATTGGACGTTGCTGATCCCGTAGCACCATAAGCGAACTCGATGCCGTTTTCCGCGTTTGCGGTGGTCGGACCTTGTCCGAACACTTTATTGATAGTGAACGTAGCGGTGGTCCCTTGGTGACGAGCGACGATCCCATTTTTCGAATAGTTGGCGACATAGCTGTTCGACACGGTTACGTTTGAAACCCCAAGCCAGCTTTCCACAAAGATGCCAAAACCAAGCGAACAGCCACCGGGGACGTTCTGGTTGATGGCATTTACGTAACTCGCCGTTCCGGAGGAGTTGCGATAGTAAATGCCAACCGGATTAGCACCGCAGCCGGGGAGGTTATTGTTGCCATCGACCGTGAGATTGGAGATGTTTACGGGCCCGGGTGTGCCATCCACCAGCAACTGGGCGGCGATGTTGCTGCTGCCGTCCGGATCTGGAGTGGTGACCCACGTCGAAGGTGCGGCGATCACTACGGAGTCGGCGTTACCAATCTTTAATCCAATAATGCTGAGGGGTTTATTGACTATCACCTGCTCTGGGTAAGGCGGCCCAGGGCAAACGTATACGGTGCCACCTGACGCTACGGCGGTCACTCCGGCCTGGATGGTGGTGTAGTGGAGGGGAGGGGGATACTGGGTGTAGCAAGCACCCACTACAACAACAGGGGGCCCAGCAACAGAAGCCACCATGTTGGTGGCGAGAACTACTACACAAAACAACCCTACGAATAGGGCTCGAATCTTTGTCATGAACTTTCTCCTATTTAATCAGATTTTCGTTTTAGGTCCCAACAGCTTGATACGACACTTGGGTCTCTGTCTTTGAAGCCTCTGCGGGTGGGTTGACTAAGATGCAAGAACTATCTTGCACTGCTTTGGTTATACAGGGGGCAAGTGGTGAATGCAAGAACTATCTTGCACTGCTCGCTTATACACGAGGCAAGTGGTGAATGCAAGAACTATCTGACATTGCGCACATGCAGGTGTGATGGAGGTCACAATCTACGACTAACCGGGTATGCGGCGGCGCTCAAGTATTTGCAGCAGGGAGCCGGTTTCGCGGCTGTCCCGGTCGGCGATGTCCATGTCGGAGAACAGGCAGTTGCGGCTAAACAGCGACATCATGGAGCCCACGATGGCGCGACTCAATACGGCTGGGTCTATGCCGCCCAAGAGTGAGCCTTGTTTCTGCAAGCGGGAGACATACTCGCCAATGGGAACCAGCAGGTGGTTGCGCTCTTTGCTGTTTTCCCAGGCCCGCAGGATCTTGCGGTTCTGCAACCCGGCGAAGTAGATCATCGACAGCAGGGCCTTACCAGGACCACAAGCCACCCGCCCCAATTGCGGAACCACCGTACTCAGTGGAGGAACAGTTTCCTGGGCAAGCATGGTTTTCAGATAAACCATCACTGGGATTCAAGCGTGAGGCTTCCAGCATGGCCGCTAATTGCAGATTGGCTTTATTTCCAAACAGGCGATACACGGTTACTTCGTTGACGTGGGCTTTCTTGGCAACATGGGAAATGGCACGCTCGAACCCGTGGGAGGAAAATTCCGAGATGGCCGCTCCAAGGATTTTCTCTTTCGCGCCTTGCCGTTTCTTCATGCGTGAGAAAAGTGTAAAGGCACTCTGTCCCCTTGTAACCAGAAAATACAAGAATACACCGTCGATGGGTGGCGGGCATTACCTTTTAACATAAAATCCTCTTGACTGGGGCGCGTCTTCAGGGCTAAAGTTGGCGGGTTAAGCTTTGCCTTCGTGGAGCCGATATGGAGGTCGATATGTCGCACTGCAGGTTCAGCGTCGTACTTCCTTTGCTCGTGGTTCTTTTCACTGTGAGCATGTTGTCGGCTCAAACCGACGGAGCAATGCTCTACGCCAACGGCAATGTGAAGGTGAACGGGCAAGCCGCCGGAATTTCAACGAGCATCTTCCCCGGTGACAAGGTTGATGTTACCGAATCCTCGTCGGTTTCGATCAATCGCAGTGGGTCGTCCGTTGTCGTGAGCCCGAACTCCTCAATCCAATACGACCCGGCTTCCGTCGAGGTCATTCAGGGCAGTGCGCGGGTCAGTACAAGCAACGGCATGTCTGCCAGCGCGGGCCAGATTCTGGTCTCCCCCAAGGACACGGTGGCGAAGTTTGACGTCCTAAGAACGGACGACAAGGTCGTCGTCGTGAGCCGGGAAGGCGCCCTGACGGTGAAAGATGGTAGCCGCACGACGGTTGTTCAGTCGGGGGCCAGCACTGAGTTGGCTTTGGGTCCCGCGACGGGTCAGGGGTTGTCGGGGGATCAAGGATCCAAAGCAGTTCCCGCGACTTTCATCTCAGACCGTCTGGTGGAGCATCCATTCTACGGTGTAGTTAAAGGGGTTGACGATACCCCTGCCGACCTCCCTGTCTGTAAAGACGTACTGGAGTGCATACGCTCACATGTGTCACAGATTAGGCCCTGTTGTTGCCCACCGCGTATTCCGTGTCACTGACGCCCACGGCACGACTTGGTCGCAGCCTGATGGCGCACTGGCGTCGAGTCTTGGCCGAATTACAAGTCGAGCCGAGGCAGGTGGTCGGCCTTCATGCTCGGTTGCGGTTCTCGGCGCGGGCTTCACTCTTTCGCCAAAGGTCACGCGAAGAAGTGACTGTATAACAGCGAAGCCCCAGACCCGCATCTCTGCTCTAAGACTTTTTGGGTGGAGGAAGTGAACCTTCGAGCGCCGGTTCCGCCTACGCCCTCTGAGTAATTGCGCCTGGATAACACAGCTCATTCCGCACCGACTTTCACGCAATTCTTGCCACCCTTTCGACTGCAAACTGCGATCTCAATATCCACTTGAGCGCTGGCCAATTAATGAGTTTTTGGCTTGAAGATGTGGGTGCCTCAATATACAATTCGGCTACTTTAAAGTAGCTGAGGAAATGCTGCGCCAATTTGAAAGACGAAGGGTTCACCCCTTGTCAAATTCGGACATTGAAGGAAAATTGACGACCCTCCTCCCGGAACTGGGACGTGCCATCGACCGCCTGCCGCGACCAGTGTTCAGCCGTTGGGGACAGGTGGGAATCGATTCTATTCTGGCCGTAATTGCTATCTGGTTTTCCTACCAACTTCGCTTCGATTTTTCGGTTCCCCGTAAGCATCACGTGGTCTTGTGGATTTGGGCTGCGTCGTTTTCGTTTCTGCGCCCATTCTGCATATGGATCATAGGAGGCTACAAGGGCATTTGGCGCCACTTTAACCTTAACGACGCGCTGCTGTTCGCGCTGGGTGCCATGCCTCCCACCGTCATTGTGTTGTGCATGCGCTTAGGTTGGCCTGGGGCGATCGGGAAAGTGGGTCTACCGCTCACGGTGGTACTGGTTGAGTATGGTGTATTCCTCGTGTTTGCGTTGAGTATAAGAAGCCTGCGAAGAGTCCTGTATGAGGCATCGCTGCAGGGTGGCAAGCGAAAGCGGACTCTGCTGGTAGGCTCCGAAGCAGGACTGGCATCGGCCCTGCGGCAAGTGGCGCTACACCCCGAGGTTTTCGTTGTGGGTCTCTTGACACCCGACGTGAAACTGCACGGGACCCGGATCAGCGGTTTCGAGATATTAGACGGCCCCATGGCGCTGCCAAAGCAACTGGCCAGCGGTGAAATCGATCTTGTCCTTGTGGCGGATGCGGATCCGGAGTCGATCGGCGAGATGATTGAAACTGCGATGCACTTCGGCGTGGAAGTGCGGCTGCTACCCTCAGCAGCGAACATCATCAGCGGCGACGTCCGCGTGTCGACAATCCCAAGACCAGAATTTGCTCTTGAACACCCTGTCGCACTTGTCAATGAGACTCATCCCGAAGTAGTCGAGACATTCCGCGGCCGTTCGGTGCTCATCACCGGAGCCGGCGGATCGATCGGCTCCGAACTGAGCCGCCAAGTGTCACGACTTCCTGTGGCGCAAGTCCTGCTGCTGGACCAGGATGAAAATGCAATCTTCCACATTCACGGCGAACTAAGCCAGAACAGCAAGACCAAGGTAATTCCATTGGTCGCCGACATTCGCGATCGCGACCGCATCTGGTCCGTGTTTGCCAAGTACAGGCCGCAAGTCGTGTTGCATGCCGCCGCGTACAAGCATGTGCCTATGATGGAGGACAACTGCACTGAGGCCGTGCTCAACAATGTGATCGGTACCCGGACGGTTGCCGAGGCGGCTGTTGGATTCGCTGCGGAACGGTTCCTGATGATCTCGACTGACAAGGCAGTGAATCCCAGCAGCATGATGGGCGCGACCAAGCGTGTGGCGGAGCTGCTGGTGCAACACTTGGCAGGCCGCCAGAACGGCAATGCGAACCTGACTCGTTGCGCCTGTGTGCGGTTCGGAAACGTCGCGGGCAGCAGCGGCAGCGTGGTTCCAACATTTCTGCGGCAGATTGCCAGCGGCGGCCCGGTTACCGTCACCGATGCCGAGATGACTCGTTATTTCATGACGATCCCGGAGGCGGTGCAATTGGTGCTTCAGGCCGCCACGCTCGGCTCCAATGGTGAGATCTACGTGCTTGACATGGGGGATCCAGTCAAGATAACCACGCTGGCTCGACGATTGATCGAAATGTCTGGACTGCGTCCTGGTGAGGATATCGAGATTCGTTTCGTAGGTGTGCGGCCCGGCGAGAAACTGCAAGAACAGCTCTGGACAGATTCGGCGGTTGTAACTCCCACATCGTTCCCGCGTGTACTGAGCATCCAGCCGCCTCCTCCGACCAAGGATTTCGACAGATATCTGCACTCGCTCGAAGCGGCAGCCCTTACCCACGACGACGAATTGGCACGGAAGGCGATGATGGAGATGCCGATCAACTATGGAACTTCGCAGCTAACACAAGATGCGCGCCTTGCTCCACCTATCCCGCTCGAGCCGCTCGTAATGCCTGACCCCACCAGCGGCTTACTTGGGGTCGCAAGCGCTGCAAACGCAACGAAGTGAGCTCAGTTCAGCAGCGCGGCTGAGGTTGTCTTGCCGATATTGAAGTAAGTAAGGGATGAGGCGGATTGCTCTCATTATCGGATTCTTTTGCTCGCTTCCACTCTGGGGACAAGCGTATAAGGAGACCCTTGGTACTCCGATCAGCTTCAACAATATCCTGGTTACGGATAATCGGAACAAAAACACAGCTTATGCCGCAACGATAACCGTAACAGATAACGTGGCCATGCTAACCGAAAAAGGGGCGCTGGCTGCACAAGTGGGCGACACCGTTACTCTGACTGCGAAAGGAGGGTCACAGAATCCTCCCGACCCCAGTCTGCTCGGAACATTTACGCTTCTGACGGTCAACAACATCGCCGGGCTTTTCACCTACAACGATACATCCAGAGCTACCTATAGCTATGAGCCGTCAGGCGGGGGCACATTCGATTCCAACCCAAACGTCAGATGCTCGCACGGAAAGTTGCTGATGACCTATTCGGAGTCCAGCGCAGCTAACAATCCGGGAACGAGAATGGCGGGGCATATCATGTTTCGCCAGGCGCAGAATTGTACGGACTTTCCGCCCGCTTGGGGTGCTCCCCTTGTGTTCTACTACGATCAAGAGAACGATTGCTACGATACTTCTAACCAGCACCTAGTTCCGTGTGATCAGCGGGTACCAGTCTTACACCAGTTCACCGACGGCAGCCTTGGGCTGACTTGGTTCAACCTGAACTTTGGGGGCTCAGGCGGTACCCACGGCAGTTATCCCATGTACTCCCGTTGCCCGGCTGATATGGATTGCTCGAACCGGTCCAATTGGACGAAGCCAGCCAGACTTTGGGTTCCTAATCCGCGCGGAAAATTAAGTTGGACTTGGTGCGGGCCTCCGAATAGTGGTGCAGCATTCCGTATGCCCGATGGTTCTTGGGCGATGACAATGTCGGGTACGGCAACTGCTGGGCCACGTTGTCTACAAGTCAACACCGATATGTACCTCGTGTTGAGCTACGATAACGGTCAGTCGTGGGGAACCCAAAACAACTCGATTCGTCTGATACATACTGTATGGCCTACCAATGAAGGCGCATGTTCCAATTCCGGCGGAAACAACATTATGTGCTTCTGGAGAGTTAATCCGTTTGGGGGAGCCTCCGGTTCTCGTCCGTCTGCCATGTTGTGGTACTTTCATAGCCCAGACGCAGGAACAACGTGGCCGGATTCATTTGACAGTGGAATTCCACCCTCTTCACGATGGACAAACAGAAGCATGCCTGCCGACTACGGGATTTCGCCGCAACTCTCTTGCCCCCCAAGTCCTAGCCCTGCCGGTTGCACACTGAGTTGGTACGAGCGTTTCGCCAACGTGGGTCAATTCGGCGTGATGCGAATGCTTACATTCTCCCCGTTACAGGCCATTTCCAACGGAGCAGCGTACTTCGCGTCTCTGACTCCGAGCGAACTGTGGAACGGCCCTCCGGGGGATGGGCTCGATGGCTACCAGTCCACCTATTGGGTTGACGCTACCCATTTCTACATCTGGTGGCAGGCCCAGCCTGTCAATTCCTACGCTCCCCTGAACATTCACCAGGCAGCGGGAAATTTCGTCAAATACTAGGATCCTCAGTAGTTCGGTCAGCCAGAACCCTGTACCAGTGTGCTGGCTTGCGACGGACGGCACAAATCGGTAGGTACCGATCTATGCAGCTTCACGAGCGAATCTCCGCCGTGTAGTATTACTTGTAAGGTCTGGCCGTGAATGTGATTCGAGGTCATGCTCCCAAACACCTAATCAAGCGGCCCATATTGGTTTAGTATTGGTGAACTAGCTACGGTTGGCGTCAACCAACAGGCGCTGCAGGCCGTCACACTATAACTTTGAAAACATCTATTGCCGTGAGCGCCTGAGCGCCTTTACAATCCTCAATCTGGATTGGAGGGCTACCATCGGTCGCCGGGCTGAGCTGGGCGCACAAGATGGAGGCCCCACGCTAGGTTTTGCATAGCCTTTCGCCTGACCATAAATAAGTTCGCTAAAAAAGAGAGGGCTTACTTCCTCAATTCTATACTGCCTTGCGGCGTAGCGATTACTGTACCGTCAATGTGCCGCCATAGAAGTTGAAGATATAATTCTGTGCGCCGGGGACAAATGCGAGCGTGTAGAGGTTCGCTTTGCCGGGCTTGAATGCCAACGTCCGTTGGGTCACTGTGATCGGATATGCTCCGGCTGGTGAACCCTGGTGGGCAGTTGTCGATAGAGCCGGAGTACCAGTCAGAACTAAACCTGCGGTGTCCCCGTTCACAAATCCAGTGATAGTGTATTGGCCGTTGAAACTCGGAATTGGTCCGCCATAAGTTGCTACGAGGGCTTTGCCTGCCACCGTCAGCACTGCCTTGTTTACCGTCATAGTTCCGCTGACCATGTGGAACGTGTAGTTGGCCGCCGCCAGCGTCCCTTGGGTGATGTTGATCGGATAGACTCCGGGCACCGACGCGGAGGTTGCTGTTGTGGAGAGGATCGGGGCACCAGTCACTACCGTACCCGTGTCACCATTCAAGAATGCTGATCTGACCACACTGCCTAACTTCATGGTGATGGTCGGATCTGCCTTGCTAGGTCTTCATTGCCTCCGACCGTTCCATGGTCCGCGTAGCAAGCGTGCAAAGAAAGAGAACGCCAGCAAAAAATAACAGACTGTGCGGTATCATCCCGAGCGAGTGGATACCCATCGGCCGGACGAACTTCATCACAAAGCCGGCAATCAAACTCAGCACGCCGAGCCACCAAGACACAGTGCCCACCAACCTGTATAAAGCAGCCATTGGTATTGCCCTCCGTTATCGTGTTTCAGAATGACCCTAGAATAACCCGGGGTTGTCAAAAGGCAAAGCAAAACGAACATTCGTCATGACAGCCGAACCTTGCGATCGCCAGCCTTTAGATGTATCTGTTCGTGGCATCCAGCGCACAGCGTGATTAAATTTTGTTCCTCATCACTACCTGAGTGGCTGCGGAATTTGAGATGGTGGACCTGCAGATTCTGCATGCTCCCGCAGACCTGGCAGCGCCAGCCGTCGCGTTCCAGCACCTGCCGCTGCAGTCTGCCATAGCTCTCCGAATCAAGCCGGATTCGTGGGCTCTTGCCGCCGACCGTTCTCTTCATGACGCCTGTCGGTTGACCTCAGATTGAAAGGCCTCCTGTTGCGGATCGGGCAGGAGTTGGTAATAGCGGGAGATGGATTGCAGCAGGATCTCCGGATTGCTGCCGTCGATCGAAGCCCCGGCAAGGAAGTCCGAACAGATCATTTCCAGGCAGTAACCCCGAGACTTGTCCGACCCAAGCATTAGAGCCGCGGTCTCGATCGCCTGCTCGATGACCGGAATCTGGCTCTTGTAGACCTTGAAGTAGATCAGCTCCGAGGGCTCGCTGTCCTTGCCCGTCAGTTCCTTCTCCACTTCCCGCTGGAACTCCG
>ODAK010008516.1_pt1 | contig 10254 bp, 10 predicted proteins | sample 1539591 | NCBI WGS metagenome assembly ODAK01 (sample SAMEA3539303, study PRJEB22396) | soil metagenome | biome: tundra; feature: field; material: soil | place: USA | collected 2010-05 | depth 0.15 m | reverse complement strand
TGCGCAGCATACTTTCCGTTCGGGTATCGCCGTAGAAAGAACTCGGCCCGACCGCGGGCCGAGCCCATCTTCTGCATGTTGATGAACGCATCAATGGCCAGCGCTTCCCTCTCTTCGCGGAGGGGCGAATCGGGAAAGCGCTTCTCGCCTTCGTCGGCGAGATTCACGGCGGTCTGCGGCTCGCTCTTGACCGTCTTGCGGATGCGCTCCATCAGCGCCGTTTCCTCCGGCGACGTCGCGGGCAGCGCTACTTGCTTGCTTGCGGAGGAATCCGGCTGGAGGTTGGCTTTGTGGCCACCGCAGGCCGCGAGAGACAGCGTCAGCGGAAGCAGCAAGAGGAAACGGCGCATGGCGGTTAGTAGTGGATGCAGGTGTGTGCGTCGGCCCAGGCTTTCACGTTAGCCTTCGCGTCCGACCACGAGAAGCCGGCACCCGTGGTGTCGCTGTAGGCCCAGCCCATCGTCCCCGCATACCCTTCGTTGTAGAAGTCGCTGACCAGGGTGCCGAAGGTGATGCCGCCAAAGGACTGCCCGGTGGTGTCCGCCGACGGGTTGAACGGAAATTCGCCCACCACGACGGATTTGTCGTCGACCTTGTAGTCGACGGGCGTCTTGGTGTGGGCGAAGTACTGGTCGACCCAGCCGTACCAGTGGAAGTCGTGGTAGTCGAGGCCGACCTTCGACCACGCGTTGGCCCACTTCACGGCAGCGCTGCCCACAGTGACCAGGGCCTTGCTGTTGGCGTGCACTGCCGTGACCATCTCTTTGATGAAGGTCTCCATCTGCGCAAAGCTGATGGTAGTCAGCGACGATTGTCCATCGAAGGCCTGGTCGCCGTAGGGATCGGTCCCCGAGGTGATCGCCCATTCGGGCTCGTTGATCACGTCCCAGGCGATCATGCGATCCTTGTTGACGCTGGCCTCGACGGCCTTGGCGATCGGCACGACCAGGTTGTTGATGAGCGCGGCACGCTTGGTGTCGTCGACGATGATGTCGGTGGTCCCGGGGATACTGTCCTTGGTGTTGTCGGGCTTGAAGTTGTCGAACGAAAAGATGGTGAGGACGATGTGCACGTCCTGCTCGGCAGCGATGGCCAAAGCAGCTTCGATGTCCGCCACAAGCGTGCCGCCGATGCCCGTGACGTTCTTGCTGGTGGGGCTGTCGAGCACGATGCCGTCGCTGCGCAAATCCGGGAACATCCACCAGCGGATGGCGTCGACGCCGTTGTCCTTCATTTCCTTGATCGCGGTCGTGAAGCCGGCCTTGTCGCCGGACACGCCTTTGTACCCCCAGGCGGCCTTGCCGCCGAAGTCGCAGCCGAAGTTCTTCCACGCAAGGTTCCCGCCGTAGAGGAACCGCTTCTTGCAACCGACGGTGAGCCCGCCTTTGAACGTGGTGCAGTCGTTGCAACCGCCGCCTCCGTCTTGCGTCGTAGTTCCGGTATCGGCCGACCCGCCGTCTAGCGCGCCGCCCGAGCCGGCGCTGCCGCCCGAGCCGGCGCTGCCACCCGAACCGGCGCTGCCACCCGAGCCCGTGGAGCCGCCGCTGTGGCTGCCGCCTACGTTCGCGTTGCCGCCCGCGTTGGTGGCGCCGCCGGTGCTGGCATTGCCGCCACTGCTCGAATTTCCGCCCTGGCCGGTAGTGCCGCCCCTGCTCGAGCTGCCGCCCGTGTTCGTGGCGCCGCCACTACTCGAGCTGCCGCCACTGCTGGTGCTTCCGCCGGTCGCCTTGCCACCGGTGCTGGATGTGCCACCGCTGCCGTTGTTGCCCCCGCCGCCGTCGGAACAGGCCGTTATCGACATCGAGAGCAATCCAAGAACAATAGCCGCCGCTTTCATGTTTCCTCGCGTATGCATGATTGAACGCATAAGCAGTGACGATCGACAAGCAGGAAGGCTCAGCGACCACAGCGTCCGCCACACGATCGGCACGTGCGCCTCGCCCTTGACCATGCCATGGTCCCTTCATGCCGAGCACCATGCGCGCCTTCGCCGCCCCTAGGATCGGGCCTATCGAAGACTGCCGCATGGTCGAGATGCCGATGCCCGAACCTGACCAACCACGATGGGCTTGCCATGAGCCTCGGTCTGCACGAGAAATGCCTGTGTGGCAGTTGGAGTGTGGGTGTCCGCAATTTTCCTCGTCATTCTCTCGGGACCGGCGACCGATGCTAGTGGTGGGGCACTGCCCATGGCAATCGACCTCATCCGTAAGCCCGGTGCCGAGAGCTGTCCTGATCGCGATGCCCTCGCTGCCCGGCTGGTGCCCCGCCTCTCCGAAACGGAAGCCAGCCGCGGTCCATCCGGCGATCGCGTATCGATCACCGTTGAACGCATTTCCGCCGGCTACGCAGCCACCGTCTCGGCTCTAGGAATCGGTGGTGGAATCCGCAACCTTGTCGACGACGGTGACGACTGCGCTGGCCTGGCTGAAGCGCTCGTACTGACACTCTCGATGATTTCGGATGGCCAGGTCGTCACGTCGGTACACGTCCCGGAATTGCCACCGACGATCCGAGCTTCTTCCCACGCCCTTCGGCCCTGGCAGCTCGGTGCCAGAGCGCTCGTCTCGACAGGGATGCTCGCCGCCACAACGGCGGGGACGACCTTGGACGTGGTCTGGCACCCATGGCCGAGAATTGCGACCGGCCTCTCCGGATTGTGGATGCCCGCGCGGTCGATCGACCAGGGCGGAGGAACGGTACGCTTCACAGTAGTAGCAGCAATGGCCCGCGCGTGCGCTGCCATCCTGCCGTTTGGCAGACGGTTCTTGCCGGCCTTGTGTGCAGAAGGCGCTGCGGGCGGACTGCGGGGCTCAAGCGAAGGATACGACGGTGCGCGCTCGGTGTGGGCGCCGTGGCTTACCGCGGGTGGTTCCGTTGATCTCGGCGTGCGCGTCCGCTCTCGTTTCAGTGTCGCTGCGCAGACTGGGTATCTGTTTTCGCTGAGGGATGCGCGCTTCACGGTCGGTGGCCTCGGCCGTGTGTATGACTCTGGCCATCCCGGCTGGTTCGCTGGGCTAGGTGCCTTGGTGCAGATCCCATGAGAATCGCGCCGAGCCAAACCCGCTTACCCCATTGAAACCGATCCGATGAACTTCCAAGCCTTCTACAATGAGCACGTTGCGCTGGTCTGGCGTGCCTTGCACCGCCTGGGCGTACCCGCGGCGGACTTGCCGGACGCGGTCCAGGAAGTCTTTTTGGTCGCTTACCGCAAGCTCCCCGAATTCGAGGGGCGTTCGAAGGCAAGCACGTGGCTGGTCGGTATCTGCTGCCGGGTTGCCAGCGATCGAAGACGCCTGGCGCATGTTCGGCGCGAAATCGGCGATGTGGACGCCATGCTCGCCTGCGGAGACGAACGACCCGGCGCGAACCAGTTGGTGGAGCAACAGGAGCAGGCGCATGTGTTGGATGAGATCCTGGCGCTGCTGCGGCCCGAGCAACGCGAGGTCTTCGTGATGTTCGAGCTCGAAGAGCTCTCCGGGAAAGAGATCGCCGCCATCGTAGGTGCTCCGCTCAAGACCGTGTTTTCGCGACTGCGCCTGGCTCGCACGGCATTTACGACGGCGCTCGCGGCACGCCAGCGCGACGGCAACCGTGTCGCCAGCCGGTCCGTGGCCTTTGTGGCCGCGCGCGGGAAAGAAGAGATGTCATGAGCGAGCCTGTTCGCTGGCGCGAGTTACAGAGCGGAGCCGGCGCTCAAACGCGCGCGCTTTTACGCGACGATCGACCACCGATTCCGAGCGCCGTCGAGGTGAAGAACATCTGGTTGAGCCTGGCCGGGCAGATTGCTCCCCTGCCGATTCCGCCACCCCTGCCAATCCCGCCACCGATTCCGGCGGCCCCACCCGCCATCGCTGCCGGGGCCGCTGTCACGGGCACCGTGCTGGCAAAGATCACCCTGGTTGCGGTAGCGACGGCCGTCGGCGTGGGAGCGGGCTGGCAGGGTCTCCGCGCACGTCACCGAGCGACCAGCGCCCACCGGACGATCGTCGCCGAGGTTGCGACGGCCAAGGTTACGACGCGGGGCACGCCACCGCCGTCGGTTGCGCCCTCCACCTTCGAACAAGTCACGGCCTCGGCCACGACGACTGCGGCCACCGACGAGTCACCTGCCCTACTACCCCTCATGCCGCCACCGGAACCGACGGAACCGCATCGACCGCTTCAGACGAGCACACGCCCAAGAGTTCTAGCAAGCGCATCGCGGCGGTCGTTGCCGGTAAGTCCCGCGCCTGCGGACGTGCGGGACCTAGGAGCGCCGGAGAAACCGCTGGAGCCCTCCTGGCCACCAGCACCTTGGCCCCAGTCGGCCACGGACGAAACGAGAGATTTGCCCGTTGGCGAACCACAGGGCAGTCGCGGCGAAGCCCACGACCAATCCCTTGCGGTGCCGCGGGTCGCAGCTCCGTCGGCCGCGACGTATGGGACGGTCGCAGCGCCACGCTCGACAACCCGCCTGTCTGCACACGCAAGCAGCGCTCTGCTGGAGGAGAGCCGATGCTTGGCGAGCGTCCGCGCTGCCTTGCATGCGGGCGATCCGAATCGGGCGCTCGACCTTCTGACACTCATGCCGAGCACTCCAGCTCTGGCGCAAGAGCGCGAGTCGCTGACAATCGAGGCCATGGCCGAGAAGCCTGGCCTTCGCGCAGCCGCCGCAGAGCGTGCACGGGTCTTTCTGGAGGCATACCCCGACAGTCCTTATCGAGCGCGCATCCGGTCTGTGACTTTGGATCGCAAGTGAGAATTTTGGCCGGATGCCCCCACTTAACAGCCATGACAAGAAAGCTTTTCATTCTGTTCGCAGCAAGTACCATCATGACTAGTTTTGCGGCCGGCTGTCCAAGTGGCGACTACGACTTGGGACAAATCACCGGCCACGGTGGACCGCCCGGCTCGGGTGGCATCACACACACCGGTGGCACAGCCGGAAACTCGAACACCGGCGGCAGCGCGGGTGCCAGCGGCAACGCGGGCAACGTCGTAACCTTCGCGAACGGGGCAGCCCAAGGCGCCATGACAGGTCGGGGCTGGGTGGCGCTGGGCACGGAGACCACTATCACGGATCCCACGTGCGACGCAGACAAGCATCCCATTACGGATCCGTGCGCGACAATCAACTGGAGTTCTTCCGGCGCGCTCTGTATCTCGGGCAGCATTGCGGCCCTGCCGGCCGTGCCAACTCAGGACGACTACGTCACTAACTGGGGCGTCCAGGTCGGCGTCAGCGCCACCGAACCGACGGAAGGTAGCCTCGGCCAGGCCTTCTCGAGTGTCACCTTCACTTTCACAGGAATGCCGATGACAGGCGTGCGTGCCCAAGTGCACCGGAAGGGCGACCCCGACTCGACCCAGTACTGCGCGTACGTGACCTCGGGAACGAGCATCCCGCTTGCGACCTTCTCAACCGAGTGCTGGGATCCTGCGCTCGGCACCTACCTCGCGCCTGCTGATGTGCCAACCATCGACAAGATCGGCCTGCAGATCTCATCCACGGCGACGCCGATGGCAGTACAAGACTTTTGCATGACCCGCATCGACTTCGAAAAGTAGGACTACCCTAACCTTTGCTTTCGCGTGCGAGCGACGACGCTGGCACGCGAAAGCCATCTTCGCAGCCGCCCGCGAGCAAAAGTGGAGCGTGTCGCGACCACGCCGGGAACGACCTTCCACGGCAGAGACTTCAAGTGCGCGATGTCTCGGTCGCACGGATCCTGCTCGCGACCCTTGCCCAGGGGCGAATTGTGCACGTCCCACCTCCCGTAGGTCCGGCTGGCACGCTGGCACATAAAATGTCAGCATTCGACTATGCGTCTATTCCTGGAGTCTGCACGCTCGTGAGCTGAATCAGAGCCGGCATGGGATCTGGTGTGGGCGATACGACGGTGGCGACAACCAGTACGGGTTCGCGGAGCGCGGCCAGTTCGTCGGCTCTATCGCTCGCCTGGATGTTTCCTCAGCCCTCTCAACCCGCGGTCGACTTGAATTGGGGGAACGCAGCTGAATTGATCATTGGTCGAGAAGACGGCTGTTCCGTTCATTTGCCCGGGAACGACGTCTCGAGGCGCCACGCGGTATTGCGAAAAGGCGACACGGGGCTCAGCGCCGAAATTGTCGATCTAGACAGTCGTAACGGCGTTCGCGTCAACGGGCGGCGAGTCTCTTCGGCGCCACTCCATCGAGGCGACGTGCTTCGTCTCGGCGGCTGGCTCGGCGTGGTGACCGGGGCGGCCGGCGCTTGGAAAGAGATCGCGCCTGGCCTCTTCGGAGGGGCAACGCTGTAGGCAGCTCTGGCGCCGTTGCAGCGCGCAGCCTCGAGCGATCTCCCCATCATTCTTGAGGGCGAGACCGGAACAGGCAAAGAGGTGGTTACCCGCAGTTTACACCAATGGAGCGGGCGCTCGGGGCCGCTGGTCGGTGTGAACTGTGCGGCCTTGCCCGAGTCTCTCGCCGAGGGTGAATTGTTTGGTTACCGGCGCGGCGCCTTCACTGGCGCGGACAAGCCGAGTCCGGGGTTCTTCCGCAGCGCCGAGGGTGGCACCCTGCTCCTCGACGAGGTAACGGATTTGCCTCTTCCGCTGCAGGCCAAACTGTTGCGCGTGCTCGAAGAACACGAAGTTCAGCCCCTGGGTGAGCCTCGCCCGATTCCCATTGACGTGCGCGTGATCGTCGCGGGTCAGCAGTCGTTGCTGGAGGCTTCGCGCCAGGGGCACTTCCGACCCGATTTGCTGGCGCGGCTCGATGGCCTGACCGTGCATTTGCCGCCATTGCGGAGCCGGCGCGAAGATGTGCCGCCGCTCTTCTCCCATTTCTTGACGGAGCTGGGGCAGGGCTGCGTGCCCTCGGTCGAAATCGATTTCGTGGAGCGCCTCTGCCTCCACGATTGGCCGTTCAACGTCCGTGAGTTGCTGCTGCTGGTTCGCCGTCTCATGGTCCTTCACGCTGGCGAATCGACGTGGAAGGCATCGTACCTGCCGGCGCGAATCGGAGACCCGTCAGTGCCTCGAATGGCCACGACGGGAGCCGCGACGTCGCAGCCGCTTCCTCGCCCGCAGGCATCCGCCGTCAAGGCTGGTCCGGTAGAACCCGTGGAGCTTCCGGCGCTGGTCACCGCCTTGCGCGCTTCGGGTGGCAACGTGGCCCGCGCCGCGGCGATGTTGGGCATCTCGCGACAGCGTGCCTACCGCTTGATGGAAGGCCAGGCCGTCGATCTCGAATCGTTGCGCAACCAAGAGCAAGAGCCCAAGGAGGACGGGCCGTGAATGCCAAGTCGCACGCCGGTCGGGTCGGCGATCTGGTGGGGGAGAAGTACCGCATCCTCCGCGTCATCGCGGAAGGGGGAATGGGCGTCGTCTATGAAGCGCAGCACGCCGTGGTCAAGCGACGTTTTGCCGTCAAGTTTCTGCGGGCCGATCTCGCCGACCGGCGCGACCTGTTAGCCAGGTTTCATCGCGAGGCGCAAGCCGCGGGAGCGCTGGAGAGCGAAAACATCGCAGCGGCCGTCGACTTCGGCGTTCTTACCGACGGGACGCCCTACATCGTCATGGAGCACCTGGTGGGCGAGAGCCTGGGCTCGCTCTTGGCGCGAGAAGGGCGCCTTCCGGTCGAGCGAGCGGTCGACCTCTGCCTACAGGCATGCCGCGGGATGCAGGCTGCCCATGCCGCCGGCATCGTCCATCGCGATCTCAAGCCGGAAAACCTATTCGTCTGTCGGCGCGAGGACGGAACCGACTTGGTCAAGGTGCTCGACTTTGGCATCGCCAAGCTGGAACAGATCGAGCTCCACAGCGCGGCCACGCGCACGGGAACCATCCTGGGAACGCCAGCGTACATGTCGCCCGAGCAAGCGCGCGGCGACAAGAACATCGACCACAGAACCGATGTCTACGGGCTGGCAGCGATCTTGTTCGAGATGCTCTCGGGGAAGAAGCCTCACCCAGGCGATTCGCACAACGCGATCTTGCACCACATCGCCACGCAGCCGGCCGTCTCGCTTCATTCTGTCCAGCCCGATCTGCTTGAACCGCTCGTGGACACAGTCGAGCGGGCGCTATCGTGCAATCGGGACCAACGCCACGCCTCGGTGGAAGAATTGGCGCTCGTGCTGGCGCCGTTTGCGAGGCGCGAGGCGTGGCCGCCCTCAAAGAATGCCGACATCATTCCCGCCGTGGCCGTGGCGAACTCCACGCCAGGTTGGCGGTCAGCCGATTTCGATGCGGCCACGGTTCCCGCTTCATGGCAGCCAGTGCGGCAACGACAGCACCGACGCGTTCGGACGTTCCTTGCGCTCGGCGCTGGACTGGTCGCGGCGGCCGCGGTGGCGATGACGATTGGAACGAGGAGAAGCCAACATTTCACAGCGACGGCGACAGCGACGGCGCCGAAGGCTGACAGCTATCGGGCGGCGCCCAAGGAAGCCCAATTCCTCACGCCCACCCCGATGCTGCCCGCGGAACCGGTAGCCCCTATGCCGCAACCTCAGAACAGTGAGGGCAGCGAGCGCCCAGTGAAGGCTCAGACTGTAGCAACCGGCGAGCCCGAGTCGTCCGCCCGTGCGAAGGCCGCGCGAAATCGTATCGGACGTCCGCTTGGACGTCACAACGGACGTCCAGGTGGGCTCCTCGACCCCGCATCCACATCCCCGCTTGCCGTTCCGCCTTCGGGTGTCACCGAAGCGCGCTCGGCACGAGTCACTTTCGACCAGCAAAACCCGTACGGAGACTGAAGTGGCACGCGACGTGCTGACTGACTTTCACCAGGTGCGTATGCGGCGGATCCCAATCATCATGCTCGTTGTGCTCGGCTGGACGAGCTCAGCAAGAGCGGAGGAGGCCCCGACAGAAGATGCACGCGAGACGGCAAGGCTGCACTATGCCCGAGGGCTCGAGCTGGCTGGCCAGGCTGATTACGAAGCGGCATTGCGAGAGTTCTCGGAGGCATACAGGGTCAGCCCGCACTTTGCCGTGCTCTACAACATGGGTCAGGCCCAATTCGCTCTCGGCCGTCCTGCGGAGGCCATCGAGAGTCTATCCAAGTACCTGCGCGATGGTCAGGAACAGGTTCCACCGGCCCGCCGTCAGGAGGTGCAGTCTCAAATCGCATTGCTCGAGTCTCTTTTCGCCGAGCTCACCATCGCCACGGACCAGTCCGGTGCCTTGATCACGGTGGATGGACACGAGGTCGGCCGAACGCCGCTCTACCAGCCCATTCGGCTAGCAAGCGGAACGCACATGGTTTCCGCCACCATGGAGGGAATGGCCTCGATCAATCGGAGCGTCACGCTCGCGTCCGGAGACCGTCAGGTCTTGACTCTGGAGATGCCTTCACATTCGGAGTCGTCGAATGTCGCCGAGGGTCAACCGTCGCCCGCATCCACCAACGCCGGCTCTGCCGTCCAATCTGAGCCCACGGCAAAGTCAGGGACGGGGCCGACGCTGGTCCTTGACCAGCGAATCGAGCCTTTGGTCCCGGGACCTCGTCGCAGAATGTCCATCCTTGGATATTCCAGCGCTGGCCTGGGAGTGGCGCTCGGTGGCGCGGCGCTTGGCGTGTACCTGTTGAATCGGGCGCGCGACAACGACTGGCAGGCCGGCAACGTTGCGCTCAAGAACGAAACCATGGGTACTGCCGCCTACCGTACACGCGCTGACGCCAACAACTCCCTCGCGGTGTCGCTTACCCGGACCAATCATGTCATCTTGGGACTGTCCATCGGCAGCGGCGCGCTGGTCGCGGCTGGCGCGGCGCTGCTCTACGTCAATCACACGCGCGGACATCGGAAGAGCGAGCTCTCCTTCGGGTGGGGTGGAGGAGCTTCCGCAAACGTCTTCTGGAGCCGCGCATGGTAAGGCGTTTGGCCCCGAACCTCGCCTGCCTTCTCGTGCTCCTGGGCGCAGGTGGCTGTTTTGACGTCCGGACCGTCGACCCGGGGCCCTACATCGTCGATGACTTCGACGATGGCGATTTTCAGCCGGCCGACCCGAATTTTCAGACTTGGGAGTGCTACGGGTTCAACCTGGTCACCAGCGCCAACATCAACTGCGATCACGACACCGGGGATCAGAGCGCGTTTTCGCTCTTTCTTGATGCCACCATTGTCGATCCGCTAGATGGAGCGCAACAACACGGCGGTGCCAGTCTAGCGACCTACGCCAAAGTGCCTGAGGACTTCACACGCTTCAGCGAATTCAAGTTCAGTGCCAAGCTCGAATCCGGCAATCCGCCGATCCCGAGCAACGCGAACTTGTATGTGGAACT
>ODAK010008512.1_pt1 | contig 10256 bp, 8 predicted proteins | sample 1539591 | NCBI WGS metagenome assembly ODAK01 (sample SAMEA3539303, study PRJEB22396) | soil metagenome | biome: tundra; feature: field; material: soil | place: USA | collected 2010-05 | depth 0.15 m | reverse complement strand
GTATAGAATTCCTTTTGCGATCAAGGATAACTTCGATGTAGCGGGTTTGCCGACAACCGCTGCGTGTCCGGAGTTTGGGCATGTTGCGGATTCAACTGCAACGGCGGTGAGACGGCTGCTCGATGCGGGAGCCATCTTGATCGGCAAGACCAATTTGGATCAATTCGCCACCGGACTGGTCGGAACGCGGTCGCCGTACGGAGTTTGTTCCAGCGTTTTCAATGCGGAATACATTTCGGGCGGATCGAGCGCGGGCTCCGCAGTGGCTGTGGCGCAGGGACTGGTGAGCTTCTCATTGGGGACCGATACGGCCGGTTCGGGGCGTGTTCCCGCGGCATTCAACCAACTCGTGGGGCTGAAGCCCACTCGTGGATGGATCAGCACGCACGGGCTATTGCCTGCTTGCCGGACATTGGATTGTGTATCGGTTTTCGCAGAGACCTGCGGAGATGCGGCTCGCGTGTTTGCGATAGCACGCGGATTCGATTCGACCGACGCTTACTCGCGCGTGCCCACTCCCGGGCAAGGTGCGGCACCCTGGAGTGCAGCCTCGCAGTTCCGCTTTGGCGTTCCGAAGGCCGAGGGGTTGAAGTTCTTTGGCGATGAAGCGGCCGCATCGTTATATCAAGATGCAGTCGCGGCGATGACATCCCTTGGTGGCGTTCCGGTTGGGTTCGATTATGAACCATTCCGCAAAGCCGCAAGCCTGCTCTACAAGGGCCCGTGGGTTGCTGAGCGACTAGCGGCGGTCACAGAGTTTCTTGGCAGCGAACCCGAAACTGTCGATCCTACGGTGGGCGCGATCATTCGCGGAGGCAGCAGATACAGCGCGGTCGACGCGTTTGAAGCGGCCTACGAACTGGAAAGATTGCGGCGCGAAACTGTCGCGGTGTGGGCCGAGGTCGATGTGATTCTCCTGCCAACTACGCCAACCCACTACACGATCGCCCAGGTGCGATCCGATCCGGTGGAACTCAACACAAATCTTGGCTATTACACCAACTTCGTAAACCTGCTTGATTTGGCCGCGGTGGCCGTGCCGGGAGGCATGAAGCCGAACGGCTTGCCGTTTGGTGTATCGCTGATCGGCCCAGCCTTTGCAGACGATGGTCTGCTTTTAATCGCGGATCGATTGCACAGAAAATTGGCGAGTACAGTAGGTGGTTCTGCACGCGAACTCGCTGGTACTGCAGTCATGTCAGAGCCCGTAGCACCAACAGGGTGCGTATTGATGACGGTCGTTGGTGCTCACCTGACGGGGCAGCCGCTCAATTGGCAACTCACCGAGCGAAAGGCGCGTCTCGTATCAACCACGCGTACGCATGGTGATTACCGGCTCTTTGCTCTGGCAAACACAACCCCGCCAAAGCCAGGCCTGGTGTACACGCCAGGCTTCAACGGTGAAGGCATTGAAGTAGAGGTGTGGGCGATGCCTGAAGATGCAGTAGGGAGTTTTCTCAATGCGATTCCGCCTCCACTCACGTTAGGAACTCTACGCCTTGCGGACGGATCCTTGGCAAAAGGGTTTCTATGTGAACCCGGCGGGATCGAGGACGCGCAAGAGATTACGCATCTGGGAGGCTGGAGAAATTTCGTAGCGATGAAGAAATAGGAGGGGAGGCCGGACAGCGCTTACTCGCCGTCGTCGTCATCTCCTTCTGATTCGTGTTTTTCTTTCGGAGTTTGTTTTTTGAGCTTACCGGCTAAAGCGGTTTCGATGGTTACATGGAAGTCGACATCGGCTGGGTCCGCGTCGACCTCATAGCGAGCGAGCGGCTTGCCTTGGCGATCGATAACGAACTTGGTGAAGTTCCAATGGATATCCCCGCCGGGCACACTTTCTTTGGGATCGCAGAGGAAATTGTAGAGAGGGATGGTGTCGACGCCGTGAAGTGTGGCCCGCGCAAAAATAGGAAACGCGACATGCTCGGTGTCGATGTAGTACTTACGCAGCGCCGCAGAGTCCTTCAATTCTTCTCCGCCGAAGTCAGCGGAGGGAATACCAAGGATGACGAGGCCGTCGGCGGCATAGGCTTTCTGGAGATCGTTCAATGCCGCGATTTGAACGCGATAGACCGATTGGCTGGCTAGGTTGACGATGAGCAGGAGCTTGCCTTTGTAGGCGGAAAGAGGAAAGACTTTTCCGTCGAGATCGACAAGCGAAAAGTCATACACGGATTGTTTGGATGTCGGCTCGTCAGGAAGAGAAGGAAGAGAGCAGGCAAACAGGGCAGCGAGCGACAGGACAAACAGGCGGCGATGCATTCTGACTCCGATGATGAGTGGCTCCGATAAGTGCATTGTGCCACTTTGCCGGGGCGAGCGCCTACGGTTTTCGCGTACGGCAAAAGTCTTTTTTGCGCAGCATTCAATTTGTTTCTCACAGTAGCTCGACGAAATGACCAACCGCTTCGCAGGTTAGCGGCGCAAAGCCGCAAACTGGAGCGAAGAACTGGATGTGCTGTATGGACTTTGAACAGTTGAGGACGTTTCAACAGGTTTGCAGACTGAAGAGCTTTTCGCGCGCCGCAGAAAAGCTGGGTGTTACGCAGCCAGCCATTTCCGCCCAGATCCGTTCGCTGGAAAAAGAAGTAGGCGCGCGACTGTTTGACCGGGATGGCGGCAAGGTGACGTTCACCGCCGCGGGGTGCCTGTTCGAGCCCTTTGCGGAACACTGTTTGCAGTGTCAAAGCCACATCTTCGTAGCCGTAAACGAGCTGTATCGATCGGCACGTGGCGAGGTTTCAGTGAGCGCCAGTGAGGCCACGAGCCTGTATGTGCTGCCTTCAGTTTTCGCTCAATATAAGAAGCATTACACGCGAGTCAACTTGAATATTGTGCGCGCGGAACATCAGCGATCGCTGGAAGCTGTGATGAATCGAGACGTAGATTTTGCGATTGTGTCTACGCCTGTGAAGGATCCGCGCCTGGTGGTCCACGTGATTCATCGCGACGATATTGTATTGGCCGTAGCGCCGGCACATCCGCTTGCCACGCGGGATACGATCAAGCCGGATGAAATGTTGCAATATCCTTTACTGCTGTTAAAGCAGGGAAGGCAGCGGACACTTCTGAATAACTTCTTCGACAGCTTTGATGCCCACCCACGTATTGCAATGGAACTGGACTCAAGCGAATTGCTTAAGCGCCTGATTTGCGCGGAATTGGGGATGGGTGTTTTGCCCCGAATTAACGTGATGGACGATGTTCACGCCGGATTGTTGAGAACGGTCAAGGTGGATGGAATGCGGCTACATCGTGAACTCGCTTTGATCTTCCGCAAGGACCGGACGTTGAGCCATGCGGCACAAGTATTTCTGGAAATTGCCACGGGAGGAACGGCACAGCCGGCAACCTATCCGCCGCCGCGCGTTCCACGAACTGCACGAGCACGCTGAACAGATCCTTTGAGGAGACTACGATGCAACGGAACCGAACATCGCGGATGGCGAAACTTCTGCTAAGCGGGCTAGTGACCCTCATAGGGGTAACACAGGCGGTGGGTGCAGAAGAGCCGACGTACCCTAAGAAGACAGGCGTACAGGAGCCCGGAGTGCAACACGACATCGCCGAGCTGGTTCCCGAGGCGACATTTGAAGTGAAGGGGCATCCGGATTGGATGGCACTTACGGACGACGGGGTCTGGGTGACGAGTTCAAGTGCGAATCACGTGGTCCATCTGGACGCCAAAACGAATCGGCCAGGCGTGATCGTAACGGTCGCAAAGCCTTGCTCGGGGTTAGTAGTTGAATTCGGCAGCTTGTGGATTCCGAGTTGTGGTGATCATAGCGTAGTTCGTGTGGACGCGCGTACGGGCGCATTAATGGCGACAATTGCGGCGGGACCGGCCGATTGCGAGGGCGGTATCACTACAGGCGCGGGCAGCGTGTGGATCGTGATTTCGAAAGAGAGCGACCTGGTGCGCATCGATCCTGCGACTAACAAAGTAGTTACGCACATTCGGATTCCAACTGGCTCTTTCAACCCTGTTTCTGCGAATGGATCGATCTGGGTCAGCTCGAATGCTGGTGGGACGCTCGTGCGCGTGAATCCTACGACAAACTCCGTAATGAGTGAAACGCCGGTGGGACCACAGCCGCGCTTCCTTACTGTCGGCGCGGGCTCCGTTTGGGTTCTGAATCAAGGAGATGGATCGATTGCGCGAGTGGACGCGACAACGGGAAAGCGCACGGCCGTGATTGCCGCGGGCATACCGGGATCCGGCGGGGAGCTAGCGTTTGGCGGTGGCGCAGTCTGGGCCACGGTTTTTGAATTTCCTATCACCCGGATCGACGCTGCGACTAACAAAGTTACTGCCCAATGGCACGGTGCGGGCGGCGACAGCATTCGTTACGGTCATCAGGCGGTCTGGCTGACGAGCCTGATGGGTGCGAAAGTCTGGCGATTACCTGTTCCAGCGCACTAGCAGGAAGAGTTATTCAGCATTCACTAATATCGTTTGCTGTTAACCAATAAGTTACTAAGTTATCGATAAATTCCGGAGGCGGTCGACGTCCAATATCTGCTCGTCGGCGGCTGCGGAACGGGGCTCCATCGCCGTTGTTTTCATTCAGAATCGGGCTGTCTTATCGACCGTATAAATAACTTGTATGCCAGTGGTGCTTGTGCGAACGGTGGAGTAAAGTTCAATTAGCAGCAAGCCCTAAATTTTCCTGCAAGACCAACATTCGAATTCATTTCTCAAAGGCACGAAGGGTGGAAGGATTTGTACCGGATTCTTTCAGTCAGGTGTTCTCTCCTCCGCGGGGTCTTGGCCGCAATTGCGCTGCTGGTGGGGTCGTTATCGCAGACGGCTCGGGCGGTTACGCCCACGTTTACGGTGGGATGGTCGGTGTATGCCGGCTGGAATCCGTACTTCTACATGGCCCGCTCGGGTATTTTGAAGCGCTGGGGCAGATAAGTACGGAGTCACGATCAAGGTGCAGCGGTTTGATTACGCTGCGTCGCTTGATGCCTTCGTCGCCAAAAATATTGACGCCTGCACGATGACGAACATGGAGGCCCTCGATATGCCGGCTGCTGCCGGTGTGGATTCGACGGCGGTCATTATCGGCGACTACTCAAATGGAAACGATGCCGTGCTGGCACGTAATAATCTCACGCTTGCACAGTTATCCGGCAAGCCGATCCTGCTGGTGCAAAAGACGGTTTCGGAATATCTGCTTGAGCGCGCCATGGACTTGAATGGGCTCAACGGCCAGATGAACAGGCTGAAATTGCTGAACACCAGCGACTCCGACATAGTGGGCGCGTTTCTCGGAAACAAGGGCAACCAGGTGGCAGTTACGTGGAAGCCGCTGGTGTCAGAGATCCTGGCGCAAGATTCCGGCGTGAAAGAGCTTTTTGACTCTTCACACATCCCAGGCGAAATTCTGGATCTGCTCGTCGTGCGCAGTGAGGTCTTGAAGCGGCCCGATGGTGCAGGAATGCGATTTGCCAAGGCGATTACCGGCGCTTGGTACGAAACCATGACGCAGTTAACAGGGAAGGGCCACGCCGCAGACAGCGCTATCAGCGGGAGTGCGGCGGCTTCGAATGACAGCGTCGCGTCTTACAAAGAACAGTTGCGTACGACCCATCTTTTCTCAACGCCGCAGGCTGCGGAGCAGTTTGCTACCAGCTCCGACCTCAAGCAGAAGATGGAATTGGTTCGCCAATTCTGCTTTCGCCACGCGCTCCTGGGGCAGAACATTCAGTCCGTCGATGATGTGGCGATTCTTTATCCCGACGGAAGTGTCCAGGGAAAGAAAGACCGAGTGCGATTGCGTATGGATGCCTCCTATCTGCAATTGGCAGCGCAAGGGAAGTTGTGAATTATGAGAGCTTCCTTTCTTCCTACTGATTTGACAGGCATCCAGGTGCGACCGTCGCGCCTGTGGACGCAGTCGCTCAGCTGGATTCTCTTCGTCGTCGGCATCGCACTTTACGCACAATTTTCGATTGCTCGACACAAAGAGAATCCAGAAGATCGGGTGGCGCCCTCCGCGCAACAGCTGATTAAAGGCGTTGAAGCGTCAGTGCTGGAGCCAGCGGAAGAAGATGATCCATTGGACCCGGGTGCTTCGCTCACGCAACGGATTCGGCATAGCATGCTCTGGAAGGACACGATATCGAGTGCGCGGCGGTTCTTCATTGCGCTGGCCTTAGTGGTTCCGGCCGTTCTATTGGGATTGCACATGGCAGTGTTTCCTTATGCGGGGGCGGTCTTCCAGCGATTTGTTTTGTTCTTCGACAAAATTGTGGCGTTGTCTTTATTGCCAATTCTGTTCATCATTTTTGGCATCGATGAGTGGTCGAAGATCATGCTGATGGTGATTGGCGTCGCACCCACATTGATTCTGGACACGAGCAACATCGCGAAAAGTGTGCCGGGCGAGCAGATCGTGAAAGCCTTTACGCTGAAATCGAGCAATTTTGATGTGGCTTATCGCGTGGTGCTCAAGCAGGTGTTGCCGCAGATCATCAATAGTGTGCGGTTAAATCTCAAGCCGCTGGCGCTGTTTCTTTTCGCGGGCGAGATGATTGCCGCCACCGATGGACTGGCGTACCGCATCGCCATCATGCGCCGGCATATGGGCATGGACATTATCCTCCCTTACCTGCTTTGGGTGGCCCTGCTGCTGTTTGTTGTGGACGCGTTGCTGCGCTTTGCGAACCGGAGGATGCATCCGTGGTATCAGCCGCTCTAAAACTCGTGCCGATTCCCGCTGCGACGCCTGCTGTGCGCCGCACGGAGATCGCGTTGCGCGACGTCGCGGTAGCCTATCCGGCTGGCCGCGAAGGGGTGAAGACGGTGCTCTCCGGTCTGAACCTGGAGATTGCTGCCGGCGAGGTTGTGGTAATCCTGGGAGAGACCGGCTGCGGTAAGAGCACGTTGCTTCGATTGATCCTCGGACAGGAATTTCCGACGACTGGATCGGTCATGGTCGACGGCAAGGATGTGACGCGGATCGACTCGCGCTGCGGATACGTTCCGCAGAAGTATTCGTTATTTCCCGATCGCACGGTTTTAGGCAACGTGATGTATGGGCCGGAAAACGCGCACAGCAGTTTTCTTGGCCGCATCCTGCCGTCTTTCTGGAGTTATCGCAAGGGATTAGAAGCCCAGGCGCGCAGGTATCTGGAGCGCATGGGACTGCGTCCCCAGGATATGGACAAGTATCCGCATCAGCTTTCGGGTGGGATGCAACAGCGGGTAGCTATTGCGCAAGCTTTGCTGATGCATCCGCCTGTGTTGCTGATGGACGAAGCTTTCAGCGCGCTCGATCCTTCGACGCGGTCAAGTTTGCAGGAGCAATTGCACTCAATCTGGCAGGAGTCGCGGCCAACCATTGTGTTTATCACGCATAACACGTCGGAGGCTTTGTTGATGGGCACGCGCGTGATTCTGCTCGGGCGTCATCAGGAAGAGCATGTGCAGCGCAGCAACGTGCTCGCGGATATGGAGATTCCAACCGCCAGTCTGCCCTTTGCACGACGCAGACAAAGTCCCGAATTTCATGAATTACATCAGTACATGAAGCAGCTTGCTTTCAAGTCTTCGTCAATGAATCGCGATGAGGAACCGCTACAACCTCAGACCGCTGAGGGCGAACTGTGATGAAACATCCTCTTCTGGTCTTTGGAGTCGCGGGTGCGATCGCGACCGGAGCGGCTATAGGGCCCGGCGGAAATGTGGCAGCATCTGGAGCCGCAGCGCCCGCAGCAGATTCGGCTACGCCGGGAACGCAGCAGTTCTACGCAACGCGCGTGACGGACATTTTTCAGGATAATTGTGTCAGTTGCCACGATGACTCAGCGCCGGGCGGACTACGGCTCGATTCTTATGCATCCATTCGCCAGGGCGGCAAAGATGGGGCGATCCTCGTTCCCGGCGACCCTGAAGCGAGCCTGCTGATCAAGGTCATTCGCCGCAACGGTGAGTTAAAGATGCCCCCTAAGCGCGCCCTCAAGGATGCAGACGTGGCAGATCTCGAAGCGTGGGTCAAGGCAGATGCAGTGGGCGCAGATCCAATCCCTGTAGCCGATCCCTCGGTGACAACTCCGGTAACGGCTGCTCAATCCGCAGCGAGTGCACAGCCGCCCAATGCGGCAGTTGCATCCTCTCCGAAGTTGATCGCTATAAGTGCCGACGCGGATTTTTTCGAGAACAAGGTGCGCCCCATCCTAGCTAACAGTTGTTATGACTGTCATACGGATTCGGCATCGGGTGGGCTGCGTCTCGATTCGAAAGCGGCATTTTTAAGGGGCGGAGCACATGGCACGTTGATCGTCCCGGGCGATCCTGACAAGAGCTTGTTGATTCAAGCCGTTCGCCAGACCGGCACACTGAAGATGCCGAAGGGTGGCAAGTTACACGATGATGAGGTCGCAACTTTGACTGCCTGGGTCAAGCAGGGGGCTCCGTGGCCCGCAACTTCATCGGCGCCACTTTCTTCGACAACCGCTAAGACTGGTGTTATCACACAAAAGCAGCGGGAGTTCTGGTCGTTTCAACCGCTGAAACCGGGACCGCCCCCGACGATTCAAGATGCGCGTTTGGCGCATTGGGCGCGCACGTCCATCGACCATTACATTCTTGCCGAGCTGCACACGAACGGGTTGGCGGCCGCCCCACAGGCCGATCGCCGCGCCCTCATTCGACGCGTGACTTTTGATCTCACTGGACTGCCACCGACACAGCAAGAAGTGGACGCATTCGTCAACGACAAGTCGGCGAAGGCGTGGGAAAAGGTTGTAGATCGACTGCTAGCTTCGCCGCACTACGGCGAGCATTGGGGACGGCACTGGCTCGATGTGGCGCGCTAGCCCGAAGACGATGTCCGCGGACTTGATCCAAAGGGACGCGGTTATATGCCGTTCGCCGGCGCATATCGATATCGTGACTGGGTCATCAAATCCTTCAACGCGGATATCCCCTACGATCGCTTTGTGACCATGCAACTCGCGGGCGACCGCCTTCCGTTCAAGTCGCAGAGCGAGCGCGATGAAAACCTTACTGCGACGACTTATCTGGGCGCGGGGCCGTGGGTGTGGGACCAGGCGGAACCTGTGCAGGGACGCGCAGATGAGCGGAACGAGCGTGGATGCTGTGACGCGCGGCCTGCTTGGTCTCACCGTGGCTTGCGCGCGTTGTCACAATCACAAATATGATCCCATCTCGCAGCGGGACTACTACAAGGTCGTCAGCATCTTTGCTAATTCGACTTATACCGAATATCCGGTGGTGTCGAAGGCGGCGGCGACAGCCTATGACCGGAAGAATCTTGAAGCAGCCAAACTGCGTGCGGATTTGAGAGATTACACCACTGACGTGAGCAAGCAATTGGCGGATGCACTTTCAATTCAAGCATCCGATTACATGACGGCTTCGTGGAGCGTGCTCAGCAAGCAGAAGAAGACGGTCGATGAAGTTTCCGCAAGCAAGCACCTGGATCCGGAAGTGCTGCAGCGATGGGTCGATTATCTCTCCAAGGATCATGCATATCCTTACCTCAATGACTGGAAAGCGATGATCGCTTCTCCCGATAACAGCGAAGAGCAGGCGCGAGTTCTTGGAGATGCATTTCAGAAACTCGTGCTGCGCGTGCGCAAGGCCGCAGCGGAAATTCAAGAGCAGAACGACATTATTCGCGCCAAGAACGACGTGCCCAAGCACCGGCTGCTGGATGCGAAGCCGAGTGAGTTCGAGACCTTCGATCAATTCTGTCCGGGTTGCGAATTGGAGCTGAAAGCTCTGCCGACGAATGATGCCAAGTTGTACTCAGAACTCTTCGTCACGCAGTCGGGCGACGAGGAAGAGAAGTTCAAGCCCGGCGTGATGGCCTTCACAGGTTGGAGCCTGACGCGCCGGTTGGGGCCACAGTGGCAGGCTTACATCGAAGCCCAGCAAAAACAGATCGATACCCTCGAGAAAGAACTGAAAGAGACCACCTACCCCTATGTCAATGGGATGGCGGATAAGACGAAGATTGTGGACGTGAAGTTGAATGTTCGAGGCAATCCACACTCATTGAGCGACGAAGTTCCACGCGGCTTTCTGGCTGTACTGAGCCCACCCGATAAAGCGCCGTACTTGCAAGGCAGCGGCAGGCTGGAGTTCGCGACCGACATCGCGAATAATCCTCTGACGACGCGCGTGATCGTGAACCGTGTGTGGAAATGGCATTTCGGAACGGGCATTGTAAATAGATCGGAAGAGCGTCGTGTAGGGAAAGAGTGTAGATCTCGGTGGT
>ODAK010008510.1_pt1 | contig 10256 bp, 10 predicted proteins | sample 1539591 | NCBI WGS metagenome assembly ODAK01 (sample SAMEA3539303, study PRJEB22396) | soil metagenome | biome: tundra; feature: field; material: soil | place: USA | collected 2010-05 | depth 0.15 m | reverse complement strand
GAGCCGTGAGGACAGTGTCTCTTGCCCAAACGGCGGCGATGCCGCCGTGATCAGAGACTCAGGCGAATGCCGGGAGAGAACGAGGAGGTCGCATGATCAGAACCGACCTTCCGGAGGGGAGGAATCCGAAAGCCCCATGGGAGCGCCGGATACGGCGCATGCGCGCGGCCGGGATGATCACCGGGCCACCGATCAGGATCAGCGCGGAGCCGAGCGTGGCTCCGGTGGCGACGAGCGAGCCCGCGTTGGAGCATTGGGCGGCGTTCTGGAGACAGGGACCCGGTGCGGGCGCCTGAGAGCGATGCCCGCCCGGGGTGCTGTGCGCGGCGCCGTTCGGGACGAGCGCTCCCGCGCCCGCCATGGGCGCGCGTGCCACCACGACGAGAAGGAGGGCACCGGTCGCCGTCGCCACCCAATGCCAGAGCTTCACGGGACGAGAGTACAAGTCCGCGCACCGTGTTCGACGTCGGGCCCGTCTCCGAGGGCGCCTGGGAACTGCGGCCCCGCCAAGGTGTGTCGCCGGTTCGCGCTACCTTCGGAAGTCGAACAACGAGAGGAGTCGTCGTGCACGCCATGATCCTCGGTACCCCCGGGCCCCTCGAGAGCGACGTCGTCCATGGGGGAGAGGTCGCCGATCCCCACCCGGGCCCCGGACAGATCGTGGTGAAGGTCGTGGCGTGTGGGGTGTGCCGGTCGAACCTGCACATGATCGAAGGCGATTGGGTGCGTTATGGCGTTCCCGCCTTCACGCCCATCATCCCCGGGCACGAGGTCGTCGGTCGGGTCGTCGAGGTCGGGAGCGGGGTCGACTGGATCGGTCCCGGCGACCGGGTCGGGGTCCAACCGCTGTGGTCCACCTGCGGGCATTGCTCGTTCTGCCTCACCGGGCGCGACCAGCTCTGTGCCACGAAGCAGATCACGGGTGAGACCGTGCACGGCGGCTACGCCGAGTACATGGTGGCCACCGCCGCCCACGCCCATCTTGTGCCCGACTCGATCGACGACGTCGAAGCGGCACCCCTATTCTGTCCGGGCATCACCGCTTACAACGCCGTGACGAAGGCAGCTCCCCATCCCGGTTCCACGCTGGCGGTCTTCGGTGTCGGCGGCGTCGGCCACATGGTCATCCAGTTCGCGGCCCTGGCCGGAGCAGACGTCTACGCGGTGGCGCGTGCCGCCGAGCACCTGCAGCTCGCCGACGAGCTCGGGGCCCACCCCGTCGACGCCACCGGCGGTGACCCGGGATCGGTCTTCGCTTCTTTGGGTGGCGTCGACGCGGCGGTGGTGTTCGCACCTTCGGACCGCGTGCTGCGCCAAGCCATCGAAGCCGTCAAACCGGGAGGCACCGTCGTGCTCGGTGTCCACGCCCAGGTCGGTGAGCTCCCCTTCGCGGATGAGAAGCGACTGGTGGGATCGGTGATCGGGTCGCGTCAGCAGATGCGCGAGGTGCTGGCCCTGGCGGCGGCGGGAAAGGTCAGGGCGCATTGCGAGACCTACGCCCTCGACGAAGCCGTCGAGGCCCTGGGCCGTCTCAAGCGAGGAGAGATCAAGGCCCGAGCGGTCCTCGTCCCGGACTGACCACGTCGGCGCCACGGGGCAGCGGATCATCTCGACCGGCCCTCACTGCGCCTAGCCGACGACATGTCTGGCAGGCCGCGTCTCGGGCTCAGGCCGGCTCGGGGACGTGAAGCAGGCTCCCTGACGCCAACAACGCGTCGAGCGCTTCGGCGGGCATCGGTCGGGACAGGAGATACCCCTGTCCCATGGAGCAGCCCAAGGTGACGAGGAGGTCCAATTGCTCGGGCTCCTCGATGCCCTCGGCGATCACGGCGAGCGAGAGCTTGTCGGCGAGCCCGAGAATGCCTTCGAGCATGTGGGTGAAGGCCGGGCCCGCGGCGTGGCCCGAGACGAAGGACCGGTCGATCTTCAAGATGTCGACGGGGAGTGTGGCCAGGGTGCTCAGAGAGGAGAACCCGGTCCCGAAGTCGTCGATGGCGATGCGCACGCCCAAGCGCTTGAGCGACTCGAGTGACGCCACGCCTCGGTCGCCGTCGGCGACGATGGCCGATTCGGTGACCTCGAGCACGACGTAGTCGGCGGGCACCGCGCAGTTCGTCAGGAGGTCTCGGATGGCAATCAGGTTTTGGTCGCTCTCGAGCTGGATCGGGGAGAGGTTGACCGAGACCCACAAACCCGCGCATTGGTCCACCGATCGGCGCCAGGAGCCGACCTGTCGAGTTGCTCCTTCGAGTACCCAGTTGCCGATGGCGTCGATGTCGCCGGTCTCTTCGGCCAGCGCGATGAAGTCGGCGGGGTAGAGAAGTCCCAGTGTCGGGTGCTGCCATCTCACCAGCGCCTCGACGCCCAGGAGATCCATGGTGAGCAGATCGACGATGGGCTGGTACTCGAGCCAAAGTTGACCGCAAGCCACGGCCCCGGCGAGATCCGCCTTGAGCGCGGAGCGGTCGAGCATGCTGTCGTGCATCTTGGCGTCGAAGAGTTGGTAGCGACCCTTGCCGGCTCCCTTGGCCATGTACATGGCGAAGTCGGCGTGACGGAGCAACTCGGCGGCATCGTCGGTCCCGGGGCCTCGCTGGGCCACCCCGATGCTCACCGAGACGAGCAGCCGGGCTCCGTTGACGATGAACGGTTTGCGAAGTGAGTCCAGGATCCGTTCGGCGACACCGATGGCGGTCGTGTCACCGTCGTCTTCGACGACCACGACGGCGAACTCGTCACCTCCGAGGCGTGCGACGAGGTCCTGGGATCGGACGCAGTCGTTGAGGCGGGCGCTCAATTGCACGAGCAGCGCGTCGCCCTGCTCGTGGCCCAGCGAATCGTTGACGTCCTTGAAGTCGTCGATGTCCACGAAGAGCACGCATTCGTGCGAGGTCCGGCGATTGCTGCCCGGGCTGAACGACGCTGTCAGCCGTTGCGTCAACGAATCTCGGTTGGGGAGCCCGGTGAGCGAGTCATGGCTGGCCCGACGGGTCAGCGCCAGATGACTCTCGTGGAGTGCGCCGGCCATGTCGTTGAACGCCGTGGCGAGCTCACCGAGCTCGTCGCGCCGGGCTACCTGAATGCGGTGGTCGTAGTCACCGGCTTGGAGCCGCAAGACTCCCTGATGCATGGTGGCGACAGGGCGCACCAGGTCCTTGGCCATGCGCCGGCGGAAGTACACCGTCACCGTCGACGCCAGCACGAACAGGCCCGCCAGGACCGACATGAGAACTCGTTCGAGGTTGTCCCCACGGGCGAGGCCCTGGTTCATGACAGCGAGGGAAGGACCCTCGAGTCCTTGCAAGAGCGCATTGGTGGCGTCGCTGGACGCGCCGTAGATCGGGTTGTCCGCAGCATGGTTGCCGTGCAGGGCCAGAACGTCAGGTCCCCACAAGCCGAACGTGGTGAGGCCCTTCTGCCACGAGCGGTGCGCCGTGACGACGGTGGCCCTCATGCCGTTGGTGGTCGGGAAGATCACCGCGGCGGCATCGAACTGTGTGGCGATCACCTGTTGCTCGACGAGATAGGCCGACCGGTTCACGGTCTCGTCGCTCAGGATCTTGTGGGCGACCTCCTCGTGGGCGACGAGGTTGGTGCTCAGCGCTTCGACCGTCACCGATTCGCGATTGAGTTGGCGTGCGGTCCCGCGGACGCCGTCGACGAGGCCCCAGACGCCGACGATCGATGCCGCTGCCGCCAGGAGCAAGAGCACCAACATGACGGTGAAGGCCCTCGACCATTCGCGTCGGAGGCTCCACGTGCGTCCTGGGTTGTCCAACCCGAACGCCTCATGACTCACGATTTCATTCCCTGCCCTGAGACCATGAAGATCGGGCGTGGACGTCCAGTCGATGGTGACAGTGCTCGCAGTTGATGTCGACGTGCCGGCGCCGGACCTGGAGGGATTAGGGTCCAAAGACCCTGCGGGGTGGACTACCCCAGGCGTTCGATGATGGTGGCGTTGGCCTGGCCGCCGCCTTCGCACATGGTCTGGAGGCCGTAGCGGCCCCCGGTGCGCTCGAGCTCGTTGAGCATGGTCGACATGAGCCGCGCTCCCGAGCATCCCGTGGGGTGGCCGATGGCGATGGCGCCCCCGTTGGGGTTGACGCGGGCCATGTCGGGATGCAGCTCGCGCTCCCATGCCAGGACGACCGAGGCGAACGCCTCGTTGATCTCGACGACGTCCATGTCCTCGAGGCGCAACTTGGCCTTGTCGAGCACGAGCCGGGTGGCGGGGATGGGCGCGGTCAGCATGATCACGGGATCGTTGGCCGCCACCGCGAAGGTGTGGAACCGGGCGCGCGGGCGCAGTCCCAGGGACTCGGCACGCTCGTCGCTCATCACGAGCACAGCGGCAGCCCCGTCCGAGATCTGCGACGAGGTCCCCGCCGTGACCGAGCCGGACTCGCTGAAGGCGGGGACCAGGTTGCCGAGCTTCTCGATGGTGGTGTCGCGGCGGACTCCCTCGTCGGCCTCGATGGTGGTGTCGCCGTCGGGGCCCGGTGAGCGGACCAGGACGAGCTCGTTGGCGAAGCGGCCTTCGTCCTGGGCCCGGGCGGCGCGTCGGTGCGACTGCAGGGCGAAGGCGTCCATCTCGTCGCGCCCGATCTTCCAGCGCTGGGCTATCTCCTCGGCGGACATGCCCTGGTGGATGAACTCGAAGCGGGCGTGCACCGTCGGCCCGTAGGCCTCGCCGGGCCCGGGGTCGGTGGTCGATCCGATCGGCACCCGGCTCATCGACTCGACGCCGGCCCCGATGACGATGTCCATGGCGCCGGACATGACGGCCTGGGCCGCGAAGTGAATGGCCTGCTGGGCCGAACCGCACTGGCGATCGACGGTGGTCCCGGGCACGGTGTCGGGGAACCCGGCCGCCAGCGCGGCGTTGCGCCCGATGTTCATGGCCTGCTCGCCCACCGTCATGGTGCACCCCATGACGACGTCCTCCACCAGGGCCGGGTCGAGGTCGTTGCGCTCGACCAGGGCCTTGAGCGGTGCGGCGGCGAGGTCGACGGCGTGCCAGCCCGACAACTTGCCGTTGCGGCGCCCCACGGGGGTGCGCACTGCGTCGACGATCACGGCATTGGGCATTGCGGACCTCCTGCCGAGCATCCCGGCGCTTCGATTGTTGCCCAATATCTGGCGGTGTGTCAGATTCCGTTTCATGGACCTCCGATACACCGCTGAGCAGGAGCGGTTCCGCGCCGAGGTCCGGGATTGGCTCGAGGCCCACGTCCCGTCGGCGTCGAGGGGGACCGGCCCACTCCCCTCGCTCGACACCGCCGAGGGGTTCGAGGCCCATCGGGCCTGGGAACGGGTCATGTACGACGCCCGCTGGTCGGTGGTGTCGTGGCCCGAGGAGTTCGGGGGTCGCGGGGCGGGGTTGCTCGAGTGGATCATCTTCGAAGAGGAGTACTACCGGGCCCAGGCACCCACCCGGGTCGGGCAGAACGGGATCTTCCTTCTCGCCCCCACGCTCTTCGAGTTCGGCACGCCCGAGCAGAAGGCGCGCTATCTCCCCGCCATGGCCTCGGGGGAGGAGATCTGGTGTCAGGGGTGGTCAGAGCCCGACGCCGGGAGCGACCTCGCCGCCATCCGCAGCCGGGCCGCGCTGACCACCGGCACGCCGGGGGCGGTGACGGGGGGCGACACGTGGGTCCTCAACGGGCAGAAGACGTGGTGCTCGCGCGGCGCCTTCGCGGACTGGATCTTCGGTCTGTTCCGTTCCGACCCCGATGCCGAGCGGCACCGGGGCCTGACCTACTTCATGGTGCCGATGGACAGTCCCGGGGTGACGGTCCGGCCCATCGCCCAACTCGACGGGGAGACCGGGTTCGCCGAGGTCTTCTTCGAGGACGTGGAGGTCCCCGCCGGGCAGGTGCTCGGCGGTGTGGGCGAGGGTTGGAAGGTGGCGATGGCAACGGCGGGATCCGAGCGCGGCCTGTCGCTGCGCAGCCCGGCGCGTTACACCGAGGCGGCGGCGCGCCTGGTCGAGCTGTACCGCCGACAGGCAGAGGCCGATCCGGGACGCGCCGGGCGTCACGCCGACGACGTGGCCCGCGCCGTGATCGACGCCGAGGCTTACCGCCTCCAGACGTACTGGACCGTCACCCGCGTCCTCGACGGCGGCGGTGTCGGGCCCGAGGCGTCGATGAACAAATTGTTCTGGTCCGAGACCGACCTCGCCATCCAGAGCACCGCGCTGGCGCTGCTGGGCGAGGACGCCGAGATGCTCGGTGACGACTCCGTGCCCCCGCCGTGGCTCGACGGATTCCTCTTCGCGTTGGCGGGCCCGATCTACGCCGGCACCAACGAGATCCAACGGAACGTGGTGGCCGAGCGCGTGCTCGGGTTGCCCCGAGCCTGAGCCGTGCATTTCGCCTTCGACGAGGACCAGCTCGAATTCCGCGCCCAGCTGCGGGCGTTCGCCGAGAAGCAGTGCACGCCGGCGGACATCCGCGAGGCATGGGCGTCGCCACTGGGGTGGTCACCGCCCCGTTGGGCGGCACTGGCCGAGATGGGCGTGGTGGGGATCACGGTTCCCGAGGAGTTCGGCGGGATGGGTCTCGGGCTGGTCGATGTCGTATTGCTGCTCGAGGAAGCCGGGCGGGCCGGGTTGCCCGAGCCCCTGGTCGAGACGATCGCGCTCGGTGTGCCGGTGCTCGTCGATGCGCCGGGCCAGCAGGGCAGCGTCTTGCAGTCGCGCTGGCTCAGCGCCGTGGCCGACGGCGGGGTGAGGATCGCGGTCGGGACGTCGTCGATGCGAGCGGTTCCCGGTGCCGAAGGGGCCGAGCTCCTCCTGCTCGAGCGCGACGGCGAGCTCCATGCCATGCCCGCCGCCGCGGTGGCGCTCACGCCGCGCCCCGCCCTCGATGGGTCGAGGAGATTGGCCCAGGTCGACTGGGAGCCGTCCCCGTCGACGCTCGTCGTGTCGGGTTTCGAAGCCGAGGAGGTCCTCGCCGCGTTGGGCGACCGGGCGGCGATGGCCACGGGGGCGGTGTTGGTGGGCGTGGCCGACCGGCTCATCGCCATGGCCGCGCAGTACGCCAAGGACCGGTCGCAATTCGGGAAGCCGATCGGGTCCTTCCAGGCCGTGAAGCACCATCTCGCCGACGCGCTGGTCAGGGTCGAATTCGCCCGACCCATGGTGTATCGCGCCGCGCTGTCGTTGAGCGATGGCGATCGCGACGCCAGCCTGCACGCGTCGATGGCGAAAGCCATGGCGTCGGATGCCGCCACCTTGGCGGCGCGGACCGCGCTCCAGGTGCACGGGGCCATCGGCTACACGTGGGAGCACGACCTGCATCTGTGGATGAAGCGGGCCTGGGCGTTGGCGGCCGCCTGGGGTGACGCTGCGTCGCACCGCGCCCGTGTGCTCGAGATCCTGTTGGCCAAGCGGCCCTGATCAGTCTGGCTCCGGTTCAGCCTGGCTCCGGTTCAGTCTGGGGCGCGCAGCTGGCCGTAGATGGTCTCGGAGTCGAAGTAGACGCGCTCGCACACGATGCCGTCGCCGTCGCTCTCGAACTCGAACAGCGCCACCATGGGACACCGGAACGACTTTCCGGTCGGCTCCTCTCCGGAGAGCGAACCGAGGTGGGTCCCGAGGAGGTCGAATTCGACCACCACGGTGTCGTGCGCGCTGAGCAGCGAGCGGACCTCGTTGCGCTGGTCGGGGAAGACGGCTCGGGAGCGGGCGTAGTACTCCTTCACCTCGTCGGTGCCGTTGTAGACCTGGCCGGTGCCGATGAGCTCGTAGCGGGGGTGGGTGAAGGTGGCCAGGGTGTCGTCGAATCGGCCCTCGTTCTCAGACGCCATGTGCTCGCGCACGACCGCCTCCCGACGACTGCGCAGGTCCGGACGTGAAGAGCTCATTCTCGACCAGAAGGTAGCGCCGCCACCGGGCCGGTGACACCCCGGGGCCTCCTCGGGTCGTAGGCTGCAGGGCATGGCAGAGAAGTCACGACCAACCGCTGAATCGAAGAAGCCGGGCCGCAGCGTCAAGGAGAAGCGGGCGGCCAAGCACCAGAAGCAGGCAGAGCGGAAGCAGGCCCGGAAGGGCTGGGACGCCAAGTAACACCTGGGGGCTCGCCTTCACCGTCAAGGATCGCAGCGGCGCGCCGGCTCGATGCCGCGAGTAGCGCCTAGGACCTGAAGAGGTCTGTGACGTCGACGAACGGCTCGGTGCACGGATGTCCGTCGGCCACGAAGACCCGCGGGGAGCTCCCGGGCCCCACGCCGGCCGGGACGCTCACGAGCGTGGACGACCGAGTGCCGTAGGCGTCGGTGTGGACACATGCCGCCAGTGTCTCGGGCGGCCGAACCTGCCCTGTGTCGGCACCGCCATCAGATTGCGGCCCGCCGATCGAAGCGGTCTCGGACGGACCGGTGTCGGGAACGCTGTGGTCGGCGAGCGCGCCGCGCACCCGCTCGATCAGGGTTTCGCCCCCGAGCGCGCCGGCGTCGCCGAGCAGGGCCCGGACGTGGTCGGACTTGGGCGAGGCCGCGTGCAACGGGTTGTTCTCCAGGATGTGGATGCCGGGGTCGAGTGCTTCGACGGCCGGCTGGTCGGTGCCCGAGCCCGACATGTCCAGCGAGTAGAGCGACGTCGGGTCACCCACGAGAAGCCAGGCCGGGTTGAACTCGGCGGGACGAAAGCGCGTGATGAATTCGTCCACCGCCGACGCCGCGTCACGATGCGAGGCGAGCGCCAAGGGGAGCTCCCCGCGCGACCGCTTGGTCGGGTCGCGACCTTCGGGGGAGGGACGGTTGGTGAGGCCGGCCACGACGCCGTGCTCGTTGATCGCCAACCACGTTCCGCCTGCTTCTTCGTCGCGTCCGCCCAGGATGCGTGGTTGCGATGCGGCCAGGACGGTCATGGCAGTGGCGGGGCGCACCAGCCGCTCGTCGCGATTGGCGCCGATGACGAGCGGTGCTTCGGGGTCGAGGCGCGACACCACCACCAGCAGGCACATCGAGGTCAGGGTAGCGGTGGCCTCACCAAGATAGGTTGCTGAGAGACAGACAAAGCAGAACAAAAGCGGCGAGTCCCAGGACCCACACACTCACGGAGAAGACCAGGACCAGCCATTCGACTCTCGGCGAGAACCAGGATGCGACCAGACGTCCGTACGCGGCGGCCTCTTCTCGGCTGTCGGCCGATTCCCACGAGGGGTCGTCGAAGAGGTCGATGTGCTCGTGCCGCTGCGCACGCGACATGGCAAGAATTCTATGTCCGTGACGTGCCGAGGGCCGGGATCGGTGCCGCCGCGGTGCCCGGCGTGGTGCCGGGCGCGCAAACTGACACGCCGTCAGATCGGTGGCTATGCTCGGCCACGTGGGCGAGCTGCCGTTGATCATCTCCGTCGACGACCATGTCGTGGAGCCCGCCAACGTCTGGACCGATCGTCTTCCCGCCAAGTACCAGGACGTCGGTCCCCGCATCGTCCGGGCCCCCATGGGTGAGATCACCTTCGTGGGCGGCAAGCTCACCGTGGCGCCCGGCACCGAAGGCGTCCCCACCGACTGGTGGTACTACGAAGAGCTCCGCCGACCCCTGCTGCGGCTCGACGCGGCCGTGGGGGTGCCGCGCGACGAGGTGACCATCACCGGCGTCACCTACGACGACATGCGACCGGGCGCCTACCAGGTCAAGCCCCGGCTCGAGGACATGGACATCAACCATCTCGAGGCGTCGCTGTGCTTCCCGACCTTCCCGCGCTTTTGCGGACAGACCTTCACCGAGGCCGCCGACAAGGACCTCGCCCTCTTGTGCGTGGAGGCCTACAACGACTGGATGGTCGACGAGTGGTGCGCGCAGTCGGCCGGCCGGCTGATCCCGTTGTGCCTCATCCCGCTGTGGGACGCCAAGCTCGCCGCCGCCGAAGTGCGGCGCAACGCGGCGCGCGGGGTCAAGGCGGTGTGCTTCAGCGAGATCCCGCCCTTCCTCGGGTTGCCGTCGGTGCACGACCCCGACAACTACTGGGACCCGTTCTTCGCGGCCTGTGCCGAGACCAACACCGTGGTCAACATGCACATCGGATCGTCGTCGAAGATGCCCTCGACCTCCGCTGACGCCCCGCCCGCGGTGGGGTCGACGCTGACGCACACCAACGCCACCTTCTCGTTGGTGGACTTCTTGTTCTCCGGGGTCCTCGTGCGCTTCCCGACTCTGATGCTGGCCTACTCCGAGGGCCAGATCGGCTGGATCCCCTACATCCTCGAGCGGGCCGACAAGGTCTGGGAGGAGAACCGGGGCT
>ODAK010008509.1_pt1 | contig 10256 bp, 9 predicted proteins | sample 1539591 | NCBI WGS metagenome assembly ODAK01 (sample SAMEA3539303, study PRJEB22396) | soil metagenome | biome: tundra; feature: field; material: soil | place: USA | collected 2010-05 | depth 0.15 m | reverse complement strand
CTCGAAATGCCGACCCTTGAACAACTCGTCCATGCTCTGCATCTTCTTGGCCACGGCACCGCCCTCAGGTCAGAAAGCCCGGTAGCCTACTGGACGGCGCGGTTTGCACCAGAGCCCACAATTGCACCCATGCCAAACATTGCATCCATGCTCAAAAGCGAGATCTCCCGCGTCGCTCGAAAAGAAGTGCGCGGCGAAACCCTTGGCTTGAGGAAGGCGGTGGGCGTGTACCGCGCCGAGATTGCAGCGCTCAAGCGCCGTACTCGGGCGCTGAAACAGGAACTGCGCCGCCTGAGCAAGGCAAACGCGAAGGCCGCGCCGGTCGTCGCGAACCAGGTGTCTTCGAAGACTCTGCGCCTCAGTGCGAAGAGCTTGGCATCACAGCGGCAGCGGCTTGCGCTGTCGGCTCACGACTGTGGGCTTGTCATGGGAGTGTCTGAGCAGTCCATATACAACTGGGAGAGCGGCAAAGCGCGCCCGCGGGCAGAGCATTTGCTGGCCATCGCGGCCCTTAGGACCATGGGCAAGAAGGAGGCGGCTGCACGCCTGGCGCCTATGCAAGAGGTGCCTTAGTCGTGATGTCAATGGGAGCTGATCCACCGGCCACGAGGCGCTCGCAAGCCCGCACGAGTGGACGTTTTGAACGCAGTTGAATGCTATCCAGATGAGCCAGCGCTACCAAGCCGACGTCGACAATATGCACTCTGGCAGCGAAGACGTGTTCGCACCTTTCGCGGACGGCGTGATCGGACGCGAACTCAGCATTCCAACCCCTTGCGGCAGTCGCCGCGCCATCTACGCCGACTGGACCGCCAGTGGCCGCGCCTACCGGCCGCTCGAGGACCGGCTGCTGCGCCACTTTGCGCCCTACTTGGCCAACCCGCATACCGAGACCAGCTTCACCGGGCATGCCATGACCGCAGCCTATCAACAGGCGCGGGCAATCATCAAACGCCATGTCCACGCGGCAGCCGACGACGTACTGCTGGGGACTGGAACGGGCTGTACCGGCGCCATCAATAAGCTGCAGCGCCTTCTGGGCCTGCGCATTCCATCCAACTTTGTCGGTCAAGCCAGCGTGGCACCCGACAAACGGCCGCTCGTGCTCGTGACGCACATGGAGCATCACTCGAATCACACCACCTGGCTCGAGTGCATGGTGGACGTGGAGGTCATTCCGGCGGATCCGGACGGGTTGATCGATGTCGCTGCGATCCCGGCTCTCCTGGCCCGTTATGCCGACCGGCCGCTGAAGATCGCATCGATCACCGCCTGTTCCAACGTCACGGGCATTCAGACGCCTTACCACGACGTCGCTGCCCTCATGCACGAGCAGGGCGGCCTGTGTTTCGTCGATTTCGCATGTTCCGCACCTTATGTCGGTATCGATATGCATCCGGCCGAACCGGCGCGCGCACTGGACGCGATTTTCTTTTCCCCGCACAAGTTCCTCGGCGGCCCGGGGTCGTGCGGCGTCCTGATCTTTCGGCAAGGCCTCTACTCTGCAGGTGTACCCGACCAGCCGGGTGGCGGGACGGTCGCGTGGACCAACCCCTGGCATGAGCACCGTTACTTCGACGACATCGAAGTGCGCGAGGACGGGGGTACGCCTGGCTTGACGCAATTGATTCGCGCTGCGCTGGCCGTCCAACTCAAGGACTCGATGGGAGTGGACCGCATCGCCGAGCGCGAGCGCGACATCGTGCGGCAAGTGTTCGACCGCCTGGCCGTTTCGCCGCGCGTAGTGATCCTGGCCGGCAAGCACCGGGAACGGCTGCCAGTCATTTCCTTCTACTTGCCTGGCCTGCACTACAACCTGGTTGTGCGGATGCTCAACGATCGATTCGGCGTCCAGGCCCGTGGCGGGTGTTCATGTGCCGGCACCTACGGCCACTACCTACTGAATGTCGATGTAGAAGAGTCGCACCGGATCACATCGCGCATCGACGCCGGCGATCTGTCCGACAAGCCAGGCTGGGTACGCGTGTCGTTCCATCCCGTGATGAGCGACGACGATGTCTCTGCAGTGTGCAACGCCATTCTCGAGGTAGCCGAACACGGTGACGCCTGGGCCGCTGACTACCGTCATCTGCCAGGGCTGAATGACTATGAGCATGTCAGCGGCCCGGCTCCGATCGAAACAATGGTTGCGGGTTGGTTTGCTACGGGTGATCTGGATGCTGGGACCGTTGCCGTTGCCAACTCCGGCCCGGGGCGCAGATCGCGAGGCGTGGACGGGCACCCGTGCAGTGAAGGCCCGACAACATCGATTGGTTGATCTTGCTCATACTGAGCAGCAGTTCAGCGTCGGTGGCGCCCTTTTCATCGACCGCACATGAATGACCGGAATCGGCCATAGTCTTCCGTCAGCTGCCTAACTTGGCTGTCAGCATCTGACGATGGCCTGTCGGAAAGTGTGAACGACCCGATCGCGCGCATCCGCGGGTCGACGCGGCGACGACATCTCGGCACGCTGTAGGCGCTTGAACCTCGGTTGAATGTGTCTGTCGAGCTCTGAAGCGGCTCGGCCTCAGTCACGCCCGTCGAGCCAACGGTAGTACAGGATGCCGGCGGCCACGCCCATCCGCGCCAACGCATGGCCGGGGATGACGCGCGGTGCCTCGAAGGGCATGCGTATGCGTGCCCGCTCGCCGTCGAGCGCCGCATCAGCCAAGACCGGTCCCAGCGCCGCGCAGAAGGCCAGGCCGCGGCCGTTGCAGCCGACCCAACCCAGCACGCCGTCGTCCAGACGCCAGAATCGAGGTAGCTTATCCAGCGTGGCCGCGAAGACGCCGTGCCAGAGGTAATCGAAGCGAATGCCGCCCAGCGCCTGCAATTGCGGGAAGATCTTCAAAAGACGCTGCCCGATGCGCTCGCGCAGACGCTGTTCGTAGCCGGCCGCGACCACCAGCGCGCCGCCAGTGACCAGCCGGCCATCGGCGTCGAGGTGGGCAAAGTGCAGGTCCGCGTGGGTGTCCGACATCGCATGGTTGCGCGGCAGAATGCTGGCGCGCAGCTCACTCGGCAGCGGGAGCGTGGAGATCTGGTACGAACGCACCGGCACCAGCGTGTGCTGCAGCCCGGGCCAGGGGGAAGGCACGGCGAACCCACTGTAGCTGTGCGTGGCCACAAGCACTTTGCGTGCGAGCACGCTGCCACCGGGGGTGGCGACACGCCAGCGATCGCCTACCCGCTGCAACCCGGTAGCGGCCGTGTGCGTGTGCACCATGGCGCCGGCCGCCAGCGCGGCCTGTGCCAGCCCGCGCGTGAAGGCCAACGGGTTGAGGTGGCCGCCGGTCGGATTGAGCCAGCCCCCGCACCACATGCGCGAGCCGGTGATCGCCGCCACCTGTTCACGGTCAACCAGTTCGGCCGGCGCGCCGCGGCGTCGCCATTGTTCGCAACGCGAGCGTGACAAGGAGAGCCGGCTTTCGCGGTGCGCCGGCTGTACCCAGCCGTTCTGCACGGCGTCACAAGCGATGCCATGTTGTCGCACCAAGTCGAACACCGCGTTCGCCGAGTCGCGCAACAATGTGACCAGCGTCTCGCCGTGCTCGGGGCCGAAGGCCTGTACGAGAACGTCGGGGTCGGCGCGCGTCAGTGCCGGGATCACTTGCCCGTTGTTGCGCCCCGAGGCACCCCACCCGATCTCGCTGGCTTCCAGCACGACGACCTTCGCGCCGCGCGCTGCCGCGTGCAGCGCAGCGGTCAGGCCGGTGACGCCGGCACCCACCACGGCAAGGTCGGCCAGGTGGTCACCCTCGCCCAGCGGCTGGGTCGGCCGCATCGGTGGCGAGGTCTTGGCCCATAGTGAGGGTGGCTGACGGCTGGGGTCAAGGTTAGAGTCGGTCATCGCATTTCCATTTTCGGTCGGCGCGCCATCCGGCGCCGCTCAACAAGGATATGCTGCCTGCAGGTCCACGCCCACCCTTGCCCGTCATGACAACCGACAACGAACAACTGCTGATTGAGCAACTGCGCAACGCGATGAAGAGCCGTGCGCTTGTCTACGCCGCGATGTACGAGGAGATGGCCACGGAGTTCGGCGCCGACAAGGCGCGAGAGGTGTGCAAGCGGGCGATCTACAAGCGTGGCGAGGCTATTGCGGATGTTTTCGCGCCGCACGCCCCTGCCGACTTGAAGGGGTTGAAGGACACCTTCCTGAACTTCATTCCGCAGGGCAAGCACATCTTCGCGCCCGAGGTAGTGCAGTGCACGACGCACGAACTCGAGATCCAGTTTCACCGCTGCCCGCTGAAGGAAGCCTGGCAGGAAGCCGGTTACGCGGGCGAGGCACTGGCCATCCTGTGCGACATCGGCGGCATCGTCGACTACGGTACCTTCGAGAAAGCCGGATTCTCGATCCAGTCCGACACCTGGCAGCCCGGCCGAGAGGGCTGTTGCCGCCTGCACATCCGGCCCGGCCCGGGCTGAACCGTCACCCGGCAGGGCGTGCTCCTTGCTTGCCACTGCCATTCCCTTGTTCCCCTTTCAATACATAGCGGAGGCTTTCCATGGGCTTGTCGATTCGTTCACTCGCCGCAGCCAGCGCGCTGCTGTTTGCCACTGGCGCAGCTTTCGCGCAGGACATCCTTGTCGGTTACCAGTTGCCGCTCACCGGCACGCAGTCGCAGTACGGGGAGGTGTTCCGTAATGCCGCGGCGATGCAGTTGGAAAAGTTCAACGCCGCCGGGGGCGTGGCTGGGCACAAGGTGCAGATCGTCTACGAGGACTCCAAGTCCGACCCCAAAGAAGCGGTAAATATCGCGCGCAAGTTCGTCGACGACAAGCGCATCGTCGCCGTGCTGGGTGACTTTGCCAGCGGGCCATCGATGGCCGCCGGCGAGGTCTATGGAAAGGAGGGCATGCCGCAGCTATCGCAAACTGCGTCGCACCCTGATTTTCTAAAAGTTTCGACCTGGCAGTTTCGCAATATCACTACGCAAGCGCAGGAAGGCCCGTTCAACGCCAAGTGGTTGCGCGACGACGGCATCAAGACGGTGGCTGTGATCGGCCTGCAGAACGACTGGGGCCTGTCGGCCACGGGCGAGTTCACCAAGGCCTTCGAAGCCCTCGGCGGCAAGGTCACCAGCACCGAGCTCTTCAACCCAGGCACCCGCGACTTCAAGGCCATCCTGACCAAGGTGGTGCAAGCCAAACCCGACGCGATCTACTTCGCCATGTTCTATGAAGAAGGCGCGCTGATCCTGCAACAGGCCCGGCAACTCAACGTGACGGCCAAGCTGTACTCGGCCTCGCCCTTCTACGCGCCCAAGCTCATCGAGCTCGCGGGCCCAGCCGCCGAGGGTGTGCTGTTGTCCACCACTTTCGTGGCCGACAACCCGTCGCCGCTGGTGTCGGGCTTCGTCGCCGAGTACAAGAAGCGCTACAACGGCGAGCCCAACCAGTTTGCCGCACAGGCTTACGACGCCGTGGGCATCTTGCTCGATGCCATCAAGCGTGTCGGCCCCACCGCCACCCGCGCGCAGATTCGCGATGCGCTGGCTGCCACCACCAACTACCCCGGGGTGACGGGAGTAACGACCTTCGACAAGATCACGCGCGAGCCCAACAAGACGCTGGCCAAGCTGCAGATCAAGGGCGGGAAGTTCGTGATCGCGCAGTAAGGCGGGACTGCCCGCGGAGATGGACCCCACCGTCCTGCTTCAGCAGGTCGTCAACGGCCTGTCGATCGGCCTCGTCTATGCGTTGATGGCGATTGGCTTCACGCTGATCTTCGGCGTGCTCAACGTCGTCAACTTCGCGCATGGCGAGGTCTACACGATCGGCGCTTTCGCCGGGCTGCTGCTGATCACGGCGGCCAAGCCGCCGCTGTGGGTGGTACTGGTGCTGGTGCTGCTGTCAGGCGGCCTCGTCGGCTGGGCGCTGGAGCGGATCGCGTTCCGCCCGTTCCGGCGCTTTCGCGACGAGGCCTCGCTGAAGTCCAAGGCCATGCGCGAGGCCACGCTGCTGTCGTCTCTCGCGGTAAGCATCATCGTGCGCGAGGCGCTGGAGCTCAAGTTCTCCGGCGAGATGCAGACCATTCCCCAGGCCTACCTGTTGCAAAACCCGATACAGCTCGGCCCGATCACCATCACTGACGGCAATCTCATCATTTTCGGCCTCTCGGCGGTGTCGCTGGGCGCGCTGCAGTTCGTGCTCTACCGCACGCACATCGGGCTGGCCATCCGCGCGGTATCGAACAACGTGCTGGGCGCGCAGTTCGTGGGCATCAACACGACACGCGCCATCGTGGCCACCTTCGTCGTCGGCTCGATGCTGGGCGCCATCGCAGGCATCATGGTAGGGCTGTACCAGGGCGCGATATTTCCGCAGATGGGTTTCGAGCCCGGCGTGAAGGCTTTCGTCGCAATGGTCATGGGCGGCCTGTCGAGCATCCCCGGCGCCGTGGCCTGCGCGCTGATCCTGGGCGTATCGGAATCGGTTGCCACGCAGTTCTTCTCCGACGGCTGGAAGGCATTGGTGTCGTACTCGTTCCTGCTCGTCACGCTGTGGTTCTTCCCCTCGGGCATCTTCGGCTCGAAGAAGGAGAAGATGTGAAGGCCAGGTTGAACCTGGCGCTGGTGGCGGGCCTGGTGTTGTTGTTGATCGGCCTGGTGGCCTTCAAGTCAAGCTACTTCGACCAGATCGCGATCACGACCATGATCTTCGTGATCCTTAGCGCGAGCCTGAACCTGATCACGGGCTCGGCCGGCTTGCTGAGCCTGGGCCACGCAGCCTTCTTCGGCGTCGGCGCCTACACCGCGGCGCTGCTGTCCACCCGTTTCGGCTGGCCGTTCTGGCTCACGCTGCCGGCCGCGGGTGCCATGGCAGCGCTCGTGGGGGCGGTAGTGGCGGTGCCGACGATGCGGTTGACGAGCATCTATTTCGCCGTGGCCACGCTAGGCATCGGCGAGATGATCTACGTGACGATGCTGAACTGGGTCGGCCTCACGCGCGGGCCGATGGGCGTGCGCAGCATCCCCGGCATCACGCTGTTCGGTGCGGAAGGGATGGTCTTCAGTATGGTGGTGACGGCGGCGGTGATGCTCGCCGCGCTGTGGGTGGTGCATCGGCTCATGCATTCGTACTACGGCAACTCGCTGCGCGCGCTGCGCGAGGACGACGCTTGTGCTGACGCGATGGGCATCGACGTCGGCCGCCTCAAGCTGCAAAGCTTCGGCGTGGCCTGCTGCCTGGCCGGATTCGCCGGCGCGCTGTTCGCGCACACAACAGGCTTCATCAGCCCCGAGAGCTTTCGCTTCGGTGAATCGATCCTCGTGCTTTCGATGGTGGTCGTGGGCGGGTTGGGCAGTCTGTACGGCTCAGTCATCGGCGCGGTGATCCTGACGGTGCTGCCCGAGCTGCTGCGTGACTTGGGTAGCTGGCGCATGATCACCGTGGGCGGAGTCCTGTTCTTCTCGATCCTGTTTCTGCCGCGCGGACTGGTCGGCGAGGTCTCCGCAATTGACCTAATCCGGCGCCAGATTCGCCACGCACCCGGGGCGAGCCGCGCCGCTTGGTGAGCATGGAGGCACCGCTGCTCGCCCTGCGCGAGGTCACGCGCCGCTTCGGTGGCCTTACGGCGGTGGACAGCGTATCGGCCGAGATCGGCCGCGGCGAACTCGTCGGCCTGATTGGCCCCAACGGCGCCGGCAAGACTACGCTGTTCAACCTCATCTCCGGCGTCACGCCGCCGTCCGCTGGCGAAGTGGCGTTCCAAGGCCGTGTCATCAGCGGCTTGCGGCCCTTCGAAGTAGCGAGGCTGGGTGTGGGCCGCACCTTCCAGAACCTGCGCGTCTTTCCGAACATGACGGTCTTCGACAACGTCTCGGTCGGTGCCATCCGCGGCACCGGCCTTGGCGACGCTCTGTTTTCGCACGGTGGCCAGAAGGCGCGCGCGATCAGTGAGGTCACGACCGAGATGCTCGCCAAGGTCGGCCTGGCCGGCCTTGTCGACGAACTGGCGGCCAACCTCTCCTATGGCAAGCGCAAGTTGCTGGAGATCGCCCGCGCCCTGGCTGGTCGCCCCAAGCTCTTGATCCTGGACGAGCCGGCTGCCGGGCTCAACGACACCGAAACCGTCGAGCTGGCGCACTTCATCGAAAGCCTGCGTGCCGAGGGCCTGACCATCCTGGTCGTCGAGCACGACATGGGCCTCGTGATGCGCGTGTGCAGCCGCGTCATCGTGCTGGCTTTCGGCCGCAAGATCGCCGACGCCGACCCAGCCAGCGTACAGCGCGACCCGGCAGTGCTCGACGCCTACCTCGGTGCAGGGGACGAATGAGCACGACCTTGGCCATGGCGCTGCGGGTCGAGGGACTCGACGTCCGCATGGCTGGCCAGCAGATCCTGAAGAAAGTGAGTATCGAAGTTCCCGAGCGCGGTATCGTTACTGTGCTGGGCGCCAACGGCGTGGGCAAGACCACGCTGATGCGCACCATTTCCGGCATCTACCAGGCCAGCGCCGGAAGCATCATCTTTGTCGACGAGGCCATCACCGACCTGCCGTCGCACCGGATCGTCGCCAAGGGCCTGGCACAGGCGCCAGAGGGGCGGCAGGTGTTCTCCAACATGTCGGTGCGCGAGAACCTGGTGCTTGGTGGGGGCACGCGGGCACACAAGGATCTCGACCGCACCCTTGAGGAGGTGCTGCAGCGCTTTCCGATACTGCGCGAGCGGCTTGCACAGCAGGCCGGATCGCTGTCAGGCGGCGAGCAACAGATGCTGTGCATAGGCCGCGCGCTGATGAGCCGCCCGCGCCTGCTGCTGCTCGATGAACCCTCGCTCGGCCTGGCGCCGAAGATCGTCAAGCAGATCTTCGGCCTCATAGGCAGCATCCGAGCCGCCGGCACCGCGATCCTGCTCGTCGAGCAGAACGTGCGCGCGGCGCTGAAGGTGGCCGACTACGGCTACGTCATGGAAGGGGGCCGCATCGTGCTCGAAGGACCGGCCACCCAACTGCGCGAGGACCCGCGCGTGCGCAATGCTTACCTCGGCGGCGCAACGCACTAAGGCGTAGAGGCGGCTTCAGCCGGGACGATCTCGAATGCTGCGTTATGGGTGCGGTCCCGCGGCAGGGCCACGGCAGGTGCGTCTCCCTGCCGGTGCAATGCAAGTCCAAGCACGCCTTCGCCGCGCTGCGCGAGCACCGCGCGTAGCTCGTGCCCGTCATGCGAATCCGGACCCGGTGCCGCCAAGACGAGCGTCACGGCTGCCAGCGGCAGTGAAACACTCCGCAGCCCCAGGCCTGGCATCGCAACGGGATGCGCGCTCTGCAGAGCCGCGGGGCCGAGAAGTGCGCCATAGCGCGTAAGACTTGCATCGATGTTGGCCACAGCGACCGTGATCGATGCGACTCCCTTCACGCCATTGGCATGCATACGCACGTCGCCTTCGCGCACGCGCATCGAGCGCGGCGATATATCCCCGCAAAGGAACGGCAGATCGGGCGTCGGCGGCGTGCCGATCTGCCACTTCAGGCGCTCGCCATCGGGCCGCAGCCGGCCGCCATCGATTGGCCCCTGGTAGGCGAGGCCCCTACTTCGCGCCGCGTGTACGACTGCGGCCACGCTGACCGGCAACAACGCGAAGTCGATGAACCCCTCGCGACCCTGTTCCGCCGCGGCTGCCCAGCGGTGGGCGGGGCTGGGCCTCAGGAACGCGATCAGTTCCAGGTAGCTGCCGTCGGCAAAGCCGACCAGCGCGTTGTGGGTCGCGCCATCGGCGTGCGTGCCCCCGCGCTGCACAGTGAAGCCAACCGCCGTGTAGTCAGCGATGGCGGCTTCCAGGTCGATGACGTGAATGACGACATGGTCGAGTGCGAGCGACATCTGAACTCCTGGTTACCTGTTGAGGTCGCCGCGCCCTCTGCCACCGGAGTCCGGGTTTCGCAGGCGCGGACGGTGAAGGAATTGTGGGGCAGCACGGACGAGCACCTGGCAGACGGCTGCGGTCTCATGTCGGCAGGCAGCGCTCGGGCGCAGAGCGTGGTACTGGTCGCCCGATCCGTGGCTGCCGCCGATAAAGATCAGCTTTCATTGCGATTGAAGCGCAGCAACGCAGTCGGGCTGAGACGGTCATGCCGGCGAATTCATCGCTGGACAACCGACATTCAAATTGAGCGACCGGACACCCGCCGGCCGCGAAGGACCGTGACCGGCCATAAGGGTGCGGTGATCCGCGCCGCGGCGAACGTCAGCTTGGCGACCTGAACCAGCCACTCACAGGTTCAAGCCCGGCGACAGCCACCGACC
>ODAK010008508.1_pt1 | contig 10257 bp, 13 predicted proteins | sample 1539591 | NCBI WGS metagenome assembly ODAK01 (sample SAMEA3539303, study PRJEB22396) | soil metagenome | biome: tundra; feature: field; material: soil | place: USA | collected 2010-05 | depth 0.15 m | reverse complement strand
CGCTTGCGCAAGAGCTGGCGCTCTTCCTCGGTGGTGCCGGGCTGCCTCGTGCCGGGCGGCGCCGAGGGAGGAGATCGGGAAGAATATTTCCGGATCAGCCGACTGGCATGCGGCGAGCGAGCACCAGTCAGGGCGAACCTCAGTTGCGGCCATGAGTACCCCTCGCCATGTGCCTCTGAACCACCGGTACGGCCGCGCTGGCAGCCGCGTGCGCAGTTGGCTGCCCAGCACTAAACCTGTTTACTCCTCTCGGCACAAGAAACCCGTGTGTCAGATTGCTCACGCTGGTCCCCGGCGTCGCCGACGGCGGCCTATGTCTCGGTCTGTATACCCAGCGTGCGCACGACGTCGCCCAGGGTCGCGAACTGATGTCCCTCCGGCAGGCTGCGGATGGCGTCGATGACCTCATCGGGCGCGTCCGTCCGCTGCAGGTCTCCCAGCAGGCCCTCGCGGTCCGCCGGGAATCTGTGCGGCGGGAAGTAACGCGCGATGTCCGACCGCCGGTCAATATCGCTGGCAGTCATGCCTGGCGGAGTTCCTGGCTCATGTTCGTCTGGCAGGATCAGATGCCCTTCGTCGAACGGCTCCGTATCGCGCCACTCCTCGGCGCGCGGCGGCTGGCCGGACCGGGTAATGCTCTCGGTCTCGTGCTCCAGTTCCTCGTCCACCCGCGGGCCGTGCTTCGAGCTGCCCCGTTCCATGTCGATGCCTCCGTTGCGTCGCTAGTTACCCGAGTACTCAGGGAAAGTGCTCGGCCGCAAGTACATGCGCGATCAGATCCGGGTGTGCAGCACCAGCTTGCCGTGCACGCTGCGCTGGGTGATCCGCTCAAACGCCTCGTTGACCTGCTTCAGCGGCACCGCCGAATCGATCGGCACGGCCAGCCGGCCGGCTGCCAGCGCCTGCAGTGCAGCCCGGATTGCCGCGGCCGTGGTTGACGGTTTCCTGGTCACCTGGCCTGGCGAGCTCGATCTCCTGGACCTCCAGCGGCTGGCCGTGCCGGACCAGCCGGGCCGCGGTGACACGCATGAGATGACCTCGCTCTCCGTTTCCGGAAACCGGCCTGGCGCTGATCCAGCGCCCCTGCCCGGCTGTGCCCGGCTCAAACGGCTCACCCGGGCGCCTGAACAGCCCGGCAGTGCACCAGCGGCGCACCATCGGCAGCGCCGCCTCGGCGCCTGGGCGGCGGCCGATCAGCGGGGGCAGCGTGCAGCCCGCTTGCAACGGGCTTACCGACGACAGCGCGAGGCCGCTCGCGGAGCGACCTCGCGCTGATAGTCAGGCCGCCAAGCTGGCGGAATGACTTAACCGTGGCCAGGCGCAGCCTGGCCGGGCGGGATATGTCAGATCGGGCGGACCTGCTCGGCCTGCGGGCCCTTGGGGCCCTGGCCGGCGGTGTAGTCAACCCGCTGGTTCTCCTGCAGGCTGCGGAATCCGTCGGCCTGGATGGCGGAGTGGTGAACGAAGACGTCGGCGGTGCCGTCGTCGGGAGCGATGAAGCCGTAACCCTTGTCGGCGTTAAACCACTTCACGATGCCCTGAGCCATGTTGCTTTCTCCTACTGAGACGATCTTTCGGGATCCACGGGTGCGTCCCCCGGGCTGTCGCGACCGCCTGCCTCTGAAGGCTGGACCCTGAGCATCCACGGCGCCCGCTGTCAGAACTCCGCAGGCGCGCTGTGACACGTACACGAACTTCGACTACAACCACGACTAATCTAGCACGAGCAGCCGACGGGATCGCCCAGAGGGAGCCTCCTAGAGCGGATCGTTGATCCAGCGCCAGCCATATTGCTCGTCGCAGACCGGCCGCACTACGAAGGCACCGGCCGCGTCAGACAGCTGGGCAAGGGCCCGGATCAGCTGGCGGTGAAAGTCATCCGGCGTGTGCTGGCTCTGCTGCGCGCCTGGCACGACGAGCGTTACAGCGACCCCCTCGCCGTCGGCCAGCTGCGCCGTGACGTTGCCGCTGTAGTCGATACCGACCCTGACGATCGCCTCGGCACGGATGAGGTCAGTGCCGTCATCCTTGGCCACCCACACATGCGGCGCATCCATTCGGTGTCAACTCCCGGCTTGCTCTCGCGGCGTCCTCCAACAGTGCCACAGGAACTGAGGGGCCCAGGAATGGGATGTGTGATCGCGGGCATTCCGAACGGCACCACGGCGGCGCTCATCCTGCTGGAGCACCACTGGGCGGTACCGCTGCGGGACGCGATCGTCCGGGCCGGCGGCATACGGCTCAGCGACGGGTTCATCAGCCCGCTCGACCTCGTTGACATCGGGCTCTTGCCGGCCGACGAGGACATGGACCTGCACCTCCCACCGTCGCTAACACCCAACCATGAGCCGTCCGGGGCGGCGCCGCCGCGCGGACGTCGCCGAAGCGGCAGCCTGGTCCGCGCGCCCGGTGACCACCTCACCGCGTGGACGCACCGGGGGCGCGATGATGCGGCTACTTACCGAAGATGATCTGGATGTGGCGGAATCCCACGTACCGGTGCGGGTAGCCGTCACCAGGCCCGTTCTGGCTGTCGTCGCCGGCCGCCGCGATCTTCTGCAGCACGTTCATTCCCGCGATGACCTTGCCGAATGGCGTGTAGTCGGGGGCGAGCGTGGTGTTCTTCCAGACGAAGAAGAACTGGCTGCCATTGGTGTTGGGGCCGGCGTTCGCCATGGCCACCGTGCCCGCCGGATAGGTGGCGCCGGTCAGGTTCTCATCGTGGAACCGGTAGCCAGGGCCGCCTGAGCCGGTGCGTGGGATCGCCGCATTGCAGCACGAAGATGCCCTGGGTGGTGAGGCGGTGGCAGTGCGTCTGATTGAAGTACCCGCGCTGGGCCAGGAACCTGAAGGAGAACGCAGTGCATGGCGCCTGTGCCGTGAGCGCCTGGACAACGATCACGCCCTGGGTGGTGTGCAGGCGGGCCACGTACGGCCGCGCCGCCTTGGCTGGAGTGAAATCAGGCAGGCACTGGCGGAGGCGGCGCCAGTCAGGCCAAGGGCGAGGGTGGCATGGACTGGCGTTGCAGCGGATAGAGCCGCGGCAACGACGCCTGGGCATCAGCAGAGCGTGGCGGCGCAAGCAGAGCGCCTCCAGGGCGCGGTGCGCGCTGCTCAGCGTCCCAAGATGGCCTGTCACCAGCGCCAAGGCGGTACATTATGGCTCAGCTATCGCAACGCCAGCCCGGGGCCAGGAACAGGCAAAGTCCTTGCTGCGTAACGGTGTCTTCATGTTCCGCGGGTAGACCAGTCGCGTGGGGGTGCCCGGTCCGGGCCCGCATGGCGCGGTGGTAGCGGGTTTGCGGCCGGGCGCCTCCACGCCGGGGGCTATCGTCTGCTGAAGGGCTGCTTCCTGGCTGATGCATCTTCTGGCGACCAGGTAATAGAGACCAAGTAATAAGGAGGAGCCGCGTGCCTAGTTCGCCGTCTGGGCCCGGCCCGCGAACAGGCCCGCAAGGCCCGGGCGGACGTCCGCCCGGATACCGGGACAGCCGCGGCGGCCAGGGGGACAATCCCGGCCGCGGGTACCCAGACAGCCCGGGACGCGGAAACCGCGACCGCCCCGGCCGCGGGTACACAGACCAGCCCGGCCGTGGATATTCCGACCAGCCGGGACGCGGAAACGAGACCCAGCCGGGACGCGGAAACGGCGACCGCCCCGGCCGCGGGTACACAGACAGCCCGGGACGCGGAAACGACACCCAGCCCGGCCGGAGGTATGCCGGCGCCCCCGGACGCGGAAACGGTGACAGCCCCGGTCGCGCGACCGCGGACCAGCCCGGCCGTGGATACCCAGGGCAGCGTGGATACCCAGGGCAGCGCAGACGCGGCTACCCGGGGCAGCCCGGCCGGGGTCTCGCGGACCAGCCCGGCCACGGGAACGGGGACGACGCCCGCCGCGGCTACGCGGACGGCGGCGGGAACGGGAACGGGAACGGGAACCAGCCCGGCCGCGGCGACGGAGGCCGGCCCGGCCCCCGTCGCGGAGTCAGGCCCGGCCGGCGGCGCCGGGATGGCCGCCGCCGCAGGCTCCGGGACAGGCGCGGCTTCCGGATCGCCGCCGTGGTGCTGGCGGTCTTCCTCTGCCTGGTCGGCTGGTCGGTAGGGGGTGCACTGACCGCACCGGGCGGCGGCACGACAGCGGAGCGGCTCGCCGAGTGGGCTCGCGATCACTACCTCGGACCGGTCGTCACCTTGGGCGAGTGGCTCACGTACCAGGCTCCCAAGGTCGGCGGCAAGCCGTCATTCTCCCTGACCGGGCCGAGCGCAGCGGTCACCAAGTCAAAGCGCCTCAAGGCGAAGGAAGCGCTCCTCTTCAAGCCGCCGCACCGGCTCAGCTCGCCCGCCGGGACGCCACTGCCTGACGAGGGCAAATGGCGGGTCCTGGTCACTGTGCACGGGGTGCCCGCGATCTTCGGCACTTACGTGCGCCCGGACAGCGTGCACACGTCCTACGTTTCGGGGATCGCCTCGATTAACCCGCAGCTCGTGAAGTTCCAGCTGCATCCCGGGTCTGAAGACCCGGGACCCGGCAACTGGGGCGCTGCACCGGCCATCGCGCCGGGCTCGCGCCGCGGCCTGCTGGCGACGTTCAACGGCGGCTTTAAGATCTCCACTTCGGACGGCGGCTTCTATCTCAACGGGATCACGCGCGGGGCGCTCACCCCAGGCGTCGCGTCCGTCGTCTACTATCGGGACGGGCATATCGCGATCGGCGTTTGGCACCATGGCGGCCTGCGCATGACCAGCAGCGTGGTCGGCGTACGGCAGAACCTGCACCTCATAGTGGTGAACAGCCAGGTACCTTCGTCGGTTGACAGCAATGTGGAGACAAGCTGGGGCGCCACCCTGGGCGGTGCGTATTATGTGTGGCGCTCGGGAATCGGCGTCACCAAGGCCGGAAGGATCATCTTCGTCTATGGACCGGCACTAGACGTGCGGACACTAGCCGGCCTGCTGCAGCGGGCTGGCTGCGTTTCGGCAATGCAGCTCGATATCAACCCGGACTGGATGTCTTTCATGTACTACTCGCCCAGGCGCCACCCGAGCGATCCGACGCCGCTCAACCTGCTGCAGGATCAGCTGCAGCCGCCTGACCGGTACTACGTGGGAGGCAATCGAGACTTCACGGCGGTATACGCGCGGTGACGACACAGTCGCCGGAAACCGGCGTTACGCCAGCCCCAGTAGCCCGTCTCGCGGGATACCCGCCGCCGCTACGCTGGTTTGCCGCGGTCGTTCGGACCTCGCGTCCCCGGCAGTGGCCGAAGAACCTGCTGGTGTTCGCCGCGCCACTGGCGGGGGCAACCCTCGGCAGGGCTGACGGGCTGGCCTATGCGTTCGTCGCCGCGGCCGCGTTTGTCGCGGCATCGAGCGCCGTCTACTTCGTCAATGACGTCGTCGACGCCGACCGCGACCGGAGCCATCCGTATAAGCGTTACCGCGCTATCGCTTCCGGCGAGCTGCCCAAAGCTCACGCGCTAGCGCTGGCGGCGGCCTGCGTGGTTTCGGCCGAGGCGGCCGGCTTCCTGATCGGCGAGCCGAAGCTGTCGCTGGTGATCTGCGCGTACCTCATGTTTTCGTTCCTGTACACGCTGGTGCTCAAGCACGTTCCGATCGTCGAGATGATGTTCGTCGCCTCCGGGTTCATGCTGCGCGCGCTCGGCGGGGCCGTCGCCACTCATGTGCCGCCATCCGCCTGGTTCCTGCTGGTCTGCAGCCTGGGCGCGTTCATGGTAGCCATCGCCAAGCGGTTCACTGAGCTTCGCGTGCTCGGCACTGACGCGGTCCGGCACCGCCCGGTGATGCGCTGGTACAGCCCCGGGCTGCTGCGCCTGGCCGAGCGCGTCGTCGCCGTGACGATGATCGCGGCCTACCTGATGTGGGCTTACACCGAGCACGACGCCTGGATGCGGGCATGGCACCTGGCTAGCGCTATTCCGCTGGCCGCGGCCCTGGTGCGGTTTGACTGGCTGACGGCCAAGGCGAGCAGTAAGGCAGTGGAGGATCTCATCTCGCGGGATACCGGGATGCTCTGCTGCGAGCTGGCCTGGCTCGTGATGTTCGCGGTGGGGCTCTAGATGAACGATGCCCTGGGACGGCCCGGCCGCGTGCTGCTCCTCGGCGGGACCAGCGAGATCGGCCTGGAGATACTGACCGCGCTGAACGCCTCCGCTGAGACCGAGGTCCTGCTGGCTGGCCGGGACACCCAGCGGCTTGAGGCAGCTGGCAAGACGCTGCGTTACCGGGTGCGGACGCTGCCCTACGATGCCACTGCGCTCGATACCCACCAGGCGCTCATTGACGAGGCCTTCGCGGGGGGCGACGTGGACCTGGTCATCTCGGCCGCGGGCGCGCTGATCCCGCAGGAAACCCTGGACACCGATCCGCTGCAGGCCGGCCTGCTCATGGAGACCAATCTCACCGGGCATGTCACGACCCTGACCGCGGCCGCCAGGCGGCTGCGCGCCCAGGGCCACGGCACCATCGTGGTGCTCTCTTCCATCGCCGCGATCCGGCCCCGCAAGGCCAATTTCGTCTACGGCGCGGCCAAGGCCGGCCTCGACGCCTACGCCCGCGGCCTGGCTGACTCGCTGCACGGCAGCGGCGTGCGGGTGCTGCTGGTCCGGCCCGGCTTCGTGACCGGCCGCATGACAGCAGGCATGGCCCCGGCGCCACTGGCCACGACTCCGGCAGCGGTGGGAACCGCCGTCGCCCGGGCACTGGCAGGTAACGCGGCCGTGGTCTGGGTGCCGCCGCAGCTGGCTGTCCTCGCATCCGTCCTCCGGGCGCTGCCCAAGCCCGTCTGGCGCCGGTTGCCGCGTTAAGGCAGTGATGGAGTCAGTAGGCCGGCCAGGACGGCGGGCCGGGATCGCGCGGGCTCGCCCGCGCAGCGGCTGAACGGGGCACGATGAGAGTGCTGGTGGCCGAAGACGACCGGGGCCTGCGGGAAGTCCTCGCCCGGGGCCTGCGGGAGAACGGCTATGTCGTCGATACGGCCCCAGATGGCCAGGCGGCCCTGGGCTACCTGCGCGCCTACGAGTACGAGGTGGCGGTTCTGGACTGGCGGATGCCATTGCGGAGCGGCCTTGAAGTCCTGCAGCACATGCGCCGGACCGGCTCGCACACGGCAGTGCTCATGCTGACCGCACGGGACGCGCCCGCTGACCGGGTGACCGGGCTGGACCAGGGCGCTGACGATTACCTGGTCAAGCCCTTCGACTTCGCCGAGCTGCTCGCCCGGATCCGCGCGCTACAGCGCAGGCCACGGGCGTTGCAGCAGCCCCAGCTGGTCGTCGGCGACCTGGTGCTCGATCCGGTCACGCGGGAGATCCGGATCGGGACCCAGCGACCCGCGCTGACTGTCACAGAGCGCGGCATCCTGGAAATGCTCATGAGGCGGTCACCGGCTGTGGTCGAACGGCGGTCGATAGCGATGCATGTCTGGGACAACGAGGCTGACGCGCTGGGCTCCAACACCATCGACGTCCATCTCGCCCGGCTGCGATCCAAGCTGGCCGGCGGCATGGTGCGCATCGAGACTGTCCGCGGCGTCGGATACCGGATCGTGGGCAGGTAAACATGCGGCGCTCTCTCTTGCCGCCGCGGATTGCGCACGCGTGTCGGGTTGCGCTGGCCGCCACGCTGCTGGTCGCCGCCGTCTACGCGGCGTCCGCAGTGGTCCTCGACAAGATCGTGGCCGCCCGGCTCGCCGCCGGTGTCGACGCCCGCCTCACCGAGCGCCTCGCCGATTTCACGACCCGCGTTCCGGCGAGCCGCGCGCACGGAGACGACGACGACGGCGCGCCGGTCTTCCTCTGGCTGGGAATCGCCCATGGCAGTGCGGTGCCCCTGAGTACCAATGCCCCGGCGCTGCCCGCGGGGGTAACGCTCGCCAGCGGCCAGAGCCGGACCACCCAGGTCGGCCCTAGCACGTTCCGGCTGAAGGCAGCGCGCTCCGGGCGCTCGGTCCTGATCGCTGGCCAGAGCCTCGCCGACCAGACCCACTTCATCAGCGTCCTGCGTGACGGGGAGCTGCTCGGCGCCCCGGCGCTGCTGCTGGCCATGTTCGCGGGGTCGCTGATCGTCGGACTGCGGGCGCTGTCACCGGTGGAACAGTCCAGGCGCCGCCAGCTCGAATTCACCGCAGACGCCTCCCACGAGCTGCGCACCCCGCTCAGCGTCATCAGCGCGGAGACTTCGATCGCGCTGAGCGCGGTCAGGGAGGCGGCCGATTACCGGGCCGCGCTGCTCCGGATCGACGGCGAGAGCAAGCGGCTGCGCCGCATTGTCGAGGACATGCTGTGGCTGGCCCGGTTCGACTCGAATCCCCCGCCGCCCGGCGAGGAACCGCTCGACCTGTCGACAATCGCGCAGGAATGCGCCGATCGCTTCCTGGCAGTCGCTCGCGCCGAGTCATTCGCCATCTCAGTGGTACCCGCTGACCCGATGGCGGCATGGATCAGCGCGCCCCCCGAATGGATCGACCGCCTAGCCGGCGTGCTGATGGACAATGCCTGCCGGCATGCCGGGCCCGGCGGCAGCGTCAGGATCAGCGTCGTTCCGCGTGGTAACAGGACCAGTCTGGTGGTGGAGGACAGCGGCCCCGGTGTCACCGAAGCTGACCGGCCGCGATTGTTTGACCGGTTCCACCGCTCGACGGAACTGGGTGGCGCGGCCGGCCTCGGGCTAGCGATCGGTGATTCGATCGTGCGCTCGACCGGCGGGCACTGGCGGATCGGCGAGTCGCCGCTCGGTGGCGCGCTGTTCGAGGTCTCCTGGCGAAGGCATGCAGCGCGGCACGGGCCGACGCACTGGCCGGCGGGCCAGCGCCCGCCGGGTGGCCTGACCGAGTCAGCCTCCGCCGAGCCAGGCAGCTGACTGAGCGCGGGTGCCCGAGACGGCCGCAGCCCGGGTCAGACGGCCGCAGCCGGGTCGGGCCCGCCGCCGGGCGGGTAGGGCACTGTCGGCCGGCCACGCCGGCTGGCACACTACCGGTCATGCAAACGCTGGTAGCCGATCACCCGCTCATCGCGCACAAGCTCACTACGCTGCGCGACGTCCGCACCGAGACCCCCACCTTCCGCAGCCTCACCGACGAGCTGGTGACCTTGCTCGCCTACGAGGCGACCCGCGACATGCGGGTCGCGCAGGTCTCCGTAACCACCCCCGTCGGTACCGCCGACGGCGTGAAGCTGGCCACGCCGGCCCCGCTGGTCATTCCCGTGCTCCGGGCGGGTATCGGCATGCTCGACGGTATGGCGCGCCTGCTGCCCAGGGCCGATGTCGGTTTTGTCGGGCTTGCCCGCGATGAGCAGACCCTGGTCGCTTCCACTTACGCGGCCCGGCTGCCCGCCGACCTGACCGACCGCGAGGCGTTCGTGCTCGACCCGATGCTGGCCACGGGCGGCACTCTGGAGACCGTGATCACCATGCTCATCTCCCGCGGCGCGGCCGCAGTCACCGCCATCTGCCTGCTCGCAGCGCCGGAGGGCGTACGCCGGCTTGAGGAGGCGTTCCCCGCGGACCTCCCCGTCCCGGTCCGGGTGGTCACGGCCGCCGTGGATCAGTCACTGAACGACCGCGGCTACATCGTCCCTGGCCTCGGCGACGCGGGCGACCGGCTGTTCGGCGTTATCTGAGCGCCAGGCTGGGCCGTGACCTACTGGCCAATGCTGATGAGCGAGCTGGTCGCGGTTCACGGGCATCGGGGACAGCCTCCCCCTAGCAGAACAGGATTACGGTCGGGTGTGTCATCGCGGTTTCCGTGGCCGGTGAGCGGGCCGCGCAGGGCAAACGCGGCGAGGATCGTGGCCGCGCCCGCTGCCGCCATCGCGGTCCCGGCGCCGAGGGCCGCGGCTAGGCCACCGGCCGCTGGCGGGACCAGGCCTTGCCCGCCCATCGCCCCGGTCGCGCTCAGGCCGAAAGCCTGACCCCGCAATCGTGGTGGCAGGCTGTCGAGAAAGGCTTGCTGGATTCCGAGCTGGTAACCGCAGCCGAGCCCGGACGCGAGGAGGGCCGCACCGGCGAACGGCAGCGGCGGACGGTGTATACGTGCCAGCAGCGGCGCTCCCATGAGCACGGCGAGCGGAAACGCCAGCCGCTGGCGCGCCGCGGGCCGATCACCTGCCGTCCTGCGCGAGGCTGGCATCCTGACCGGGGCAAGGTCCGGACGGTCGGTGCCCTACCGGCGTGCCCCCGCCGGGGATGCCCTGGTCGCAGCCGCCGACGCCGATGGCCAGGCTGCTGGCGACTGCC
>ODAK010008507.1_pt1 | contig 10258 bp, 5 predicted proteins | sample 1539591 | NCBI WGS metagenome assembly ODAK01 (sample SAMEA3539303, study PRJEB22396) | soil metagenome | biome: tundra; feature: field; material: soil | place: USA | collected 2010-05 | depth 0.15 m | reverse complement strand
ACAGGTGATTTCCGTCTTCGGCCGTCAGTAAAAGTTTGCTAAACTATTGAAACGGCTCACTGTAGGCGCGTAGCTCAGTTGGTTAGAGCGCTACCTTGACACGCTTCCGTGGTTCCGTACTTCCAATAACTTAGAGACCGTCGGGGACTGCCCCAGTACGTGTAAGTACGGCCAAGACGGGCTTCTTACAGGTGATTTTACAGGTGAGAAATTTCCCCTTCCTTTGCGAGGCGTGTAAGCAGGGGATGCCACATTTTTCTGTCTTGAGCCGCATTAGGAGAATCGATCCATGGGAGAGAGAAAAGAATTCGCCGAAATCGAAGCAGCGGTCCAGCCACGCAGGGGACAGGTTAGCCGTCGGACCGTGATTCGTGGGTCAGCCATGCTTGCGGGCGGCGTGGCAGTTTCGGCATGGTCGCCGCTCCTGGCAGAAGCCGCCACAAAAAAGACCGCCGCGACGGAAGTCCGTGGCAAATCATCGCTTGTCGCCAACGACGAAAACGCCATCATAGAAACCACGGCTGGCAAGGTGCGTGGCTACACGCGCAACGGAATATATACATTCAAGGGCATTCCTTACGCCGCGAGCACCGAGGGAAAGGCGCGCTACATGCTTCCTGTGAAGCCGATCGCGTGGACCGGCGTTCGCAGCTCCATGCAATACGGCTATGTTTGCCCGCAAGGCGCCCGCAGCGGCTGGAGCAATGACGAAGAGGCCTGGATGTTCTCCTGGGACGACGGCATCCCGGGAGAAGACTGCCTTCGCGTGAACGTATGGACGCCAGGCAACGACAACAAGAAACGGCCGGTAATGGTGTGGATTCACGGGGGCGGGTTCCAGGCAGGTTCTGGTCAAGAGTTAAAGTCCTATGATGGCGAGAGACTGAGCCGGCGCGGCGATGTAGTCGTTGTGAGCCTCAATCACCGGTTGGGCGTGCTTGGCCACTTAAATCTTGCTGCCTACGGCGAGCCCTATGCCAGGTCGGCGAATCTGGGCATGCTCGACATTGTCGCCGCTCTCGAATGGGTGCGCGACAACATCGCCAACTTTGGCGGCGATGGCAATGTCACAATTTTTGGCCAGTCCGGCGGCGGCGGAAAAGTCAGCACCTTGATGGCGATGCCCTCGGCCAAGGGCCTGTTCCACCGCGGCATCGTGCAAAGCGGCTCCTCGCTGCGTAGCAAGAGCGTGGAAGGATCTGCCAAGATCGCGGCCGACCTTCTCGCCGAAATGGGCTTGAGCGGATCGCAAGTCAGCCAACTCCACGAGGCACCCTACCAAAAATTGGTGGATGCCGGCGAAACGGTAATGCGGAAGAACATGCGGCCCGGTCTGCCTGATATTAGAAAGATGGCAGACATTCTTGCGTGGGCGCCGGTCGTGGACGGAACCATACTGCCCCGGCATCCGTTTGATCCCGACGCGCCGGCGATATCGGCACGAGTTCCCATGATGGTGGGCACGGTGTTGAATGAATTTCTGAACGGAATCAACCATCCGGAATACGAAGTCATGACGATCGACGAAGTCAAGAAGCGCGTCGGGGATATGTTTGGCGATAGGAGCGGGCATATCATCGAGGTCTTTCAGCAAGCGCATCCGAAAGACAAGCCTTTTGAGATTCTTTCGAGGATTGCAGCGTCCGGGGTACGACAGGGAGCGGTTACGCAATGCGAGCGCAAAGCGGCGCAGGGCGCCGCACCAGCTTATCTGTACTGGTTCACCTGGAAAACGCCGGTGCTGGATGGAAGGCCCCGCGCGTTCCACTGCGCCGAGTTGGCGTTCTGTTTTGACAATACCAAGCGTTGCGAGAACATGACCGGAGGCGGACCGGAGGCGCGACGGCTAGCCGCCCAAGTGAGCGACGCGTGGATTCACTTCGCCCGCACCGGCAACCCGAACCACTCCGGACTTCCTGCGTGGCCCGCCTTCACCGCGGAGAAGTGCTCCACCATGGTTTTCGACTCGCCCTGCGAGATGAAAAACAATCCTGACACCGAGGAGCGAAACGCAATAGACGAAGCCTAGGTCGGCCCTCAGCGGCTAAAGCCGCGTATTTGGCGGGCTCTAGCGGCACGGCTGAAGCCGTGCGCTACCCAAAGCTATGCAACGACGAACTTAGTCAGAGATTCCCTGGAATCTTGTTGAAGAAAATGTTTTCGCGAGTGTGGCAACGCGCGTCGGCGAGATCGTTTCTTATCCCACCCGCCAGAACCTGATGACGACAAGATGCGGGTAACGCTCTCCGTCACCGACAAACACGGACTCGCTGAGCCAGCGGAGAGAGGAAGCGGCCGTGCGGAAGAACGCCGCCGTACGAAAATAGTAAGTTGACGGCTCCACTACCTCACCGGCCAACAGCTCTTGCAGCACAGCAGCCGAGCCGCGGCGCAGACCGCGGTTCTCCACCGAAATGACCGAGCCATCGTCGGTCTGGAGGTCGTAGCGCGCATCCACCTCCGTGGTCCCGTCCGGGCGGATTACCTGCCAATCCGCACCGCCGCGCAAAACGATTCCCTTCAATCCTGCGCCCTCGAACCTTCCGTCAAGGATGGGAATGACGCGCCTGGTGATGCCGCTCGTCTCCGTGGTGCGCGGAGTACCGACTCTCAGGCTTGCTTCAAAGGCAAAGTGGAGTTGGGGGCACTTTGTTTCGGTCATCGTGGCGCACACTCTTTTTCAGGTCAATTCATTTTGGCGCGCTTGGCCGGAAAAGCCGCGGCAGGAACTCGTGCAAGTAGTTACGCCAGGTTTCCCAGTTGTGATATCCCGGACTCTCGTGATATTCGGGCGAGAACCCATACTTCTTGAGCAGGGTGACAGTGGTTTGGCAGTTCTCGAAGGCAATATCTTTCTTACCCACGCCGATCCAGTATAATTTTAGCCCCTTCTTGGAGGCCGCGTCGCCGAGCTGCGCGGCATGCTGCTTTTCGAATGCCTCGCGCGCGGGAGGAAACCATCCGGAGCTGAATACTCCGACATAGGCGAAGCGATCGAGGTTCGTCAGGCTGATGTTCAGCGTTTGAATACCACCCATCGACAAACCGGCAAGCGCGGTATGCTCGCGGTCGGTAAGGGCGCGGTAGTTTTTTCCCACGTAGGGGACGACGTCCTGCAAAAGGTCGTCGCCAAACTTGTCCATACCCATGGCAATTGGATCGAACTTCATGATGCTGGTGATGTGCCCTGCCGGCATGACGATGATTGCGGGTTCGGCTTGCTTGGCGGCAATCAGGTTGTCGAGGATCACGCCCGCGCGGCCGACCGTGCTCCAGGCGTTGTCGTTGTCGCCGCCGCCGTGCAACAGGTAGAGCACGGGGTAACGGTTGCTGTTGGTGTTGTATCCCGGCGGAATGTAGATGTGCATCCTGCGCCAGGTCGCTAGCGTTTTGGAGTGATACCAGACGATATTGACGGTGCCGTGGGGCACGTCCTGGAGGTCTTCCCAAGGCAGGCCGGGGACCGCGAACAAACTCTGGGGAGCATTCAGACTCTCACTCACACTGGGATTGCGGGGATCGACGGTTTGCACTCCATCAACGATAAACGTATAGCGGTAGATACCAGGAGAAAGGACGTCCGAAGTGTAGGACCAAATGCCGTCGTCGCCCTTGGTAAGAGGCAAGCCGGCGAAGTACAGGCTGAAGTCGGCGATCAAGTCGCCACGCAGCACGACTTTGCTCACTTGCGGAGCATAGAGGCGAAAGATGACCTTGCCGTCGGGTTGGATTTCAGGCGAAACCAGTGTGTCGTTCGGAGTGGGCGCCGGGAATTGTGCGAGACCCCGTGTTGCGCCCAGAGAGAATGCCAGGACCACTGCAATCGAGAATACGAGATAACGCTTAGCGGCCATTTGCTGTGCCTCCTTACTCGGTGGTTCTTGTCAGTCGACAATAACCTTGCGCTCTTCCCGATCCGGATACTATTCAACTTGTAACGCCTGGTTCAGGCGGATATCCGTCGAAGAACTTCCGATGAGGAGTTCGATCGGCTCCGCCTCCACCTCCCAGCGACTCGGCTTTTCATTCCACCAAGCCAGCGACTCGGCAGCTAGGAGGAAAGTGACGGTTTTTGTTTCCCCGGGTTGAAGCCTTAGCCTGCAAAAGCCCCTCAACTCCTTCAAGGGGCGAGAGACGCTCGAGCGTGTATGGCGGACGTAGAGTTGAACCACTTCTTCGCCCGCTCGTTTCCCGGCGTTTTGTACCTGTAGGCTGACGGTGACGTTGCCGGTCTTGCTCAAGCGAGGCGAACTCAGCTGCAGATTGGAGTAGTTAAACGTGGTGTAACTCAAACCGTATCCGAACGGGAAGAGAGGCTCTCCCTGGAAGTACATGTAAGTGCGACCGTGGCGGATGTCGTAATCCATCAGGGGCGGTAGCTGATTCAGCGACTTGGGCCAGGTTTGGACGAGGCGTCCGGCTGGGTTGTAGTCGCCAAAGAGTACATCGGCAATCGCCGTGCCCTGCTCCTGGGCTGCATGCGTGATATGCAGAATGGCCGGAACATGTTCCTTGCTCCAGTTGATCGCGTAGGGAAAACTAGAAATCAGCACGACTACGGTTTTCGGATTTACAGCATAAACTTGCTTGATCAATTCTTCGTCGGGAAGATCAATCGACTCCCGGTCGCGGCCTTCGCGCCCCTCGCCCGGCACCGGGCAGGGCTTGGTGGAAGCATCCTGGTTAAAGGCCTCCCACGGAGTCTTGGCCCCACACATGGGATCGTTCCCGACGACTACGACTGCGACTTCCGAAGACTGGGCGGCCTTGAGGGCAACGTTGTTCACGTTGTCAGGTGCGAAGTTCACGGTAGTGCTGGCATCAAGCTTGTTCTTGATACCGTCCAGCACTGAAACAGCGTAGGAAGTTTTGGTGCTGTAGAAGTCGGTTAATACTGCTCCGGCTCGGGGGCCAACTACAGCGATGGACTTCAATCCTTCTCGCTGGAGAGGCAGTAATGCATTGGTGTTCTTGAGCAGCACGACCGATTCGCGTGCCACTTCGCGCGCCACGGCTTTGTCTTTCGCGGTGGTCCATGGTTCAGGCTCGCCGGAAGCTCCGATCTTGGAGTAGGGGACCCGGGCGGGTGGATCGAGAAGGCCGAGTCGTATCGTGGTTTTGAGTTTCCGCCGGAGCGCGTCGTCGAGGTCGGATTCCGTCAGTAGCCCATCTTTCATGGCCTGCTTGAGCGTATCCGCCATTCCTCCATTAAAGCTGAGCAGTTGATTAACGCCGGCCTTGACGGCCGCGGCAACGCTCTCTTCCTTCCGCGGCAGGTATTTGTGTCCGTCAACAACCAGCTCGGTCGCGTTGGCGTCCGAGGTGATGGTCCATCCTGCGCCCCATTCTTTCTCCACGAGGTTCCTAAGCATGGGATGAACCGTCATGGGTACCCCATTCCAGGCGTTGTACGACGTCATATATGATTTCGCACCGCCCTGGAGAAACCCCATGCGAAACGGAACCGTGTAGTATTCGCGCATCAACCTCTCATCGAAATCGGAAGAGGAGTGGCCACGAGTGGTCTCGTTGCTGTTTGCGAAAAAGTGTTTCAGCAGCGAGGCTGCCTGCCAATACTTCGGGTCATCGCCTTGGATTCCCTTAATCATGGCAACGACCATGGAGCCAGTAAGAAATGGATCTTCGCCGAAGCTCTCGTCCGTTCTCCCCCAGCGCGGATCGCGCGCCAGATCCGAGGTTGGACCCCACAGCGCCAGAGTGTTCCTCTTGTATTTTTCGTTCTGCGAGATATAGCGGGCCTCATAGCCCTCCACCGCTCCAGCGCGCCGTATGAGTTCCGGATCCCAGGTCTCGCCCATGCCATAGACCTGCGAGAAGGAAGTTGTCGGGATGTCGCTTCCGAAAGGCTTCACCTGATGAATCGCTTCCGCACTGCCGAGTGCAGGAATGTTTAAATGGGAGGAGGATCCCGGTCCGCTAATTGCGGCAATCTTCTCCTCCAGTGTCATCTGGGAGACGATATTGGCGGCCCGCTGATCGATCGTCAGAGTAGGATCGAGATAAGGATATGTGCTCTGCGCAGACGCGCTTCCAACCAAGCAAAGGATTGCTGCGACCCCAACGAGTCGTATAACGAATTTCATACATCGCTCCTGACTACTCCGGCATCGCCCATGAACGGTTGAGTTCCCGCCGGCAGTTCATACCCACTATGCCCACTCCCTAAATAGCCACAACTCGAACTTTGTCGCTGGGCGCAATTCGTTCAACTCGCCTCTGCTCTGTCGCAACTCTATGATGGTCGCCGGAAACTCTTCATCAAACTTGCGGAGCACCAGCAGCCCCGATCCAATTGGAAGTCACCTGCGCAATAGCGCCGGCGGAAGCCGGATGAACTCCACAGCTCGCCATCCCGAACCGTGGTCTTTTTTCTACGAGCCTCGGCCCCGTGAACTAGTGGGGACGAAGCCGTGGAGGGAGCCGTCCTCTAGAACATCACCTTCAGCGAGAACTGCAGGATACGGGCATCACGCGCCCCTGTGGGCCCGCCGAAGGCTACTACGCCGGAAGAGAGTGAACTGACCGGCGGAAAGAAACTGGGGTGATTGAACAGATTGAAGGCTTCGCTGCGGAACACAACCTTCCAGCGCTCCGTCAGGGAAATGTTCTTCATCAGCCCGAGGTCGACATCGGTGTATTTCGGACTACGGAAGCTGTTGCGGCCCGAGTTGCCGAAGGTGTTAGGGCTATTGGGGGCGAACGCAGCGGGGTTTAACCGTCCATTTAGGTAAACCGGCGCGCCGGTTAAATCCGCCAGATCCAAACCCACGCCGGAGACAGAGGCATCGAAGCCGGTGGCGACGCTGAACGGTTGACCCGCGTCCAGCACGATGAGACTGCTGGCCATCCAGGAGCCGAAGACCGCCCGAATTGCGCTGTTCGCATCACTCAGAGTTGGCGTACTCCAGGTGACGGTGTTGCGCCACGTTCGGTTCTGGTCGAAGTCGCACAGCCCGCGCCGCAACGATGGATCGTTACCAATTGCCGACACGCCGCCGGTGCTGGCCGGATTGGATCCTTCGTCGATGCACTTGGACCAGTTGAAGGCGGAGTTTAATCCAAGGCCACCCTTCGCCCGATGGCGGAAGGTAACATCCACCCCGTTGTAGCTGGAGTTGGAGTTACTGCGCAACTGCTTGACTTGCCCAATTCCAGCATTCGGACGCCGAGCGTTTTCATTCGCCTGGGTGGAGCAAGGTTGCGGCCCGAAGGGGGTGTCACATAGCCCAGGAATGTACACCGGCAAATTGGCGTCATAGCTCTGAGACAAATGCGTACCCTTGGTTCCGACATAGGCGACTTCAAAACTGTCGTTGTTGGTTAGAGAGTGTTGCAGGGACAAGGTCCACTGTTGAACATAAGCGGGCTTGAAATTCTGGGCGATTGCGCCCACCGAAAAAGGAGTGGTCGGGAACTGAATATCACTCGGAGGAACATAGCTGCCGTTGTTGAATCCTGCTGCGAACGGGTTGGTCGGGATGCCTGCAGAGGCCCAAAGGTTGGCGATGTTCAGAAATGGCTGCTGAAGTTGGATGGTCCGAACCCAGGGCGAAGCCGAGAAGCCCAGGAAACTGGACAATGGGAATTGCATGGAGTACATGCCATAGCCGGCGCGGATGGCGGTGTTACCCTTCTTGTCTACCTGGTAAGCCAACCCGATGCGCGGCTGGAAGACGTTCAGCTTGGTGGTAGTGCCGCCCTTGCTGCAGCCATGATCGCCGGGATAAATCAAACCGGTGGAGGCGTTGGTGAAAACGGTCGACTGTTGCCCTGGATTGAAGCAATCAATGTGATTGTGTTCGGGCTCGAAGGGTAAATATGGATCCCAGCGCAGGCCCGCGGTTACTGTCAGACGCTCTGTCACCCGGTACTTATCTTCCCCGTAGAAGCCGTACAACTTGCCCTTCGAAGAAGTAAAGAAACCGTCCGATTGAATGGCAATAAAGGGCGAACCGAGGAAGAAATCGGCGGCCGCGGCGTTGTTCAACCTATACGTCGGGGTGTTGAACAGGATCGAGCTCGTCACGCCGGGAAAGATAAACACGCCGTTCTGTCCAGCTTCGTTGTTTTCGCTGAAGCTCATAAAGCGTACGTCTGCGCCAAACGAAACCTGATGCTTGCCCTTGACGTAGATAACGTCTTCGTTAAAACCGAGGCTGCTGCGTGGACCTGTGCCAAAGCTGGGGGTTGCGGCCACGAGCTGTCCCACAGCGGTGATCCCCATCCCTGGATGGACGCCGACCGTAAGGTCCTGCGCCCCAAACGCAGCGTAGGTATAGGCAGAATTCGAGGCTGCGGGAACGTTGAGAATATACGCTTTCAAGTAGGAAACCCGGGTGTCCGCAACCCAATTCCCGGAAACCCACGTATCCCCACCGGCTACCGAGTCCCAATTGTGATTCTCCCCGTTTCGGGTCATTAACACATCGTTGTTCAGCGCACCTTGCGCAGGCTCGGTGTAATGATCGTAGAAATACCGGGCGAAAAGACGGTGCTTGCCGGCGTTGAAATCGCTCTTCACAACAAACTGCTCTTCTCTTGAAGCAGTCGGAATCCCAATTGCGAGTTGCCCGTTGGGACCATTCGGCAGCGGAATGACCTTGAGCGCATTCGCCGTTACGGTGCTTTGGAAGAACGACGGGACAACGACGTCGGGACCAGGCAGGCCTGTACCATCGGTGAGGGTCGTGGTAAACGTTCCCCCCCGCTCCGTCGCTGTGGGAACGGTGGTCACAAGCGGCAGTTGGTTTGTAATGCGCGTACCCTGGTACGATCCAAAAATGAACCAGCGGTCCTTCATGATGGGCGCTCCGATGGCGGCGCCGTACTGGTTGCGCTTTAGAACATCGGGTGTTCGCAGAAGATCATTTTCAGCGTTGAAGAAACCATTGCGGATGAACTCGAACAGCGACCCGTGCACCTGGTTGGTGCCCGACTTGGTGATGATGTTGACCGCTCCACCCGGCGCGGAAACGTAACGCGCGCCGTACGAGCCGGTCACTACGCTGAACTCCTGGGTTGCGTCAGGATTGGGGAATGGTCCGCCAATGACGACGTAAGGATCCACGTTGTCGGCGCCGTCGAGGGAGAAGTAAGTGCCGCCTGCGCGGACACCGTGCGTCGTGGGCGCGCTCGCCGACGGCAGCGAAGCATCGGGCGCCTTGATCGCGCTCAGGTTGGCGGTCGTGGTCGTAGGATCAATGTTCAGGGTCGCATCGGTAACGCCGGCGACGGTGTTCAAAAGGGAGGCTGGATTGCGGCCATTCAGCGGAAGGTCTGTAACTACGCGCTCTTCCACGGTGTTCTGGATGGTGCTCTCGGTGGATTCCACAGCGTTGGTATTCGCCGTCACCGTGATCTTCTCGCCGATGCTTCCCACCTTGAGCGTAACCTGAATGTTCGCGACTTGGCCTACGGTCAGGACGATACCGGTCTGCTCATAAGGGGCGAAGCCCTGCTCTGCCACGCTCAGGGAGTACGGTCCCACCGGCAATGAGGGAATGGAAAACACACCATTGTTGCCGGAGACGGCGTGCGTCGTGAAATTGGTTTCCGCTTGGGTAACGGTAACGGTCGCGCCCGGAACCACGGCGTTGGAGGTGTCCTGAACGACGCCGGTGATCGTGGCCGTAGAAAGTTGCGCGACCGCGCTGACCGCGCCAAGAATAAGTGTGATCGCAAGTACGGAAAATCTCAGCAGGCTGCTGACCGGTTGGTTGGGCATCGCTTTCTCCTCATCAGGTTTGTCAAAATAGCCCCGACGACCGACACTTTAGAGCAGACCGTCAGTGGGGTACTTCCGCAGAATCGCCAACTCCTCCTTGGAAGGGTTGTTCACCAATTGCGTCTTGCCGACGTCGAAGACCATGGTTGGCCGTTCGGACGTCGAGTACGACGCCCAGTTCGGCAGACCGCTGTGGTTGGGATTGCCATTGCGCGCAAAGCCAGCCCATGCGCCAGCAAACTGTCGAGACAACTCTTCGGATTCGGGGTAGGCTACTCTTCGGAAGACCAGCGGCAGTTCAGCCGTGTGAAAGGCCCTGAGTTTGCCGCCGAGAACGGGTGTGTCCCAGGCAAAGTTATATACGTACACATTGCCGCCGCCTCCGGCAAGCTTTCGATCTGCCTGTGCCATCACGTTCCATCGAGCAGTGCGATCCGAGGACATTCGGAAGTAAAGATCGCTAGGGGCGTCCTTGGGATAGTCTCTGCGGTACAAAGCCAGCAGCGTGTCTAT
>ODAK010008505.1_pt1 | contig 10259 bp, 9 predicted proteins | sample 1539591 | NCBI WGS metagenome assembly ODAK01 (sample SAMEA3539303, study PRJEB22396) | soil metagenome | biome: tundra; feature: field; material: soil | place: USA | collected 2010-05 | depth 0.15 m | reverse complement strand
CAACTGGACGATTGTGGCGGCGGCGACTCCGGAGTGGGCGAAGCTGGTGTTTCCGAGCGAACCGGTGGAGCAGGCGGTCGAGAAGCTTTGGGAGGCGATCTTCCACGCGTCGCGCATTACCGGTGACGATCCGGTTGCGGATTGGCTGGCGCATGGGGCGCGGTTGAAGCAGCGCGTGGACATGCTGAATGCGAAGCGGTTTGCGGCGCTGCACTTCAAGTCCGCGGATGGCTCGACCGATCTGAAAGTGGGATTGGCGGACGAGCATCTGTGGGCGGGCGGCGGAACGACCGCGGGGAACGGCGTGTATTGCCAGCCGAATATTCCGACGGAGGAGTGCTTCACTACGCCGCACAAGGACCGCGTGGATGGCGTAGTCCGGGCGTCGAAGCCGCTCTCACACCAGGGGACGCTGATCGAGAATATTCAGTGCAGGTTTGAGGCCGGCAAGATAGTGGAGGCCACGGCGACGGCTGGTGAGGATGTGCTGAACCGGCTGATTTCGACGGACGATGGGGCTCGGCGGCTGGGCGAAGTGGCGCTGGTGCCTGCGTCCTCACCGATTGCGGCGACGGGGATTTTGTTCTGGAGCACGCTGTTCGACGAGAATGCGGCGAGCCATATTGCACTGGGGCAGGCTTACTCCACGTGCCTGATTGGCGGCGAGAAGATGGACAACGATGCGCTGACGGCTCTGGGGGCGAACTCGAGTCTGATCCATGTGGACTGGATGATCGGCTCGGCGGAGATGGATGTGGACGGCATCGCTGCGGATGGCGCGGCCGAGCCTCTGATGCGCGCGGGTGAGTGGGTCTAGAGCAAGGGTCTGCGCACGATGAGCGCGTTTGATGCCGCGGCCTTGTGTGCGCACGGGGTTCGAACGGGACGCATTCTGATGCGGATATAAGGAAAAGATCACGAGAGGCTCTCGTCTCAACGCCTCAATGTTGAGCAATTTCAGTTACATAATGGAATTGACGGCCTCAAGGGTCTCGATTCTAATCGATTTATTTTTTCTGCAGTGCGCACAGAGCATCAATGTGATGTAAATTGATACTCATTCGATTGCATATTCGAACTCCGTCCCTGGATCTCCCAAACTAGATTCTGCACCTGCAAGCCGCTACTGCAGTGAAAGTGTATTCGTCCCAGCTGGTTAATCCTCCTGTCGCACCGGCGTCTCGATTCCACGAACCGATCTCTTGAGGAGCCTCTCCATGAGCACTGCATTCAAGTCCGGTCTTTCGCGAAGGTCCTTTCTTAGTAGCCTCGGAGCGGCTTCGGTTGCTGCCACTTCCTTGCGCGGATTTGCGGCGGTCCAGGGCGTGTCGGCGCCTCATCCGGTTCGCGGCGTCGGGGACAGCGATGCGTTGAGCCTGGACAGGTCGATCGAGGATGAGATCGTCTTCATCAGCATGAACGAGAATCCCCTGGGCCCCGCGCAGTCGGCACTCGATGCAATCTGCAAGATGGCCGCGGTCGGCAACCGTTACCACGGAGAAGTGGTCCAGGCGACGGTGAGCACTGCGCTTGATCTCTCCGGTTTGAAGCGTGGCTACGTTGGTTTGTTTCCGGGATCGGTCGGTCCGCTGAATCTCGCATTGATGTCGCACATCGGCCCCGGCAAAGCGCTCGTTTATGGCGATCGAGCTACGAACAGGGCGCCGGCGTTGCGAACATGGTTGGCGCGCCCAAGTTCCCCGTCAAGCTCACCTCGACCTATGCGCACGATGTGAGGGCGATGGTCGCGGCGACGCCAAAGGCGGGAGCGTACTACATCGTGAACCCGAATAACCCGACAGGAACGATCACTCCGAAGGCGGACATCGTCTGGCTGTTGAAGAATAAGCCGGCAGGTTCGGTCGTGATTGTCGACGAGGCGTACCTCGACTTCTCGAATGAGGAATCGTGCATCGACCTGGTTGCGGCGGATCAGGACATCATCGTGACGCGGACCTTCTCGAAGATCTATGGCATGGCAGGAATTCGCGCGGGGCTGGTGTTCGCGCGGCCTGAGTACTTCCAGAAGTTCCGGGCGATAGCTCCGTACGCGCCCACCCTGGCAAGCGTTTCGGTGACGAGCGCTGCCGCGGCCCAGGCGGCGCTGCTCGACAAGGAACTGGTTCCTCTGCGGCGCAAGATCAACGCGGACGTGCGCTCGGAGACGCTGGAGTTTCTGGCCAAGCGTGCCTACTCCGTGGTCCCGGGCTCGCAGACCAACTTTTTCATGGTCGATGTCAGGCGGCCGGGCGGAGAGTTCCAAAGCGCGATGCTGGGCGAGAATGTTGCGATCGGCCGTACGTGGGCCGCGATGCCAACCTATGTCCGCGTAAGCGTGGGCAGCAAAAGCGAGATGGCGAAGTTCCAGGCTGCGTTTGTGAAGTGCATGGAGCAGCCGTCGACCACGGTGAACGGGGCTGCGTCGCTGCATGTGCCGGCGTTGAATCCCAGCGAACTCCACCGCAACTACGCAGCGTTTGCGTAGACGGCCGGGCGTATACGCTCCGCTCCGTGCTAGGGTGTCGGAGTGAGCAGGCAGATCCTGAGTCCGGGGCGTCTCGAAGCATTTTCCGACTGCGTAATCGCCGTAATCATCACCATCATAGTGCTGGAGTTGAAGGTCCCTGGGCAGGACGGCGTGGCTGGCCTGCGCGCGGCTCTGCCTACTCTCTTCCTCTACCTGCTCACCTTCGTGCAGATCGGGATTTACTGGGTGAATGATCATTACCTCGTTGATGAGGTTGAGACGGTCAGTCACGGCATCCTGTGGGCCAACCTGGTCTTTCTCTTCTGCCTCTCGCTGTTTCCTTTTGCCACGGACTGGATCGGCATCAAGGGCCTGTCGTCCTTCACGACCGCGCTCTACGCAGGAGTCAGCATCCTGCCTGGCGTCTCGTACATGTTTCTCTGGATCCAGATTCGGTCGCAGAGTGCGGCACCTGCGCACGCAAGTTGGGGTAAGCAGATCGTGTCCGTTATGCTCTATCTCGCGGCGGTTCCGGTGGCGTTCTACCGGCCCGCAGCGTCGCTGGCGCTGATCGGGACTGTGGCAGTGATCTGGCTGTTGCCGCCGAAGGCTGAGGTGCCGCCGCAGGGAGACGATTGCCATTCGCCGAGGCCGGCTGGAGTTTCGGCTGAGAATTCCGCGACTTCACAGGCGGATAAAGGGTAAACTCACAGTCGCGATGGAACTTTCTGGTTGTGGCACGGCACTGGTAACACCCTTCCGCGGGGATGGCGCGATTGACGAACCGGCGCTCGTCCGGCTGGTGAACTGGCAGATTGAATCGGGCGTCAACTTTCTGATTCCTTGCGGCACCACGGGCGAGGCCTCAACGCTGAGCGAGGCCGAGACGTTTCGCGTGGTGGAAGCAGTGGTGGGCGCTGCGGCGGGGCGTGTCCCGGCGTTCGCGGGCTGCACGCACAATTCGACGAGCGAGGCCGTAGCGCGGGCGAAGAAGCTGGCCAAGGTTCCGGGGCTCACCGGCCTGCTGACGGCGAATCCGTATTACAACCGGCCCGGACAGGAAGGCCAGTATCAGCACTTTCGCGCGATCGCCGAGGCGGTGGAGATACCCGTGCTGCTGTACAACATTCCTTCGCGGACGGGTGTGAACCTGGAACCGGCGACGGTGCTGCGGCTGGCCGAGATCGCGAACATTGTGGGGATTAAGGAGTCCAGCGGAAACGTGGCGCAGATTACGGAGCTGATTACGCAGGCGCCGCGCGGCTTCAAGGTCTTCTCGGGCGACGATGGGATGACGCTGCCAGTGATCGCACTGGGCGGCGTGGGACTGGTCTCGGTGGCGTCGAACGCGATTCCTGCGCAGATGGCGCAGATGGTGCAGGCGGCGATGGCGGGCGATTGGCCGACGGCGCGCGCGATCAACTGCAAGTACTTGAAGCTGATGCAGGCGCACTTCTGCGAGCCGAGCCCGGCGCCGGTGAAGGCTGTGCTTGCACTGATGGGGCGTATTGAAGAGAAGCTGCGGCTGCCGATGGTTCCGGTGACGACGCCGACGCGGCAGAAGCTGGCGTTGTTGTTGGGCGAGCTTGGGTTGGTCTAATCCCGCTACAATCGAAGCAGACCATGACAACTGAACTGGACGATTTGAAGGCACGGATTGAGCGGCATTTTGCCGCGGGCGCTGAGGCCGTTGGAGATAAGCACGCGCTCGAAGCATTTCTCGAACTGCGCGGCGCGCTGGAGGCGGGGACTCTGCGGTCGGCCGAACCTGACGCTGCCGCGCTTACTGGATGGCGGGTGAATGCGTGGGTGAAGCGGGGCATCCTGCTGGGGTTTCGCCTGGGTTCGCTTGAGGAGATGAGCGGGCTTGCGCCAGCGGGTAAGACGATCCTCTCGTTCGTCGACAAGGGTACGTATCCCGCGCGGAAGTTTACGCCTGAGGATGGGGTGCGGATTGTTCCGGGCGGTAGCTCGGTGCGGTCGGGGGCTTATGTCTCGCGCGGCGTGGTGATGATGCCGCCGGCATACATCAATGCGGGCGCGTATGTCGACGAGGGAACGATGGTGGATTCACACGCGCTGGTGGGCTCGTGCGCGCAGATCGGCAAGCGGGTGCATCTGTCGGCGGCGGCGCAGATCGGCGGCGTGCTTGAGCCGGTGAACGCCAGCCCGGTGATCATCGAGGACGATGTGTTGGTCGGCGGAAACACGGGCGTGTATGAAGGCACGATCGTGCGCAAGCGGGCTGTGCTGGCGGCGGGGACGATTTTGACGCGGGGAACGCCGGTGTACGACGTCGTCCACGGCACTGTGTTGCGCGCGACGGCGGAGATGCCACTCATCATTCCTGAGGGAGCTGTCGTGGTGCCGGGTTCCCGCGCGGTGACGCGTGGCTACGGCAAGGAGATGGGGCTGAGCGTGTACACGCCGGTGATTGTGAAGTATCGCGACGAAAAGACGGACCTGTCGACCACGCTCGAAGAGGTGCTGCGATAGGTGCTGATCTGGGTGTACGCGCGCTGAGATATTTTGCGTGCGTTCTCTGCTTGCTATTTGTGTTGGGGACGGCTCGCGCGAATGCGCAAGGCGGGTGGTTCAAGGCCTACGAGGCGCGTCTGGCGGCGACTCAGACCGAGCAGCCGCACTGGGCTACGCCGCTGGTGACGACGGCCCCGCGGGTGGAGGAGGACATCCGTGCGGATTTCGTGCGACAGTCGCTCGCGGGCCGCCGTTTCTGACGCACACCAACCCCCGTGTGGACGAGGATGGTTTTGGCGACGTGGCGTTTCGCATGAAGTATCGCGTCTACGGAAGCAGCGAAGACCATCGGAACGCGATCGTCACGGCACTGCTGGGGGCGAGCGTGCCGACCGGCAAGAGTGGAAATGGAAGCTGCTGTGCAATTCTTTCTCCGACCCTGGAGGCGGGCAAAGGATTTGGCAAGGTGGATTTCGTTACATCGCTAGGCGGGACGCTGCCGGTGTCGAACGTGGCCAAGCTGGGACGCCAGATCGTCTGGAATAGTGTGGCGCAGTACCACGTGACAAAGCTTCTTTGGACCGAGGCGGAGATCAATTCGACTTTCTATTTGGGAGGATCGAACGATGGAAAGCAGCAGACGTTTGCGACGCCGGGTGTGCTCATCAGCCGGATTCCGTTGAATGGAAGTGGCGGAGTGGTGCGTCTGACACTGACTCTGGGTGCAGGCGAGCAGATCGCGCTGACGCACTTCAACACGTATAACCATTCGCCGATCTTTTCGGTGCGGTTTCGGTTTTGATCTCTTAGCGGCGCGGTGCCCTGTTACGGCTTCGGTTGGTCGAGCGGCTTTCTCGCGAAGTAGTAGAGACTGAACGCGAGCATCGCGAACATGATTACGCCGACCCAGTCGTGATACATAGGATTGGCATCGGTGAAGCGGTAGAGCTGCCAATGGCCGCCGCGCTGTTCGGAGACGTTCTCCATCAGACGGACGCAAACGCCGAGCAGGCCGACGATGCCGCCGGCGGCGATCAGCCCCGACGCATACAGGCTGCCCGGAGAAACCTCGCTTTCGGTGTCGAGCGCAGGCGTCACGCTGGTGGGCACCGGAAGGCCGGTATCGGGATCGATGACTTCGGGATTCGCCGCCAGACGAGCGCGTTCGGCGTGTTGAATCATCGCGCGGTCGACCATCCAGCGCATGATACCGCCGACAAAGATCGCGAGCGTGGTGGCGATCGAGAGGTAGGCTCCGACCGCGAAGGTCAGGGAGCGAACGCCGAGCAGTTCGACCACAATCACCAGAGCCACGCCGAGTAACACCAGCGTCCACGGCAGCTTGCGGGAGAGGATACCGTTGATCACCGTCGCCATCAGGCGGCCTTGCGGGGCGGCGGCCCTCTCGCTGCCGATACCCTGAATCCACTGGATTTCAATCTGTCCGGTAACGGGATTGTAGAGATACTTGCCGTCGTCAAGCGTGTTTGAGCCGATGGCGTTGAGCAGGATGTACTGGCGCGCGCCGGTGAGCAGCTCTTTGCTGTGATCGGCTGCATTATGTGAGGACAGTGAGACGGTGTCGCGCGTGAACCGGCCCTTGTTCTGCACGCCGTCCGGCAAGCTGGCGAGCGAGAGGGCGATAGGTTTGGGCATGCGCAGGAACTGCTCAAAAGCGCGGTTCATCCCATTCAACGTGGCCCCGACCGAGAAGATACAGACGATGACGCCGATCATCAGCGCGAGTTGCTGCTTCCACGGGGTCGCTCCGATGAGGTAGCCGGTCTTCAGGTCCTGACTGGTGTCGCCTGCGTTGGAGGCTGCGATGCAGACCACTCCGCCGATGGTAATGGCGAGAGCACCAAAGGCGGGGGCGGTCCAGCCTTTGACCAGAAAGATCGCCGAGGTGGCCATCAGCGTGGCAATCGTCATGCCAGAGACCGGGGAGGCGGACGAACCGACGATGCCAACGATCCGCGCCGAGACCGTGACGAAGAGGAAGCCGAAGACGACGATCAGCAACGCGGCGGCAAGGTTTGCAAGCGGACCAACATAAGCGCCGGGCACCGGCTTGAACTGGAGGAAGAGGAACATGAGCACGATCAGCAAGCCGCTGCCGCCGAAGACCACACTTGCTGGAAGATCATGCTCGATGCGCGAAGGCCCTGCGGATGCCAGTTTGCCCCCACCCTTTTTGAGGCCTTGCGTCAGAGCACTGGCAATCGTGGGGAGTGTGCGAATTAGGGTGATAAGGCCAGCGGCGGCAACGGCGCCTGCTCCCATTGGCCGGACGTAAGTCCTCCACAAGTCGGAAGGAGACATTTGACTGACGGGAACCGTGCCGGGATAGAGAGGGCCGGGAAGATGCGAGCCGAAGAAATAGATGGCCGGCATCAGGACCAGCCATGAAAACACGCCGCCCGCGAACATGACTGCTGCTACGCGAGCGCCGATGATGTAGCCGACGCCGAGATACTCCGATGTGCAGTCCGCGCGAATGGAGGCACCCTTGAGCAGATGCTGGGAGCCGAGGTCGGCGTCATACTTCGGCGTACCGGGCCACAGCCCAAAGAGATTGTCGTTCTGGAAAAGGGCATAAACACCGCCAAGCCCTAGGCCCAGGAAGACGCGTGACGCGAAGCTGCCGCCTCGTTCCCCGGCAATCAGGACGTCCGCGCAGGCCGTGCCTTCAGGGTAGATGAGCGCTCCGTGTTCCTCAACGATGAGTTGGCGGCGCAGCGGGATCATGAACAGCACGCCGAGCCAGCCACCGAAGAGTGCCAGCGCGAAAATGCGCGATGCCTCAAGATCGAAGCCGAGGAAGATGAGAGCGGGCAGGGTGAAGATGACTCCCGAGGCGATGGATTGGCCAGCGTTGCCCGTAGTCTGCACGATGTTGTTCTCGAGGATGCTGGCGCGGCCGAATGCGCGGAGGATCGAGATTGAGAGCACGGAGATCGGGATGCTTGCGGCGACGGTCAAGCCTGCCTTTACGCCAACGTAGACGGTGACTGCGCCAAAGACCACGCCGAAGAAGGCGCCCAGCAACAGCGCCCGAATGGTCAACTCTGGCCGCGATTCGGTGGCGGGGATGAAGGGTTTGAAGGCAGGTTTGACGGGTGCTGCTGTGGCCATGTGGTTGAGTCTCCGCGTTAAAGCCGTGTTACTGGCTTGGATGGGAGTGTATCAGCGGCGGCGAGGTTTGGAGCAGTGCGGGCATTTCTAGTGGCGAATCGGGCCGCGAGGATTTATACTTTTTTCATCGGCGCGGCCAAAGGGCCTGGAGCGCCGTGCGAGCGAGGTGCATCTTCAGCGAAAGCCTGAATGAGAGTACGCTCCATGTTTTACCCGGCGCTCCGCCAGGCAATGGCGCCGGATTGGACGACGGTCGCCCCCCTATTCGTCTGTTCCAAACGGTGGTTGGCCGTGCGAGATCATCGGTTCGCTCTGTCCTTGACGATCTTGTGACGACGGCTTTTCCCTCGGACTGCCGTGTTTGCAACTGCCCGCTTCTGCGCTCTACCATCCTTCCCATCTGCGATCCCTGCCGGGCTGCTGTTCCTCCGCAGACGGCGGCGCTGTGCGACCGCTGCGGCGAGGCTCTCGACATTGATATGGAAAGCGCGCGCTTTGCGGGACCGTTTCTTGCGGAAGGGCTGCTCTGCGATGCGTGCCACGCTGTGCCGCCGATGTTCGAGCGGGCCGTTGCGTACGCGGTCTATCAGGACGAGTTGCGCGAGATGATCCATCTGCTGAAGTACGAGCGGATGCGCGAAGTCGCAAACGTGCTCGGCGAATTGCTGGCCGAGACGATCCTGACGCTGCGAGGAGAGGCTGCTCGCGAGTTGGTCGTGGTCGCGGTGCCGCTGTTTCCGGCGAAGGAACGGCAGCGCGGATACAACCAGGCGGACCTGCTGGCCGATGCGGCGATCACGGAGCTGCGACGCAGCACTCCGGAATGGCGGCTGCAACGTGCGGCGAATGTGCTGACGCGGCGGCGTGACACGGGTAGCCAGTTCGAATTGAGCCCGCGTGGGCGCCGGCGGAATGTGGAAGGCGCATTTGCGGTCGATCCAACCAGGCTGCAGGCCGGATGCGAGGTGCTGCTGGTCGACGACATTTACACCACCGGTGCGACGGCGCGGGAGTGTGCGCGCGTGTTGCGGCGGGCTGGTGCGCACAAGGTCTGGGTTGCAACTTTGGCGAGAGCGCAGGCGCCGCGCGTCGCGATGTGGGACGATGCTAGGTTGCAGAGTGCGCAGGGATTCGGATAGAGGAGCGGTAAGACTGTGGTCTTGTTCAAAGGCGTCAACGTAGCGGATTCGGATGCGGATCGGAACCGGAGGATTTGAGCAATGCAAGCGTCCCACATGTCGTCGAAGATGCGGAAGCAGCGGGCGAGCGCGAACCGGCACGCGGGACATGCCAGTTCGCCGCGGCTGACCACGGAACTGGATGTCCGGATCGGCGTCTTTCGCCAGCCGGCGATGCAGACGCCTGTGCTGGTGCTGAACGCGTCGTACGAACCGATCAACATCTGCGGCGCGCGGCGAGCGCTGGTGCTGGTGCTGAAGGGCGTTGCGCGCACCGAGGAGGAACAGGGAGCGGTGTTGCACGCGGCGCGGATGAATGTGGCGATGCCGAGCGTGATTCGGCTGCTCGAGTATCGCAGGATTCCGCACCAGACGCGGGCTCTTTCGCGGAAGAACATTCTGCTGCGCGATCGCAATTCTTGCCAGTACTGCGGCGTCGTCCTGACCGCGGGGGAACTGACGCTCGACCATGTTGTTCCGCGGTCGCGGGGCGGCCTTTCGACGTGGGAGAACCTGGTTGCCTGCTGCCACGACTGCAATCGGCGCAAGGGCAATCAGTTGCTGCACGAGCTGACCGAGATGAAGCTGCAGCGCGAGCCGCGGTCGTTCAGTTTGCATACTTCGCGGCACATCATGCGGATGATCGGGTCGGCCGATCCAAGCTGGCGGCGATATCTGTATTTCGAGTCCGAACCAGCGGCTTAGGTTTTCAAAGAACTAATTCCGAGCGCCGCCTCACTTTTTCGGGGGCGGTGGTTGCGTTGCGTCGGGATCCTTCTTGTTGGTGATGTCTTCGCCGTTGTAGATGATGCGGCTGGTGGAGCGGAACTGCTTGTAGTCGGTGTACTTGACTACTGAGCGCATGTGGACGTCGTCGCTGAGCGCTCCGGTTTGCGCCTTGAAGTGGAGGACGCCCTCGGCCTTGGTGTAGGTGGGGAACCAGTATTTGCCGTCGATCTGCTCGTAGTAGGTGGTGAAGGGCGGCTGCAGGTCTTCGTGGC
>ODAK010008504.1_pt1 | contig 10259 bp, 7 predicted proteins | sample 1539591 | NCBI WGS metagenome assembly ODAK01 (sample SAMEA3539303, study PRJEB22396) | soil metagenome | biome: tundra; feature: field; material: soil | place: USA | collected 2010-05 | depth 0.15 m | reverse complement strand
ACGGTCGAAGCTGTGCTGATTCGCCTCTCGATCGGCGCCCAAGGCGGCCAACTCGTGCACGAATCGGGCGCCGCATAGGCTATCCGACCCGATTCCGTGGCCGCGACCAACCTTAGAGAGGCTGCTGGCGGAATCTGTCAACAGACCGGCCGGGTCAGCACGCCGGGTCAGCACGCCGGGTCAGACCGGCCGGCCTTGGCGCGGCGCTCGACGAGCAGCCGAGCGACTTCCTCGTGGCTCCCGACGCCGGCGCTGGGGAGCGGCCCGAGGCGCAGGGCGCCTGACGCGCGTGGCCCGACACCGGCGCTGTGGAGCGGCCCGACGCGCTGGGCGCCCGACGCGCCCAGACAGTTGGGTGGGCGCCCCGGTCGGGCTGCCCTGGCCCTGACGGTTTCGGTGCCGCGGGCAGCTGACGACGGCGAAATCCGCACGAGAATTGCCCTGAAGTCGCGAATCTCGTGTTGACCGAGTCGCAAGGGCCGTGGCATCCTAGCGGCTGATCCAGTCCCGTATCGCGCAACGGTTCCACCTGACGTTGCGCGAACCGGGCACCCGTCTCGCCTGTCGCACCGACGAGCTGCCGCTCATCGTGCGACGCGAGCTCTACGCGGAGTGACTCATGGCCACTGAACCCGCCATCCGCCCGATCCCGACCCTCAAGCGCGACCGCCAGGTCGAGCTGTACCACCGCGCCTTGAAGACGATGCCCGGCGGTACCGACTCGAACTTCCGGAGCTGGGGCGAGGATACCGTCTACGTTGATCGGGGCAAGGGTGGCCGGGTTTGGGATCTTGACGACAACGAGTTCGTCGACCTCCGGATGGGCTACGGGCCGGTGATCCTGGGTCACGCCGACCCGCGGGTCGACGACTACGTCAATGAGCGGATGCGCCGTGGCGTCAGCTTCTCGCTGACGAGCGAGGACGAGGTCCGGGCCTGCGAGCTGATCGCCGAGATCACTGGCTGGGTCGAGATGGCCCGGATGACCGTGTCGGGCACCGAGGCCACGATGCACCTGATGCGGATCGCCCGGGGCTACACCGGCCGGACGAAGATCGTCAAGTTCGAAGGCCAGTACCACGGGGTCCACGACTACGCCCTGATCAGCGTCCTGCCCAATGACATGGACGAGCTCGGGGACCGCGACAACCCGGTCCGCCTGGCCTGGGGTCGGGGGATCCCCGAGGCGGTCACCCAGACGGTGATCCCGGTGCCCTACAACGACCTGGAGACCCTGCGCCGGGTGTTCGAGGCCGAGGGCGGCGACATTGCGGCGGTGATCATCGAGCCGGTCCTCGGCAACGCCCAGGGGATCCTGCCCAAGGAGGGCTTCCACCAGGGCGTCCGGGCGATCACCCAGGAATTCGGTGCGCTGTTGATCTTCGACGAGGTGAAGACCGGCTTTCGGATGGCTCGCGGTGGTGCTGCCGAGTACTTCGGGATCAAGCCGGACCTGGCCTCGTTCGCCAAGGCCATCGGCAACGGCTACCCGGCCGCGGCGTTTGGCGGCAGCCGCGAAGTCATGAGCATGCTCCCGGACAAAGTCAGCCACGGCGGCACGTACGCCGGCAACCGGGTCGCGGCAGCGGCGGCAGTGGCCACCCTGTCGATCCTCAAGGACGGCTCCGTGGTCGAGGCGCTCAAGCGCCGGGGTGAATCCATCCAGGCAGGACTCGCCTCGATCCTGAACGCCAAGGGCCTGCCCTACAACTTCACCGGTGTACCCGCGATGTTCGGGATCATGTTCACCGACCAGGACGTCCGCGAATACCGCGACTGGGTCAAGACCGACCATGACCTGTACGACGCGGTCGCGGTTGGAATGCACCCCCGTGGTGCGATGCCCGAGCCGGATTCGCGCGAGCCGTGGTTCCTGTGTGCTGCCCACACCGATGCTGACGAGGCCCAGGTCCTCGAGGCCTTCGAGGGCTCGCTCGAAGCGGCGCTGGACGCCCGGGCGCAGGGAATCGCCGCGCCGGGGCTCGTCCTCGAATGACCGGCCGACGACGTTGATCGACGGAAACGCGGTCCGCTCGGTCGATCGGGCGGCATCGCTTCTGCTCGCCCTCGGTGAGTCGGCCGGCGAGGCCGGGGTAACCGAGCTGGCCCGCCGGCTCGGCCTCCACAAATCGACCGCGTCGCGGCTCCTCGCGACACTCGAACGGCGCGGCCTGGTCGAGCAGGACGAGGAGACCGGCAAGTACCGCCTAGGGCTCGTCGTCATCCGCCTGGCCGAGCGGGCCGAGCGGACCCTCGACCTGCGCGGGATCGCCATGCCTGAGCTCGAGCGGCTCGCCCGCCTCACCCGCGAGACGACCGGCCTCGGCTCGATCGAGGGCGACCAGCTGCTGACCGTGGCCCAGGCCGACGGTCCAAACCTGATCGCCGTGGGCGACTGGACCGGCCGGGCGACTCCGCTCCACTGCGTGGCGTCGGGCAAGGTCCTGCTGGCGGCCCTCGCCGAGCGGGAGGTCCTGCGGGTCGTGCGTAAGGGTCTGTCGGCCTACACCGAGCGCACGATCACCGAGCTCGAGCCGCTCCTCGAGGAGCTGTCCCGGGTGCGCCGGCGCGGCTACGCGACCGCCATGGGCGAGTTCGAACTGGGCCTCAACGCCGTGGCGGCCCCCGTCCACGACGCCCGCGGCGCGGTGATCGCGGCCGTGGACATCTGGGGTCCGGCCTTCCGGCTGACTCCGCGGCGGATCCCCGAACTCGCTTCACAGGCGCGCGAAGCCGCTGCCGCCATCTCGGTCCGCCTCGGCGGCGCCGCAGCCTGACCCCGCGCAACGGCCCGCGGCACGCGCCGGAGCGCTAGGCTGCGCTGATCATGCCCGATACCTATTCCGGCTGGGCGGCGATCATCGCGGATCGCCTGCTGATCGTCCTCGTCATCGTGGTCGTGTGCATCGCGGTCACCCGTGTCTCGCTCCGCGCGATCCGCCGGGTCCTCGGCGCGATGCAGGCCCGGGCCCAGGCGGAGGCGTCGCTGGACGAGGCTGCCGAGGTCGTCAAGCGCTTCACCACGATCGAGGCGCTGGCCGGCTACGTCGTCAAGAGCTTCGTACTCGCGATCGGCGGACTGCTCGTGCTCGAGCAGATCGGCCTAGACGTCGGCCCGGCGATCGCCGGCCTCGGCGTGGTCGGCATCGCCATCGGCTTCGGGGCCCAGGCAATCGTTCGCGACTTCTTCTCGGGAATCCTCATCCTGCTCGAGAACCAGTACGGCCAGGGCGATGTCGTGGAGATCGCGGGAGTCACCGGGACGGTCGAGGAGCTCACCCTCCGGCGCACCGTCCTGCGCGATGCCGACGGCGTCGTCCACCACGTGCCCAACGGCGAGATCAAGGTTGCCTCGAACCGGACCCGCGTCTGGCGCCGGATCAACCACGACGTCGTGGTTGCCTACGGCACCGACATCGAGCACGCGATCGAGGTCTTCGACGCTGTGGGAGCAGCGCTCGCCGCCGACCCGGCCTGGGCCGGCAAGGTCCTCGAGACCCCCACGGTGGATCGGGTCGACCAGCTCGGCGAGCGGGGGATCACCCTCAAGATCCTGGGCCGAGTGCGGGCCGGTGAGATGGTCGCGGTCACCGGCGAGCTGCGCAAGCGGATCCTGGCCGCGATGGCCGCCAATGGGATCCAGATCCCGGCTCCGATCATGGCCTCGGGGATGCCCGTCAGCGGCTCGATGGCGGCCGGGCCGACGCCTCGCCCCGAGCGCAGCGACGAAGCGCCCAGCGGGGCCGAGTCCACGCAGGATCAGCCTGCCGGGGGCCTCCCGCCGGAGGATTGACCCGCTCCGGCGAGCGGGGTTCGGGCCAGGCCGGCCCGCGTAGAATGGCCGCGACTAGCCGCTGGAGAATCCACGTGAGCATCGAGCCCCCGTTCCGGCCTGAGATCGAGAACCTCCTGGTCGAGGCGCGCACTTTCGCGCCGGATCCAGCCTTCGTGGCCCAGGCCAATGCTGGGCCCGAGCTATACGCCGAGGCCGAGGCAGACTACGAGGAGTTCTGGGCCCGGCTGGCGCGTGAGCGATTGCGTTGGACCGAGCCCTTCCACACCACGCTCGAGTGGGATCTCCCGTTCGCGAAGTGGTTCCTCGGCGGCCGCTTGAACGTGTCCGAGAACTGTCTCGACCGGCATGTCGAGAACGGCCTCGGCGACAAGGTGGCCTATCACTGGATCGGCGAGCCGGGTGACCGCCGGACGCTGACGTACGCCGACCTCCTGCGCGAGGTGGGCAAGGCCGCCAACGCCCTCAAGGAGCTGGGCATCGTGGCCGGCGACCGGGTCGCCATCTACATGCCCATGATCCCCGAGCTGCCGATCGCGATGCTCGCCTGCGCCCGGCTCGGGGCGGCCCATACGGTGATCTTCGGCGGCTTCTCGGCCGAGGCGCTGTCCGACCGGATCAACGACGCCGAGGCCAAGGTCCTGATCACGGCCGACGGCGGCTGGCGGCGGGGCAAGCAGGTTGGCCTCAAGCACCACGCCGATGAGGCGCTCGCGTCGACCCCCTCGATCACCGCGGCGATCGTGGTCGATCGGATCGGTGGCGGCGTCCACATGGTGGAGGGCCGCGATTACTGGTGGCACGACATCGTCGACCGCCAGGACCCAATCTGCCCGCCGGTCCCGGTCGATAGCGAGCAGCTCCTGTACCTGCTCTACACGTCGGGCACGACGGCCAAGCCAAAGGGGATCATCCACACCTCGGCCGGCTACCTGCTGGGTGCGTCGTTCACCCACGAAATCGTCTTCGACGTCAAGCCCGATGACGTCTACTGGTGCGCGGCCGACATCGGCTGGGTGACCGGCCACAGCTACATCGTCTACGGGCCACTGGCAAATGCCACGACAGGCGTGATGTACGAGGGCGCCCCGGATACGCCCGACTGGGATCGCTGGTGGCAGATCGTCGAGGACCTCAAGGTCACGATCCTGTATTGCGCCCCCACCGCCATCCGCTCATTCATGAAGCAGGGCGAGAAGTATCCGGCTCGCCATGACCTGTCCTCGCTGCGCGTCCTCGGCTCGGTTGGCGAGCCGATCAACCCCGAGGCATGGCTGTGGTACCACCGCAACATCGGCCATGAGAAGGCGCCCATCGTCGACACCTGGTGGCAGACCGAGACCGGCGCGATCCTGATCAGCCCATTGCCCGGGATCACGACCACGAAGCCGGGGTCGGCAACGTTCCCGCTGCCGGGGATCGTCGCCGACATCGTCGATGCCGCCGGACAGAGCGTGCCCCGCGGCGGCGGCGGCTACCTCGTCCTCAAGCAGCCCTGGCCGGCCATGCTGCGCGGGATCTACGGCGATCCGGACCGCTACATGCAGACGTACTGGAGCCGTTTCCCGGGGATGTACTTCGCCGGCGATGGCGCGAAACGCGACTCGGACGGCTACTTCTGGCTGCTCGGCCGGGTCGATGACGTGATGAACATCGCCGGCCATCGGATCAGCACGATCGAGGTCGAGTCGGCCCTGGTCGATCATCCCAGCGTGGCCGAAGCGGCGGTCGTGGGCAAGACTGACGAGATCAGTGGCCAGGCAATCTTCGCCTTCGTCATCCTGCGCGCCGGAGTCGAGCCCCACGATACGCTGGCCGTCCAGTTGCGCGAGCACGTCGCCTACGTCATCGGCCCGATCGCTCGCCCGAAGTTCCTGATGTTCACGCCGGATCTGCCCAAGACGCGCTCGGGCAAGATCATGCGCCGGCTCCTGCGCGACATCGCCGAGAATCGCGTCCTCGGCGATACGACCACCCTGGCGGATGCTGGAGTGGTCGACGTGATTCGCGACAAGAGCGGCTCGGCGGAGGAGGACTAGGGTGCCATTCGGCTTCCGCAAGCAGGAAGACAAGGCAGCGGCCGCCCAGGAGGTGCTGGCCGCCCCGACCCCGGCGCCGGTGCCACAGCCGGTCGGGGCCACCGGCATCGCTTTCGACGGCCTGACCGAAGAGTGGCGCCTGGTTGGCGTCATGGAGGTCAGCGGCCGGCTCTCCGACGCGCTGAACCGGCGCGAGGCGATCTCGATCAAGGACGTCAGTTGGGCCCCGCTTGACGGTTCCGAGGCATTCAGCCCGGTGCCCGGGTTGCGCAGCATCGATCCCTACGACCTGATCGTCGTGCTGGCCGGTGAGGGTACGCTGCCGGACTTCTCGGATGACGAGAAGGCGGCCCACCGGGTTCACAAGCTGAGCTACGGGGTCGTGCTCGAGGTACCACCATTTCTGGTGCGCGGTACGGTCCACCTGTACCCCGGCTCGGAACCGGAGCGCCTGCTCGACCGGTCGAGCGACATGTTCTTCCCCGTGACCGGCGGCGTGGTCATGCTCAACGAACAACGGATCGGCGACGTTCAGACGGACACGATCCTGGTCAACCGACAGTACCTCCGTCGGGTCGAGCAGGGTGACCTCGAGCGGGCCGACGAAGGATCCCGAACCTGAGCTGGGCGCCGACCGAGGTGCCGGATGAGCGCCGGCAGCGGACCTCCGATCGAGGCTGGCGCTAGACCCGAGCCGGCTCCTTGGTCCGATTGAAGATCCGGAACGCCGCCTTGGCGGCGGGGACGGCCTTATCCTGCGCCTGGTACTCGGTCCCGACGAGCTTCTGGGCGAGGATCTCGAAGTCCTCGGTCACCTTCTCTTTGGGGTATTGCTCCACGACGGATCGACCCTCGTTGGCGGCCCGCACGAAGAGCAGGCCGCCCGAGCGGATCAGGGCCATGGCCGGCATCCCGACCGTCTTCTCCATGTCCGCCACCGATACGCCACTGTTGGCCCGGTTGACGACCAGGGCGAGCTTGTCACGGACGCCCAGCTCGAGCGCCACGTCGCGCATCTGAACGGCCGCCCGGATGGCCGGCACATCCGGTGTCACGGGGACGAGAATCCGGTCCGAGCGCTCGAAGATCTCCTGGTTGAGCGGGCTGTACGAGGGGTGCATGTCGACGATGATGAAGTCGAAGCCCCGCCGCGCGGCGCGGATCGCGTCGCCCACCCGCTCCGGGGTCAGGATCTCCGTGTTCAGGGGACTCGCGGTCATGACGCACACGGTCAGCCCGTTCTGGTGCAGGGTGGCGATCTCGATCAGGCCCCGCTCCGGCCGGCCCTCGTCCTGGTCTTCGGTCCAGGCGTCGACCACGGTCGTCACCGACTCGAGCCCGAGCGAAGTCGCAATATGGCCCGTCACCGTGTCCGCGTCGAGGAGCATGACCTTGAGGCCCATGCGGACCTGCAGCGTGGCGGCCAGGTTGATGGCGGTGGTCGTCTTGCCGACGCCGCCCTTCGGGTTGAAGATCGACACGATCGTGGCCCGCTTCGACCACGACGCCGACTGGAAGTCGCCGCCGCCCTGCAGGACAGGACCGCTCCCGTCGTCGATGGTGACCGACCGGATCAGCATCGCCTCGATCCGCCAGCGGAGCGAGTCGGTGGAGTACGGCCGGGTGAAGAATTCGTCGTCGATATTGGCCTTGGTCGCAGCCCCGGCCAGCCGATCCAGGGCCCGCGGCGAGACGACCATCAGCGCCGGGATGTCCCGATCTGCGTCATGCAGCAGCGAGTAGAACTCGAGTGAGCGATCGAAATCGCTCTCGCCGTCGAGGATCGCCACGCCCACTTCGCGCCGGGTGGCGAGGATCGCCTCGAGCTCGTCCGGGGCGCTGACAACGAGGACCTCGAAGCCGGCCTCGGTGAGTTCGCGGGTGACCGCGACCTGCTCGTCCCGGGGCAGTGCGACGACGATCGCCTGGCGTCCCATAGGGACTTAGTTTCCGGACTCTGGATCGTGGGCGGCCACGTTGACAACCCCGTCTCCAGCGTTCGTGACCCGGGCCCGGAAACCGGGCAGGGAGGGCACGACTTCGCGGAGGTCGACGCCGGCGTCGTGATGAACCGTGAACACGAACTCGCCATCGGGCCCGGATGACACACCGACCGACTGGACGCCGCTCACCCGACCCAGGTGGCGCTTGAAGCTGGCGATGCTGGCCACGCTGATCAGGCCGGTCACGACGACCTTCGAGGTCGCCTCGGATGCCGCCCGGGCGGGACGAGCCTCGCCGTCGCCCTCGGGCGGGACGAGGCCGGCGAGGCGGGCTGCAAGGGCATCGTCGCCCATCGTCGGGATCTCATCCTCGGAGGGGCTCGCCTCCGCGTTGGCCTCGGTCGCCTCGGCAGCGGCCTCGGCCTCGGCCTCGGCCGCGTCGAAGTTCGACGACAATCCAAGGGCGGTCAGGCGAGGATCGGCCTCGTCGGTCTCCCCCGCGGCAGCGCTTTCAGGGTCGGTCGTCGTCGTCCCGGCGTCGTTGGCCTCGGCGGCCTGGTGGGCTGCTTCGATCGCGGCCATCGCGGCCATGGCCGCCTCGCCGTCCGGGGCGGCGTCCGCGCTCGCCGACGGATCGGCGGCATCGGCCAGAGTCGTTTCGCCGCTGCTCACGAAGGGCGTGTCGCCGATCAGCTCGGCGACGGCCGCCGACGGCTGCCAGGGGACCGAGGCGTCGAACGACGGCGGCTCGGGCAAGGTCTGGGCCATCACCGCGATCTGGGTTGGATCCACTTCGACAACGAGCTGTTCGAAGAAGCGCTCCATCTCGAGCTCGAAGCCGGCGACCCGACTCTGGACGCGGTCGATCTCGTACTCGATCTGGCCGGCGTGCTCCTCGAGCTCGCGCTCCAGGCCGAGCTTGCGCTCGCCAATCTTGCCCTGGGTCTCCTCGCGGATCCGGGCGATCTCGGTCTTCGACCAGTCCTGGATCCCGGAGATGTCCTCGTCGGAGCGCTTGCGCAGCTCGGTCGCCTCGACCGCCGAACGAGAGTGGATATCCTCGATGTAGGTCTTCGCGTCAGCCTGGAACTGGCCCAGCGTCTGGGCGCGGGATTCCTCCGCGGCAGCCTGCATCGCCCGGGTCAGGTCGAGCACGAACTTCGTCGGCTTCTTCGCGACGGGGGCCACGTTCGTCAATCGGGACGGCGCGGGCGCGGCTGTCATGGTGGAGTCCACGGAGGTTTCCTTCGGGCTCGAGTCGGATGCGGTGGGCTGAACGAGGTCGGTGCTCTCTTGCGTCTCGGCGCTGCTGATCGTCTCCGTCTGGGCGTCGGTCGCCGCTTCGACGTCCGTGGCCGCGTCGCTGGCCAGGGTGGCCGCGTCGGTGGTTGGCGGGGCGACGCTGGTCGCCTCGGTCAGGGCGTCGGTGGTGGTCGCCTCGGCGGTCCGGCCGACGGGCGCCTTGTCACTCCGCTCCTCCGAGCTCCAGGGGAGTCGAAAGCCGGTGCGTGATTCGGTCGTGGCCATGGATCGTGCGGTTCCCTCCTGGTGAGGTCGCTGGTTGCATCTCTGAGGACGTGTGGGCATCGTATGGGCGGGTGGCGGTCCGGTGGAGTGCGCTAGTGGTACCAATCGGTCGATCCGGTGGTACCGGAGGTCCCGCGTCGCGATCGTCTCGTTGTCCGCCGTCACCGGGACCCTGCGGGCTGCGGTGTCTTCGCGCACCGGCCGTCGCAGCCCCGCCGGAATACGTGGTCGTGGGCCCTCTGAACGGCATGCCGTTCAGAGGGCGCTACCATGGCCGGCATGACATCGAGCCTTGACCCAGCTGCCTCGCTCGACGGCGACGCTGCCGATCCCGCGGACGCCGCAGCGCCGGTGCTCGACCGGCTCGGCCGGCGCCTTCATGACCTGAGGATCTCGGTCACCGATCGCTGCAACTTCCGGTGCACCTACTGCATGCCCCGGGAGGTCTATGGCCGGGACTTTGCCTTCCTGCCCCGCTCCGAGGTGCTCAGCTTCGAGGAGATCGAGCGGCTGGCCCGGGTCTTCGTGGCCGAGGGCGTCGAGAAGCTCCGGGTCACCGGCGGGGAGCCGCTCGTCCGGCGCGACCTGCCCGACTTGATCGCGATGCTGGCAGCCCTCCGCCGTCCGGATGGCGGGCCTCTCGACCTGACCCTGACTACGAACGGCTCGGCCCTGCACCAGCTGGCCGGCCCATTGCGCGACGCGGGCCTGGGCCGGATCACCGTCAGCCTCGACTCGCTCGACGACGCGACCTTCCGGGCGATGAACGGCGCCGACTATCCCGTCGCCAAGGTGCTCGACGGGATTGCTGCGGCGACCGAATCTGGCTTCGGGCCGCTCAAGATCAACATGGTGGTGCGGCGCGGGATCAACGAGACCAGCATCCTGCCGATGGCCCGCTGGGCCCGCCGCGAGGGTCACATCCTCCGGTTCATCGAGTACATGGACGTGGGCCAC
>ODAK010008503.1_pt1 | contig 10260 bp, 7 predicted proteins | sample 1539591 | NCBI WGS metagenome assembly ODAK01 (sample SAMEA3539303, study PRJEB22396) | soil metagenome | biome: tundra; feature: field; material: soil | place: USA | collected 2010-05 | depth 0.15 m | reverse complement strand
AGGCGCTGTTGAAGGCCGCCCAGGAAGCCACCTTGTTGCGCGCCTAGTCGTGGAAGGCAGTATTTCCCAGAGGTGTTTAGGATGTTTCGTCGTGTCATCATCGCGTTTTCGATAGCCGCCATGCTGCTGACCCTCGGATGCAGCAATAAGAAAGTCCAGAATCCAATTGCCCATATCGACTCGAAGCAGCCGGACAAGGTACTGTTCGACCGCGCCATGGATGCGATGAAGCACAACAAGTACGACGTCGCGCGCCTCAGTCTGCAGACCCTGATCAATACGTATCCTGATTCGGAGTACGTGGCCCGCGCCAAGCTGGCCATCGGTGACTCCTGGTACGCCGAAGGCGGCGCCGCCGCCTTGACCCAGGCGGAGAGCGAGTACAAGGACTTCATCACCTTCTTCCCCAACATGCCTGAAGCGGCTGAAGCGCAGATGAAGATCGCTAACATCCACTACAAGGAGATGGAGAAGGCGGACCGCGATCCCACTCACGCCCGCCGCGCCGAGGAGGAGTATCGCCAACTCATCTTGCAGTTTCCCGACAGCCCGCTGGTGCCACAGGCCAAGCAGCGCCTGCTGGAAGTGCAGGAAGTGCTGGCCGATCGCGAGTACATGATCGGGCACTTCTACTTTTTGCGCGAGGTGTATCCGGCGGCCATCGCGCGCCTGAAGTCGGTGGCCGATACTTACCCGCTATACAGCGGAGCGGACCAAGCCCTGTACGAATTGGGCAGCTCCTACGAAAGGGAAGTTGACCTGGTTCGCCGGTTGAAACTGCCGGAAGTGGCGAAAGGTGCGTTGATCAAGCAGTACACCGAAGGAGCCATTGCCGCCTACGACCGCATCCTCACCCGCTACCCTCTGGAAGAGCGCGCCGACGATGCCAAAAAGCGGTTGCAGGCAATGAAGCAGCCGGTCCCGCATGCCACCGAAGCCGCCATTGCTGAAGATAAAGCTGAGATCGCCAGCCGCGGCTCGCTGGGACACTTCGGCAAGTTGATGGAGAACTTCCACAGAGGTCCGGACGTGTCGGACGCCACCAAGGTCGGCGAACCGACGCTGGTTGATCCCAAGCAGGCCAGCGCGCCTGATATGGTGCGCGCCGCGAATAGCAGCATCATCACCAGCCTGACCGGTTCCAATAAGGTAGGGGTCGAGCGCGTGGAGAACGGCGCCGTCCCGGCCGCGAACGCTCCCATTCCGCGCTCTGACGCCGAAGGAGCGGCGCCTGCCGGATCTACTCCCACCACGGGCAATGCTGCTGGCGCTACCCCCGGGACTGCGCCGGCCGAGCCTGCGTCGAGCGGCGCCGGGAATGGCGCACCCTCCAACCCGGCCTCAGACAGTAGCGCAGTTCCTGAAATGAAGAACGACTTGCAGCCCGCAGCCGCAACTCCTCCGCCCGGCGCCACCGCTCCGCCGCCTGGACAAGGTAACGATGCCGCTGCTGCGTCCTCCAGTTCCGACAACAGCACGCAGCCGGCGCCCGCGGCCAGCAGTGGTTCGGCGCAACAGTCCGCGCCCCCAACCGATGCCAACAAGGAAAGCTCATCGAAGAAAAAGAAGAAGCATCATTGGCCGTTCTGACGGCGAGATTGGTCGAGAGCGCAGCTTAGGGCTGCGCTTTTTTTGCGTCGTGCTGGTGTCACGTTGCGAGAATTGCAGCTGAACTGACTACTGGCTACTGACTACTGGCCGCTCTTGCTTGTAATATCGAAGTCGAAACGTCATTCGCAGAACGGACTGGAATGCCTCACGATCTTCCCAAGGCCTACGAACCGGGCGCCATTGAACCGCGTTGGGCCGAATACTGGGTCCACGAAAAACTGTTCCACGTGGAACCCCCCAGCGACCCTGGCCAGCCCACCTTCACGGTGACCCTGCCGCCGCCCAATGTCACCGGTAACCTGCACATGGGCCACATGTTAGAGCACACCGAGATTGACATCATCGTGCGCTGGAAGCGGATGCAGGGGCTGCGCACGCTGTGGTTGCCGGGCACCGATCATGCCGGCATCGCCACCCAGTTGATGGTGGAGCGCCAGCTCGCTGCTGAGGGCAAGAACCGCCGCGACCTGGGCCGCGAGGCGTTCATCGCCCGCGTCTGGGACTGGAAGCAGCACTATGGCGGAGTCATTCTGCAACAGATGAAGCGCCTCGGCGCTTCGGTGGATTGGTCACGCGAATACTTCACCATGGACGAGCGCATGTCGCGTGCCGTGCGCGAGGCCTTCGTCCGGCTGCATGAAGAGGGACTGATCTATCGCGGTAAGTACATTGTGAACTGGTGTCCTCGTTGCGTCACCGCCGTCTCCGACCTTGAAGTTGTGCACGAGGACACGCCGGGCAAGATTTACGAGATTCGTTATCCGGTGATCGAATCCAAGGGCGAGTACATTGTGGTCGCCACCACCCGTCCCGAAACCATGTTGGGAGATACTGCGGTGGCGGTGAACTCCGGCGACGAGCGCTATCGCCATCTTCACGGCAAAAAAGTTCTGCTGCCGCTGATGGATCGCGAGATTCCGATCATCACCGACGACATCCTCGCCAATCCTGAGTTTGGCACCGGTGCCGTGAAGGTCACGCCGTCGCACGACCCCAACGATTTCGAAGCCGGACTGCGTAACAACCTGCCGCAGATTGATGTAATGAACGAAGTCGCGCAGATGAATGAGAACGCTGGTCCGTACCAGGGACTGGACCGCTTCGAGGCGCGGCAGGAGGTGCTGGAAGACCTAGAGCGGGGCGGCTTCCTGGTCGGTTCGAAGGATTATGTTGTTCCGCTGGGCAAATGCGATCGCTGCAAGACCATCGTCGAGCCACGGCTTTCGACGCAGTGGTTCGTCAAGATCCAGCCGCTGGCCGACCGCGCCATCGAGGTGGTGGAGAACGGCGACGTCAAGTTCGTGCCGGAGAATTACTCCAAGACCTATTTCGAGTGGATGCGCAACATTCACGACTGGTGCATCTCGCGGCAGTTGTGGTGGGGGCATCGTATTCCCGCCTGGCATTGCAAAGATTGCCCCGAGATCATCGTTGCGCGGGAGACGCCCACTAAATGCACCAAGTGTGGTGGCAGCCATCTGGAGCAAGACAGCGACGTGCTCGACACCTGGTTCTCGTCGGGCCTGTTGCCCTGCTCGGCGCTGGGTTGGCCCGACAGCACGCCCGACCTCGACGCCTTCTACCCGACGACGCTGCTGATCACCGGCTTCGACATCCTGTTCTTCTGGGTGGCGCGCATGATCATGATGAACTGCCACTTCATGCGTGGGCACAAGCAGGGCGACGTTCCTTTTCACAACGTCTACATCCACGCGCTGGTGCGGGATGCCGAGCGCCAGAAGATGTCGAAAACCAAGGGCAACGTGATGGATCCCATCGAAATCATCGAGCAGTACGGCACCGATGCCGTGCGTTTCACGCTGGCCTCGATGGCGGCCCCGGGGACCGACATCGCATTTTCGGAGAGCCGAACCGAGAGCTATCGCGCCTTCGCCAATAAGATTTGGAATGCCTCACGCTTCCTGTTCATGAACGTGGACAGGGCCCAGGAGGCCTGTCTGTGGTCGCTGGCGGACTTCCAAGGTTCCGCAACCGACTTTAACGCCAAGGGCGTCTCCGGCTTCACGGCTGAAACCCTGGACGACCGCTGGATCCTCTCGCGCTTCAATCGTGTTGCGCAGCAGATGAATGAAGCGCTGGAAACATACCGCTTTCATGAAGCGGCACACGTGGTCTATCACTTCTTCTGGGGCGAGTATTGCGACTGGTATCTGGAGCTGATCAAGCCGCGCCTGGCCGCCTCTGATCGCAAGGCGGCACGCACCGCGTATGCCAATCTGATCAGCATCTTCGAAGGCGCGCTGCGCATGTTGTCGCCGTTCATGCCCTTCATCACCGAAGAAATCTGGCACGCGGTGTACGACGGCAAGCCGCCGCTCAAATCGATTGCACTGGCCGCGTATCCGACGGTTGATCCGTCGCAGGTGGACGCGGACGCCGAAACCGAGATGGCGATTGTGCAAGACTTGATCGTCAGCGTGCGCAACATCCGGGCGGAATTGAAGATCGAACCCAGGCAGAAGCTGGGGATCGAGATCTTCGCGGACAGCGACATTCGGTCCTTGATCGAGCGCAACAGTGGCGCGGTAGGGCGGTTGGCGAATGTGGAAGGGATCACCTTCGTCGAGTCATCGTTGGCCAAGGCTTCGGGCGCGCGCACTACCGCCCGTTTCGATGTCCGCGTGCTCTACGAACGCAAGATCGATGCGGCCGCCGAACGCGATCGCCTCAGCAAAGAGCTGACCAGGCTGACGCAAGAGTTGACGCGCGCGACCGCGCAGTTAAACAATGACGCCTTTCTCGCCAAAGCGCCGGCACACGTGGTCGAGGGATTGAGGAAGCGCAAGAGCGAAGTCGAGGTGCTGGTACAGAAGGCGAACGAAGCGTTAGGCGAGTTAGGCGCTTAAGCTGGATTATTCACGAATGTGAGGTGTCATCCTGAGCGTAGCGCCCAAAGGGTTCCTTCGACTCCTCGGTCGCCGCGGCGACCTCGTCGCTCAGGATGACACTTCAAGAAATTACGTGCGCTCATGAATGATTCAGCCTAGCTGAATGACCTTTCTCCGGGGAGACCGTCGTGGATTGGACAAGCCGCAGGATCACCGCCATCCTGGAAAACGCATTGCAGGAAGATCGCGCCACCCGTGACGCCACCACCTACGCGTGCATCGATTCCAACCAGCGCGCCTCTGCCACTATTCTCGCCAAGCAGGACTGTGTGCTCTCCGGGCTGGGCTGCATCTCGCGCATCTTCGACGTCTTCGCCAGGCTGGACGGCACCGTCACCTCGCATCCCGAGGTCATCAGCCACACCGAAATCTTCGATGGCGTGCGCTTGCGCAAAGGACAATCGATTGCGGTCATTGTCCACAATGCGCGAGTGGTATTGTCCTGCGAGCGTGTGATCTTGAACATCATGCAGCGCTTGAGCGGTATTGCCACGCTGACGCGCCGCTACGTGGACGCGGTGGACGGCACTGGCACCGTAATCCTGGACACGCGCAAGACCGCGCCGGGGCTGCGCGTGCTGGATAAGTACGCTGTCAGTTGCGGCGGGGGCATCAACCATCGCCTCGACCTCAGCGATGGTGTGCTCATCAAGAACAACCACATTGCTCTCGCTGGCGGGGCAGTCGCTGCGCTGGAACGTGCGCTGCACAATCGTCGCGGCTCACAGATAGTCGAAATTGAGGTTCGCTCGCTACACGAACTTGAGGCTGTCCTGGAGCATGGCGCCGAAGCAGTCCTGCTGGACAACATGTCCCCGGAGCACGTTCGCCAGGCGGTGGAACGTGTTCGCCATCTGGATCGGGATGTGCCGCTCGAAGCCTCGGGCGGAATCACCCTGGAAAACGTGCGCACCTACGCCGAAACCGGAGTGAATTTCATTTCGGTTGGGGCCCTGACCCATTCCGTTCAGGCGGTTGATCTCAGCATGAGGATCGCCCCAGCGTAAATAGCCTTCAGCTTAGCAACTGCGCAATTTGTACGAACTCGGGGGCCGATCGCGCCGAGATAGCGCCGGGCGCGTGTTTCGGCAGGGTACCGAGGAACATTGCGGTTTCGTCGCAGGCGTGAAGGCGCGGGCACTTCAGGCAATCTTTGTGCATTTTGTCGGGCAGCGATTCCTTCTCCACAACCTGGAAACCCATTTGGCCGAAGAAGTCGGGGATGCGCGTGAACAGACAGATGCAGGTCACGCTCTGGCGGTTCGCCTCCAGCAACAGGGCGTCAACCAGCAGGCGGCCAGCGCCTTTGCCCTTCGCCTTGGCGGTCACCGTGATGGAGCGAATTTCAGCCAGGTGCATGCCATACAAATGTAGCGCGCCGCAACCGACGACCTCGCCATCCTGCTCAACCACGACGAAGTCGCGAATGTTCTCGCAGATCTCCGCCAGCGAGCGCGGCAGCAGCGTTCCGTCGGCCACGTGTACTTGAATCATTTGCTCGATGCTGATGGCATCGGGAAGGGTTGCGCTACGTGGCTGCATGGGCGACTCCTGCATAGATGGATAGCTTTTCTTTGATCCCTGCTAATGCCGCACGAACTCGCAACGGTGCGGTCCCTCCTGGCACATCGTGTATCGCCAGGACTTTATCCAGCGACAAGGCGCGGTACAGTTCGGCATCGGCTGCGATGCCACACTGCGCGTAGTCTTCCTGCGACAGTTGCTCCAATTCGCAATTCTTCTCGAGGCCGAGGCGCACTGCTTGCCCTACCTTCTCGTGTGCCTGACGGAACGCAACTCCGCGCCGCACCAGATGTGCGACAAGAGCCAGGGCATTCATGAATCCGCCGCTCGCCGCCTGCTGCATCCGGTCCCCGTCGAATGAAACCGTCGCCAGAAATCCTGTCGCCACGCGCAACATACTCGCCACATGGTCAGCCGCGGCAAAGATGGGCTGCTGCGTCTCCTGCATGTCCTTGTTGTAGGCCAGGGGCAATCCTTTGACCGTTATCCACAGTTCGGTCGCATTGGCAAACACTTTTCCCGCCTTGCCGCGAATCAATTCCAGCGCGTCCGGATTCTTCTTCTGTGGCATGGCGCTGCTGCCCGTCGAAAACTGCTCCGGCAACTTCACGAAGCCAAATTCCGTGGTCGAGTACAGGATCAGCTCTTCGGCCCACCGGCTCAAATGCAAGGCTACAAACGACAGCGCCTGCACAAACTCGATCGCAAAGTCGCGGTCGCTAGTGGCATCGATGCTGTTGGCAGTGGGCGAGTCGAATTGCAAGTCGTTGGCCATCGCCTCGCGATCGAGCGGCAGAATTGTCCCCGCCACCGCTCCCGACCCCAGCGGACATTCGTTCAGCCGCTTGCGGCAATCGGCCAGCCTATCGAGATCGCGCAGGAACATCTCCACATAGGCCAGCAGCCAATGGGCCACCAGAACGGGCTCGGCCCGCTGCAAATGCGTGTAAGCTGGCATCGCGTTTTCGCCGGCAACTTCCGCCTGTTTCACCAACTCGCCCAGAAACTCCAGTAGGGTTTGCGATATGGCGTCAATCTGCGCGCGCACATACAGCCGCAGGTCGGCGGCAATCTGCTCGTTGCGGCTGCGCCCGGTGTGCAGCTTGTAACCCACTTCGCCAGCCAGCTCCACCAGTCGCTGCTCGACGAAGTGGTGCACATCTTCAATCGCCGGATCGTCATCTTCGGGCACACGTTCCCGCCCGATCTGGTCCAGAGCGAGCAGCGTCGCGGCCAGCTCTTGCTCGTTCAAGACACCCGCTGCTCCCAGTGCGGCAGCATGGGCCCGGCTCGCCGCCACCTCGTAAGGCAGCAGCATGCGGTCGAATGGGAACGAGCGCTGCCACTGCTCGAAGTCGGGATCCTGCGCCTGGCCGAAACGGCCGGACCACATCTTCATTTCAAACTCTCCGCGTGCAGCAGCGCCCGCGAGCGCGCCGGCAGCCCCAGTATGCGAATGAAACCCTCCGCGTCCTTCTGCTGGTAGCCCGCGCCCATGGTGAAGCTGGCAATATCGGGGCGGTACAGCGAGGTCGGCGATTTGCGCCCGGTGACTTCGATGTTGCCTTTGTAGAGCTCCAGTGTCACCTTGCCATTGACATCGTGCTGCGTGTTTTCCACGAAGGCCTGCAGCGATTCGCGCAGGGGCGTGAACCACAAGCCGAAGTACACGATCTCGGCATACTTCAGGCCGATATGCTGTTTGAAGTGCGCCAGGTCGCGGTCCAGGCACAGCGCCTCCAGCTCGCGATGGGCCGTAAGCAGCAGAGTTCCGCCGGGCGTCTCATAACACCCGCGCGACTTGATTCCCACGAACCGGTTTTCGACCAGATCGACGCGGCCAATCGCGTTGCGGGCGCCGATTTCGTTCAGCACTTCGACAATCGCCACTGGATCCAGAATGGCGCCATTCACCGCAAAGGGCACGCCGTAGTTGAACTCGATCGTCACCTGTTCAACTTTATCGTCCGCTTCCTGCGGCGACTTCGTCCACGTCCACGTAGTCGCCAGCGGCGGGTTGTTGGGATCTTCCAGTTCGCCGCCTTCATGGCTGACGTGCAGCAAATTGCGATCGCGGCTGTGGATTTTCTCGCGACTCTGCGCCACTGCGATTCCATGCTGCTCCGCGTAGTCGAGACAGTCCTCACGCGACTGCAGCGTCCATTCACGCCACGGAGCAATCACCTTCAGTTCGGGCGCCAGCGCCTGGTAGGCATGCTCGAAGCGCACCTGATCGTTGCCCTTGCCGGTGCAGCCGTGCGCCACGGCGGTCGCGCCTCCCCGCAACGCGGCCGCGACCTGGTACTTGGCAATGATCGGTCGCGCCAGCGACGTGCCCAGCAGGTACTTGTGCTCATACACCGCGCCCGCCTGGATCGCAGGAAAAACGTAGTCGGTGAGGAACTCGTGACGCAAGTCCTCCACGATCGCCTTGCTGGCGCCGGTCGCGTACGCCTTCGCGACCACCGCGTCGAGGTCATCGCCTTGTCCTACGTCGGCAACGTATGCGATGACATCGCAGTCGTAGTTCTCTTTCAGCCAGGGAATGATGATGGAGGTATCGAGTCCTCCGGAATACGCAAGTACGACCTTCTCACGCATATGCACTCCTCGGCGGAAAGCGATGAACGCCGCCTTCCAGCAACAACACCATGATGGCTTTTTGTACATGCAGGCGATTTTCCGCCTGATCGAACACCACCGAACGCGAAGAATCGATCACCGCCGCCGCCACTTCATCACCACGATGCGCCGGAAGGCAGTGCATGAATAGCGCATGCTTGGCGGCATAAGAGAAGAGCTTCGGGTTCACCTGGAAGGGCAGGAATATTTCGCGGCGCTCGGCGGCTTCGTCTTCCTGGCCCATGCTAGCCCAGACGTCGGTGTATACCGCGTCGGCCCCCGCGACCGCCTCCATGGGATCGTTGACCACCTGCACTCCGCCACCCGAAGCCGCCGCCAACTCTTGCGACGCGCCCAGGACAGCTTCGCTCGGCTCGTATCCTTTTGGAGTTCCGACCGAGATGGTCGCTCCCAGGCTGGCCGCTGCCAGCATCAACGAGTGCGCCACATTGTTGCCATCGCCGACATAGGCGAGACGCACGTTGTGCAGGTCGCCGAAATGCTCTTGCAGCGTCAGCATGTCGGCCAAGGCCTGGCAGGGGTGCTCCAATTCGCTGAGAGCGTTGATCACAGGGATCGACGCGTGCATGGCCATAGTCGTGACGGTTTCGTGGGCAAACGTTCGCAGCACCACGCCGTCAACCCAGCGCTCCAGGTTATGGGCCACGTCGATGAGACTCTCGCGCGCGCCCAGCCGCGATTGCGTTTGGTCAACGAAAAACGACACGCCGCCGAGACTGTTGATGCCAGCCTCAAACGTCAGGCGCGTGCGCAGCGAAGGCTTCTCGAAGAACAAGACAATCTGCTTGCCGGCCAGAGTCCCGCGATAGTCCGCCGGTCGCGCTTTCATCGCCGCCGCCAGCTCAAGCGTGCAGGCGAGTTCTTCCGGTGTGAAATCTTGAATCGAGATCAGGTCGCGTCCGGATACACTCCGCCGCGTATACGGCTGGGGGCTCAGGCCCGCGGGAACTGAAGTAGCAATCATGTCGTGCCTCCGGTTAACAATTAGCAATTAGCAATCCCGCTAGCTGCTCGCAATGACCTCTGTACCGCATTCAATCGAATGGCTGAAGAAGCCGGGCAACACCTCGGCATGGTCCGCGGGCAGGATGCGAACTCGTGAAACACCTTTCTTCAGCGCCTTGGTGCAAGCTTCCAGTTTGGGCAACATGCCACCGCTGACCGTGGATTGTTGCACCATCGCAGCAATCGCTTTCACGTCGAGCCAGCGAATGACGGCGCCTTCGGCATCCTTGACGCCGGCAACATCGGTGAGATAGATCAACGCATCCGCACCGCAAGCCACGGCGCACGCCGACGCCATGTGATCGGCATTGATGTTGTAGTACTCGTCGTCAATGCCAAGAGCCAGGCTCGACACCACCGGAACGATGCCCGCGTTCCACAATCGCTCGATCCACTGCGCGTCAACCGAGCAGATTTCGCCGACGTAGCCGAGATCCGGTTGCTGTTTTTTGGTTGCACGAAACATGTGCAAGTCTCCGCCGCAGAGTCCCAGCGACGGCTGTCCGGCCGCGCCGATCGAGGCCACCAGCCGCTTGTTGAGCTGTCCGGCCAGCACCATCACGGCCAC
>ODAK010008501.1_pt1 | contig 10261 bp, 7 predicted proteins | sample 1539591 | NCBI WGS metagenome assembly ODAK01 (sample SAMEA3539303, study PRJEB22396) | soil metagenome | biome: tundra; feature: field; material: soil | place: USA | collected 2010-05 | depth 0.15 m | reverse complement strand
GAAATGGGATTGGTCGGAAGCGGTGCAGATGGCACAGCTCGGAATCTGGATGGGATGGGATGCCGCGAACGCCGCCACGATGCCGAACTGGAAAGAAGGCGACGAGTTTCGCGCAGCGCGCGACCGCAGCCTGGCAGCGGCGAAGTAGCGACGGATTCGTGTCGAGCTGCGTATGCTAGAGTCGATTGGTAGATCAGTAGATTAGGGACAGAGACAAGTCCCTCATCCTGATCTACTAATCCACCAAACAACTGATTCACTGGAGTCATCGATGACCAGAACCTCACGTTTGCTCGCGGCCGCGGTGCTCATCGCGCTCATAGCCGCCGGCTGCTCGAAAGAGAAGAAGAACGAGTCGAACGAGCCGGAATCCTTCGCCTTCACGATTTACCCCGGTTCGCGCTACCTGGCCCAGTTGACCGATGTCTGGAAACAGGCGCACAAGGTCATGAGGCCGGGCGACGACATCCCGCCGATCGCGATCTACGACACCGACGCGCCGATCGACAAAGTGGCTGAGTTTTATGCGCAGTCGTACGGCTACAACAAAGTCGCACCCGACGCGACGAACAACCTCAGCTCGGCCAAGCCTCCCGCGTATTACCGCACCGGCGAGCTGGCCACCGATGTCTCTGCCATCGTGCCGATCGCGCAGAAGTTGAACCTAAAGCTCGATCCTTCGAAGGCCGTCGGCTCGTACCGCGCCGCGGAGATCGACCCGAAAACGAACCGTCCGCGCGTGACGATCCAGCGGCCGTACTTCGACGCCTCGACGTCGCAGACGGTCGATCGCACGCTCATTATGATGACGCGTTGATGCACTCCGCGCGGCGCACGCTGATCGCCGGACTCGGCCTCATCGGAGGATCGATCGGGATCGCGCTGCGCCGCCGCGGATGGCACGTCACCTACATCGATCCCGGCGTTTCGCTCGCTGACGCGGTCCGCGCCGGGGCGGCCGATGAGCGCAGCGATTCGTTCGACGGCGCGTTCGATGTGACCGTGCTGGCAACTCCGGTCGATGCCGCCATCGCTGCCGTCGATCGCTGCCGCTCGCTGACGACATCGGTCTGCAGCGTGTTGCAGCCGCTACGTGCGGAAGCCGATACGCACGCCATCGATTTCGTGGCTGGCCATCCGCTCGCCGGATCGCATGAGCGCGGACTTGCCGCCGCCCACGCAGACCTGTTCGAAGGCGCTTCGTGGTTCGTCGATCGCGAAGCACCAATCGTTCAGGAGCTCATCGCCTGCTGCGGAGCCCGCGCGGAGCTTGTCCCCGCCGCCGAGCACGATCGCGCGATCGCCCTGACCAGTCACCTCCCGCAGATCCTCTCAACCGCCCTGGCCGCTTACCTGCACGACCAGAACATCGATCCACGCTTCGCGGGATCAGGCCTTCGTACCTTCCTCCGACTCGCCGGCAGCGCGGCATCGGTCTGGTCACCGATCATCGCCGCAAACCGCGAGAACATCACTCCCCACGCAGAGGCCGTCGCGGCGCTCGTGCGGAAAATGGTTGAGCAAGGCGATGACGAAGCGTTTGCGCAAGCAAACGAGTGGAGCGCCGGCGTCCCGCCGGCCTCTCGCCGCCGCCCCGAGAGCGACTAACCCCGCAGTACCATCTCTACGTTGAATTCCACATGGCTCTACGTCGGCGCGCTCTACACCATCGCGGTCGCGCTCGCGCGCCGCGGCGGAAACCCGATTCCCAGGCGCATCGCCGCGCTCTTCTACGCGCTCGTCCTCATCTTCTTTTTCAAGTCGATGACAGGACCGTACGTCTCGGTCGCCACCGACATCCCGCGTCTCATCGCTCCCTGGTCCGCATCGGCGCCGGGGCTCTCGAAATACACCGTGCTCAACATGGAGAGGCACGACGTTTCGATGCAGCTCGCACCGTGGGCGCATCAGGTGCGCGAAGCGTGGAAGTCAGGCCACGCACCGCTCTGGAACGCGCTGGCCGGCTGCGGTTACCCGCTGCTGGCAAACGCGCAGAGCGCTGCGCTCTCACCATTGCGCCTACTCGCTCTTCCGCTGCCGATGGCGTATTCGATGACCGCCGAGGCGGCGATGAAAGTTCTCGTCGCGCTCACGTTCACCTTTCTCTATTGCCGGCGACGCTACGATCTCCTCCCGAGCAGCGTCGCCGCGATCGCCTACGGTTTCGGCGCCTTCGTCATCGCCTGGCTACACTTCGCGCAAGGCACGGCAGCCTGCTTCCTGCCTGCGGTGCTCTATCAGATCGATCTTCTGGTCGAGCGGCGCACCGATGCCCGTTTCGCGATGACCGCGGTGATCGGTGCGATGGTCGTTTTCTGCGGCCATCCCGAGACCGCAATCCACATTCTCCTCTTCGCCATCGCGTACGTTCTCTGGCTCGTAGTAGTTGAGAAGCAGCGCGGATTCCTGCGCGCGCTCTTTGGCGCAGGCATCGTGGCCGGGCTGCTGGCCTTGCCGCTCATCATTCCGTTCGCGGAGAACGTGCGCGACTCCACGCGATTCGAATCACAAAAGACGTGGGGCCGCGACATGCCGTTCTCGGATCGCGTGTCGCTCGCGCTGCTCGTGCAGCCGAGGCTTTATGGGACGCGGCCGGGAAATCCGTGGGGGCCGGCGGGCGCAGAGGCGGTCACCGGATTCGCAGGCATTCTCGGGATTGCGTCTCTCATCTCGATTTCCTGCGAGACGATCTTCCGGCGGCGCTTTCGTGACCGCGAGGCGTTCTTCGCGCTGGCTGCGCTCGGCGTTCTCGCGCTCCTGGCTAACATCGGTCCGGCCGTGGCCGTGCTTCACGCCGTCATCGGACTCGCCGCCAACGCGCGGCTCCGATTCCTCTTTGCGTGGATTCTCGCGCTCCTCATCGCTGCGGCCTTGCATCGCCTGCAGCGAGGAACGGTCGTGACCTTCGCGATCGGGCTCGTTGCCGCGGCGACGTTGATCGCCGCAATCGTGATGACAACACCCTTTCCGAGCGATGCCGCGCGCCACGACGGGCTCATCTCCGTGATTCCGAGCGTGATCGTGCTCATCATCGCAACAGTCATGGTTCTCGCGACACGCGCGCGGAACATCACATCGCTGCTGCTCGTCGCTGCCGTGATCGCGGAGATGTGGCCGCTGACGATCGGCTGGAACTCGCCGTTCCCGAAATCGACCTTCTATCCGAGGACGCCACTCATCGAAGCGGTTCTGCGCAATCACCATCCCGGCTTCGACCGCGTCGCAGGCATCGGAGGTGTGCTCTTCCCGAACACGAACGCGATGTTCGGGATCGAGGATGTCCGCGTCCACGATCCGATGGAGCCCGCACGCTACGTTCACCTCCTCGGCTCCGCGATCACCACCGACTACTACAAGAAATGGACCGACGCGGCGTCGCCGCTGCTCGATCGACTGAACGCCCGATGGGTGATGACCGAGCCGGGCCACGAGCTCACGGACACGTCCGGCTACCAGCTTCGCTACGCCGGGAGCGATGGCATGCTCTACGAAAATCTACACGTGCAACCGCGCTTCTTCGCGGACGGCGCGCGCGTGCAGATCGTCTCGGCGAGCAGCGACGCCTACGTGCTCGACATCGACGCACCCACCTCCACGCTGATCAGCAGCAGCGTCGGCTGGTCGCGCTGGTGGCGCGCGGACGCAGCCGGGCATGGCCGGCTTGCAACACAGCTCGTCGATGACGCGTTCATCGGCCTCATCGCACCGCCCGGACACTCGACCGTGCGCGTCCGCTACGTTCCCGTCTCGTTTTATGCCGCGGTTGTGATCGCGCTTCTCGCCGCCGCCCTCCTCGTCTGCTTTATGATCCGCGCCCGTGTTCAACGCTTCCTGGATTTACGTCGGCGCGCTCTACGCGATCGCGATCTGGTGCGCGCGCCTCTGGATCCCGGCCGTTCGTGACGGCTTGCCGTGGCGCGTCGCTGCGTTCTTCTACGCGCTGGTTCTGATCTATCTCTTCCGGCCGATGACGGGCCAGTACGTCAACCTTCCCGTCGACTTCCTCAACATTCTGCCGCCGTGGGGAAGCTGGGGGCATCGCTCGGGCCTATCGAACCCCGAGATGAACGATCTGACGATGCAGATCGTGCCGTGGGCGCATCAGGCCCGTGAGGCGTGGCGCTCGCTGCACTTCCCGATCTGGAATCCGCTCTCCGGATGCGGCTATCCGCTGCTCGCCAACGGACAAAGCTCCGCGATGTCTCCGCTTCGCCTGCTGGCACTGCCGCTTCCGCTCGGGTACGCGCTGACATCCGAGGCGGCGATGAAACTGCTCATCGCACTGACGTTCATGTACCTCTTTTGCCGGCGGCGTTACGATGAGCTTCCGTCGGCGATCGGAGCAATCGCCTTTGCGTTCTGCACCTTTGTCAGCACGTGGCTTCACTTCCCGATCGTCACCGTCGCGGTCTGGCTGCCGGCTGCGTTCCTGGCCCTCGAGCTGCTCATCGAGCGGCGCACCTATCCTCGCTTCCTCTTCGCAGTCGCTGTCTGGACGACGATGCTCTACGGCGGCCATCCCGAGACCGTGACGCACGTGACGTTTTTCGGAGGCCTCTTCGCGCTCTGGATCGCGTTCGTCGAACGGCCGGTTTCGCGGCGCGATGCCGTGCGCTCGCTGGCGCTAGCGGCGGCCGCGATTTTCGTCGCAGCGCTTCTTGCGGCGCCGTTCATCGCCACGTTCGCGGAAACGGTGAAGAAGTCGCGGCGTTTCCAGGAGTTGCAGGTTCACTCGAACGAAGCGCCACCCTTCTCCGATTTCCCCTCCGCCATCGCCACGTTCGAACCGAACTTCTACGGCCACGCGCCGGCCGAGAAACCGTGGGGACCGGCGACCGCCGAGTCGATCACCGGATTTGCCGGCATCCTCGGCATCGCCTCATGGTTCGCGCTGATCTTCCGCGCGATTCCGCAGCGCCGCTTCCGCAGCCGCGAGATGTTTCTCGTCATCCTTGCGCTCATCGCCACCGGAATCGCCTTCAACTGGCCCGTCATCAGCTCGCTCTTCCACTTTGTTTTCAAACTGGCCGCGAATGCGCGATTGCGCCTGTTCCTCTGTTGGAGCGCCGCAGCGATGACAGCAGCAGCGATCGACTCCGCACGGCGCGAGCGCTCCACACCATTCCTCCTCGGCGTTCTCGCCGCGGCAGCCATCGTCCTCGGCGTCTTCCTTAAGGTCGATTTCCCTAGTGCGGCGATGAAGGACACCGCGGTCATCGCCCTCCTGCCCAGCATCCTCGTGCTTTTGATTGCGGCGTTGTTCGTTCTGCAGGCTCGCGGCCGGCACATCGCCACGATGCTGATCGGCGTTGCGCTGATCGCGGAATTGTGGACGGCGACCGATGGGTGGAATCCGGTGCTGCCCGCCGATGCGATGTATCCGAAGACGCCGCTCATCGCCACGCTGCAGCGTCTCCAGGCGGCGACTCCAGGCAACGCGCCATTTCGCGTCGTCGGGATCGGCGCGGCTCTCTTTCCGAACGCGCAGGCGATGTACGGCTTCGCCGATATCCGCACCCACGATCCGATGGCGAACGGCCACGTCCTCGGCGTTCTGCGTCTCATCGGCGGTCTCGAGACGAACGACTATTTCTCCAAATGGCAGAACGTCAAGACGCCGCTCCTGAACTATCTGAACGTCCGTTATCTCGTCGGCGCGCACGATCTCGATCCAGCCGATCCGGCCCGCTACCGTCTCGTGTACGACGGCCGCGACGGACGGATCTTCGAGAACCTCGATGTGCGGCCGCGCTTCTTCGCTGCGCACGACATCATCCTCGAGTTTCGCCACAACATGTTCGCGCAGACGCTCACCGAGCATGACCTGTCAAAGCAGACGGTCGTCAACATTCTCCCGGTCGACAGCGATCGCATGCGCCAGGATCTGCTGCATCCGACAAGTGATCCGCAAGTGCAGATCGTCGAAGCTCGTGACCCCGATTTCCGGCTCCGAATCCACAGCGCGCGGCACGCACTCATCGTCAGCAGCCAGCCCTTCTGGCCGGGAATGCGCGTTTCGCTCAACGGCAACTCCATTCGCGCCCTGGCTGTCAACGGCGCGTTCCTCGGCTTCACGATTCCGCCGGGCGACTGGGACGTTCGCGTCGACTACGCACCCGCTTCGTTCTACGGCGGACTGGCCGGCGCGGTGGTCACGGCTCTGCTGCTGCTTTCGTGGCCAATCGTGCGATCACGAATCCCACGGCGAGCATGACCAGCGCGATTGGGATCAGCGAGCCGGCCTCTCCCGGACCGGTCGCCAGTTCGCCGAGATTGAAACTGGCCCATTCCGAAGCCTCGCTCCCGGCGGGATGACGCGTGAACACAATCGCCTCGTCGAGCGTCATCCGGTTGACGGAGGTGTGGCCGGTAAAGGTGGTCCATGACCACGGCGGCGTGATCGGCACATCCGGCGCGAAGCGGCCATGGATCAGCAGCGGCGCAATGTATTGCGTCAACGGACGCGGGATAGAGCCCGAGGGTTGGGGATCGACCGCCACCGCCGCGAAGTTGGTGGCGAAGGACGCCAGCGCGGCCATGATTGCCAGCGCGCGCCAGCGAACGTGCAGCAGGGCGATGCCGAAGAGCGGAATGAGCGGCGTGAGATAGCGCCCGCCGATTCCGAAGCCTCCCTCCCATCCGTTGAAGCTGGTGTTGAACGCCACGAAGACCACAATCACCGCAATCGCCGCCGCGCAGACGATCCGTTCGCGCCGCCACCAGACGGCGAAGCCGAAGAGCGCTACCAGGAGCAGCGGAGCGAAGAAGAAAAAACCGCGATACGGCGAGAATGTGATGGCGTAAAGCACAGACAGTGAGGGTCTTTGCATCACGCCTAGCGGCGCGCCGCGAGTGAGAAACCGCGGATCAGTTACCTCGACGCTGGTGGTGAAGAATGCGCCGAAACAGATCCGCTGATAGGCAAGTAGCGCGGCCAGCGGAATGACCGAACCGGCGCCGTAGCGAAACCACGTCTTCCGGGGCCCGGCCAGTGCGAAAAGCACCACGGTCGGCGCACAGAGGTAGTTCATGGCCACCGCCAGCGCCGCCGCGAATCCTGCCAGTGCGCGGCGCGGCGTCGTCAGCGCGTACAGCAGCAGCGCCGCGCTGGGAACGGCCACGATGAGGATCGAGGCGTAGGCCAGAAGCTGCGTGGTCAGGGCGATGGCCGCTGCTGCAAACGCCGACCACCGGGCATCGAAACCGCGCCGCCTGGCATAGAGAAAGAGCATCGCCGGAATGAACGCCCCCGGAAGAGCCACGCAGACGAGCGAGCAGAGATAGACGTTGATGGTCAGCAACTGCGCGTTGGCGGGGTCGGCGTCGCGCGAACGCTCCAACGCGTAGAGCGGCGCGTAGGGAATCGCCGCCAGCCACGAAAGCGCCGGAGCCTTATTCGCGTAGATGTGGCCGCGCCCGAACGAGACGTCGCCGGTGTTCCCCGCATAGGCATCGATGGCAAACGTATGCCGTTCGACGATGGCGCGCGTCAGGTCGAAGGTGGCGTTCTGATTCCATCCGCCGCCGGCGAAGAAGTAGCCGTAGGTGGCGAACGTCAGGAGAAAAAGCCACTCGGCGATGCGGCGGTCGGTGAGACTGGCAACGGACACATCACTATTCCTCGACGGGTTGTTTTTGGCCGAGGGCCGAGTGAGGGAGTCCGCCATCGTGCGCTACCCTAACTCCCTCATGACGCTTACGCAACGCGCGGCGCGCGCGCTCGAGATCGCGCTGCTGCTGGCCGTCTTCGCCGTTGCGATCATTCTCATACGACCGCATGGCAACTTTCCTCTCGACGATGACTGGGATTTCGCCATGCCCACCTGGCACTTCGCGCGGACCGGCCAGTTTCACTTCTCGCAATTTACAGCCGTGAGCCTGCGAGCGCTCGAGCTGTGGGGCGCGATGTGGACGCGCGCGTTCGGGGAGTCGTTTGAAGTGCTGCGGGCATCGACGCTTACCCTTTCCGCGGCGACGATCATCCTCGTCAATCACATCATGGCCCGCGCCGGCATCGTGCGGTCACTCCGCATCATCACGACGCTCGTTTTTATGTTCCATCCGATCTTCATCTGGGCGTCGTGTACCTACATGACCGAGGTGCCGTACGTCTTCGCGTCGATACTGGCCTTTCTCTTTTTCTATCGCGGCATCAGCGAGGCGCGGACCGGCTTCATTGTCGCCGGCTGTGCCGCCGCATTCGTGGCCACCTTCGTTCGCGAGACGGGCGTTGAGATTCTCGCTGCTGCCCTCGTCGTCCTACTGCTCGCGAAACCGAAGAACCGCCGCGCAGCGGCTGTCACGATCGGCGTCGCCCTCGCGCTGTTCGCGGCGATCTTTCTCTTCCGGCGCGAGTGGCTGACCGGATCGCCGGAGGAGCTCAGCAACCATTTCAGGATGTGGACGGAGGCCACGTTCCGCACGCCGGAGCAGATCGCAGTCGTCGCCGACTACGCGACCTGGAACGCGCAGAACGCTGCGCTCTTTTTTCTTCCGCTATCTCTGATCCTGCTCTTCGCGCGACGGCAGTGGTCGCGCGGCGAGGCGCTGCTCGCCGGCGTCATCGCCGTCCCGATCTTCGTACGCGTCAACGATGCGATATCGCGCAGCCTGCCAATGCCCTACTTCAGCCTCACGGGCAACTTCATGCTCGGCAACATCCTGACGAACTGGGGCCTCGGGCCGCCGACGCTGAGTGAGGTGTGGTCGCGCCAGTACGACTATCCATTCACCGCATCGATGCCGTGGCGCCTCGCACTCACATGGGGCAGCGCGCTGCTGGCAGCGCTCCTCGTTGCCACGATCGTCATCAACGTGGCGCGGCGTCCAACGACATTCACACTGCTTGCCGCAGCATTCGCCGTTGTCGGCACCGCCGGCCTCTGCGCCTCCGGAATCTACGTCGATCGCTACGCGTGGGATGCTGCGTGGAGCGCGGGACTGCTGCTGCCGTTCTTCGTGCCGTGGGAGCGCCGCGTCGCGCGCGTGGTCGCAATCGCTGCGCTCGTAGCGGTGGCCGTCTTCGACGTTGGCTCGATGCAGGAGTACTTCTCCTGGAATCGGGCGCGCTGGACCGGGTATCGGGAGTTGCTCGCTCGCGGCATACCTCCAGTTGCCATCGACGGCGGTTCCGAACCGTTCAACCTCTACGAGGTCGCAGGCGTAACGCAGAAACGCCGGCGGCAACTGATCTTTGCGCATCCCCCGCAAACCTATGTCATCAGTTTTCACGCGCTGCCGGGCATGCGGGTCGAGAGAGAGATCCCGTTCGAGGGATGGTTCGGGCGACACCACGGCGTGGTCTACATTCTGCGCAGAACGGTCAGCGGAACTTCTTATTGAGCCGTTCGCGGGCCAGCGTGTCGACGCGTGCGAGCGTCGGAGCGAGGACCTCGCGTTGTTTTTCGATGAGCGCGGCGATTCCTTCTTTCGCCAACCCCAGCATCGCCGTCATTTCTTCATCGCTGAACGTCGCTCCCTCCGCGGTCCCCTGCAGCTCCACGAAGCGCCCCTTGTCGGTGGCGACGATATTCATGTCGACGCCCGCCTTCGAGTCTTCTTCGTAGTTCAGGTCGAGCGCCGGCGAGCCGTTGATGATGCCAACCGAGACGGCAGCGACGAAAGAGTTGATCGGCCAAGTGACGAGTTTCCCGTCGACGTAAAGCCTGCCGAGGGCGAGAGCGAGAGCGACGAAGGAGCCGGTGATCGAGGCCGTGCGCGTGCCACCGTCAGCCTGGATCACATCGCAATCGAGCCAGATCGTCCGTTCGCCGAGCATCTCGCTGTTTACGGCAGCGCGCAGCGAGCGGCCGATCAGACGCTGGATCTCCATCGTCCGGCCGCCCTGCTTTCCGCGCGCCGCTTCGCGGTCAGTCCGCTCAGTCGTCGCCCGCGGCAACATTCCGTATTCGGCCGTGACCCAGCCTTTGCCCGTGCGATACAGAAACGGCGGAACCTTCTCTTGAATGGAGGCGGTGCAGATCACGCGTGTATCCCCAATCTCGATCAGCGCAGAACCCTCCGCATGCTTGCTGAAGTTCGGCGTGATGAGAACGCGGCGCATCTCGTTTGAGGCGCGCCCGTCGGTGCGGGTTTGGGGGGAGGTAACAGTCATGGGAATAGAGAATATCTCTTATTGCGCGGCCTGGCGGCCGCGCACTAAACAACCACTCCCTCCGCCACCTCCGCCCCCTTCGGCACCACCACGATTCCCGTGTCCGTCACCGTGAATCGCTGACGGTCTGCTTCGATGTCGTAGCCA
>ODAK010008499.1_pt1 | contig 10263 bp, 10 predicted proteins | sample 1539591 | NCBI WGS metagenome assembly ODAK01 (sample SAMEA3539303, study PRJEB22396) | soil metagenome | biome: tundra; feature: field; material: soil | place: USA | collected 2010-05 | depth 0.15 m | reverse complement strand
TGACTGTGTGCGGTCCGGTCGTGGTTCATCAGCGCACGGACGACACTGTGGCTTCCGGTAATGATGATGTCCCGGATGGCCTTCTGCCGGGTCACCTCCTCGATGAGATCGCCGGCCAGCAGAGTCGAGTTGTCCCATTCGTCGACGCTGTTCAGCGTGCGGGTGGCCACCAATTTGGCCATGGCGTTCATCGTGACGGCAAAGTCATCGGACCTGCCTGGCCAGATCTGACTGAAGAGCTGCCAGGTGCGGCGTCCGAGGAGAAAGGTGCCGGTAGGGACAGGCGCCTTCTAGTTCGGGCTGAGCTCGCCGCGGTCAGGCAGCACGGGTGCCAGCGGATGCCCGAACGTGGCTCCGGGTACCGGCACCACCGCGTGCCAGCCGCCGTCCCGGGCGGAGGCCGCCATCGCCGATATGACCTCCGCGTCCGCTTGTGCGTCCTCGATCGTGGAGTTGCGCTGCTCTCCGCCGCCCACCGCGACCAGGAACTTCTTGGCCTCGATGACCTTCAGGTCGTCATAGCTCATGCTGTGGCCCGGCCCGGGCTGGAAGTGACCGTAGTCGCCGAAACCGGAGTTGCCGAGGACGGTGGTGTATCCGTGCCTGGGCCCGCTCCGGCCCAGGCAGAGCCGCAGCTCGTTCATCTGCTCGAAGTTCCAGATGGCCGAACCATCGGTGCCGTAGATCTCGAAACCGAGCCCGCATTGCGGGCCGACGATGACCCGGGATGCTTCCATGGTGCCGACAGCTCCGGCCGTCCGCGGTCCGGCGGCGAAGCGGACGAGCGCGGCGGCGTAGTCGTCGTTCTCAACCTCACCCATCTCCCCGTCTTCGATCACGGCGAAGTGCGTGGCCGATCCCATCGGCAAGATGGGACGCCTCGCGTGCACGGTGGACAGCAGCGAACTGACCTGGTCAATCGGGGCGACGACGTATTGCATGAGGTCCACGACGTGGCTGAGCAGGTCGCCGAGTGCGCCGCTGCCCGCCAGGTCCCGCCGGAACCGCCAGGACAGCGCTCCGTTCGGCTCGGCGGCATAGCTGTTGAAGAACACCGCGCGCACGTTGGTGATGCGGCCGAGCTGGCCGGCGGCGATCAGCTCACGGACTCGTTCGACCGCCGGGACGTGCCGGTAGTTATAGCCGATGGAGGTGAGGACGCCGGCGGCCTGCGCTTCGGCCGCGACTTCGGCGGTGTCGCTGGCATCACGGCCGACCGGCTTCTCGATCCAGAATGGCTTGCCGGCCCGGGCGGCCGCAACGCCGATCTCCCGGTGCAGCAGATTCGGGGCGCAGATGGAAACGACGTCCACCTCAGGATCGGCGAGCACCTCGCGGTAGTCGGTCCCGGCCTTGGCGTAGCCGAGGACCTCACGGGCGTAGTCGGCCCGGTCGGCGGCGGTGTCGGCCGCGTGCACGAGCCTCGGCCTGATCTTCAGCTCCGGATACACGATCGGGAGTGCCTGGTACGCACGGCTGTGCAGCTTGCCCATCCAGCCCACGCTGATCAGGCCGACGCCTGGCTGACTGGACCCGTGATCAGAGGCGTGGGTCATGAGGTTCCAGGCTCAGGATCGCCCGTCGCGACCGGGCGGCCCGGGTCGGCCACCCAGTCGGACCAGGAACCCACGTAGAGCGCGGCGGGAATCCCGGCCAGCGCGAGGGCAACGACCTCATGAGCAGCGCTAACCCCTGAGCCGCAGTAAGCTCCGACCGCTCCCCCGTCCTGTCCGGCGGCGCGGGCGGTGACACCGAGCTTGGCGAACCTGGCCGCGAGTTCCGCGGCGTCCTTGAAGGTGCCGTCGGGGCTCATGTTGCCGGCGGTGGGCACGCTGATCGCACCGGGAATATGACCGGCCACCGGGTCCATAGGTTCGATCTCACCGCGGTAACGCTCCCCGGCCCGCGCGTCGAGCAGCAGCCCGGTCTGCGCGATCGCCTGCGCGCCTATCGCGTCGAGCACCGGCACGGAGCCCGGACGCGCGGTGAAGTCGCCGGGTGCCGGCCCGGGCTCGGTCGTGGTCACCGCGAGCCCGGCGCTCACCCAGGCCCGGTAACCGCCGTCGAGAACCCGGACGTCCCGGTGCCCGTAGTAACGCAGCACCCACCAGCCACGGGACGCGGCCATGCAGTCCCCGTCGTCATAGGCCACTACGGAGCGGTCCTGGCTGATCCCGGCCGCGCGCATCGCGGCCTGGAACTCGTCGGGATCCGGCAGCGGATGCCGCCCGGCGGGACCGGGCGGGCCGGCCAGGACATGATCCAGGTCGGTGAAAACCGCCCCGGGAAGGTGGCCCTCACGGTAACTGTCGATGCCCGGCGGGCCGCCGAGCCGCCACCGCACATCCAGGACCACGGGCCCACGGCCGGTCGCCAGTTCCGCGGCGAGCGACTCGACGCTGACGAGAAGGCGGCCGGCGTCCGTCATGCCGCACGGAACACGAGTGAGGGAACAAGCTGCTCGTGTGAGGTGAGCGAGCCGTGCATGCCGAGCAGCGCGGACTCCCGGGGCTCGGTCTTCATGGCCACCAGGGCCAGCGACCCGGCCGGCGCGGCCACGACATCGCCGATCCGGGCGGCCATCCGGTCGTCCACCGGGCCGAACCATCCTTCCTTGATGGCCTCGTCCCGCGACAGCACCCAGGCGCGATCACCGAGCACCTCCCGCCAGTTAGCCAGGACATCCGCGGCGGCGCCTGGCCGGGCGTACAGGTGCCTGGCTCGCGGCTCGCCGCCGAGCAGGGCCAGCCCGGCCCGGAGCTCAGGGACCGCGTCGATGTCGAGCTTGTCCTCAGGGCCGATGTCCACCATGCCGTGGTCCGCCGTCACGTACATGCGGGTTCCGGCGGGCAGCGCGCGGGCGAGCTGTTCGGCCAGCTTGTCGACGTGCGCCAGGTGGTTGTACCAGGCGTCCGAGGCAACACCGAACACGTGCCCGGTGCCGTCAAGGTCACCGTGGTACACGGTCACGAACGCGCGCGCGTTCTCCGTCAGCGCCGCGGCGGCCTGAGCGGCCAGGGCTCCCATGCTGTCGGCGGGGCGGAAGTCCGCGCCGCGCATCGTGGCCACGGTGAGGCCGGTACCGCGGAACGAGCCCTGCGCCACGTGCACGGCCGCGATGCCCACCTCGGTGGCCCGCTCGTAGAGCGTCGGCAGCGGCTGCCACTGCAAGGGATCGACCCTGGAGTCCCAGCGCAGCCCGTTGAGCAGGCGGTTCTCACCGGGAATGATGACCTGGTAGCCGAGCATCCCGTGCTGGCCAGGCGGTCGCCCGGTGCATATCGAGCCGAGGCTGGTCACGGTCGTGGACGGGAACCCCGCCGTGATCGGCTTGGAGTTGCGCGCCAGCTCGGACAGGAACGGCGCGGCGGCGGGATGATCGCGGAGCAGCTCCCAGCCGAGCCCATCCACGATCAGCAGGCACGCACGTTGCGCGGGCGCCAGGCCGAGGACGTTCTGCGCGTCCGGCGATCCGGGGTCAAGCGACGCGAGGACCGAGGAGGACAGGTCAGCCAGGGTCGCCGACCCATAAGACGGCACGACGGGCGAATGTCTCGGCTCGAGCGTCATACAGGAATCCTCATCTGCTACTCGTGGGTGCCACTCAGCGTCTTGCCTCAGTTCGATGCCGCAGAGCTGTACCTCAGCATCAAGCATCAGCATCTAGCCTTAGCATCTTGCCGGAACATCGTCCCATTAGGCGGGAATCGGCGGCAAAACGGCCCCCGGCGAGTCCTCAGCTGCCGCCTATGGCCGTGGCGTCGGAGAGCTCCCGGGCGAACCCGAGCAGCTGCCGCACCGCATCTTCACCGTCCGCCGCCTGGCTCACCCGGAGCGAGAAGTCATCGGCGGTGATGGTCCCGAGGTAGCCGTGATCAGCCTCGCAGCTCTCATCCCCGCAGTGGGCCGGCTCGAGTTCCAGGTGGGACAGGACGTTCCAGCCGATGGTCAGCATGACCTCCGACGGCATGGTGACGCCTGGCACGTAGGTCTCTGGGTCAGAAACGACCCGGCTCAGGGCGACGGACGAAATCTTGGCGAACCGGATCGCCTCGGTGCTCGTCTCGGCCCGCGGCCGGGTGTCGGGGTCCTCGGCTGGATGCTCGTCAGTATGCGAGTACACCAGCCGGGTCGGGGTGAGCGCCAGCACGGTCATGTGACGGCGCACCTCCATGCCCGGATCGAAGATCGCGTCGTGGTGCACGACGAAAGCGGTGACTGGTTCCGACCCAAGCGCCGAGGCGACCGCATCGGACACCAGACCTGGGTAATAGCCGCTGTGCTCGATCGCGGCCCGCAGGCCATCGGTCATGACTCGCGTTTCCCTCATCCCCCCATCCTGCACTGTCCCGCCGGGTACTTCACCCACAGGACCGGATCTACTTATCGCGCCGTACGCTGCACCCCAACGCTTAGGCTCTTTATGCCCAGGCCGTGGGGGCTACCCTCCGACCGGCAGGACGACATCAGGCAGCGCGGCATCCGGCCCTCCGGGCGGAGCGACCTCGACCAGACGCACGGCGCGCTCCGGCGCTGGCTCAGTCCTGGCCATCGCGCTCGCGGTGGGCGAGGGCCTGGGCTTGCGTGGCTTTCTCGGCCCGGACCCGCCCCCGCGACCACGGTAGATGAGCAGGCCGTTGACCGGATCGGGCACACCGTCGAGAGCCGAACGGACCGCCGGAAGGGCGCAGAACGCCTCCCACTGCTGGTCGGACTCGAAGAGCACCTCGAACACGACCCCGTAACGGTGCTCGTGCCACTCCCAGTACGTGGCCCCGTGGGTGAGCGCCGCCTCGGTGAGCCTGTCCTGGTAGGAGTCCTTCCAACGGCGAGCGGGCAGTTGCTCTGCGTCGAAAACCTCGATTGACCACCACTCAGACACGCTTCCACCGCCATCCCGATGCGTTCTGCCCCCTGCTCAAGATAGTACGTCTTTAGGCGGCCTGCCGATAGGCTCCTTCGGCATGAGATGGAGTGGCCTGAGGCTGTCGGTGACGCTGCTCACCGTGATCCCGCTCCGTGACGCCGCTCCGGACCGATCGCCGGCCGCGCCGGCTCCCGCGACCGCGGCCGCGGCGATGGCCTGGGCGCCGGCCGTAGGACTGCTGCTCGGGGTGGTGGCCGCGGCCGTCCTGCTCGCCGTCGATCACCCGCTCGGGGCCGGGCCGCTGACCGGCGCAGGCCTCGCGGTGGCGGCGCTCGCCCTGCTCAGCCGCGGCCTTCACCTCGACGGGCTCGCCGACCTCGCGGACGGCCTGGGCAGCGGCAAACCCGGCCCCGCCGCGCTCGACATCATGCGTCGCTCCGACATCGGGCCGTTCGGCGTCGTGACGCTTGTCCTGACCCTGCTTATCCAGGTGGCGGCGCTCAGCCAGGCGGAAACAGCGGGCCACGGCCGCGGACCCGCCGCGCTGATCGCCGCCGTGGTCACCGGCCGCCTCGCCCTGACCTGGGCCTGCCGGCGGGGCGTGGTCGCGGCCCGGCCGGACGGGCTCGGTGCGCTGGTGGCGGGCACGGTCAGCCCGGTGATGGCGGCCGCGGCCACACTGGCCACACTGGCGGGAGCGGTCGCGGCGGTGACGGTCTCCGCGACGGTCGCCGGCGAGCCGCTCGGCTGGACGCTCCCGCTGGCCGTCATGGCCGGCCTGGGGGCCGCCTGGGTCCTGCAGCGGCGCGCGGCGGGCCGGCTGGGCGGGATCACCGGTGACGTCCTCGGCGCGCTGGTCGAGGTGGCCACGACCGTCACCCTCGTGGTGGCCGCCATGGGGCCGCCGGCCTAGCCAGGGCGATGGGCCGTCAGGCCAGGCTGATGCGCCGTCAGGCCAGCCGGATCCGCGGATCGGCGATGGTCAGCGCGACGTCGGCCACGAAGTTGCCCAGCACGGTGAACACCGCCCCGATCAGCGTGTACGCGAGAAGCACCGAGTAGTCCTCGTTCCCCAGGCTGTTGAAGAACAGCAGGCCCAGGCCGTCGTAGTTGAAGACGTACTCGGCGATGAGATTGCCCGCGAGCAGCGCCGGAATCGACAGCCCCACCAGCGTGATCATCGGCAGGCAGGCGTTACGCACGAGGTGCCGGAACAGCACGAGGCGCTCAGGCAATCCCTTGGCGCGCGCGGTCTTGATGTAATCCTGGGCCAGCGTCTCCATCGCCGCCGACCGCATGTACCTGGAGTAGCCGGCCAGGATGAGCAGGGTTATGGACAGGATCGGCAGCGTCATGTCCCGCCAGTCACCGATGATCGTGATCATCGAGTTGGACTGGCTGGCCTCGAAACCGAAGATGCCCAAGGTCAGCGCGAACACCTGGATAACGATCAGGTAGAGGAAGAAGTCCGGCATGGCGTAGGCGGTGAAGGCAATGCTGGTGGCCACGGTGTCGCCGAAGCGGTTCCGCTTGACGGCCTGGTAGATCCCGAGCGGGACCGCGATCAGGAGCGCGAGCACCAGCGAGGCGCCGGACAGGTACGCGCTGCGCTCCCACCGCTCAGCGAACAGCGACCGGACCGGCTGGTTCAGCTTGTAGGAAACACCCAGGTTGCCGTGGATCACGCCGTCCACGTAGTGCCAGTACTGCACGAGCACCGGGTCGTCGAAGCCGTTAGCGCGGTTCCACGCCGCGATCGCGGGCGGTGATGCCCTGACCCCGAGAACGATGACGGCGGGCGAAGGAAAGACCAGGTGCAGCAGGGCAAAGATGAAGATCGAGATGCCGATGAGGATCACCACCGAGGTGCCCAGCCGCCGGATCAGGTAAGTCGCCACTCGCCATCCTCCTGAATGTCCCGGCCGGCCTTGGACCAGCTCATGTCTCATTCCGGTCTACCAGCGGGAGATCATGAACTTCTACCTCAGCATGTTTCAATTACGGCAAGGCCAGGACGCCGCAGGACCTCCGAGGCAGGGATGGCTGATGCCGCCGACGCATGAAGTGTTCAACCAGTCTCCCGCGCTGACCGGGTATGACGTGGCCGACGACCCGGCCATGCTGAGCGCGCTGCGCCGCGAGGGCGCCGGCTGGGCGACCGATGGCGTGCGTGCGCTCGGCCGCCTGGCCGGCTCGGCGCGAGCGCAAGAACAGGGCCGTCAGGCGAACGAGAACCCGCCGGTGCTGCGTACGCACGACCGCTTCGGCCACCGCATCGACGAGGTGGAATTCCATCCGGCCTGGCATGAGCTGATGACCGTGGCGGTACAGCACGGCCTGCACGCCGCGCCCTGGCGGGACGAGCGTCCTGGAGCCCACGTGGCGCGCGCGGCGGGCTTCTATGTCTGGAGCGCGGCCGACGCCGGACACAGCTGCCCGATCTCGATGACCTATGCCATCGTGCCTGCGCTGCGGCACGCGCCCGACCTGGCCCAGCGCTTCGAACCGCTGCTCGCGGCCCAGGACTATGACTTCGGCCTGCGGCCGCCCGACACCAAACGGGGCCTGCTCGCGGGCATGTCGATGACCGAGAAGCAGGGCGGCTCCGACGTCCGGGCCAACACCACCCGCGCCGTCCCCGCCGCCGACGGCAGCTATCTGCTGACCGGGCACAAGTGGTTCACGTCGGCGCCTATGGGTGACCTGTTCATGGTGCTCGCCCAGGCCCCCGGCGGGCTGACCTGCTTCCTGCTGCCCCGGGTCAGGCCGGACGGCAGCCGGAACGGCATGCACCTGCAACGGCTGAAGGACAAACTCGGCAACCGATCGAACGCGTCGGCCGAGGTCGAGTACGACAACGCCATGGCCTGGCTGGTCGGCGAGGAGGGCCGCGGCATCCGCACCATCATCGAGATGGTGAACATGACCAGGCTCGATTGCGTGCTCGGGACGGCGACCGGCATGCGGGCCGGTGTCACGCTCGCCGCGCACCACGCCAGCCACCGGACGGTCTTCGGCCGGAAGCTGGCCGGCCAGCCGCTGATGGCCAGCGTGCTGGCCGACCTCGCGATCGAGTCGGAGGCGACGACGATGGCGGCGTTCCGGCTGGCCGGGGCGACCGACCGCGCGGTCCGTGGTGACGAGGCCGAAGCCGCGTTCCGCCGCCTGGCGCTGGCGGCGACCAAGTACTGGGTGTGCAAGCGCGCCCCCGCGCACGCCGCCGAGGCGCTGGAATGCCTGGGCGGCAACGGCTACGTGGAGGAATCGGGGCTGCCCAGGCTCTACCGTGAGGCGCCGCTGGCTTCCATCTGGGAGGGTTCGGGAAACGTTGCCGCGCTCGACGCGCTTCGCGCCCTGACCAGGCAGCCAGAAACGGCCGAGGCGTTCTTCGCCGAACTCGATCAGGCCGCGGGCGCGGACCGCCGGCTGGATCAGGCGGTGGCCCGGCTGCGTAAGGGGCTCAGCGACCCGTCGGAGGCTCGCGCCCGCCAGCTCGCCGAGGGCCTGGCGCTCGCCCTCCAGGGCGCCCTGCTCGTCCGTCACGGGGACCCTGCGGTGGCCGACGCGTTTGTCGCGTCCCGCCTGGCCGACCCGGGAGGTCCCTGGGGCTGGGGCCATGCCTTCGGCACTTTGCCGACGGGAATCGACACCGCCGCGATCATCAGCCGCGTCACCCCAGTTACCCCGGCCATGTGACGTGCCCGCACGTCATCTTCAAAGGGCAATTTTCCCGAACGGACCGGGGTAAGACCGGCCAGGACCGGCATCGTGCCCCGGGGCGCGGAACTGAATCGTCCGCCCGGCATTGCCCCGCGGAGAAGGTCGCTAGATGTCTGAAGGCGGGCCCGGGAGGACCCGCCTTCTGGAAACACATCGAGCCCGATCGTCCGGGCCAGGGAGTATGTGTCCTTCTATGGCCTTGCGATCACAGAAGGACACAGCGTCCCGAAAAGTGGTGGTACTGAAGTCACGAGCAAGGAAGTCTATGGAGAGACCCTGGTTCGGCGCCCAGGGGACTGAGCCTCTCATCCGATTACCAGCCGCCAAGACCAGCCAACTGCTGACTAGTTTCCTGTAGCCGCCCGGAACCTGACGACCAATTCGGCGGGTACGCGGCCGCGGTCCTTGACTTCGATACCTTGCGCCTTAGCCCACTCACGAACTTCCGTGGTGTTAAGGCCACTGGCCGCCGCCTTGCGCCCGCCCCGAGCCGGTCGCCGGGCTGCGCCGCTGCTCCGCCGGGCCGCATCTACATACCGGGCCAGTGACTTGCGTAGCGCCTCTGCGTGCTTGGTGTTCAGGTCGATCTCGTACTCCGCACCATCCAGTGCAAAGCGGACGGTTCCTTCAGCCTCGCTGCCATCGATGTCGTCGATGAACAGGGTTTGAATCTTCTGAGCCACGTGTACTCCGTTCCACTCGTTGAATAGTGCATAAGCGTATACGACCAGCACGCTATAAGGTCGCAGCAGCCCCCCATTTACATTGGGCGTCGCTCGCAGCGCATCGACGTCACCTTCGGAGATGAAGCGGGAGACTGCGGACGAAGTAACCAACGGTGCGCGGCCGCACACCTTAAGATGCAGACCGAGTACGCGTCAGGTAACACTTCGACTACCTTGCGGGACGGTTGGTGTCATTCTCGTCATGGCTGAAACCTGTAGCGCGCTTGAGTCGTTCCGTATTCCCGGCTACCGGACGCACTTAAGCCAAGACGCCAGCCCGTATGCGGGCCCGCGTCTGCTACCGGCGGCAACTCAGGCGGACCGCGGCCCTTTCACTCTTTAGGCAGGTCACGTACCCCGCCTCCGGTCCGCACGGTCAGTGATCACGCGATACGCCGGATTGACTTCTCGCCAAAGGTAGCCAATCGGCTGAAGAAGCGAGAACTGATCCTGCATCGCTGAGATTTCTACCACATTGTGGGTCTTTGCAGCACCCGACGGCAATGTATCGTCCCTGGCCCGACTTCCCAGGAGCCGCAGCGCCGCGGTACGAGCCGGTATGCGCTCGGCGCGCCCTGCGAGCCGTCTCGCGGTTCTATCGTGAGCTGAGAAGCTTGAACTCGTCGTTCCGGTGGACTCAAGGTAACCCGCCAGTCGCTCTTGTATCCTGCGTTTCGGGTCGGCGGCACCGGCATGGACCCCATTGGTTCTGCCTGTCCCACCGCGCAGATCGCCGGCCAGCGAAATATTCCGCCGATGCCCCGCCGTGCTCCTTCCCCCCTTTCGATCCGCGCGCATGCCCTATGGGGCAATGCTTTCAGCAAAGATTTATTCGCTGCACCTGCTGCGCGCCCGGGTCAGCTGACGGCGCGGAAGACCGATAGCCATCCCGCCTCGGGCCCGCAGACCGGGGTGGCCAACGGCATCGGAGTCGCCTCCTACCGCTCTCGC
>ODAK010008498.1_pt1 | contig 10264 bp, 9 predicted proteins | sample 1539591 | NCBI WGS metagenome assembly ODAK01 (sample SAMEA3539303, study PRJEB22396) | soil metagenome | biome: tundra; feature: field; material: soil | place: USA | collected 2010-05 | depth 0.15 m | reverse complement strand
GTGGTGGTCAGCGTGGTGTCATGAAAATCAACCTGGTTGCCTGTTGATCGATGAGCGATGATGATGTTCGTCGCGAGATTGTTGCCAAGCCTGACGCCGCCCACGCGGCTGTACGAAATTGCCGCTACAATCGCGATGGGCACAGCGACGCCGATTCCGAAACGAACCGCGCGTCGCCGGGCGTCACGAGTCAGCAGAGCGACCGCGAGAGGCCCGACCGGACCGTAGATCGTCCGGGTCAGGATCGCGCCGCTGAGAGCGAGCCCCCCGAACACATCGAACGACCGGCACGTGAAGGCCGCCGACGCCGTCAAGAAGAACGTCGAGAGTACCTCGGAGAGCACGAGACGTACGAAATTCAGCTGCTGCGGCCAGATCGCGGTGATTCCGGCGGCGACGATGCCCGCCCGTGTCGACGTCAATTTCTCGGCGGACAGTCCGACAAAGACGACCGTTGCCGTCGACATCAGGACGTTCAGGACGAGCAGGGCGCCCGCGAGATGGTCCCGCGCGATCGACATCGCCGCGGCAATCAGGATCGGATACCCAACCGGAAACATCGGCGACCAGAGACCCAGGCGCAGTCCCGCCGCCTCGTTGATGTAGAACGGTGTATCCGCCGAGGACGACGGAAGCCCGACGACAAAGCACACCACGATTCGCAATACGAGCGCGACCGCGATGATCGGCAAGAACCACGAGCGCGGCCACGCTGTTGCGCGCACGTGAGGGATTATATCTTCAGATACACGGTCACTCGCCGCGCAGCGCGGTGATCGGGTTCACGCGGCTCGCGCGGCTCGCGGGCATCTTCCTGACGTCGCCAGAGGTCGACACCACGTTCGAAAGACACGTGCGCTCGATCGTCAATTGCCGTGTCAACGAAGGAGGCTCATGGGGACGTGCACCGGAGCCCCGCCGTGTCGACGTGCATGATCACGGAGTGTCCCCCAGCAACACGCCCGATTTCGCGCATGCGGGTCCGCACGAATCCGCGGTCGAGCCAGCCATTCTCGATATACGTCGGCCAGTCGATGACGGTCGTGATCCCACGTTCCGCCAGGTAACACTCTTCGTGTCCGCGCCACGACAGGGCGCGGCCATCGACCTTGCCATCGAGGTTCACGACCCGCTCGTGGCTTTCGTAGCCGACGAGGCCGGACTGAAAGGCGCCGACCGTCCCGAGCTCGCCCGCATGGCCGGTCACGTAGAACGCGGTCGCCAGGTGCGGGTTGCCCAGGCGGCCTCGATGCAGCGTGTAGCCGATTTCGAGGGCAAACAGAACGACCAACAGGATGCACGCCGCCGTCGACATGACAACCCGCCGCGCCCGGTCTTGCAACGCGGCCAGCACGATCGCGGTTCCGGCAAGCTGCACCCAGACGAGCCAGAAAGGCGCGAGATACCGGCCATAGAAATGTGTGGCTGTCGAGGTGAGCACGTAATAGCCCGCGAGCACCACCGCGCCGGCGAGCCAGGGACCTTCCGCTCGCACGTGCGGACGAAACGGCGGCCATTGCCAGAGAATCAGACACAGAGCGGCCGCCACGACGACGATCGCGGTGTTCAGCACCTGGTTCAACAACGGAATGTAGAGGACCGCCGTCGTCGCGACGGCCATCACCGTCGTCATGGTCCACGCGCGCAAGGCGAGGTCGTCTGCGGCGGTCGGCATGCCCGATTCGGCCATGCCGCTCGAAGGCATCACGCCGCCTGTGAGCTGATACACGTGCCACATCCACGGTCCGACGACGACGAGGGCGACGATCGCGATGGGGATGGCTTCGCTGATCCGAAGCCGCCGCGTGACCAATCGCCAGCCAAACACGACGGCGCCGATGACCGCGAAATCCAGCCGCGCCACGAGACAGAGGCCGAGCAGCAGGCCCGTGGTGAACCACCCTCGCCGCGCCTCCACGGCGAGCTGCAGCGCCACGATGAGGGCGAGATAGAGACCCGTTTCCAGTCCGTATTCGAAGAGCCGAAACGCCGCCGGATTCACCACGACGAGCGTCGGGACGATCCACAGCGCGTCGGTGTCGCGCGCGCCCATGGCTCGCAGGCGTCGTGCGACGAGCCTGCCGCTCAGCACGCCCGTCAGCAGCAGGAGGAGGACGTTCGTGAGGATGACCGCGCGCAGCGGGAACGTGTCCGGCAGGCCCGCGCGCGCGCTCGTCCAGTACAAACCTGCATACAGAAAGGCCGCGAGCGGCTGAACCCCCGTCGTCGGCGTACCGCCATAGGTGAGGCCGTGGCCTTCAGCGAGGCTGCGGGCGACGCTGAACATGTAGAAAGCGTCTTCGCCGAGCGGTTTGTCCAGGAGATTCGCGACGGGAGCGGGCGGCACCGGCTGTTTCGGCGTCCCGACTCGTGCGGTAGCGGCCAGGATGATGCCGTAAAGGACGACGAGAACGATGGGCCACGCTTTGCGCGTCACGCGTTTAGAGCATATACGCTCGAAGGCTCCGCGGACGCATCGGTGTCGCTTCGGCGGACAAGCAGGTCTTGACCATCGACCATCACGAACCTGAATGATCCGTTCACTGGATCAGAGCGGCTGTCTTCTGCGCCGGATTCCCGGCGATAACGCATCCATGTGGCGGAACGTTGCCACGCTCGCCGATCCGTCATCGATGAATCTCTGCCTGATGTGGGCTCCGGCGAATCTCGACTCAACGCCACAGTCGAAGCTGTCGCGGTAGTGAACGTTCTCGAGCACGTGAACGGAGAAATCAGCGTGAAGAGTCACCACGGCGATCTATCGTGAGCGCGACGCTTTCACACGGCTCCTCGCGGCCGCCGGCTTCCTGCCGTCCACGGCACTCCTGTCCGTTCGTTACTCTGCGCGCAGCGCGATCATCGGGTCAACCCGCGTGGCGCGCCGAGCGGGCACGAGCGTCGCAATCAGAGAAACGACCGTGACGAGCGCCATCACGACGCCGTAGGTGAACGGATCGCGAGCGGTGACGCCGAACAGCGTCGTCTGAATCGCGCTCCCGGCGACGGCGACGATCGCGAGCGACAGGCCCAGGCCGACGAACAGACCGAGGCCGATCTGCACCGCGCCTTGTCTGAGGACCATGCTGAGGATGCGCGGCGTGTCGGCGCCGAGCGCCATCCGCACGCCGAACTCCTGCGTGCGCTGGCTCACCGCGAACGACATCACGCCGTAGATGCCGACCGACGCCAGCAGAATCGCGATCCCGCCGAAGATCGAGAACATCGCCGCGATGATGCGGTTCGCGGCGACGAAGGCGTCGATGTTGACCTTCGGCGTGGCGACGAAATAGAGCGGCAGGTTGGGATCCGCCTTCGCCACCTCGCGGCGCAGCGTGTTCACCAGCGAATCGGCGCGCTGGCCGCCGCGCGGCTTGACGACGACCGTCGCGAACTGCGACGCCGCCGGCACCGGCGACACGATGCCCGTCGGCGACGCGTAGAATGGCACGTAGAACCCGGTGTCGTCCTGGCCGGGGACGTTGAACGGCACGAGCATCCGGATGGTCGTGACGACGCCGACGATCGTGCGCCAGGAACCGGGCTGGTGCGTGTTGAAATCGATCGAGTGGAACCGCCGGCCGAGCGGACTCTCGTTGCCGAAATACTTGCGCGCGAACGCGGCGTTGACGACGGCCACCGGCAGCTTGCTGTCGAGGTCGTCGTCGTTGAACGTGCGCCCCTCGAGCACTCTCTGGCCCATCACATTGAAAAAGGTGCCCGTGACCTGCTCGAAATTGACGTTCGGCCGATCGCGATCCTCCTTGTACTGCTTGCCTTCGATCTCGATCGGCCCGTTGCCCGCGAAGACCATGCGGAAGCGGTTGGTGAGCGCGGCCGACTCGAAGTCGGGGTTGTCGCCGAGCTGGCGCATCAGCCGGTCGTAGAACAGCTTCTTCGCCTCCGGCGTCGGATAGTCGCCCTCCATCAGCCCCATGCGGGCCGACATGACGCCGCCGGTGTCGTAGCCGTAGTCGATCGCCTGCTGATTGAGGATCGATCGCACCTGCAGCAGCGACCCGATCAGCAGAATGCAGGTGACGACGATCTGGAACACGACCAGCCCGCGCGAGATGACGTTGATGACGCTGCTCGTGTTGCCGCGCCCGCCGTCGCGCAGCACCTCCACGACGTTGTTGCGCGACGCCATCCACGCCGGCAGCAGACCCGAGGCGAGCGCGGCGCCGATCGTGGCCACGACCGTCACCGCAAGGACGCGCGCGTCCACGTCGAACGTAATCCACGACGGCGGCGGCGTGTCGAGATTGCGCACCGTCGCCGTGAGCCAGTCGATCGACAGGTACGCGAGGCCAATACCGAGCGCGGCACCGATGCCGGCGACGAGCAGGCTCTCCGTGAGCATCTGGCGGACCAACCGGACGCGCGTGGCGCCGAGTGACGAGCGGATAGCCAGCTCCTTGGCGCGCAGCGTGGCGCGCGCAAACTGCATGTTCATCACGTTGACGCACGCGATCAGCAGCACGCCGAGACAAAAGCCCAGCATCGTCCACAGCGTGGCGCGCAGCGGCTTCGGCGTGTATGTCTTGATCAACGGCTCGACGAGCCCGGCGGTGAACCGTTTGTCGGTGTCGGGATAGGCGTCCGCAAATCGTCTGGCGAGGCCGGTGAATTCGGCGTTCACCTGGTCGAGCGACACGCCGGGCTTGAGCAGGCCGAGCACCGACGGAGCCAGCGCTTGCGGGTCGTTCCGCGGCTTCGGCGGGAATTCGCTGTACAGCGGAATCCACAGCTCCTCGTTGGTCGGGAAGGCGAAGCCCTTGGCCATGACCCCGATGATCGTGGCCGACTTTCCATTCAACCGGACGCCTTTGCCGACAATGTCCGACGCGCCGCCGAAATCGCGCTGCCAGACGGCGTAGCCGATGAGCGCGACCTTCTCGGCGCCGGCCTTGTTGTCGGCGGCGGTGATGTCGCGCCCGAGCATCGGCGACACCCCGAGAATGCGAAGAAAATTCTCCGTAACGTAAGCGCCGGTGTAGCGCTGCGGGTGGCCGTTGACGGCCATGTTCACCGTCGAGCCGTTGAGATATGACGCCAGCATCTCGAACGAGTGCTGCTGGGGCACGAGCTCGTCGAAATCCATCGACGTGATGCGGCCGTTGGCGCCGAACACGCTGGCGGTCGACGGATCGATGAAGTTCGCGCTGGCCAGCCGGGCGGCATTCGGGAAGGAAAAGCCGCGCAGCATCACCCCGTTGACGACGCCGAACATCGTCGTCACGCCGCAGATGCCGAGCGCCAGCACGAGGACGGCCAGCGCACAGAACGACTTTTCCTTCACCAGGACGCGGAGTCCGATTCGAAGATCGCGCAGGAAGGTTTCGGCCATCAGAGTGACGCTTGAGACAGTTAGACGCGCCGGATGGCGCCAAGGTTCGCCGGAGCGGACCACCACGCCGGTCAACCAGGAACTGGATTGCTTCGTCTAACGTATGGATAGTTGTGAGAACCAGCCTGGAGGCGGCATGTCACTACTGAAGCGTCTGTTGGGCAAGAGCGAGCCACCGAAGCAGCGCATCCGCATCTGCGTGGAATGCGGGATGCCGGTGGCCGACCACAAGGACTGGTGCTCGATCCTTCGCGGCCAGATCGAAATGAACCTCAAAGCCGCGGGCACACCAACCCCGACGTCCTGAATACGGCTGCCCGGGCCCGCGCAGGTGCTGGCCGACAAACGTCCACGGCTTTTCCAGACGCGCGTGCGCGTCAGGTGTGCGCGGCGGCCCTCACTTCACCGACGGTGACGTCAGCGGCGCCAACCAGGTCGGCGAGGTTTTGTTTCACCCACGCCGCGGCGGCCAGATTGCCGGCATCGGCGGCCGCGCGATCCTTGTAAATGCTCACCGAGACCGCGACATCCTTGCCTGCGTCGATGGCGTGGTAGGAGACGAAGCCCGGCTGCTTGATCAGGATGGGGATCAGCCCTTTTTGCACACGCCGAATCGTTTCGTCCGTCTGGCCTGGCTTGCCCTGGTAGCGGCGGATGGTCGCGAACACGGGAACCTCCTCGGAGAACAGTGAGCGGGCAGCCTACGCCTGCCTTGGGCGCCTGTCAACGACCGCTGCGGTCGACTATGATTTGCGCATGCTGAACCCCTCACACTGGTTCGTCCGCGGCTTCCTGCCGGTCGCCGTCCTCGCGGTCGTGGCGGGGGCCGCGTCCCCGGTCCGCGCACAAGAGAGCCTCCAGGCCGACATGCGCGCGAGCATCGACCGCGCGGCCAACGAGGTCCTCGACGCGACCGGCGCGCCGAGCGCGTCGATCGCGATCGTCCGCGACGGGCAGATCGTGTACGTCCACGCGTACGGCCGCGCCAGGCTCGACCCGGGCGTGCCGGCGCGCGCCGAGATGCGCTACAGCCTTGGCTCGATCAGCAAGCAGTTCACGTCGGCCGCGATTCTGATGCTGGCCGAGGACGGCAAGCTGTCGCTCGACGACACGATCGGCCGATGGCTGCCGGAGCTGACGCGGGCGAAGGACGTGACGCTGCGCCAGGTTCTCTCCATGACGTCCGGCTATCAGGATTTCTGGCCCGAGGACTACGTCATGCCCGGCATGCTCCTGCCCACGACGGCGCAGCAGATTCTGGCCGGCTGGGCGATGAAGCCGCTCGATTTCGATCCGGGGACGAAATGGCAGTACAGCAACACCAACTACGTGATCGCCGGACTCATCGTCGAGAAGGCCAGCGGGATGAGGCTCGTCGACTTCCTGCGCCAGCGCGTGTTCGCGCCGCTCGGCATGGAGTCGGTCACCGACACTGATCAGGCGGCGCTCGGCGCCGCGGATCCCGCGGGCTACTTGCGCTTTGCCCTCGGTCCGCCGCGCCCGGCGCCCAAGGAGGGCAAGGGCTGGATGTTCGCCGCGGGCGAGCTCGCGATGACGGCCCGCGATCTGGCGCTCTGGGACATATCAATGATCAACCACACGCTGCTCAAGCCGGCGTCGTATCGGGCGATGCAGACGGCGACGGTCCTCGCGAACGGGGTCGGCACGGGGTACGGACTCGGCGTCAGCGTGGGCACGGCGGCGGGGCGCCGGCAGATCTCACACACCGGCGAAGTGTCGGGCTTCACGGCGCGCAACGACGTCTATCCCGACGATCGCGCGGCCGTGATCGTGCTCACGAATCTCGACGCGACCGGGGCCTCCTCGCAAATCGTCACTCGCATCACGACGATGCTGTTCCGTGCGACCGACGCGGAGACCGAGCGGGCGCTCGCGCAGGCGCAGGCGATGTTCGAGGGTCTGCAGCACGGCCGGATCGACCGATCGCTCCTGACCGCGAACACGAGTGCGTATTTCACCGAGGTGGCGCTCGCCGATTTCGCCGCCAGCCTCGGTCCGCTCGGCGCGCCGCAGGAGTTCGAGCAGACGGGGCAGTCGCTTCGCGGCGGCATGACCGCGCGTCAGTTCCGGATCAAGTTCCCGCAGAAGACGTTGCGCCTGACGACGTTCACGATGCCTGACGGCAAGCTCGAGCAGTACCAGATCGCGGCGGCCGAGTAGCCGACGTTTTGCACTCGGACCATTCGCATGACAGGAGATCACATTGACCGCGGACACCAAGACATGAAGCGCACGTGCTGCGTCCTCGTCGTGCTCGCGACCGCCGTGGCGCTGGCGCAGACGCCGCGTCCATACACCACGCCCGGGTTCCTGAAGGCCTGGGAGTGGTCGGGGCAGAGCGGCGACCTGGCCCATGGCGGCACGACGGCGGCCGAGACGAAGGCGCTCGTCACAAAGATGCTGGAACTGCGCGAGCTGCTGAAGGCATCGCCGGTGGCGGACAGGCCCGTGGGCTACAACACGATCCTCACAGGCAATTTCGAACCGTTCAACGCGCCCGAGCGGCCGGATCTCAAGGCCGGCGACTTCCCGTTGAGCGCGCTCATCTGGTTCGGCGCGTTCCCGCAGGAGTTCGACGACAGCGGCAAGCTGCTCCACACGTTCGGGGAGACGCGGCTGATGTCGTTCACCGTGAATGCGCTGCCACGCTGGGTGGACAAGCCCCTGGAGTGGCGTGACCAGCTCACGGATGTCGCGCTTCACCCGCGGCACTACCCCGATCTGGCCGGGCTGCCGCACTTCGGCGACATCGTCGTGCTGAAGAAGAACTCCAAACCCTTGTGGCTGCCCGCCAGCTTCGAGGACTCGTTTACGCTGATCCTGGCGCACAGAAAACAGGCGGTGGCGGGATTCGAGAGCACGGCGGCCAAGCTCCGGAAAGACTACGCCGACTATCTCGAACCGGCTCACCGCGCGGAGCGGCTGGAGATCTACAAGCTCTCGGCGCGGTCCCAGAAGGATCCCGTGGCGTTTCTTGCGCAGATGGACAAGGTCGATCGCACCAGCGCGGAGACGCTCCGCAAGCAGGTCGAGGCATCGACGCCGGAAGCCGACAAATACTGGGCCGATGCGATTGCGAAGGTCAAGGAAGCCGAACAGGATTTCGCGTCTCTCTCGGCCGCGCAGAAGGCGGCGCCGGCCTGCTACATGGATCAGTCGAGCAGCCGGAATCCGGACACGCGTCCGCTCGTCAGCTTCGTACCGGTCGGCACACCGCGCTGCCGCCCGGTGATCCGCCCCAACTGGAAGTACTTCGACCGGACGCTGCCGCGCACGGCAATCCAGTTGCTCACGGTCGGGGTGAGCGACTGCCCCGAACAGAAGCCCTTCACGGACGGCAATCCGGCCGGCTGTCCGGCGAACATGGCGCTGCTGCGCAGCCTCGACTGGGAGAAAGTGAAAGCGATCATGGCCGAGTAGCGTTGGAAGATTCGTAAGAGCATCAACGCGCGCCGGCGCCTGCCCGCGGCAGGTGCAACGACATCAACGTGATGGTTCCATCGATGGCGCTGAGCCAGTGCGGCGTGTTCTCCGGAACCATCACGAAGTCGCCCTTGGCCACGCGCTGCGACGTGCCGCCTTCGATGCTGGTTCCGCTCAGGTTCTCCGCGTTCGTGCGTTTCTCGCCCACGAGCGTGCCGCCCATGACGAGGGTGGCCGCTCCGTCGATCACGTAGAAGAGCTCCGCCTCGGCCTGGTGGACGCTTGCCGTCCACACGGCGACGCGATATTCGATGTTCACGGTGTACGGCGCAAGCTGGAGGAGCGGCTGAACGACGAGCGCCTGGCCCTCTTTCCGTTCGCTCTTCGCTTTGGCGATCAGCGCGGCCACATCCGCGGACGCCGCGACGGCCTTCATTGCCGGCGCCGGATTCTGAGCCGCCGGCTGCTGGGCCATCGCTGGACGTGCCACGAACGCGAGGGCAAGACCGATCACCACGGCGCGCATACACATACCTCCGTTGGCGCCATTGTAGTTCGAAAAAGATCTGCCCGCCGCCGGCAGGCCGGAGTATAACCGTGCCATGAGACAGCTACTCGCCTTGATACTCGTGATGATCTGGGGCGGCGCCGGCGCGCCTGTCGCGGATCAACAGACCTGGACCGGGACGATCAGCGACAGCCAGTGCGGCATCAACCACGAGGGCGAGCTCAACGAAACCGACTGCACGCTGCGGTGCATTCAGATCGGTTTCAAGTACGTGCTTGTCGCCGACGGGAAAGTGTTGAAGATCGCGAATCAGGACTTCGCCGACCTGAAGGCGAACGCCGGCCGCAACGTGAAGTTGACGGGAGAACTGAAGGGCGACACGATCACCGTTTCCAAGATCGAGACGCCCGCGAAATCCAAGTAACATGCACCGGTGCTCCGACGTACAACGCGGAACCCGCTGAAACCGCAGAGCAAGCCATACCAAGTGTTCTCTGCAGGTTCTGCGATTTCTGCGTTGATCGTCGTGATTATCGTCCAGGGCGCCTCGGGACCGGCGGCGCACACGCCGCCGCCTGTCTTCACGAAGGACGTCGCCCCGATTCTCCAGCAGCACTGCCAGAGCTGCCATCGTCCCGGCATGATGGCGCCGATGTCGTTGCTGACCTTCGAGGAGGCTCGCCCGTGGGCCGCCGCGATCAGGCGGCGCGTCGCGGCGCGCGAGATGCCGCCGTGGCCCCTCGACAGACACATCGGCATCCAGCAGTTCAAGAACGATCCGTCCTTGAGCGACGCCGAGGTCGACACGATCGTCAGGTGGGCCGACGCCGGCGCACCTGAAGGCGATCCGGCCGACATGCCGCGGCATGTTCAAACGGTGGACGCGTGGCACATCGGCAAGCCGGATCTGATTGTGAGAGATCGGAAGAGCGTCGTGTAGGGAAAGAGTGTAGATCTCGGTGGTC
>ODAK010008497.1_pt1 | contig 10264 bp, 10 predicted proteins | sample 1539591 | NCBI WGS metagenome assembly ODAK01 (sample SAMEA3539303, study PRJEB22396) | soil metagenome | biome: tundra; feature: field; material: soil | place: USA | collected 2010-05 | depth 0.15 m | reverse complement strand
GTGCATTTCAGGTGGAAATAGCCAATCTCGCGTCCGGGTCAGCGCCGACGGCGTCCACCGGGCCATCCTGACCAGCCTGGACGGCCGGCGGTGCCGTGGCGAGAAACGCTGATGGACCCGGGCATCTGCGAACCTGCGGTCAGGAGCATCCGCTGATTGCCATACACAGCCCACGGGCACTCCCCCCTCGCACGACCGTCGTCTGGGCAAGGCTGTAGCCCGGCTACGGCGCATCGCGCCCGCAAGTCACCGACTCCGGGCGGACTACACAGTTTGTCACTCCCCCTGGGAAGAAGGCGGTAAACGCCCCTATCCTCCCCTGCACAGGCCAGCGAGCAAGCACCCCTAGGTCACCACACTAACTCGCGCCTTTGGCATCATCGCATGGCCGAGATACAGATGTCCAGTCAAAGCGTGAATGGGGAACGCAATTCAAAATACTAAATGGATTAGCAATTAAGGCCTGGCTGATTACTCGCGATTCACCACAGGCCTGCCGCGGCGCGACGATCCGGGCGTCGCGCAGCAGCCGGGCGCCCGCCATGGCAGGATTGCTCCATGCGCCTCGTGCTCCGGGCGGTCATCACCGCTGCCGCCCTCGCCGTGGCGACGGCCCTGCTGCCCGGCATCGAACTGGGACCGGGCAGCACCCTCCGGAAAGTGGCCACCCTGGTGGTCGTCGCCGTGATCTTCGGCGTGGTCAACGCGGTCATCAAGCCCATCGTCAAGGCGGTCGGCTGCCTGTTCTACCTGCTGACCCTCGGGCTGATCGGCCTGGTGGTCAACGGCCTGCTGCTCTGGCTGACCAGTTGGGCCGCGGGCAAGCTGTCGTTGCCGTTCCACATCACCGGGTTCTGGCCAGCGTTCTGGGGGGCCATCATCGTCGGCGTGGTGGGCTGGCTGCTTGGCGCCCTGGTCAGGGAGAGGGAGGACCAGTAGGGCGGCGGCGCAGCATATTGAGCGCGAGCAGGGTCATCATGATCGCGCCCTCCGCGTCGAGGATCTCGACCTGGGACCGGAGCAGGCCCCGGTCCGGCTTGGATCGTGACGGGCGTGCCTCCAGCACGGTGACCCGGACGCTGAGCGCGTCACCTGGGCGCACCGGACGGATCCAGCGCAGTTCGTCGATGCCCGGTGAGGCCAGGCTCGCCGCGGCAGGCAGGTAGTTGTCCACCAGCAACCGCATGGTGAGCGCGGCCGTGTGCCAGCCGCTGGCGATCAGCCCGCCGAAGGGGCCGGTGCGGGCCCACTCAGGGTCGACGTGAATCGGCTGGGGGTCGTACTTCCGGGCAAACTCCAGGATCTCGGCCTCGCTGACTGGAACTGGCCCGTACTCGTGGACCGATCCAGGGACGAAGTCCTCCAGGTACCGCTCATCCGCCGACGCGGTCTCATCGGGCCTGTTCACCGGCACTCGACCACGCGCCGCGTCTCAGCGCTGCTCCGGGCCGCCTCCATGACCTCAAGGGCAGCTACGGCGTCCCGCGGGTTGACCGGCAGCTCACCGTGGCCACCGGCGGCGGCGGCGAATGCCGGGTAGAAGGTGTCCCAGCGGCCGCGTTCAGCCGGCACCCGCTCGCTGACCTCACCGCGCCGGAGCCAGCCCCAGCGCTCTTCAGGCTCGACGCCCCACCGGCCGCCCTCCGTGGCCGGCGACCGGCCGGCGACCAGGGCGGCTTCCTGCCCATCCGGCTCGGCGACAACGAACGTGCCCGCCGTGCCGGTGACCCGGAACCGCGGCCCGGGGGCACCTTGCACCCAGCTGCCCCACAGGTGCGACACGACGGCGCTGTCGTGCTGCAGCACGACGAAGAAGTCGTCATCAGCGCCCGGCCGGTCTTCGGGTGAGTGGATCTCCGCGTAGACGGCGCGCGCGGGCCCGAACAGCACGAGCGCCTGGTCCACCAGGTGACTGCCGAAGTCGAGCAGGGTGCCGCCGCCCGCGGCGGGCGGCCCCGGCTGCGGCGCGAACCGCTCGAAGCGTGACTCGAACCGCCGGACGGCCCCGAGCCATCCCTCCTCCATCACCCGGCGCAGGGTGCGCAGGTCGGAGTCCCATCGCCGGTTCTGGTACACCGTCAGCGGTACCTGCTCCCGCTCGGCCAGCTGCACCGTTTCCCGCGCTGACGCCGCATCGAGCGCGAACGGCTTGTCACAGACGACCGGCAGGCTCATGGCGATGGCCTCACGGGTCAGCGCGGTGTGCGTGGCCGCCGGCGTGGATATGGCAACGGCCTGTGCGCCGTGCGCCGCGAGTTCCGCCAGCGAGCTGTAGGCCGGCGTGCCCGGATGATCCCGGGCCAGCTCGCCGCGGCGCTCATCCGAGCGGGTGACGACGCCGATAAGTTCGCATTCGGGCGCGGAGGCAATCAGCGGGGCGTGAAAGTACCGGCCGCCGAAACCGTAACCGAGCAGCCCCACCCGGAGCGGAGATCGTGCCATGCCCGCGATCGTAGCCCGCTCGGCCCGCTCCCGCGGCGAGCCCGCACGACATGGTGGATCATGAGTCCGGAACGCGCTTTCCCGGCCAGCAGCGAGGTTCGATGAGCGACACCGTCAGGACGAAGTTCGAGATCCTGGACACGCGGTTCCACGACATCAAGGGCGACCAGTGGATGGAGAGGCTGCACACGGGATGCCGCTGGACCGAGGGCCCGGCCTATTTCGCCGCCGGGCGCTACCTGGTGTTCAGTGACATCCCCAACGACCGGATCCTCCGCTGGGACGAGACCACCGGCGCGGTGGGAGTGTTCCGCCAGCCCGCCCGCTTTGCCAACGGGCACACCGTGGACCGCCGGGGACGCCTGGTCAGCTGCGAGCACGGCGGCAGGCAGGTCACCAGGACCGAGCCCGATGGATCCGTCACGGTGCTGGCGGACCGCTTCGAAGGCCTGCGGCTGAATAGCCCTAACGACGTCGTGGAACGTGCGGACGGCTCGATCTGGTTCACCGATCCTGGCTATGGCATCGACAGCGACTACGAGGGGCACAAAGCCGAGAGCGAGATCGGCAGCCATAACGTGTACCGGATCGACCCGGGCACTGGTGAGGTGCGCCTCGCCGCCGATGGCTTCATCCGCCCCAACGGCCTTGCTTTCTCCCTGGACGAGCGGCAGCTCTACATCACCGACAGCGAGGCGAGGCACATCCGGCTGTTCGGCGTGGCTGACGACTCCGCGCTCACCGGCGGGCGGGTCTTCGCCAGTTGCGACGCGGGCACCTTCGATGGTGTCCGGCTGGACGACACGGGCCGGATCTGGGCGGCCGCTGGTGACGGGATCCACTGCTTCGACCCCGACGGCACGCTGCTGGGGAAGCTGCGCGTCCCCGAGGTGGTCGCCAACCTGACCTTCGGCGGCCAGCAGCGCAATCACCTGTTCTTGTGCGCCACGAGCTCGCTCTACTCGCTCCGGGTGAACTGCACCGGCGGCCGCTACCCCGGTTGATCCGCTGAAGCTCAGCCCGGCAGCAGGAGCAGTTTCCCGGTGGTGCGCCGCGCGGTGAGGTCGTCATGAGCCCTGGCCGCCTCGTCCAGGGGGTACCTGCCACCGACGCGGACCGTCAGGCGGCCGTCCCCGATCCAGCTGAACAGGTCGCTGGCCCGCTGGCGAAACTCGTCGGGGCTGGCGATGTAGTGCACGAGCGTCGGCCGGGTCAGGAATAGCGACCCGCCGGTGTTTAGCCGCTGCGGATCGAGCGGGGGGACCGGGCCGCTGGCCGCCCCGTACAAGACCATGTATCCGCGCGGGCGCAGAGCCTCCAGGCTGGCGTCGAACGTCGCCTGCCCGACACCGTCGTAAACGACTGCCGCGCCGGCCCCGCCGGTCACCTCCTGGACTACCGCGGTGAAATCCTGGTAGCCGGTGACGTGATCAGCCCCGGCCGCCTTCGCGAGCTGTGCCTTGGCGTCGGTGGAGGTGGTCGCGACGATGACGCCGCCTCGCATCCGGACCATCTGGGTGAGCAGGAGGCCGACCCCGCCCGCGGCCGCGTGCACGACCACCGGATCGCCCTCTGCCACCCGGTAGGTGCTGTGGCACAGGTAGTGGGCGGTCATCCCCTGCAGCATGACGGCGGCAGCGACCTCCAGATCCACCCCGTCGGGAACAGCAACGGCACGGTCGGCGGGGACAAGGGCCTGCTGCGCGTACGAGCCAGGCGCAGTGGTCCAGGCCACGCGGTCGCCCTCCGCGAACCCTGTTACCTCTGGACCGACGGCCGCCACTGTTCCCGCGCCCTCCAGGCCGGGCACGTAGGGCACGCCGCCGCTGTAGGGCGGCCGGCCCTCCCGCTGATAGACGTCCATGAAGTTGACTCCGGACGCGGCCACGTCGACCAGCAACCCGCCCGGGCCCGGGCTGGGGGCCGGCCAGTCGCTGGCCTGAAGGACGTCCGGGCCGCCGTGCTCCGTGACCACCACTGCGCGCATGGTGCCATCCTTACGCATGGCGCACCGCTTGGGCATCCTCGCGCGGGGTGAGTACCCCCGCGAGGGCCGCGACGCAGAGGGCGAGGAGGACCGGGATGCCAAGCGCGACGGGCAGCCCCACCAGGGTGGCGGCCCCGCCGATCAGGACTGGGCCGCTGACCATCCCCACGTAGCTCATTCCGACGACGCGGGCCAGGCCGTGCCCAGGCCGGGCCGGATCGGCCGTTCCGCCGGCCAGGAAGACCTGCGGAATGATGCACGCCAGGCCTGCCCCGAGGACCGCGAAGCCGACGACGCCGCCCACCGGGTTATTGCTGATGAGCCCGCCCGCCAGCCCAGCCGCGGCAACCAGCCCGCTGGCGCGGACCAGCCGCACCGGCCCGAACCGCGCCGCCAGCGAGTCCCCGAGCAGCCGGCCCGCCGTCATCGCGAGCGCGAACGCGGCGAACCCGGCCGCCGCGAAACCGGCGGAGGTACCGAGGTTGTCATGCAGGTACACGGCGCTCCAGTCGGCGGTGGCCCCTTCGACGAGCAGCCCGCACAGGCCGACCAGACCCAGCAGAAGGGTCAGCACACCGGGCCGGAGTGACCGGCCCAGGCGCCTAGCCGACCCGGGACCACCGGCGCCGGCCTGCTGATCGGCCGGGCCTGCGGCCGCTGGGCTCGCGTCCGCTGGCTGGCCCGCGCCGGCCGGCCCGCTGCGCTCGGTGAGCAGCCACCGGCCAGCCAGCACGCCCACCACGGCAGACGGCAGTCCGACCGCGAGGAAGGTCGGCAGGGGCCCGATGGCCGCCCCGGCGAACAGGCCGCCGATCACCGCGCCGGCGAGCGCGCCGATGCTGTAGCCGGCGTGCAGGGACGACATGACGGGGCGACCGCGGGCCCGCTCGACCAGGACTCCGTTGGAGTTCATGCCGACGTCGAGCGCCCCCGCAGAGACACCGAATACGAACAGCGCCGCCATGAGCCATCCGAGGTTGCCGGCCAGTGCCGGGGGGATCAGGGTCAGTGCCATGGCCACGCCTGCCACCCGGGTCACCCAGGCACTGCCGAACCTGTCCACGAGCCGGCCGGCCACCAGGGTGACCAGGAGGAGCCCGGCCGGGATGGCGAACAGCGCGATGCCGAGGACACCGTCGCTGAGGTGCAGCCGCTCCTTGATCGCCGGAATGCGCGTGATCCAGACCGCGAGGACGACGCCGAACAGGGCGAAGTACGCCGTTACTGCGGCCCGAGCGGCCCGTAGCCTGGCACCCGGGGCAACTGGGGCGCGGGCTGCCTGCGCGGGCGATGCGGCACTATCAGCGGGAGAAGATCCGATTCACCCGACAGTACCGGACGATGCGCCCGGGACTCAGTTGCTGTAGACGCGGGCGGGCGTGACCAGGACGGCGGTGCGCCTCTGTTCGGCCATGACCTGGTCATAGGCCGCCCAGTCATCGTGCGTGCCGCCGGCCCCCTGGAAGATTTCACGCAGCAGCAGCCGGAGTCGCTCAGCATCAATGCCGGGATTCGGATCGTCGGGTCCGGCGAGCTCGGCGCGGCCCTCGACGCTGGCCCACTCGCCGCCGGACCGGAAGGTGATCGTGATCTGCGGGCGGGCCCGCAGGTTCGCGAGCTTGGCCCGGCCGTAGGTGACGATTCCCACCACCCGCTCGCCGGTCACTGGATGCGCCAGGACTCCGGCGTTGACGACCGAGGACTGGATGGTCGCGTCGGCCCGGACGGTCGAGACCACCGCCAGGAACCGCTCACGCCGGCCGATCGTGATCGCATCATCCAGGGTCGCCATCGTTCACCTTCCCGTGTCTGCGCGCTGGTCCCGTGCGGACGGACTCGCTGTGGCGGTTCGTTGTGGATCTCAATGAGAAGTGGGGCCGGGCTGTCGCTGGTCGGCGTCCTACCCGCGGCCGCGCTCGTCGATGCCGGCCAGGAAGCCGGCCACCATGCCATTGAACTCCTGCGGGCGCTCCAGATGGGGCGAGTGCCCGCAGCCGACGAGCACCTGTTCGGTGCAGCGACCGCCGGCCGCCCGGTAACGGTCCAGCACTGCGCGCATCTGGCTCACCATCGGCTGGGCCGGATACACGTCCTGTCCTGGCCAGCCCGGTACCGCGCCAAGCGCACCGAGATGGCCAAGGTCCACCAGTGAGGCGTCGGACACGATCTGGTCGGCGTCGCCGCGGATCCACAGCACGTCCGGCCGGTCAGCGACGTCCGCGAACCCGGACACGTCGCAGAACTTCGGCGAGATCGCGTTGTTCACGCCGCGCTCGCCCGGCGCGGTAGCCGGCCAGTTAGCCGAGCCGACCTGATCGCCCGGGTAGTAGTCGTCCCCGATAGCCATCTCCAGCATCGCCTCGACCAGCGCGTCCTCGACGTCCGGGGCGAGGTCGAACGGTGGCTGCCCGTACAGCGTGGTCAGCACCCGGCGGGGAGAAGTGGCATCGTCGGCGCCACGGTCGCCCGCCGAGATCCGCCGCACCATCTCGGCACTGGCGGTACCCCCGCCGGACCCGGCGAAGTCCGGCCAGCACGGCGTGCCGACGGTATCGCGGGTACCCCCGAAGCCGAACGGTGACATGGGGCTCTCCAGCACGATCGACGTGACCGCGCGTGGATGGTCAATCGCGTACTGCAGGGCAACACCGCCGCCGAGCGACCAGCCGAGCAGGTGCACCTGCTGACCGATCGGCACCAGATCGCCTCCGGCCAGCAGCGCATGCAGGTCATCGGCGAAGTCCCGCAGCCCGCGACGCGCGTCGATAGGTGCCCGCTGCGACAGGCCGAAGCCCCTGAGATCAGCCGCGACGCAATGCCAGCGCTCACCAAGCACGGCCATGGTCTCAGCAAAGAATCGCGCGGCGGATACGTTGCCGTGCACGAGCACGATGGTCGGCGCGTCGCGCGGACCCGTGTGCAGGACATGAGTGCGCAGCCGCGAGGTCGCGATGTCGGTCGCCTCCACACCGGAGGGGAGTGCGGACATGTGGGTGATCCTTTTCCGGGATGTCGTGCCCTCAAGCGGTCAGTGAGTCCCCGCTGCTAGCGAGGCTGCAGGGGAAGATCCTTGGCCTAGCTGACGATAGCGACGGCCAATTAGACACGTCCACCGTCCACGGCACCTGCCGGTTCGGGCAGGCTTGGGGGCATGGCAGAGACTCTGACCCTCATGGCAGTACACGCGCATCCGGACGACGAGGCGTCGAGCACCGGCGGGGTGCTGGCCAGATACGCCGACGAGGGCGTCCGGACTATCCTCATTACCTGCACCAACGGGGAGTTCGGGGACGGGCCAGGCGGCGTCAAACCGGGAATGGACGGTCATGACGAGGCGGCGGTCGCCCAGACCCGGCTGGCGGAGCTACGGGAATCGGCCAAGATTCTCGGGGTGACCGAGCTTGAGACGCTCGGCTACCACGACTCCGGCATGCCGGAATGGGACTATAAGGACCTTCCGGACGCGTTTTGCAATGTTCCAGAGGCTGAGGTGGCGGCCCGGATCGGGATTCTGATCGAGCGATACCGGCCGCAGGTCGTGATCACCTACGACGATCAGGGTGCCTACCAGCACCCTGATCACGTGCACGCCAGCAAGGCCGCGGCCATGGCGGTGACCGCCTCCGGCATCCCAGCCAAGCTCTACCTGACGGCGATGCGGCGCAGCGACTGGCGCAAGGTCTGGGAGGCGCTACGCGATCAGGGCGTCGACGTCCCCGACGTCAGTAGCGTGAGCCCCGAGGTCCAGCGGCAGATGGACGAAGCCGAGGAGCGCATCACCACCACGGTCGACATCCAGCCGGTCCTTGAGCGTAAGCGCGACGCGCTGCTCGCGCACGTCAGCCAGATCAGCGAGTCCTGGTTCAGCAAGATCCCGCCGGAGGTCGCGGCGGAGGCCTTCGGCCGGGAGAGCTTCATCAGGGCCAGCGACACGACCGGAGCCCCGGTACCCGAGGACGACCTGTTCGCCGGGCTGCGCTAGCTGCACCCAGCCCCCTGGCCGGGCTAGCCTGCCGGGCGGCTTCCGGCAACGGCCTGCCGGTCGAATACGTGGACGGCCTCCTCCACCGACAGGCCCTTCGTCTCGGGCAGGAACCGGGCCACGAACGCTATCGCCAGTACCGCCAGGACAGCGAAGGACACCATCACCCAGCCCAGGCCAATCGCGTTATGCCAGGCCGGGAAGATCTCGATGACCGCGAAGTTGGCCAGCCAGTCAACAGTGGCCCCAATCGCTGCTGCCCGGCCCCGGACAGCCGTGGGGAAGACCTCGCCCTGGATCAGCCAGCCCGTGCCGCCGACACCGATCGCGAACGAGGTGATGAAGAAGGAAAACCCCACCATGACCACCACGGTCTCCGGCACATCGGTCAGGAAGCCCACTCCAGCCGCGGCGACCAGCATGAATACCGCCATGCCCACGTAACCCCAGATGGCCAGCGGGCGCCGGCCCAGCTTGTCGATGTAGCGGAAGGCAAAGTAGGTCGCGATCACGTTGACCGCGCCCAGGATGGCTGTCACCTCGACGCCGGCCACGGCCGCGTTGACGGCGCTGGATGACCCGCTCTTGAAGAAACTGCCCAGCAGTTGCGGGCCGTAATAGAAGGGGACATTTATCCCGGTGATCTGCTGGAAGATGAAGAATACGCAGACCACGCCCAGTGCCCGCTTAACGCCCGGTGTCCACAGAGTCTTGTGCTGGCGCTCCTGCTCCCGGCGGGCGAGCACGTCCGCGGCCGCCCTGACCTCTTCTTCCGAGACTTCCATCCCCAGCAGGCCGAAGGCCTTGCTGGTATCGGCGAACCGGCCGTTGAGCATGAGCCATCTCGGGGACTCAGGCATCCGGGCCCGCAGCGCGACGGCCACCAGCGCCGGAACCGCGCCCAGGCCGAGAATGAGCCTCCAGTCAAGGCCCCCGGCCTCATGCGGCGCGACCTTGAGAATCACCAAGGCCACGAGGTAGGAGACGAGGATCCCCACGGTGATCATCCACTGCTGGATGATGCTCAGCTGACCTCGCCGGTTGCGCGGCGCGAACTCGGCGATATAGGCGGTGGCGATCGCCGAGTCTGCTCCGATGGCCAGCCCGATGAGGGTGCGGGACGCCAGCAGCATGAAGGCATTCACGGTGACCGCGGACAGGATCGCCCCGATCGCGTAGATCGCGGCGTCCGTGATCAGCAGGGACTTGCGTCCGAAGCGGTCAGTCAGCGGGCCGGCCACCAGGGCGCCGGCGGCCGCGCCCAGGGACGCTCCGGCCACCAGGTAGCCCGTCGCGAAGCTGGACAGATGGTAGGGAATGAAGTCCAGGACGGAGCCGATGTTGGACGTGTCGTATCCGAAGAGGAAACCGCCGACGCAGGCCAGCACGGCCAGATACCAGTAGAAGCTCGTCGGGATGCGCGCATCCAGTTCCTCGAGCGGGTTGCGCTCCGACGGCTGCGCGGCTGTGGTTTCCGACGACATGTCAGGCCTCCTCGCCTTTGCCCCAATCCGGCTAAGAATGCGCCGGTTTGAGTTGGCTGGAGGGCTACCCACGCCGCCGTTCAGCAAAACGTCGGCCGGTCGCGGCTGGCCCAGAGCGTAGGGAGGGTCAGCCTGGTCGACCTGATCTGGGGGCTTGCGGCCGGGCCCGGATGTGTGCGCGCTCGCCCTGCCTGCCGAACAGGCAGAGGAACTCGACGGGCTCGCTCCCGACGCTGCCGAACCAGTGCGGTACGCGGGTGTCGAACTCGGCCGCCTCGCCGGGCGAGAGCACCAGATCCTGCTCGCCGAGCACGAGCCGCAGCCGCCCGTTCAGGACGTAGAGCCATTCGTAGCCCTCGTGGACCTGGG
>ODAK010008496.1_pt1 | contig 10265 bp, 8 predicted proteins | sample 1539591 | NCBI WGS metagenome assembly ODAK01 (sample SAMEA3539303, study PRJEB22396) | soil metagenome | biome: tundra; feature: field; material: soil | place: USA | collected 2010-05 | depth 0.15 m | reverse complement strand
CGCCGTTCGGGCACGATGCAAACGATGTCCGGCTTCAATTTCAGCGCGATGCCGATGATTTCCGGCACGATGGCCATTTCCAAATTCAGCCGCGTCTTGACGATCTCGCGCAATTTCCAAACGTCGCGGTCCTGGATGTGGCGACGGTCCTCGCGCAAATGCGCGGTGATGCCGTGCGCGCCCGCGGCTTCGCAAATCCGCGCGGCCTCGACGGGATCGGGTTCGCCGAATCCGCGTCCACGATAGCGCGCTTCGCGAAGCGTCGCGACGTGATCAATGTTGACGCCAAGTTTGAGCATAATCAATGAGCTGGCGGCGGGACCGCCGGCTCGCCGGGACTTTGCGGCCGCGGGCGTTTAAGCTTCAGCGGGTGTAGCGGCGGCGGCAAACGCAAATCGCAGCCCGGAAAATTCGGCGCTTCGAGCCAGTTCGCCAAAGCGACGAGTTCAACCGCAGTCAAACCACCGGGTGCCTTGCGCTTGAATGTCAATTCATTCGGCGCGGTTTGTGTGACTTCGGTCACAGTGTTGCCGAGCGTCGGGCCGGCGCGGTCGAGCCACTTGGCGGCGGCGGATTGCGCGTCGAGCTGTCTGTGCCGTGTAACCATAAGAGCGAGTTGCGTCAGGTTTGGCAATTGTTTCAGACGATCGGCGGTGATTTCCCAGTGGTAATAAACCAGGTTGGACGGGGCAAGCCGCAGGAACAGTTCCGGCGGCAGCGGCCTAGTTTTTGGCCCGTTTGGAAAAACTCCGGCGACCAAAAAGTCACCGAACGGCTCATGCAAAGCCTCCAGGCTCGGAACAATGAACGGCAGGCCGAGCCAGTAAATCCGATTGCTCGTCACTTCCATCGTGAGCGGCAGCATGAGATGGCTTTGCCAGTTGGTGTGGGCGGACAACTTTTGTTCAAGCTCCTTGAGGGCCTTCTTCCCGTCCGGGACCGGCACGGCGGCAAAAGTCTGGAGCGGCATCTGCGCCATCGCCCAGATGAACACCTGGTTCGGCACCGGCGAAACTTCATACGGCTGCGCCCAGTTTTGTTTTTCCAGCCACGGCGCGATGCCGCGCGCCGCGGTGAAGCTGATGAACGGCTGGTGAATCGTGTTCGTCGGCATCCGCCATTTTTCAAGTGTCATCGCCAGCGGCTGCGGGAAAATCAGCCTGCCATCCAGATGCAAATTGCCATCGCGTCCGACGGCCTGCCATCGCGTCTCCGGCAAATCAACTGCGCTCAACGATGGAAACCAACGCGCCAAACGCGGCCAATCCAAATCCGCGGTCAACCAATTATTTTTCTCCGCGGGCGCAGGGCGTTTTTCGGCCAGCACGCGCCGGACCAGTTCGTCATTCAACAGAAGTTTGTCCTGACCCAGGCCGAATACGACCCAATCGCCAACGCGGACGAAACGAATCAAATTGGGTGGACGATGTTTTTTCAACTCCCAGCCGTTCTGGATTTTTTCCACGGACATCACCGTCCACGTTTCGAGAACATTTTCCAAATTGGTCTGCCAAAGCTGCGCGCGGCCGGCATTCAGCCGGATCGCCAGCGCAAATTCCGGCGACCCGTTCGTCGCGTCGCGGATTTGCAAAAACCATTCCGCGCCCAACAAATCGTCGAGTAACGGTCGAAGCTGCCCGGCCCCGTCGCCCATGCCGGAAAGTATTTTTTGTTTGAGCCAGTCATAAGGCGCATGGGAAAGTTTGTTCAGCGTTTGCTCGCGGAGCGCCTGCGCCTCGGGTGAACACCAAAGATTTGTAAACGCAACGGCATTGGTGTCGGCGGAAATCTGTCCGGCACCGGCAAAATGAACTCGCGCAATCAAATCCGGCGCCGGCGGCGACGCCTGGACCGCAACCGCAGCCATCAATCCCGCCCAAAGCAAAAGCAAAAAAAACTGTTTCATCGAGGGGCTTCTCTGTGCCAAATACGCCGCCGCTTGGCAAATCCAATCATATTGGAGCGCGGACGGCTTGTCCGCGAACCGTTGGAGTTCAAGCTTCAACTTGTTCCCGGAGGGCAGTCCCGCCAACACGGGCAGGCTGTCCGCGCTCCCATGCGCAACATTTCTGATTGCCCCGCGCGCTGAATCCGGTTTTGATTCGCCGTGCTCAAATTCCGCGCATTCCTCAAATACTGGCTGCCGGCATTGATTTGGATGGCGCTGATTTTTTCAGCGTCGAGTGACGCAAATTCCTTCGAGCATTCCTCGCGCATCATCGCGCCGTTATTGCACTGGCTGTTTCCGCGAATGCCGGATGACACCATGTATCTCATCGTCCTCCTCGTCCGCAAATGTGCGCACTTGACTGAATATGCCGTGTTTGCGCTGCTGCTCTGGCGCGCGCTGCGAAAACCAGTGAAAAATGATCCGCGTCCGTGGATTTGGCCGGAAGCCGGCCTCGCGCTCGCCATCATTTTTCTTTACGCCGCCAGCGATGAATTCCACCAAATCTTCGTGCCGACGCGCACGGCGCAGGTGTCTGACGTGTTCATTGACACCGCCGGTGGCGCGGCAAGTTTGCTCGCGCTTTGGATTATTGGCCGCTGGCGAAAACACTGGTAAGAACCCGCCATGAAACGCCCACTTGTCGCCGTCGTTTCCTGTTACGCAACCGGGCTGTTGCTCGCCGAATTATTTCAACCGCCGCTCGTCGCGCTTTTTGGAATCGCCTTTGTCGTTCTCGTCCTCGTCCTCGTCCTCGAAAAACTTCGTCCACTGTTGATTTGGCTGCTCATTGCGTTTGTCGGCTGGACGAATCTCGCCAGCCGAACGGCCATTGTTTCACCCAACGACTTGCGCGCGTTGCTCGGCGATACCAACGCCATCGTGACTGTGCGCGGGACTTTGATCGAAACACCGCACTTGCGCATCACCGAACGCGACGGCCAGCAAACCGAACGCTCGGTCGCACAAGTCCAGGTCACTGCGTTGCGCCGCGACGCAAACTGGCGACCGGCTGCCGGTTCAATTATCGTGACGACGCCAGGCGCGCTCGCCGGTGGTTTTTTCGCCGGTCAGCCGGTTGAAGTCACCGGCGTCATCAGCCAGCCGGCGTCGCCTTTGGCCGAGGGACTTTTTGATTACCGTGATTACCTCCAAACGCGTGGAATTTTTTACCAGCTCAAAACCAGTTCCACGAACGGCTGGCAACTTGGCGCGGCGCCGCTGGCCGGTCCGCCGTTGACCGACCGGTTTTTGAATTGGTCGCAACGCACGCTCGCGCTGGGTCTGCCGGTGGAAGACGAACCATTGCGGTTGCTTTGGGCGATGACGCTCGGCTGGCGCACGGCGTTCACCGGCGACATCAGCGAACCGTTCCTCCGCGCCGGCACGATGCACCTCTTTGCCATTGACGGCCTGCGCATCGCGCTGATTTCCGGGATGCTCGTCGCGCTGTTGCGCGTGTTGCAGGTCTCGCGAGCGTGGTGCGGCATCGTGGCGATTCCGGCCATCTGGTTTTACACCGCCGCGACCGGCTGGGAATCCTCCGCCATCCGCGCATCGGTGATGATGACCATCGTCCTCGGCGGCTGGGCGTTGAAACGGCCGGGCGACACGGTCAACTCGCTCGCCGCCGCCGCGTTCATTATTTTGCTGTGGGAACCGCGACAGCTTTTTGAAGCCAGCTTTCAACTTTCTTTTTTCGTCGTGCTCGTCATCGCGCTGATGCTGCCACCGCTGAATAAAATTTTCGACCGGCTCTGGCAAAGCGATCCATTGCTCCCAGTCGAATTGCTCCCGCGCTGGCGGCGCGCGCTCATCGCGACGCTGCGTATGTTGTCGCGTTACTTTGCGCTCTCGTTCGCGGCCTGGGTCGGTTCGATTCCGCTATCGGCAAAGTATTTTCACCTGTTCAGCCCCGTTTCAACGCCGGCGAACATCGTCGCCGTGCCGCTCGGCACGCTCGCGCTGATGAGCAATCTTGGCAGCCTCGTCTGTGGAACGTGGTTCCCGTGGGCGACGGGATTGTTCAATCACAGCGCGTGGTTTTTCATGTCGGCGATGACGGCGGTGAGCGAATTCTCGACAAAAATTCCCGGCGCATTTTTCTACGTGCCCGCGCCATCGTGGCTGACCATCCTGATTTACTATGCCGTGCTCATCGGCTGGCTGAGCGGCTGGCTGTTTGCGCCCCAACGAAGAATTTGGAGCGCGGCAGCGTTGATTCTGCTGGTCGCCGGCTACGCCTGGCACTGGCAGGCGGCGCGCAGTGAAATCAAACTGACCGTCCTTCCGCTCAATGGCGGTCACGCGGTTTTCGTGGATGCCGCCGGACGAAAAAACGACTGGCTCGTGAATTGTGGCGACGAAAATGCCGTGAATTTCACACTCAAACCGTTTCTCCGCGCGCAAGGCGTGAACCACGTTCAAAGACTCGTGCTGACACATGGTGATTTGCGAAGCAGCGGCGGAGCAGAATCGCTCAACAAACTTTTCGGCATCGGTGAAATTTACACCAGCCCGGCGCGTTTTCGCTCGATGGCGTATCGCGAAATCATTGCGGAATTCGAAAAGCAATCCCGGCGACACCGAATCATCAATCGCGGCGGCACTGCCGGTTGCTGGCAGGTTTTACATCCCGACGCCACGGATAATTTTGAGCACGCTGACGACGCATCGCTGGTGCTGTTGGGAAATTTTTACGGCACGCGCGTCCTCCTGCTGTCCGATTTGGGCCGCGAAGGACAAAGCGCCCGGCTCTCACGCACGAACAATCTGCGCGCGGACATTGTGATTGCCGGTTTGCCCGACGAAGGCGAACCACTTTGCGATGCGTTGCTCGATGCGGCACAGCCAAAAGTCATTGTCATTGCCGATTCAGACTTTCCGGCGACCCGCCGGGCCAGCCCAAAACTGCGCGCACGACTGGAACAAAAGGGGATTCCGGTTATTTACACGCGCACGGCGGGCGCGGTGACAATTTTGTTGCGACCGGACGGTTGGGAATTGCGCACCATGGGCGGGCAAAAAAAAATAAATCGAACCGCGACCGAGAATTGAGCCGGATCACTACCACCGCCGCCACCACGATGGCCGTTTATAGTTTTCGGGTAAAGGCCGCTGTTTCGTGAGGCTTGCGGAAACATAACGGGCCTCCGGAATCGAAAATTTTTTCACTTCGACCGTCACGTTTTCGGGGTGGAATTCCGATAAAATTTTTTCGGCAACGTCCGTTGCCACGGATTCTATCAGCCTCCAGCTTCGCGTTTCGCCAAGTTTCAACAGTCGTTGTGTAACCTCATAATAATCTATCGTCCGCCCGATGCGGCCACTCACAGCTGCTGATGAAAAATTGAACTTGATATCCAACGTCAGCAACAAGCGTTGCGGCTTGGCGCGTTCCTCTTCAGAAATGCCGACACGATAAAAAACTTCCAGGTCAACGATGGTGATAAAAGACATGACGGTTCTTCTGAATTATTTTGCGTCTGGCGACTGAACTTTTTTACTTCCCGCTTTTCGTTTTCTGCCTTTCCCGCCGTTCCATCACGGTGTTAATCAGGATCCGCGTCGGCATATTAAGTTTCATTTTGCAAGCTTCGGCTGGCGTAACCCAGCGGGATTCGCGGGATTCGTCGTTGAGTTTCACCCGCGGCTTGCCTTTGCTGCGGCAGGTGTAATTCAGCAGGACGAAATGCGCGTCGCGATAAAATTCCTTCGAATGAATGCAGTCCTGCACGAGCACAAATTCAATGTCCGTCACGTCGAGGCCGGTTTCCTCCTTGATTTCGCGGCGGAGCGCGGCCTCGGATGGCTCGCCCCATTTGATTTTGCCGCCGGGAATGCCCCAAAGATTCGACCATTTGTGTGTGCGGATCATCAGCACTTCGCCCGCGCCGTTGAAAATCAGGGCGCCGACGGTGGCCAGCGGCGGATGGGTTTCCTCAAAATTTTTCACCGCCGGTTTGAGGTGGAAATCATTCTGCTCCAGCACGCAGCGCAATTCGCCGAGATGCTCGACGATCAAATCCGGCTGCGCCGCGCGCAACTGCTCCAGCGTGTTGTAGCCGGTGAGCACGGCGCAGGAATGGACGCCGCCGTGATGCGCGGTTTCGATGTCGTGCTGCATGTCGCCGATGAACAGCGTCTCGTCCGCGCGCAAATGATTTTCGGCGAGGATTTCGTGAATTTTTTCCCGCTTGTCCCAAACGTCCGTGTAGGGCTTGTCGAGGTAAGCGTCGAATCCGGTGACCTGGCATTGCGCCATGAAATGATCGTGATGCACCGTGCTCAAAAGAAAAGTCTGTAACTTCTGCGCGCGGCAAAATTCGAGAAAGTCGCGCGCATACGGCAGTTCGCAAACGGAATCCTGCGCCTGCCGGAAACTGGTGTGAAACCAGTCTTCGAGTTGGGCCATCGGCACGTGCGGCGTGTGGCGGTCGTAGAAATTCGTGAACGGCAGGGAAAACTCCGCGCGAAATTGGTCCAGCGACATCTCCGGACGCCCCGCCTGGGTCAGGACGAAATTCGACGCCTTCAAAACGGCGGGCAAATCGTCCACGAGAGTACCCGACCAGTCGAAGATGATGTTGCGAATCACGAAATCTATTTAACCACAAAAACATCGGGGGTGCGAAGAATTTTTCTTTGCCCCGGCGATGGGGCGGTTATAAATCCTCCCGCGTTCATGCTCATCGCCTTCAACAAACCTTACGGCGTCGTTTCGCAATTCACGCCCGCCGGCGCGGACGAAGCCCCGACACCCGTGTCGGGGCGAAGGCCGGATGGCCTGCCCAATCGCACACTCGCGGAATTCGGTTTTCCGAAAAACGTTTATCCCATTGGCCGGCTCGACGCGGATTCCGAGGGGCTGCTGCTCTTGAGCGACGAACCGGAATGGAACGAACGGCTGCTGCACCCGCGTCACGCCCACGAACGTGAATATTGGGCTCAGGTCGAACGCATCCCCACATCGGAAATTTTGAAGAAGCTCGAACGCGGCGTTTCCATCCAAGGCCGGAAAACCCTGCCTTGCCGCGCGTGGATTTTGGAGCCGCAACCGGAAGTGGTGGCTGCGACGCCTCGTCGCAAAAATGTGGACGCGACGCCCTCGTCGCATATGTCCAATGTCGTCGAGGCGACGACGCTACCTTGCGGCGACGGGGCGTCGCCGCCACCCAAACTCCCGCCGCGCGACCCGCCGATTCGTTTCCGCAAGAGCGTGCCGGATTGCTGGATTGGGCTGGAATTGATTGAAGGCAAAAACCGGCAGGTGCGCCGCATGACCGCCGCCATCGGCCATCCGACACTGCGGCTGGTCCGGGTGCGCATCGGACAATTCAAACTCGGCGATTTGCCGACGGGCCAGTGGCGGGTTTTGACGATCGGAGAAAGCCGGCTTATTATTGTTAAGGCGGATTAATTTGAATGACTTCATTGAAGCTTGCTGCGACCATGCTCCGCGCCAATCATTCTGGAAATCGATCAAAGGATTTAATTCCGGGGCTTGTCATATTGGGCAAATGATGACATACTTAATGAATTTGGTAAGGACTGACAACAGAAGGATTCCGACATGAAATCTACGATTTGCTCGGGAACGGTTTGCCTAGGGCTTTCGGTTCTGCGCGCTTCATCGGCAACATTTTCAATGAAAACGCTCATTACAATTGCTGGGCTGCTGTGCACGGTTTTGACTGCTGGTGCACAAACCATGCAGCTGACGGTATTGACGTCTTTCGATCGGCCGGGCGGATCCTCCCCTCGTGGCAATCTTGTACAAGGACCAGACGGCAGTTTATATGGCACTACTGATTAGGGTGGTCTGGTTGGTGTTGGGACCGTATTCAAAGTAACAACCAATGGTGTCCTGACGACGCTGGTCTACTTCAATGGTGGAAATGGTGCCTACCCATCAGGAGGTCTGGCGTTGGGTAATGACGGTAATTTCTACGGCACATGCGGCGGCGGCGTCGCTGGAGATGTGTTCCAAGTGACAACCAATGGCACCGTGACCGCCTGGTTCCCGTTTGGCGGCGGTAACGGCTCCCAGCCGGAGGGAACGTTGGTGCTGGGTACGGACGGTAATTTTTACGGCGTAACAGCCTATGGCGGGGCTTACAACGGTGGGGTGGGAACAGCTTTTCGGGTATCAACCAACGGCACGCTGACCACGTTGGCCTCGTTCAGCTATGCTGGTGGTTATTCTCCGTGAGCCGGCTTGACGCTGGGGAATGACGGCAATTTCTATGGGACAACTTATGAAGGCGGGTCGAGCGGCGGAGGAGGTTACGGAACGGTGTTTCAACTGACGACGAACGGCGCGATGACCACTCTGGTGGCCTTCACCCGCAACAACGGCGCCAACCCGTTGGCCAGCTTGATACCGGGCAACGATGGCAGCTTCTACGGCACGACTTCCGCAGGAGGCAGCAACGGGATGGGAACCGTCTTTCAAGTAACGACCAATGGCGTGTTAACCACCCTGGTTTCGTTTGCCGGCACGAATGGCGCGAGCCCGCAAGCCAGCCTGACCTTGGGCAGTGATGGCAATTTCTACGGCACGACTTCCGGGGGCGGCAACAGCGGCCGAGGTACCGTGTTTCAAATGACGACCGATGGTATCCTGACCACCCTCGCTTCTTTTACCGGGGGAAAAGGCCGCGCTCCTGAAGCGAAACTGACTCCTGCTGGAGACGGCAGTTTTTACGGCACAACTTACAGCGGCGGCAACAGCGACCAGGGGGAAATCTTCCTGATTACAACAAAAAACACTTTTGTCCCGGTGGCTGCCTTTACGGGTACAAACGGCGCCAATCCAGCGGCCGGCTTGACGCCGGGCAATGATGACAACTTTTATGGAACAACTTATGGAGGCGGCAGCAAAGGTTATGGAACGGTGTTTGTCATGGCAACGAATGGCCTGTTGACTACGTTGGTTTCCTTTACCAATGGAAATGGTGCCTATCCGAAGGCCGCGTTGGCCTTGGCTGATGATGACAATTTCTACGGGACAACCTATGGCGGCGGCAGTAGTAGTCAGGGAACCATCTTCCGGGTGACGACCAACGGTATTCTGACTACGTTGGTTTCGTTTGCCGGAACCAATGGCGCCAATCCATATGCCGGCCTGACGCCGGGCAATGACGGCAATTTTTACGGCACGACTTATGGCGGAGGGAGCAGCAACCGGGGAACCATCTTCCGGGTGACGACCGACGGCGTGATAACCACACTGGTCTCATTTGTCGGAACCAATGGCACGTATCCGGAGGCCGGCTTGGCTCTGGGTAACGACGGCAATTTTTACGGCACGACTTATGGTGGCGGCGGCAGCAGTCAAGGAACCATCTTCCGGGTGACGACCAACGGTGTGTTGACGACATTGGCTTCTTTTAACGGAACCGATGGTGCCAATCCAAAGGCCGCTTTAGCTTTGGCCAATGACGGCAGTTATTACGGGACAACTTATAATGGCGGCAGCAGTGGCTTGGGCGTCGTATTTCGGTTTGGTTTCCCGCCAATCCCACCGTTCGTAACTTCACAACCGACCAGCATTGCAGTGACCAATGGCGCTACGGCCAATTTCAACGTGGCGGTTTCCGGCCCTGCGCCTTTTAGTTACCAATGGTTCACCAGTTCCGGTCGTACCGCTACCGCACTGCCTTATATGTCCGGTCGGCAAGTGCAGTTCGCCATTATTACCGACGGCGGTGCGGGTTATTCGTCAGTACCCCAGGTACAATTTGTCGGCAACGGGGTCAGTGCCGCCAGTGGAACAGCCGTGATTGGGAACGGCATGGTGACGGCGATTAACCTGACCAGTCACGGTTACTATTTCACTCCCCCCACAATCCAGATTGACAATCCGTCATCCACCATCAACCAGGCTCTTCCTGACCAAACGAATGCCACCTTGACGTTGTCAGCCGTCACGAGCGCCAATGCGACGAACTACTTCGTAGTCGTGACGAATAGTTTCGGCAGCGTGACGAGCGCCATGGTTGGGCTGGCGGTGTTTCTGCCGCCGCAAGATTTCACCGCTCAATATCTCGAAACCGGATTACAATTGCATCTCACCGGCACTCCGTATTATCCCTACATCCTGCAATCCACCACCAACCTGACGCCACCCGTAGTCTGGAAATCCGTTCTCACTATGCCTGCAGACGCCAATGGCGACTGGCAATTCACGGATACCAACTTAAGTGCGGCTCAACGGTTTTACCGTGCCGTCGGGCAGTAAATCGTGTTTCTTGCCTTCATTGACGCCACCAGATCGGAAGAGCACACGTCTGAACTCCAGTCACTGACCAATCTC
>ODAK010008495.1_pt1 | contig 10265 bp, 11 predicted proteins | sample 1539591 | NCBI WGS metagenome assembly ODAK01 (sample SAMEA3539303, study PRJEB22396) | soil metagenome | biome: tundra; feature: field; material: soil | place: USA | collected 2010-05 | depth 0.15 m | reverse complement strand
TAATAGTTTAAAAAATAAAATAACTTAATTTATTTTTCAGTTTCTATTACCAAATATTTCGACGCTTCCCAAAACTTTTCCGGAGAAAGAATTTCAAGTTTATCATAGTAGTTTGATTTAACAAACTTATATGAATCTTGTGGATGTGTGGTAAGCAACTTAACTTTTTTAGCTGCATTCAATGAAATTTCCGTTACCATTGTAATATCAACTTTTATAAAATTAGCGCTGTTAATTTTTTCATTCAATTCTTTAGTTTTACCAATCCCAATAAAACCGCCTTCTTCAGTAATAATTCCATCCTTTTTTAAATTTTTAGCTGTTCCTATTGCATAGTAAGCCGTATTTAATGTTGCTGTTTTTTGATCTGACACTTGCTTGGCTGTTTCATATGTTTCCTGAAGATTATCGTAATTAATTTTTAGATTGCTAAAATCAACATTAAGGTTTTCCAAATGATATTTTAATTCGGCAATTTCACTTTCATTGTTAGTAATTTGAACACGAAGATTAGCCAAAGCTGTTTCTAAATCATCAATTTTAATATTGGAGTCCTTAAGCCTTTTTCTCACTGAAATCAACTTCTCTTTATTTTTATTCATCTGCTCATAAATAAACTCAATATCACTAATAATTTGATCTTTAGCAGACTTATTTAATTCAACACCTTTTTTGTTTGAACTTAAAATCTTTTCTTTGGCTTTTATCTGATTCAAGTTATTCTGAATTTCATTAAAAGATTTTACGAATTCATTGAGAGCACTTTCTTTGCTATTGATAATAACTTCCTTCTCACTCACTTCGTTGGTCATTTCGATATTCGCTTTTGTTAAACTTTCCTCTAAAGGAGTTGTTTTATTGCCACCTCCGCATGCAAATAACAATGGTAATGCTGATAATGCTAAATACTTTTTCATGTTTTTTTATTTTTTTTAAATTGATTAATAATTTTTACGAAGGTAATTTGTAATGATATTGGATTCAATGATCTTTATCATTGCTATTTGTGAGCTTTGTGATTTATTTTTTCATAATTAAATTGATGATTGCTTTTTTATCCTCTTCTTTTAAAAAACTGAATTTGTCTTTCTCTTTTTTTTAGATCCTCAATACTCCCGTAGCCAAGCACTCTTCCAGTTGTTACAGAAATAAGTTTGTAATTTTTTTCTTTTGTGGCTTCAGGATTTCTAATGCGATCAGCCATTGTTATTTCCGTTATCATTCCAAAATTATAAGTATTAATTTTCTTTAATAGGTTTTATTTCAGGATTTTGCGACGGTATTATTTCCGGTGAAGAATGTTCAGGTTTATTTTTATCCGGATGTGGTGCAATTTCAGGAGAATGTGGAATTACAACAGGCTCTATAGGTAAAGGTTTTATTTCAGGAAAACCTTTTTTGTATTCAAATGTTTTCATTTCCCGATTTCGATAGTTTCTAATTTTTGTTTTAATTTTTTAAGCAGCAGTGTTTCTTTTTTATTGGTTCCTCTGTAAGCGGCAGCCAGTTCTTTTGCAATATGCAGACAAACTTTTTTCATTTTTTCGTCAAATGCAGTATGATGTTCTTCTATAAAATCAATGAAAGACTCGAAGGCAGTTTCGGCATCGGCAATCTGTTCATCCAAAAAATCAAATTCTATTTCAGTATAATACGCTGCATCTGTACCAACCGCATCTGTATGGTGCTCTATCGGAACAAGTTCATTTTTTACGATGTCCTGTAATTTCTTTTTTTCCTGTTGCGTGATAACACCGTCAATGTCGGCAACGGCATAAAGCAACTTACCTATTTCCGAATAAAATTCTCTATAAAGCATAGTATTTTTATTTGTTAATTATAAAACTCTTTTATATAAACCCACCAATTCCCCATAACCTATTATATGTGCACTCATTGCTTTTTCTACCTCATTTTTTGTTGATGTTATAGGCAATTGAAGCAATTCATCCAACGCATATATTTTAAAAATATAATGATGGATGCCTGAAGGTGGGCACGGTCCGCCATAATTCTGTTGTTTAAAACTATTTACTCCTTCATTTCCAGGAATGCTGTTCTCCCTTATTTTTCCTGATGGGACAACATTCCAAACAATCCAATGTGTCCATGTACCAACTGGCGCATCAGGATCATCAATAATTAAAACAAGACTTTTTGTTTTGTGCGGAATGTTTTTGACAACAAGTGGCGGATTCACATTTGCGCCATCGCAAGTGTATTTTATAGGAATATAAGTTTGGTTGGCAAAAGCTTTACTTTTTACCTCCATGGTTTTTATATCTTGTGAAATATAAGTTGGCGGCTGTATCATAATTATTTTTTTATCGCTTTAATTACTACAAACGATCCGTTGCCATAGCCTTCTATTGCCGGTTCAAATTCTTTTATTTCATCCAAATTATGAAATAGAGTTTGTGAAAATTCCAACTCCTTGAATCCCGCTTCTCTCAGTTCTGCAACTATTTGGGGAACAGAATAAAAAGTTGCATGTTTATAAAATATACTATTTGCCTTTTTCGCTTCATAAAAATTTCCAATAATACTATTCTTATCCACAAATCCAATTACAAGAGAACCTTTTCGTTTCAACACACGATGCGCCTCACAAAAAGCCGCATGAACATTAAAAAAATAACTAACGCAGGAAGACATCAGCACAAAATCAAAATGTAAACTTTTGTAAGGCAATCTCTCTGCTATTGAATCCATCACCTCGACTCCTCTTGCAATTGCCATTTTACGCATGGCAAATGAAGGTTCAACACCTTCCTTAATTCCGAGTGCAACAGAAAATCTGCCTGTCCCTAATCCTACCTCTATGCCGTGACTTTCGCCGGCGGGCAGCATGTTGCGGATGGCTTCTACTTCCGACTTAAAAACGTATGGATATTTTTTATACCATTCATCGTATTCAGCAGTATATGTTTCGAAAGGTTGTATTGTTTTATTTAGTGCGATCATTCGATTTTTTTATTTAGCTTATATCATAATTCAAATTATTACGTTGCAAACATATATCTAATTTTAATATTTTATAATGAAATCAATCATCTTAAGACATGATATAAATCACATTTTGGTTTTTAATACGTTTTTAATTATTTTAAAAATGATAACTTTTATAGTGTTGTTTTTTTAATCGATTAACAACTGACCAATATCATTGTTATCAAATTAATGTTGCATGTACATTTGTCTGAAATTTTAATGAGTATAAATACAAAACGAAATGAAAAAAATAAATATTTTATTAGCGATAGTAGTTGGGATTTCAATTATTAGTTGCGAAAAAGTTAAAGAAAAAAGTGTTGACGAATTACTTGAAAATTCCAAAATGCGAGAGGAAATATTTAGTGCTATATTGAATAATCATAAATATTCGGATAGCCTTTTAAATAGAATGTTGGCGAGCGAAGAGTATAAAGCGTTTGTATGTAACAATGGTTCTATGATGAAGAGGATGTTTATGTCCGAAGAAATGGATAGTCTCATAAATAATGATAATGAGATAATGGAAAAAATGGCGACTCGCTTAACAAAAAAAATGGAGGCGGATAAAGTAATGTGTGATAAAACATGCAACAGGATGATGGAAAATGATAATGTAAGGAAATATTTAGAACACTATTCCAATAAAAAATAACGTCTTAATTTTTAAGATTTTTGAGTTTTTTAAAATCCAATATTTTTATACTTCCGTTGTCTCCGTCAATCAATCCTTCTTCTTTAAAATCAGTGAGATTACGACTTACAGACTCACGTGATATTCCGGCAATAGCTGAAATATTTTCGCGCAAAAGTGAAAATGATAATTCATGTTTATCATCCTTTTGATATTTTTTAGAAACAAAAAGCAAAGCTTCCGCCACTCTTTTTCTAGCTGAATCGTAAGCCAGTTTGAGTAAACGTTCTTCCATTTCAAAATAATTATTCGATATGAGCTTTATAAATTTTAAAGACACATCGTTATTGGAGTAGAATAACTTTAAAAAATCATCTTTGTGAATTAATGCGACTTCGCAATCTTCAATTGCCATAGCCGATTCGGAATGATCTTTGTTTTCCATCAATGCGATATAACCTAAAAAATCTCCCTGTTTATAAATATCAATAATAAATTCTTTTCCCCATTCGTTTGATTTGAATATTTTTATTTTGCCGGACATAATTATATAAAGGAAATTCGCGGAATGTCCTTCCATAAATAACAAATCTTTTTTTCTTACTTTTTTTATTGTTTTCTTTTCAGACAGCGCATCAATGCCAGCAGTTGCTTTCGCTGTATTTAAAAGATCATCGAATTCTTCCAGTTTGTTTGCAAATTTATTTTTTATTAAGTGGTTTTTTTTTAATCTTGAACTTACAACTTTCAACAAATCATCGCCGCTAAATGGTTTGGTAAGGTAATCATCAGCTCCTAAATCCATGCCTTTTCTGAAATCACTTTTCTCTGATTTAGCAGTTGTAAAAACAAAAGGAACTCCAACCATTTCAGGAATGTTTTCAAATGCCTGTAATACGCCATAGCCATCCAACAAAGGCATCATTACATCACATAATACTAAATCAGGTTTATTTTTTCTTGCTGCTGCTAATCCGTCTTTACCGTTACTGGCTTTGAAAATATTATATCCCGCTAACTCCAGTAATTCTGCTGTGTTTTCAAGCATATCTGTGTTATCTTCGATAATGAGAATTGAATTTTTCATACATTAAAAATTAAAGTTTAAAATATTATTATGTTCGACAAAGATAATTTTAATAGTGATTAACCAACACCTCAAAAGAATGATATATATCACCTTTTTATTAAAAAAAAATTTACGGAACGATTTAGTTGGAATTAAATCATATTCTAAATTTGATCATTTTTTCACTTTTGATTTTACGAAATAATTCAAGTTCGTTCCATGATTTTGTGTTTAGTATATCCGCTTTAGTGCACCAGGCACGTCTTGCAATAAAAACTCCTAATTTCATAAAATCAAAATTTTGCAGCAAATGACTGTCGGTGCTGATTAAAAGTGGAACACCTTTTTCTCTGGCTTGCGAAGCCATTTCATCATTCAAATCCATTCGCTGAGGTTGAGCATTTATTTCCAATGCAGTATGTGTGCGTTTGACAGTGTCAATAATTTCTTTCAAATCAATTTTGTAGGGTTCTCTTGTTCCTATTAGTCGCCCTGTGGGATGACCGATACAATTTACATAAGCATTTTCGCAAGCACGAATAATTCGTGCCGTATTATCTTTATTAAAATTACTGTGAATGGATGCCGTTACCCAATCCAATTGTGCAAGTATTTCATCGGATATATCCAATTTACCATCCGGTAAAATATCAACTTCAATTCCTTTTTTTACAAAATTTTCACCAATATTTTTATTGATTTGTTCTATTTCTTTTAGTTGTTTAAGAATTTGTTTTTCGTCCATACCATTGGCTATACGTGTTGATTTACTATGGTCGGTCATTACAATATATTGATAAGCAAAATGTTTTTTTATATGCTTAACAATTTCTTCAATGGTATTTGCTCCATCACTCCAGTTGCTATGCATGTGCAAATCACCTTTTATATCTTGCAAAGTAATAAGCTCAGGAATATTTTTTTTTGAAGCGAGTTCAATTTCTCCTCTATCTTCACGCATTTCCGGTGGCATCAACTGAAAGCCCAGAGTCTTATAAATATCTTCTTCAGTTTTACTTGCTATTTTTTTATCGGTATCTATTTTAAAAATTCCGTATTCCGAAATTTTATAACCTTTTTCCTTTGCAATTGTTCTTAGATGAATGTTGTGTTCCTTTGAGCCTGTAAAATATTGTAATGCCGATCCCCATTCATCTTCATTCACGATACGCAGATCAACTTGTTTTCCCGATTCCTTTAATAGAATGCTTAATTTGGTGCTGCTTTTCGCGATAATTTGTTTCACGAATTCCGATCCGGCAAAAGCATCAATAATATTTGTTCTCTGTTTTCCTTCACACGATATAAGTATATCAACATCTCCAATGGTTTCTTTTTTTCTTCTTAAACTACCTGCTAACTCTACTTTTTTAATTCCAGTAATGTTTTTGAACCATTGCAATAATTTTTCGCCTGCCTCAAGCGCATCCCATAAAAGCATCCTGTCTTCAATTGTTTTATGCAACTTTAAACCTCGTAGCATATTCTCTACTTTTTTTAATCCAAATCCTTTCATCTTCGATATTTGTCCATCATCCAACGCTTTAACAAGTTTATCTTTTGTAGAAATTTTCAGTTCATCGTGTATTCGTTTGAGTGTTTGCGGTCCGAAACCTTTTATCTCCAACATTTCAATTAATTCAGCAGGAACACTAATTTTTAATTCTTCGTACTTTTTAATTTTTCCTGTTGAAACATATTCTTCAATTTTTTCCGCTATTCCTTCTCCAATGCCCGGAAGATCTTTTAATGTTTTGTTATTGATGTAAACCGAAACATCATCGGGAAGAGATGCAATTATCTTAGCTGCCTTGCTATATGCTAAAGCTCTGAAACGCTCACTACCACCCATATATTTATATATAGCCGACATGGAACTAAAAATCTCGGAAAGATGTTTATTGATTTCAGGACTCATTTTATTATAACTTATTATAACAAACAATTTCAACAAAGCAATACAACTAAAATCAAAATAATAATGATACATATCATACATACAATTGACCATTATCAGTAACATCAACCAAATAGTTGCAATACATTCGTGTGCGTTTAATTTGATGATACAATCTTCTAATTCCTCTTTTGATAAACTTCTTCCGGCAAAAGAATAAATATATTTTTAGACATGAAAACACTTGAAAAATATTTTCAAAATCGGGAAGATGATATTACTCTGTTATTGAACAAACCCAAAGGGGAATACACTTCCGACACTTTTCATAAATTGCGTGTTGAAATTAAAAAGCTGAATGCTCTTTTTGATTTGATAAATTTTTGTTCAAAATATTTCAAGTCAAAAAAAACATTTAAACCATTTAAATTTATTTTTTCGCAGGCGGGTAAAGTGCGGGCATTACAAGTGGAAGAGGTAATGTTGAAAAAATATTTTCGTACAGGTTCACTTAAAGATTATAGAAATAATTTAAAACGTTTGAGATTAAAAGAAGGAGAAATTTTTTTTGAGTTAGCGAATAAAAAATTGGTGACAGGCTTGAAAAAAAAGTATCGAAAAATAGAAAGTTTTATTGAGTTGATAGATAAAAAACAGGTGGATGCTTATATGAAGAGTCGGCAAAAAAAAATCGAAAAATTGCTTGCTCATAGCCCTTTACAAATACCACAAATTCACATACTGCGCAAACGATTAAAAATATTTCATTACAATCAAAATAGCCTGAATTTATTGAATCAAAATAAACCCTTACCGAAAAAAGATATTTTAACTGAACTTTTAGGCAAGTGGCACGATTGTCAGGTTATCATCGATCATCTCCAAAATACAATGGATACAGGTGGAATAAATTCAAATGAGATAGGACAACTAAAAAAAATCAAAACAAAAATTTCTTCCGACAGTAAAATATTATTTAATAAAATAAAACAAGCTATACCAACATCGGAATTTTTCCGTGCCGACGTTCAGCATCATAGAGTAGATAATAATCTTAAAGCCGGTAAAAAATAAACCACTCTGCACTGACAGTGCAGAGTGGTTTAAAAAATAAAATAATGAAATTATTTTACTACTGAACTATAATTTTTCCATAACTGATAGAACCGGATTGATCCATCACTTGATAAATATAAATGCCTTCGCCAACATTGCTTAAATCAATTGTAGTAAACTGAGCTTTTAGTGTTGTTTCAAACACCACTCTACCAAGAAGGTCAGTAATTTTCACTTTTGCATTTTGATAATCATTATCATTCAAAACAAAAGTTCCGTTTGATGGATTAGGATAAACAGATATGTAATTATTTTGATTCGAATGTTCTTCAATGCCGGTAGTTAAAGAGCATAATTCACTCAAACGGTATTTACTTAAAAAACGCCACATTTCTTTAACGGCTTCGTAGTCATTGTTTCTGGCATTAAGCCCATAATTGTTTTTAGCATTAGGGTTCAAGGTCGGACATTCATGTCCACCATTAAATATTTTATAGTGTTCGATAGTTGCTCCACATACTTTGGGATTGTTATACACCCAATGTTGCACGGTTGAATTATCTGCAGTAGTTACATCAGGCAACATTGTTCTAACAACAGGGTTAGCTATAGTATCTATTTTATTTTTGCCTACCCAATAATTCAACAATGCTTGTACGCCTGAATATGCAACCAAAGGATCGTTGGTTCCATGTGTTTCCATGATAGGCATATAATGAATTGGGGCACATGTGCTGGTGCTGGATAATCCTCCGGATACAGAGGCTACCGCTGCAATACGATTGCTATAATAACAAGCGAAAGTATAACACATCATCCCGCCTTCACTAAATCCTGTACAATATACTCTATCTGTATCAATTTGATATTTTGCTTCTATTAAATTCATCAATGCAAACAGATAATCGGTATCTGTGTTTCCTGCTCCGCTTATCCAACTTGGCACAGTACCTGTAGCCAATGGTTGAACTACTATAAAGTTTGCTGTATCAGCAACAGGTCTGAAGTTTTCAAAATCCAATTGTTTGGTGGGACTGCCTGTCCATCCGTGAACATTAAAAAGTAAAGGAACACGAACATGAGCAGTTCTGTATTTAGCAGGAACATAAACACTATAAAGCCTGTTTACTCCGCCGGACTTCATGCTTCCCCAATAGATATTATCTGTCGAAGTGATGGTATCACCACCTGTACCTACTTTAATGTAAAATGTTATGGTTTCAGGAGAAGGGAAATTAGCTAATGGGGCTACACTGGATGGTCCCCACATAATTGGAGTAATAATTAACATGTATGTTGCATTTGCAGGAGATGCCGGAATAGTGCCGGAAAAAGATAAACAGTTAATAGAATTTCTGCTCGTCATATTTTCAAAAGTTGCATTTGTATCCACTGTCATAAAATTAGCCGCAGAACCGGAAAGTTCGTAGGAACCACTTAACAAACTGTCAATTTCAGAGGTTATGGGAATTATATTACTGCCAAATGGTAGATTTAGTTTAACAGTATCAGGTATAAAAGTAGTGATGTGAAAGCTAAATGGCTGCCCGGCAGTTGCCCCGGGTATCGTGTCTCCATCAGCCGGAAAATTGCTTGGGGCGTAGCCTGATGATACAATATTTGGACTTAAACTGCAACTATAAACAAATGCTAAATTATCAATATACAGCGCGGAACCCGATGCAGGTAAAGAACCTGAAGAAGCTATGCTGATTTTTATCTTATCGGGTGAATAAGCATGATATTTAGCTACATAATTAATAGTAAGGGTTTGTGTGGCGTAAGAACCATTGCCGGCTGCAGTTGAGCTTCCAGTAGCTACTGTGTAAGTGGTAGTTCCAATTGTTTTTGTCATAGTTACTTGCACCAAAGGAGCATCGCCGCCACCGTTAGTGTATTTAGCCGAATAAGTGAATGATACAGGGCGCATTCTAAAACGAGCAGTAGCAGTAGCCGTTCCGGGAGTTGATCCTGTAGTTGTTAGTATAAGCGAATATGTTCCTCCGTATGCGTTTCCACCACTTGCTTGTGAGGCGCCTATAGTAGTCCAGCTTGTAGGAGCAGTACTGGATGTCCAATTTTCAAAATTGGGATTTGTAATTGAATCTAATTGTGCAAAACCTGTGGTTATGCTTGCAATTGCAGAAACTAAGAGTAAATTTTTTTTCATTTGGTAAGGGTTTTTTAGGTTAATAAAGATTCGACTTATTTCATATTGTTTTTCACTTTGAATGATACATTAATAAATGATTGCTTCGTCGTAATATTGCTCGTTAAGGCATAGTGATATTTCTATAAAAAGTACAAACATAACTTATAAAGACAGAACTTATGCACAAATATAATATAGAGGAAAGAAATTAACAAGAGATTTGTGATAAATATTAAAAATGGGTGAATAAAAGTGTTTTTTGTTGTCTATAATATAGGCTGAAAAACATAATGAAAACGATATTAAAATTTTATTGTCAATACCTGAAAGCAGCAATAGCAATAGCCTCCGATAGATATATAAAACAAATATTAGAGTTTATACCGAATAAAAAATAATGTAAAATCAGCACATATTTGTCATTTCGACCGCAGGGAGAAATCTCGTTTATGGATTAATTTTATTG